>Ga0209755_10001241_pt1 | contig 40948 bp, 33 predicted proteins | sample TergutCo191P1_FD_187301 | JGI IMG/M metagenome (GOLD analysis project Ga0209755, IMG submission 187301) | Cornitermes sp. P1 segment gut microbial communities from Petit-Saut dam, French Guiana - Co191P1 (SPAdes) (version 2) | ecosystem: Host-associated > Arthropoda: Insects > Digestive system... | reverse complement strand
GCCGAAAAGCAGGCGCTTTTCTTCGCGGCCGACGGGCGCTGCTCCGCGGTCTTCGGCTCGCACTCAAGGGCGCAGACGGCCGACGAGCGCGTGCTGCCCGGCGGAACCGCCGCCATAACCGACGCGGGCCGCACCGGCTCGCTTGAGTCCGTCGGCGGCTGCGAGGCGGCCTCGCGCGCCCAGGAATACCTTTCCGGCATCCCCGACTGGACCCGCGACGCCTGGGACAGGCCCGCCCTGCAAGGCGCGCTGGTCGAAATCGCCCCCGACGGCAGGGCGCTGTCAATCGAGCGCGTCAGCGTCGAGGTCCCGCCCCCTCCCGGCGAGCGCGGCGGCGCGGAAGGCGCCGGCGCTGCGGGGGAGTGAGGCGCTGCGCGGGCGGGCCCGGCGCCTGTGGGCGCAGCGCCGCTTGGAAAATGCTTTTTCCCCTTCCTGCAAAGACCTGCGCGCAAAGGCGCTGATCGCCGCCGTCGCTTCAAGGCCCGTTTCCCCCAAAATGGCTTCCCCCTGCCCCTTCAGGCCTTTGCCCATCCTGACATTCCAGGCTTGCCGTCCCGGCGCATGATCGCAGCGCGCTCGGCTTTTCGGGCAAAGCCAGCGCGGCGGTTTCGCAAAGCCCTGTCAGGCTTTCGGCAATTGAGAATTGCCGCTTAGCGCTTATTGATTTTCGCAGGGTCGATGCCATTTAGGGATAATCCCTAAAGCAAAGCGCAGTTCCGCGCCATATATACAGGCAGATAGCGGGCGCCAGCTATCACGAAACTCAGATTGAGAGGAGAAGAAATGAAACGGTTTTGTCAGAACATGGCAGCGCTTTGCGCGCTGATTTTGCCGGCCTTTGGCTGCTCGCTGGGCTCGGATGCGGAAATTCCCATCCCATCCAGCGCGGCGCCGGAGCTTCTTTCCGTGGAAGTGGTCTCGGAAACGGCGGTGGACTTCGAGTTTTCGGCGCCGGTGAGGAGGGCGCAGGTAAGCTTCGAGCCAAGCCTGAAAATCGCCTCGATAGGCGAGGGCCGCACGGTGAGGGTGCTGCTGGGCCAAAGCCTCGAGCCCGGCGCCCAAGTCTCCGCGCTGATCCTGGCCGAAGACGAGCGCGGAAACGCCTTCAGCGAAACAGCCTTTTTTGAAATGGCAGCCGCCGAAGGCGAGGAGCCCCCAGCGCCGGAAGGCGGCGGCGAGCCGGGAAGCGAGGACGGGCCGCAGGAGGAAGGCGGCTGCCAGGACGGCGAAGGCCCGTCGGACTGCGGCGAAAGCCAAGAGCCCCCGGCGCCGGGAAGCGGCGATGAGCCGGGAAGCGGGGACGGGCCGCAGGATGAAGGCGGCGCCGCCTGGGCGCCTTGGCTGGTCATCAACGAGCTGCGCACGGAGTTCAACGGCAACGCCAGCAGCCTGAACAGGGTTGAGTTTGTCGAGATGAAGGCGCTCTCGGCGGGCAACCTGGACGGGCTGCAGATGCGCATTTACAGGAGCGGCGGCGGCGCTGCGCCGGCCACTTTCGACTTTCCGTACAGGGCGGTAGCCGCCGGCGAATTTGTCGTACTTTACCTTCGCTCGCAGGCAAACAGGGAAATCGACACGTCCCCGGCCGCCCACAACTTCTGGCGGGAAGGCGCTACCAGCGTGATAAACCAAAACAGCGCCGTCTACGCGCTGGACCGTGACGGCAGGGTACTCAGCGCCGTGATGCTCTCCAGCAGCGCCGATCCCGCGTGGTGGGACGCCTCATCAAGGCGCAGCCTCGCGGCCGTTGCCGGGTTTCTGCACGAGCAGGGCGCCTGGAAGTCGGCCTCGGGGGGCGCGGCCACTCCGGCGGACGCCGTTGGCGTTTCGGGGATCGGGAGCAGGGTGATAACCCTCAGCGTCTCCAGGGACGAAGGCGCCCCCCCCTCCGGCACCGCCGCGGACTGGTACATCAGCGCCGCCGTCACGCCCGGAATGCCGAACAGCCCGGAAAGGCACTAGGGAAGCCGCTGCCCTGCCTTTCCGGCGCCGAAGGCAGGGCGCGCCCGGAGGTTCCACATTTCGCGAATAGCCGGTATAGTGGGTGGCATGCGCAACAAGCTTACCGATGAACTTGCAGTGTGCGGCCTCAAAGCTGTACTGGCCCTGGCGGAGCATCGCCCGGAGGCGGTCAACCGCCTCTTCGTCCGCGAGGATCGCTTCCGCCTTTTTGCCAGGCTGTGCAAGGCGCTTGCCGAGCGAAAGCGCCCCTACAAAATCTGCCATGACGAGGAGCTGGAGCGCATCTGCAAAAGCGTCCACCACCAAGGCGCCGTGGCCATGATGCGCGAGCCGGAAATCGAGCCGCTGACCAGGGAAGACCTGGAGCTGTGGGCCTGTGAGGGCAAGACGGGCCTGGTGCTTCACGAGGTCGGAAACGACCACAACCTCGGCGCCATCGCCCGCGCCGCCGCGTTTTTCGACGCGCATTTCATCGTCGTCAACGAAAACGACGTCGAGGCGCGGCTCAGCACCAGCGCCTACCGCATCGCCGAGGGCGGCATGGAGCACGTCGCCGTGCGGAAAATCGGCAACACCGCGGCGTTCGTCAAGGACGCGGCGAAAAAAATCATCGTAATCGGCACCGACGTCCGCGCCAGGCGGCGCATCGGCGATCTCAAGGCCATCGCGAAAGACCTGGCCCCCCCCGGAGCCCGCGGCGGAATAGCGCTGGCGCTTGGCAACGAGGAGCGCGGCCTGCCCGAAAGCGTGAAGGAGGCCTGCTCCTGCCTCCTGCGCGTCCCCGGAACCGGCAACATCGAAAGCCTCAACGTGGCGCAGGCCGCGGCGCTCTTCCTGCGCGAGATTTACGACCTGTAGCGCCGCGGGGCCTGCGGGCCGCGGCGCATTGGCGCGGCGCCGGCCGGAGCCTGCGGCGCAGCCCGTCGACACGGCCCGGCGCCAAAGGTTGCAAAAAACGCGGGTTTTTGCGCAAAAAACGCGGTTTTGCTATTGACACATTTCGGGTTTGTGTCATAATGAGGCAACTCCATGAGAAAAGAGGTAGCTATGCTAAAATTCAGCGACTACATTTCGAACATGCCCGACATCCCCCACCAGAACTTCGCGCAGTTTCTCGGGCAAATCGCCAGAGACCACGCGGGCAAAGACGCGATCCTGTTCCGCTCCGCCGGGCAGCAGGATTTCACGCGCTGGACGTTTGCCAGATACGGCGACGAGTGCCGCAGGGTTGCGCGGGGGCTGCTCGCGGCGGGCCTTGAAAAAGGCGACCGCGTCGTGCTGTGGGCGGAGAACCGCCCCGAGTGGATGGCGGTCTGGATGGGCGCCGTCATTGCCGGCCTTTCCATCGTGCCGGTGGACTTCCTGATCACCGAAAAAGAGTGCCTTAACATCATCAAAATCACCAGGGCAAAGGCCTTTTTCCACTCCGGCACAAAGCAGGACTTCGCCGGCTCGCTCTCCGGCGAGGGCGCGAAAATGGCGGCCACGGTCTGCATCAGCCCGAAGGAAGGCGGCGGCGAGTCCGAGTTCTACTCCTTCGGCAAGGGCGCCGAGGGCCGGGAGCTTCCGGACCCCGGCAGCATAGCGCCGGACCACCCCGCCTCTATCGTCTTCACCTCCGGCACCACCGGCGTCGCAAAGGGCGTGACCCTCTCCCACAAAAACATCATAGCAAACGCCAGCGCCGCCATCCGCATCCTTGAGCCGAACAGCGCCGACGTGTTCATCGACGTGCTGCCCCTGCACCACACCTACCCTACCACCTGCTGCTTCATGGCGCCGCTGAGCTTCGGCATCCCCACGGTCATCGTCGAGAAAATCGTCGGCAAAGTGGTGATTGACGACGTGCGCGACGCCGGCGTGACCTTCCTGATCGGCGTGCCGCTGCTGTTCGACAAGGTAATGGCGGCGCTTGACGCCGGCTACAGCAAAAAAATCCCAGGCATCCTAAAGGCCATCCTCAAGCCGGCGCGGAAAAAGGCGCTTGCCGAGGCAAACAGGGGCAACCCCGAGTACGGCCGGAAAAAGTTCCTGTTCTTCCGCAAAAAGGCCGGGCTTGCGTCAGTGCGCGTGATGGTCGCAGGCGGCGGCCCGCTCAACCCGAAAACCGCCGACTTCTTCGATTCGCTCGGCTTCAACATCGTCCACGGCTACGGCATGAGCGAAAACTCCCCGCTCATCAGCGTCAACACCCCCAGGCACAAGCGCAACGTGTCGGTCGGCCTGCCGGTCAGCGACACCTACGTCAAAATCTTCGAGCCCAACGCCGAGGGCATAGGCGAAATCGGCTGCACCTCCCCCTCGGTCATGCTCGGCTACTTCGAGAACGAGGAGGCGACAAGCGAGGTCATCAGGGAAATCGACGGAAGGCGCTGGCTCATGACCGGCGACCTCGGCAAAATCGACGGCGACGGCTACCTGTACATCATGGGCCGCAAGAAAAACCTCATCGTCACCTCCGCCGGCAAAAACATCTACCCCGAGGAAATCGAGGTGCTGTTCAGCTCGCGCCTGATAGCCGAAATCCTGGTCGTCGGCCGCAGGGCAAAGGACGGCTCCGGCGAGTACATCTACGCGGTGGCCGTCCCCAACTACGACAGCATCAAAGAGGACTTCCCCGGCAAGGAAGGCGACGAGGCCTTCATCCGCGCCGAGGTGAAAAAGCTGGTCGAGGACGCCAACCGCAGCCTGCCCATCTACAAAAAGATCAGCGACTTCACCCTGCGCAGGGAGCCTTTCGAGAAAAACGCGCAGCAGAAAATCAAGCGCTTCATGTACAAAGAGTACGAGGCCGAATAGCCCCGCGATTCCCCCAATGGCGCCGCAATGCAATGGCGCCCGCCAAGCGATTCAGCGGCGCCATTGGGCATTTTCTCCGGAGGCCTGTTCCAGCCCGGCCGCCTCGGCATAGTCCCTTTCCGCAAGCTCGCCCTTCCCCTGCATCCTGAGCGCATCCCCGCGCCGCCTGAAAGCGGCCGCATTGGAGGAATCAAGCCCGGCAGCCTCGGAAAAGTCCGCTATTGCAGCCTCGTATTGCCCTTTGGCAAAATAAGCCCTCCCGCGCCGGAAAAACGCTTCGGCATTGCCCGAATCAAGCGCTACAGCGCTGGCAAAGTCCTTTATGGCCAAGCCATATTGCTTCTGCCGGAAATACGCCAAGCCCCGCTCGCTGTAGGCAGCAGCCTCGGCAAGGCCAGGCTCGGCATCAGCGCCATTAAAGCCCAGCTTAATCGCTTTGGAAAAATCCTTTATGGCCAGCTCATATTGCCCCTGCGCGCAGCAAGCCTTTCCGCGAAGCATATAGCGCGAGGCATTTTTTCGGTCTAGCTTAATCGCCTTTGCATAATCTTTTATGGCCAGCTCATATTGCCCTTGCTCACAGTAAAGGCCTGCGCGAAGCAAATAGGTATCGCCGCCATTTAGCCCCAGCCTGAAAGCTTTTTCATAGCGTTCCATAGTCGAATCATATTGCTTATTCGCAGCGCGTATTAGCCTGCGCACGCGATCTGCGTGCGCATCTGCCGGATTAAGCCGGATGCTCTCGGTGTAGTCACGAATAGCAAAATCATGCTGGCCTTTTTGCCTATATGCGTCTCCCCTGGCAACGTAGGCATAAGCGTCTTTTGGGCTAATCCTGACAGCTTCGCTAAAGTCCGCAATTGCCAAGTCATGCTGGCCTCTGTCCTGGCAAACAAAACCTCTGTTTCTGTATGCCTTTGCATTATCCCTGTCAAGCCTGATGGCTTCGGTATAGTCCGCAATTAAGCGCGATTCAAGATGAGTATGAAAATCCCGTTTTTCGAACCATTTGATAACCTCCTCCTTATGGGGGTTAAGATCTAAAACATAATCATACGCCGACACGCCGGTTTTTTCCGTTGCATAGATATCGGCGCCGTTTTTTTCAAACCAGTCAAATACGGGCAAGTACCCGTTAGCCGTTGCCGCCCACATAAATGCCGACATATCGAGACCTTCATTTATTCCATTGCTCCCATATTTCAAAAATAAATCTAAAACTTCTGATCTCGTCTCTGCAAGCGCGCATAGCTGCAACGGCGAAGAAGTGTTTTTTAATGTCCATCCCTTGTCAAATTTTGGCGATGACAGTATTTTTTCTATTGCCTTTACATTCGAATTATTCATTGCAAGTATAAAAAGAGGCGTGCCACGATCCGCCCCGAAAACTAATCTGTCTAAAAATTCAGGTAACTTTATGGGAAAATTTTGCCCCAAGTTTCGTATACCCATTAAGTTTTTATTTCGCGCATTTTTATCATCACAGGCACTGTCGAGAGGGAGATCTGAACGGCTATGGTCTACTTTAAACATTCCATTCACATCGCAACTCAAATCGTCTGCAAAATACTCGCAAATGCTAATACTGGTATTTAGCGAAGCTGCCAATGAGAAGGGGGCATGCCCAGCATAATACCCTTTTTTCAAACGTTCGTTTATATTGAAATACCCCGTATCAACAAGCGCTTTGAGCACGCCAGAATTGGTATTTTCACGAGCAGCATGGAATAAGGCATTAAAGCCCATTTTGTTTTTTCTGGTTATTGCTTTTTTGCTCAGGTTGGCTTTGCCTTCGCCTTTGCCCAAAAACCAGTTCATGACTTCCAGATGCGGATTCGCTGCCGCAGCATACATTAAAGGGGTGTCTCCGTCTTTATTCTGCGTGTCAATTTTGCCTCCCAGATAATTCTTCAGCAATTCAAGATTTCCTGGGCTTGAAGAGCATACTGCTGCCACAAACAAATGGCTCTCATTTGAAAATTCGCTTTTTTTCAGCGCCTTTAAAATTGGCTCGACATATTTGCTGCTTCGATCATAGCGCAAGGCAATATGTAGCTTCCAGCTATTATCTGCCATTACTTGATCGCGCAGGCATTTTCCCGCTTTAGGGCAGAATTCGCCTTCAAATTCAGGCTCAAACGCAAAGGCCAGAAAACAGTGGGATTTAATCCCATATTTTGGCTCGCCAGACTCGTCTGCCCTATAGATAAAATGGCAGCCTAATAATATGCCCAAAGCCTCTTTAATGTCATCATCGTCGGCAAATCCGTTTTCTTTTATAAAACTGTTCTTATGCAAGAGACTAGACCATTCTTCCTTGCTTATCAGCGCGTCTGGACTGCTCCAATCCAGCATCCCAAAAAGGATAACTTGAGCTTTCTTGGGCAAGCTTTGGAAACTGGAACTGTAAATAGCTATGATATTTTTATGGAAAGATTTGTCCTTGGCGTTTTTCAATAAAGACAGCGCTTTGCCGGGGGTATTTTCCCTTAAGATATTAAGAGCGGGACCGATAAGGCCTGGAGCAGAAGCCAATTGGCTAACGATTTCCGATAAAAATTGCTTGTATTCTTCCGTGTCTTTTTCCGCCTCTATTTTGCCCAAAAAACCGCCATGCGTGGCAAGGCTGCGTATCATAAAATCAATGTCTTTTTGCTCCAGCATGGGCGGGCATATTGGCTTTATATTGTTTGGCAAAACCAAATCGCTGAAGCAGCCTCTGCTGGTGATCAAAAGAAAAGGCCTGTTTTTATAAATCGGCCTGAAAAACCCGCTGACTTCATCCAGGAAAGAGCTCAACTGGGTAACCCCCATTTCCAAGTTGTCAAAAGCAATCAAATACTGATTTTCAGAAAACGCCCGCTTAAGAGCGTCAGTATCGCCCGGGGCAATGCCCAATTGCTCATAAATGCCATAAACATAATTGGCTTTTCTGCCTATTTTGCCCGAGCCGCATTCAGTATCTTTGACGCTTATCCACAAAGGCGCATAGATCCTTCCCGCCTGCATCATATCCCGAATCAGGGCTTCCGCCATGGCGCTTTTGCCGCTGGCCCCTTCGCCATGGATAAAAAATCCCGTCCAGTCTCTGGAAAATGCTTCCTGCCTGTTCTTCTCATAATCCGGCGTGGCAATGTAGCTCAGGCACCGCTGCCCGCCGTTTGCGCCGTTTAGGAGGCGCTGCTGGGTTTCGTCAAGGTCTGGCATATCCATGTTTGGGGCATAAGGCTCAAAAACATCGCCGGCAATCTTAAAAATGGAATCTTTGCTTGAGAAGCGCTTTACAATTATGTTTTCGCCCTCGCGCTCCAAAACCTGCTCGTCAGCGCTTACGTAAGCAAAAAGGTGCTTGCCTTTCCCTGTGTTTTTGTTGGCATAGCCCTCAAATGCCCTGTATTTTTGTGGAATATCGCCGACTTCCTTAAGCCTCATCTCGCCGGCGCTTTCATCGCAGTCCAAATCTCCCGTAACCGTCACTGAAGCCAGGGATGAGCGCAATTTTCGCCGCTGCATTTTGCATGCAGCGGCAAGAAAAAGCCCCAGAAAAATCGAAGGGGTCGAAGGCGTTAACGCCTTAAAGTCAGAGCCGTCCAATTCGCTGATGCCGACGAACTGCCCCCCAACATTTTTTTTGCAATGCCGCTGTTTAAAATAGTCCTCTAGTTTTCCCAGCTTGTCCCTTATCTCAGGGTCATTTCCAGGATGCAGGATTGACCATCTTAATTCCCCATAGTCTTCCGAAAACGATACTTTATAAAGCGAGAAATTGCCGTCATCGCCGAACGGAACAAGCAGTGCTGGCTCAGCCACGCTTGCGCGCCTCCAGGCTTATGCCGCTAAGGCCGCCGCTGTAGCGCACTCCGCTTTGCGGCGCAGAGGCAATCACAAGCTCCTTGCTTCTGCTGCAGTTTACCGGCGTCGTGTTCAATTCTGCCGCATGCTCAATGCCGTCGCTCTTTGTTGAGTAGCGGACAAGCAGATCGAATGGCGGCTCAGAATGGTAGTCCCTAAACTTAAAGCGGAACTGCACCTTGCCGGCATTGTCTTTGTTGTTCGCCATGATTCGCAGCCTGCCGAAAACGCCCCCTTCCGCTATGTCTTCGCTCCATATCTCTTTCATCGCCGCGTCGGCGCTGCTTGCCGCCAAGACCTCTGCGTTTCTGCGCAGCCGAATCGCGGCGAATGCGGCAAAGCCGGTTTCATGCTTCGGCGTTTTTTCCTGCAATTCCTGCCGCAAAGCCAGCTCGGACCGAATAATGCCGCAAAGGTTCCAGGACATGGCAAAGAAAGACGGGTTGTAGACAAAGGCCGCCAGCAGAAACAGCTTGTTTTTTTCAAAAAAGAAATCGTCAAGCGACGGATCAAGGCTGTACCTGCTGCAAAAACGTTCGCTTATGGCAGCCGCATATTCCCCTGCCATAAGGCGGAAAAGCGCAAGGCAGAGCTTTCCGTCCTTTTTTTCTTTGAGGTCGAAAATGGATTCCGCCTGCTGCAGGTCGCCCATATGGGCGTCGGCAAAATCGCTAAGGGCGCGCAGGGAAACGCGGTGCTTGAGCAGAAGCCCGTTGATGAACTTAAAGCCCGAGTCAAGTTTTATTTCCATTTTTTGCCTCCTCTGGGTATGCTTTCCTGCGCGCCACTCGTCGTATTGCGCCAGCGCTTCCATTATTTTATGCGAAAAAATGCTGTGGGGAACGTTTTTTCTGTTTTTCTTATACTCCAGGAACAGCGCGCTGTTTGTGTTTTTTGAGCCGCCCTCATAGTATGACCCAAACTCCCCTGCCAATACTGACCAATTTCTCTCGTCTGAAACAAAAGCCATGAAATCCTGCTCATGGCCTTCCGCAAACTGGCGTTTCAGCAAACAGATGAATTGCTCCATTTGCTTCTTGCCTTCCTGTTCCTGCATGTAGGCATTATAGGATTTTTCCCCTGCGCGAAAGCCATGCTCCTCGCTGCCGTCGCTTATTTTTTTGCGCAGCCCTTCAATTATTTCGATTGATTTTTTAGGGAAAATTTTCTGGCATGAAGGCTTTTTCGCGAAAGAATGCAGCAGCTTTACCTTGTCGAAGCAGTTTCCGAATTTTATGCATTCCTCAATGTCGTCTCCATGCTTTCCGTCTAAAAAATTCACCAGCGCGTTCCAGTAATTTTTGATGTTCGCAAGCTCCGCGTTGGTGAAGAAATCTGAATCGTATTCGCTTTTCGTTTTTATATGGCCAAGCTGCCCGCAAATTTGCCCTGCCAGGGTTATAAAATCCGTTGGAATATACTCGGCGTCATTTCTGCTAAGCTTGTATTTTTCCGGGATGCTCTCGAGTATTTTGTTTATCAGTTTCATCGCATTTCCAATGAAGCGAATGCGCGCGTCATTGCACTGGGTATTTTCATTTTTTTTGATGTTTTGCAGCCGTTTGAGGCTCAAAACAAAAAAACGGCGCAGCATGTCCCAGCCCAATTCAACGGCGGGCATGTTTTTATTTAGCTTGCCATAAGCGGCCTCAAAATTTTCCATGAAATTTGCGTAATACCTGTCTTCGCAAAGCCCCCAGTAATTGCTTGATTTATCCGCTTTTTTTATTTTATCTTCCAGATCGCTTTTCCATTCCCCGTATAAATTCCCAATCGAAAACTCGCGGGCCAAGCGAATAAGGGTATAGCGCTTATGGGCGTAGCATCCAAAGGCTTTGTAAATTGAAGACACGGAATGATCGCAGGGAAATATTTCCTTCGCTCGGTCTATGTCCGTAAAGTCCTCGATAAGATAAGTCCTGTCTTTGAAAACCTCACTCTCAAAACAGGCAGCCGCGTCAAAATCATCGCCCGCTATCTTTATTTCTTCCTGCGCAACGGAATTAAAGCCATGGATATATTTTTCGTTGATTATTTCCATGCCAAGCTTCATTACGCCGCCGCGCCTGCCGCTTTGGGCATCCAGCTTATCGAAAATTTGCCCTTTGCCCGAGGCGTCGTTTGGAAACAGCGCTTTGTATTTTTCGCTTTTTGACATTTCCATTGCGAGCATTTTTTTGTTTTCATAATCGATTTTCCTTTTCCTCGCGAAAACATATATGTCTGCCTCTTCGTCCAATTTGCTCCATGCGGCACTATCCGGCGACAAAAAAAATCTGATTTTTGGAAACAATGCATTCAAAGCGCCTTTCAGCAGCTTTAGCGCATCTATGTCTGCAAAATTTTCCACATTTGCTCTCCTTAATTGTTTTGCATGCATGATGCAAAACAAGCTGGCTTTTGTCAAGCGTTATTGCCAAAGCGCGCCTTTTGCAAAAGCGCGGCTGGCCTGCATGCCGGGCTCGCCGAGAGCCGAGAGCGGGGGGCCAATTTTTCATGGCCCCTCATTTTTTCCGGGCGCTCTCTCTCCGCGCTGCCTTCAGGGGGCGCCGGCCGATATCGAGGAAATATCCTCCAGCAGGCGGTCGCGCTCGCTGCTGAGGAAATCGCGTATTTGCTCGTCCAGGCCGCTGCGGCGATTTCCAACGGTGAACGGAAAGGCGGCCATGCGCCATGACGCAAGCGCAACCCCCGCAACAGCCATGCCAATTACCAGCGGCGGCTTGGCTATCGCGGCCACAGCCGCGGCGTAGGCGACGCTGGCGCCCAAGCCGCCTATGTACAGGGCGTCTGCCAGCCGGCCGTGCCGGGTGCGCCATGACTCGGTGTCAAGGCCAAAGACCTCTGCGGCTTCCAGGATTTTCTCCGTGAGCGCATACGGCTCCAGCAGCTCCTCCATGCTCATGCTGCCGGCGGAAAGCGCTTTTAGATCGCTGTCGGCAATAGCGCTGGCCGCAAGGACATGAAGAATGCGAATGGCGCCGCAAAAAAGCGCCTCGGAGCGCTGCTTGAACAAAACCGTCGCCTGCAAATGCTCGCGCTCGTTTACACCGTCGTTGATAATTTCGTTAAACATGCCCGCTGCGTGATCGGCCCATCTGCCGGCAATTTGCATTATCGGGCGCACGAGCGCGTCGTTCGCGAAGGAGAAGTACCAGCGGCTAAACGCGCTGCGGTTGGCTATGCGCCTGTCAAACTGCCGGCAAATGATGCCGGAAAGGCAGCTTCGCATGGCCTCCCATTCGGCGGCGGAGACGTCGGCCATTTTTTGCCGCAGCGCGGCTATTGCCGGGGCGCTGAAGTAAAGGCCGTCAATTTCCACGGCGGGAAGCGCCGGGGGAAAGAAATCGCCGAAAGAGCCGCGGCGAAGCGCCTCGCCGGCGCGCTCCGGCTCGACGGCAATGTATTCAAGCTTTTGCGCGGCGCGCCAGTCAAGCAGCCGGAGCATGTCGCCGAAGCGATCAAGCTGCAGGGCAATCCCCGCTAAGGCAGCCTGATGCTCCTCCGCGTCAAACGCGGAAGCGCCGCCATGCGAGGCGATGCAGGCAAAGTAGCTGTCCAGGGCGGCGCGGAAATCGGCCTCAAACCGGGCGGCAAAGCCGGCGGCGGCCTGGCTGCGCCAAATGTACAGCTCGCCTGCGCCGTCGGGGCAGTAAGCGATTCCGTCGATAATTACCACCGGGACTGCGGGCGGGCGGCTAAGCTCGCAGGCTTCCGGATGCTCCGCGCGGGCTGCGGGGGCCGGGGCGCCGTCTGCGCGGCGCGAGGGCGTCGACGCGCAGGATATCATGAGCGAGGCAGCCGCGGCGGCCGCGAAAGCAATAGTCTTTGCTGTCATTTTCGTTCTCCTTCTTTGGCAAAATTGCGCGTTCGGGGAAGGCAGCGCTTTCCCCGAATGCGGCTAGAAATGCAGCCCCATTTCAGACATGGCTCGGAAGAAATCCGCGCGGGCGCGCTCCTCGCCCCTTTGAATGAGCTGCCTTCGCACGTTGGGATCCTGCAAAAGCCTTTGAAGCTCGCTGTTGTAGTTGAGCTGCTCTATTGCCCTCAGCCTGCCGGCGGCTGCCTGAGAGCCGGCCTTTTGCGCCGCCGCTTCCCGCGCGGCCTTTCTCGCCGCGGCGGCCGCCGCCTGCTGCGCCGCCGCCGAGCCGGCGCCTTTCGCCGTTCTTGCCGCGGCCTCCGTGGCAACGCGCCTGGCTGCGTGCTTGCCGGCCAGCGCTGCCGGGTTGGCGAGCGCCTGCCCCGAAACTGCGGCCATAAGCGCCAGCGCGCACGTGCCGGCCATAAGCATCTTCTTCCCGTTCATGTCCCTTCTCCTTGCGGCCCCCCTGCCCGGAGCCTTGCCGTGATTTCGCCGCCCAGGGCGGCGCCGCGGGCTTTCATTGCCTGCATATTTCATAGATGCGAAAATGAGGGGCAATTCCCCGCGGCCCCGCCATTTTTTCTGCTTTTTCCGGAGCGGAGACGAGGGGCCTTACGCCGAGTATCTCCACGCCTTCGGACACGGCGGCGTCCGGGAACACGATCGGGCTTTTGACCATGGGGTTTGCAATGTCCATGCCGGCCAGCAGGTAGCGGAAGCGCCGGCCGGCGATGCCAACATCCAGGAAAACGGGGGAGGCTTCTTCCGGCTCGTCGAACAGGAAGCGGAACAAAAGGCAGTTTCCCTCCGCGCTTCCGTCAACGAACAGGCGGCCGCGGACGCCGTTTTCCCGCATGGCGATGGGCTGCGGCAGCAGGCGGGCCAAAGCGGCGCCGGCGCCAGGCATGGCGGCCAAATTGCCGATCATAATTTCCTCCGGCATTGCGCGCCTGCGGCGCGCTGCTGCATGGATAGATGCGTTTTTGGAGGGAAAATTTTGCGGCGCAAAGCGGCGCAGGCGGCGCTGCCTGCTGCCTGCGCCTTCCGCCGCGCCTTGCCGGCTGGCGGCTGGCCGGCGGGCGCCTTGCGGCGGCGCTTTTAGCGGGGCGCTAAAGCCCCCTGGCGATCATCAGGCCGGGCAGCCAGGTTGAGAGCCACGGGATGTACGCGACAAGCAGCAGCACGACAAGCCGGACCAGGAAGAAAGGCAGCGCGTAGCGGCAGATCTGCATGAAGGGCCTTTCGAAGCGGGAGCTTGCCAGGAAAAGGTTGATGCCCACCGGCGGCGTCAGGAAGCCGGCCTCGAGGTTCAGGATGAAAATTATCCCCAGGTGCAGCGGGTCGATGCCGTAGGCGTGGCCCAAAGGCACGATAAGCGGAAACAAAACCATGATGGCCGCGTACATGTCAACCACGCTGCCGACCAGCAGCAGCGCCAGGTTCAGCAAAAGCAGAAAGACCAGCGGCGACTGGACGGCGCCCTGCACCCAGTCGGTGAACCTGTCGGGAACCCCGGAAAAGACAAACGCGTAGGAAAGGCCGTTCGCCATTGCCAGGATTATCAGCACGCCGCCAACCACCGGAACGGCCTTGGCGAAAACTTTGCCGACGTCGCGCAGGGCGATGTCTTTCTTGATGAAAACCTCCACGGCAAAGACGTAAATGACCGACAGGGCGCTGGCTTCCAGCAGCGTAAGCCGCCCGCTGAAAATCCCGGCGACCAGCAGAATCGGCAGCAGCATCTCAAAAACCGACTCGCGCAGCGCCCGCAGCGCCTCGCCGGCGCTGAAGGCCATTTTCCCGGCGCTGGCGGCCCCAATGCCGGCCTCTCCGGCGGCGGCGCCCCCGAGGGAAGCGGCTCTGGGCGGAGCGGCTCCGGGCGGAGCGGCGCCGGCTTTCCACGCCTCGCGCGAGCGCTGCCTGCGGGCCAGAAACATGCCGGCGGCAATCACGGCGACCACCAGCATGAGCCCGGGGATTGCGGCGCCGGCGAAATAGTGCGCGACGGTGTACCCCGAGTGGACGTTCATGAAGTTCAGGATTATGCTGCTCGTGCTGAAAATCAGGATGATCACCAGGCTGGGTGGGAACATCTCGCCGGTGCCGCTGGCGCCGGTCAGAAGCCCGATGGAGACGCGCTCCGAGTAGCCGTCTTTCCTCAAAATGGCGTAAAGTATGCCGCCCAGCGCCAGAATGGTCATGCCCGAGGCGCCGGTGAACGACGAGAAGAAGGCGCTGATCAGCACCACCACGACGACCACGCCGCCCGGCAGCCAGCTAAAAAACAGCCGAAAGGTCTTGACCAGGCGCTCGCCGGCCCTGCTTTCCGACAGGAAAAACCCGGTGAGCGTGAAGAGCGGGAAGGCTATGAGGTCGACGCTGGTGAGCATGTCAAAAACCGGAATGTGAAAGGCCTCCGGCTCCTGGCCTTCCGCCATGAGCATGACGGTGGCTATGCCGCCGATTGCCGCGAAAATGGGCATGCCGGAAAGCGCCGCCGCCGCCAGAAGCAGTATCGCCGGCAGCAGAAGCATGTCCGCCGCGTTGTACAGAAAATCCATCCACGGAAATAGAATCTCAGGCGTGTTCGCCGGATCCACGCCCCAGATCGCCTTGGCGATGGCCGGCAGCGCCGCGGCCGTTCCCAGCGCCATCGCCGCAAAAGCCATCGCCCGCTCGCGCCGCCCGCAGAGGCCCAGCGCAAACCGCCCCGCCATGACGAAATAGCCCAGCGGCATGGCAAGCGCGAAAAGCCAGACCGGCGCCGGCCCCACTGTTGTCCCCGCAAGGCCGAATCTTATGTAGGGAATCGCGTTCCAGGCCAGCGCCGCCATCAGAAAAACGGCAAGCAGCGAGCCGCCCAGCTCCAGCGCCCTTTTGGCCCCGGCGCTTGGCACGTACTGCGCAAGGCCAATCGCAATGTGCCCCTTGGACTTCGAGGCGAGCATGGCCGCGGAAAAAACCAGCAGCATGAAGAAGTGGGACATGAGGTCCCTGGTAAGGCCCTGAATGTGAATGTTGAACCGGCGCAGAATGAGCTCGGCAAAGGGGATGAGCGCGAGAAGCGCCAGCGAGCCAAAGCAGGCGCCCTTTTCAAGCCAGGAAACCCCGCGGGAGAGAAGCTTCGCAGCCGCGGGGAGTTTTGCGGCTGCGCCGGGCGCTGCGGACATCAGCTACTGCCCGTTTCTTGACCTTTCGAGAATCATGCCGATCCTGCTGTACAGGGCTCGGTCAAACGTGACGCCCAAAAGCGGCGGCATGGCCCTTTGCACCTCGTCGCGCCACAGCGCCTGCTGCTGGGGGGACGGCGTGTTGACCTGAAGCCCGTCCCTTTGCATCACCGTCAGGGCGCTGTCAACGGTTCTGGGCATGTTCGCGTCGAACTCCGCTGCTATGCGCCGCGTCACTTCCTTCATGGCCTCGCGCCTTTCCGGCCCCAGCCGATCCCAGGTGACGCGGTTGATGACTATGGCGCCCATGAATGGGGCAATAGGCATGCACATCATGTGGCCGACGGTTCTGTGAAGCCCCAGCGGCGCCACCGCGGCGGGGTTTTGGTAAAGGGCGTTGACCATGTTGCTTGCCAGCATGGGCCCCATGTTCAGCATGTCGGCTTCCACCAGCGTGAAGCCCATGCCGCGGAACACGTTGTTCATGTTTTCCGAGTCGGGGCTGGTGGCCATCCGCATTCGGCGCAGGTCGTTGGGCTCCAGAACCCGCTCGCGCGAGAACAGGTTTACCCAGCCGGCGGTCGACCAGGTCAGCGCGACGAAGTTCGTGCCGCCCATCTTGCCCTCCAGCGCCGGCAGAACGTACTCCAGCACCTGCGCCAGCTCGTCGTCGTCCCTAATCTGGAACGGCACGCTCAGGCTCATTATTTCCGGGACGATTTCGGCAAGGCCGAAAGACGTCAGAAGCGCCGCCTGGATGTTGTTGGCGCGAAGCGACGAGAGCATCCTCGCCTCGGAGCCCTCAAGGCCGCCATGAATCACGCGGGCCTGCACGGCGCCGCCCGTCACCCTGGCCCACTCCCCGGCAATGCGGTCGAGCGTCCTGCCCCAGTCGGAATTCCTGGGCACGGGCGAGGCCACCCGTATCTCGATGGCGTCGGCGCCCCTGCCCCCGCGCTGCGCGAATGCCGCGCCGGGCGCGGCCGCAAGCAAGGCCAGGGCGGCCAGGCAAAATGCCAAACTTTTTTTCATTTCATCCTCCGTTTCCGCGCCGCAATCCGGCGCTTTCGCTCAAAGTTTACCGGATCGCGCCGGCGCGCATCAAGGTCAATATTCATCGAACAGCCATGACGGGAACAGCTCGTGGATGCCGTCGAGCATGGCGCGCGCGCGGCGCTGGTCAAGGACGATGATCAGCCGGCTCGAGGGGTGGTCGTCCGGGTTTATGTCCAGCACCCTTTGAACATGCGCCCTGAAGGTTTCGATGTCGTGCGCGGGGGCGCTGATCGAGCCGGCGTAGGCCAGCAGGGCGCCGGTCGCCGTCCAGCCCGACCTTTCCATGGCCCGCCCGAAGTGGTAGCGGGCGCGCTCGAGGTTCCTGCCGGGCGTTTCCTCGCCGATCAGTATTTCCGGCACCGACGCGAAGTACAGCACCAGAAACTCGTCCAGGCCGGCAAAGCCGGGGTCAAGCTCGATCGCCCTCTCGACCATCAGGTGCCAGCGCGGAATCCAGGCGCTAAGCTCGAAGTCGAAGATGTCCAGCGAGTAGGCCGCCAGCCCGCTGGCCACGGCCCAGTACAGCAGCGGCACGTCCCGGCTGCGAAGCCTTTGCAGGAAGGGCCTCAGCGTCTCGCCGGAGGCGGCGGCGGCCGCGAAGCCCCTGTGCCGCCCCTCCAGCGCCTGCAGCAGAATCCGGTGGCCGCGCAGGTAGAGCTGCTTTGCGCGGGCGAAGGCCGCCTCGCGCTCCTCGAAGTAATGGATGGGATCCAGCAGCTCGGCCGGACCCTGAACGAAGGCGTTCGCGTACATCACGAAAAGCGAGCCGGTGGTGATCATGAGCCCCTGGTGGCCCGGCGTGGCGTGCAGAAGCGCCTCGTACATCTTGATGGCAAAGGGCAGCGCCGCCCCCACCAGCTCCGGGTCCGGATCCCCGGCGAAAACCGCCGCCGCGCCCGCGTCGCCGGTGAGCGCGTTCGCCACCAGCGTGTTGATCGAGCAGCCCGAGCCGGCCGCCGCGGCCAGAAGCGCCGCCAGCGCCAGGCAAAGCGCCGCCCGCGGCGCCTTTTCCGTCTTTTCCATGCGTCCCCCTTCTCTGCGCCTGCCCGCCGCTTCCGGCGCCGCAAAGCTTCCGGCGCCGCAAAGCGCCAGGCGCCGCTGGGCGCCGCTGCCTTTTGCCCGCGCCGCCCGCCGAAGCCGGCCTTTTGCCCGCGCCGCCTGCCTAGCCGCCAATCGCGGCGCGAATGTCTTTCTTGATTGCCTCGAGCTTGCGCGATGCCTCAGCCTTGGCGGCTGCCAGCCCGCCGGGGCCGACATCGGCGCAGCACGATGCGTAAAACTTGATTTTCGGCTCCGTGCCGCTGGGCCTGGCGCTGACCACCGTGCCGTCCTCCAGGAAGAACTGGAGGACGTCGCTGGGGGGCAGGCCGTCGGCGCCCTTTTCAAGGTCGCGCGTCCTGGCCACGGGGATGCCGCCCAGCGCCGCCGGCGGCGAGGCGCGGTACCCGTCCATGATGGCCTTCATAGTCGCCGGCCCGTCAGGGCCCTCGAAGTATTTGGAAATGCCGATTTCCTGCCAGAAGCCGCACTGCTCGTAAAGCTCCTCGAGCCGCTGAAGAAGGCTCTTGCCGCGGCTCATCCAGTAGAGCGTCATTTCGGCCGTCAGCGCCGCGGCGGAAACGCCGTCCTTGTCGCGCACGCCCGCCGAAATGTTGTAGCCGTAGCTTTCCTCCGTGCCGAACGCGAAGGCCCTGGCGTTCCGGTCGCCGGCGGCCAGGCCTATTTCCCAGCGGCGCATCAGGTCGGCGATCCACTTGAAGCCGGTCAGGCACTCGAAGCACTCGGCGCCGTACAGCGCCGCCACGCGCCTCTGCATTCCCGTTGTGACGATCGAGTTTATCATCGCGGCGTTGTCCGGCAGCCTTCCCTGCTCCCTGAGCGAGAGGAAAATGTAGTCCGCCATGAGCGAGCCCATCTGGTTGCCCGTGACCAGGGCGTACTCGCCGCTCCCGTCCGGAACGGCGATCCCGAAGCGATCCGCGTCCGGGTCGGTGGCCATGACGACGCCGGCCTTTTCCTTTTTGCCGAGCCGAATGGCCATGTCAAGCGCCGCGGCCTCCTCAGGGTTGGGAAAGGCCACCGTGGGGAAGGCGCCGTCGCCCTCGCGCTGCTCCGGCACGGTGATCACCCTGAGCCCGAGGTCGCCAAGCGCCTTCTCGACGTGCATGGCGCCGGTTCCGTGCAGCGGGGTGAACACGATTTTCACCTCGCCGCCCTTTTCCCTTATGAGGTCCGGGCGGAACATGCTGGCCTTGACCAGCGCAATGTACGGCTCGTCCACTTCCCTGTCGATGATTTTGAGCAGGCCCCTCGCCAGCGCCTCCTGGCGCGAGATTTCCCTGATTTCCCGCACCCTGCCGACCTCGGCGATTATGCCCTCGTCGTGCGGGGGGATCACCTGCGAGCCGTCGTTCCAGTAGGCCTTGTAGCCGTTGTACTGGGGGGGGTTGTGGCTGGCGGTGACGACGATGCCGGTGTCGCAGCCGAGGTGCCGGATGGCGAAGGACAGCTCCGGCGTGGGGCGCATCCCCGAGAAAAGCCATGTCTTTATGCCGTTCGCCGCGAAGACAAGCGCCGCGGCCTCGGCGAATTCAGCCGAGCAGCGCCGGCTGTCGTAGGCGATCGCCGCGGAAAGCGCCCCGGCGGCGGCCTTTCCGGGGAAGGCCTTGGCGAGGTACGCGGCCAGCCCCTGGGTGGCGCTTTTCACGACCAGCGCGTTCATGCGGTTGAAGCCGCCGCCGATCAGGCCGCGCAGCCCGCCCGTCCCGAACTCAAGGTCGCGGCAGAATCTGTCCCTCAGCTCAGCCAGCGCCTCCTCCGAGCGGGCGCCCGCGGACGCGTCCGCGAATGCGAGCAAATCCTCGATTTCCTTTCTGAAGCCCTCGTCGCCCTCCCTGGCGACGTAGTCCCTTGCGCGTTTGACGATCTCGGCCTTTTCCATGCGAAAGCGCTCCCCACTGCTTGAATCGGGCGGAAGCCGTCGGCGCCACCCCTGGCGCTAAGTTTAAATAGGACGGCCGGCTTTGTCAACCAAGCGGGCCGGCGCCTCCTACAGAGGCGGCGCCCCCGCGGCGGCGGCGCCTCCCGGGCAGAGCCTTCCGGGCAGAGCCTTCCGGGCAGAGCCCGCCTCCCGCGGAGCCGGCGCGCCGGCGCCAGCACTAAAAGATAAGCAATCTGCGCGGAAATTCAAGCAAAAACGCGCCGGCCAGCAGGCCGCGCGCCCATAGGCCGCGCCCGCAGGGCGGCGCCAGCCGCCAGGCGACAGGCCGCCCCGCGTCGATTTTTTTACAGGGAGGCAAAAGGCCCCGTTATTTGCTTTCCCGCCGCATTTCGCTTGACTTCCGTTTTTTTCGGCTTATCTTTTGGTATCACCGAGAGACTGGCATCGTGGCTTATCCAGACCAAAGCAGAGGCGCTTGCATTGATATTTTCCGTGACAGACAGCCATTCCCCAAAGCACGCTTCCCGAAAAACCGTGCGCAATTCCATGGCGCCAGAAAGCTTCGCGGCAAAAATTTCGACATGGTGGGGGGGGGGGGGGGGGGGGGGGAGGGCCTTGAGCAAGGAAAAATCGCGCGTTGCGCGATGAGAATTTTGTCTGCGCGGGCAGCATCCCGCAAGTACGCTTTCAAGGAGTGCATGTCAAGATGAAGTTGAAAAAACGGTTTCTAGGGGCGGCCGTCGCGGCAATCGCGGCGCTTGCCATGACGGGATGTTCCGACGTAAACGATCCGATGCCGAGCGCGCCCAGCGATCTGGAGCGGGCGGCGGCGGCGGCGCGGGTTGCGCTGAGCGGGCTTGCAGTGAGCAACGAAACAAGCGCTGATGATGTGCTTGATGCGGCTGAGACCGCTGCCAGGACCGTCAACGCAGGCATTGAGGCAGCCTGGTCTTTGGAAAATGGGTTCGAGCTTGAACCGGCAGACGTTGGCATCCCAGGCCGGATTTCCGGCGATATCGCGCTGACGCTTGACGGCGAAACTGCGACCGTTGCCGTGGACTTGGCGATTGCCGCGCTGCACGGCCCTGGCTTCTGCGAGGTCTGCGAGAGAGATCCCTGCGAATGCCAGGATTTGGTGAACGAGGCCGCCGCGCTTGCGCAGGAAGCCGTGGACGACATTTCGTTGGCTGGCAAGAGCGCCGATGATGCCGATGAGATAGAGGCCCTTATAATGGACGCGGTTGAAGAGGCCATCGAGGATATCCATCCCGGCATAGAGGCCGCGTGGTCTGTTCCGTTCCAAATCGCCGGCCCGTCGATCACCGGCACTGTCGAGCTGACGCTGGGCGAGGCCAGCGCAGACGTCACTGTTAGTCTGCTCCTTCCGGCGGCCCAAGGCACCAAGACTTTTGACATCGGCTTTGAGCACTTCATTCCGCCGGATGTTGAAAACGATGCCGATGACAATGCCGCCAACGCCGGCACCTTTACGCTTAGCCGCAGCGCCGTCACGGAAATCATTGCGCTGACCGCGCCCGCGACCCATGACATCACCGAGTGGATGCTTAACGGCGAGAGCGCCGACAGCGTGGACGGCGCATCGGTTGACGCCGGCGCCGGCACGCTTACCCTTGGGACGGCATTTCTCATCGGCAACATCGGGGGCAACTCGCTTTCGGTTACGGTGCAAAACAGGGAGACGCTCGCCGAGTACACAGTTCGCTTTACGGTGATCGTGGAGTAGCAAGCGCCAAAGGGACGCCGGAAGCGGCTGCTCCGGGCGCTGCCTTTGGGCGGCGCCGCGAAAACGAAAATGCCGCCGCAAAAAAGGCGGCCAACATTGACAGGAGGACGAACAATGACAAATATCACGCAAGCGCTAAAGCGCATCAGGCGCAAGGCAGGCCTTCTTGCGCTGCTGCCCGCAGCCTGCCTGCTGCTGCTTCTGCCAGGCTGCCAGGGCCCCATGGGCCCGCAGCAGGACGCAAGGCATGGCACCGTCGCGCTGACGCTCGGCGCGCCCAATTTGGGCCGAGCGATCATGCCGGATGCCGACTTGGGCTCCTTTGACCGGTTTGGGGTGGCTTTTTTCCAAGGCGGCTCGCAGGTTGGACTGACCCACTACACCTACGACCTGAGTGACGAAATCACCCGCGATAAGCCCGTGGGATCGGTATGGACCGTGAAAGCAACCGCGTACTTTGCCGGCGAAGGCGATGGTCCCGATTACGTTTTGGCGGCGCGCGGCGAAAACTACTTCACGGTGCAGACCGGGCTCAACAGAATCAGCGTCGCCCTTAGCCCGATTCGCGACGGCGAGGGCGACGGCGTGTTCGCATGGGCCATAACCCTTGCGAACGAGATCGGCAGCGCCACAATGAGCGTTTTCGAGTTTTGCGAGACTGACGAAGAGTGGGCAGCGCGGCCTATGAGCATGCCTGATTCGGTCGACCTTAAAGCAAGAGCCATCGGCTCCGAGACGCTTCCCAGCGGAGTGTACCGCGTGCGCGTTCATCTGGTCATCGGCAGCAGCGAAACGGCGATTTACTACGTGCTGCGCGTTTACCAGAACATGACGAGCAATTTTGAGCGCTATTTCAGCGAAGCCTACGCCCGCAGGACGCTGGCTGAAATCGTCGCGGAAGCGCTGGCCGAGGGCAGGACGGATGGCATCTTTGCCGCCGACTTTGCCGCCTTGGGCGTGCAGGGCGTTACCGACGGCAACCTTGGCGACATTGCCGATGCGGCAGAAGCGCTTGTCGCAGCCAGTGCAGACGGCGTCCCAGCCGACGCTGCCGAGCTGAAAGTCCTTGTTGACGCGGCGCTTGTCCGGATTTGGAGCGAAGGCAGCATTGACGGCATTGCCAGCAGAAGCGCCGCCGCAACTGCGATTTCCGAGCAGATCAAAAATAGCTCAACCGTGGGCATTGTCTGGAACGAAGCCGCCGGCTCCCTCAACAAGGCGACCGTCGGCATTGGCCTTTACTCCGTGGAGATTGCGTTCGCGGGCATTGACTGCGGGACAGAAATCGTCGCAACTCTTGCGGCTATAAATGGCCCCATCACGATCGGCGCCATGCCCGAAGGCCTCGTTTTCGAGCGCCAGCAAGGGACAGAGCCCGGTAACAGCAACTACTTCGCCAAAGCTTTAGGCGACCGGCTTTCGGACATACTCGCGGCCGGCGGCGTTGAGCTTGAGTGGAATGTCACCGACTCTGCGAGCAGGCTCGACAGCTTTACTCGCCTTGTGGTAGGGGTGGGCATAGAGAAAGACGGCCAGGAGATTGACAGGTTCGATGGCCCCGCGCATGTGTTTATCTCCCATGAAGGCCACACCTTCAAGGCCCTCGGGTACATCGGCCATTTCATGGGCGCCTCCTTCAGCCAGTGGGAAAATCAGGCGAACCCGGTGTTCTTTGCCTCCGAGCCCGGCAACTACGTCGTTACCTTCACGCTGTTTGACCTAGGCCCTGAGGGTGATGCGATCGGCAACAACGCAATCCCTGGCTCGGCCACCAGGCTTGCCAGCGCCAGCGCGGCGATTGCGGCGAGCCATCAGCCAATGCGCTTCAGCCTGTACCGCTACGATCTTCCCGAAGGGATGACGGCGCTGGGCGGAAACTTTGAGGGAACGCTGGAGAGCAGCAGGACGATCACCATGCAGCGCAGCCTCGTTGACGACGGCACCGGCCGCAGCCTGCACGACTTCCTGTTCGCCATGAACATTGACAACGCCACTGTGACAGAAGCGCTGCTTGCCGGCGGAAGCATGGCGCTGACGCTTGACGGCGCCGCTCACAACTTCAGCTTTGTGCCGCTGGCGCTGGCCAACGACGGCCAGTACCGCGTGTGGCAGCATAACGGCGCGAGCATAATGCGCTACCGGGGCGAAACCGTCCCCGAAAACCTTAGCGGCTTTGGGCAAACGCCTGCTCATTTTGCAAGCCAGGACGGATTCCCGAATGAATGGGCTTCCGGCCATGTTTTCGTGTACATGTACGAGGGGCACACGCAGGTTAACCTCCAGCATTCCAGCGTCGCCGGCGCGCCGATAAGCGCAGCCGCGGTGACCGTCGGCGGCAGGACCCTCACCGTCAGCATTGACGGCGCCGCCTCGCCCGGCCCGCAGTTCAGCCTGCACAGCTACAGCGCCGACGGCCTAAACAGCCCAGTGCTGGACGGCTTCGCGAACTTGAATGTGGGCGACGGCCCGCTGACCCTTCAGCGCAGCGCCGTTGCCGGCAGCGACTTTCACTCGCTGTTCTTCGCAATGAACGTTGACAACACAACGGTAACTTTCGCGCAGCTTGCCGCCGCCGAGCTGACCTACACGATCGCCAGGGACGACAACGCCACAGTGACGCTCATGGTGGTTCCGCTTCGGCTGAACGGCGACGAGACGATATGGCAGCGCCTGTCGGCGGACGGATCGGAATGGGTGGACGTAATGCATCGCGCTGGAATTTCGTCCAACAACTCTGATGTGCCGGAGTTTGGCGCTGCCCAGATTCCCGCCGGCGAGTTCTGGGCTTACATGTACGACGGCGTGACGGAGTTCAACCTCCAGCACACGGCCGTCGACGAGAGCAAGATATCAAGCATCGAGCTTAGCATCGCCCGCAGGACTTTGGAGATCGTCATCAGCAGCAGCGAGTCGAACGACTAGCCTAGCGGCTGGCGCTCGGCTTGCCGAGCTGCGCCGGCTTCCCGGGAAGCGCCGAATAGCCTGGCGCTTCCCGCGGCGGCCGGCGCCTTTTGGGCAGAGCCTGCCTCTTGCGGAGCCCGCGCCTCCCATGGAGGCGGCTTCCCGCGGAGGCGGCGCTTCCCTGCCTGCCGCCCTACAGGGCGCCCCGCACCGTCTCGCGGTGGATTTCGAGGTTCATCATCGTGAGGATCAGAACGCTGTCCACGGGCAGGCGGAAGGGGACGGCGAGCCTGCCGCCGGCGAAGTCCGCGGCGAGGAGCTGCCGGGTTTCGCCGCCGGGGAGCAGCGCCTCCAGGCGCACCGGCAGGGGGAAGGGGTTCGGCGCTGTCGCGTGGGCGAAAAGGCCGAACACCTCGCCCACCAGAAGCGACTCGGGGGCGCTGACCGTCATGGCGATCCTGGTGCCGGCCGTGACGCTGGCGCCGGCGGCCGGGGACTGGTGGACCACCGTCTCGCCGGCCTCGCCCTCCCAGGCCTCCCTTACCGAAAAGTCAAAGGCCACGCCGGAGGAGCCGACCCAGTCCAGCGCCTCCGAAAGCGGAAGGCCCGTGAGCTGCGGCACGGCCATCAGCACCGGCTGCGGGCCTCGGCTGACCACGAACTCAATCTGGGTCGGGCCGGAAATGCTGGCCCCCGCCTCCGGGCGCTGCTGGACGATCGTGCCGGCGGGCTCGGCGGAGTAGTCGAACATGATGGGCTCCCTCAGCGACAGAAGCTGGCCGCCGGCGCCGGCTATGAAGGCCTGCAGGTCCATGCGCACATCGTCGATGTCCCTGCCTATGAAATTCTCAACGCGGTTGATAACGGCGCCCTGGCTGACGACGAGCCTGACGCGCCGCCCGGCCTTCACTATGGAGCCGGGGCTGGGCTCCTGCTCCAGAACCTGCCCCCTGTCGTGCGGGTTGTTCGAGTACCTGAGCTGAATGCGCGGGTTCAGCTCCCTGGCCTGCAGCTCAAGCAGCGCCTGGGTCAGCTCCCTCCCCTGCACGTTGGGAACCAGAACCTGCTCCTCGCCCCTTAGCACCACGAAAAACACCGAAACGGCGATAATCGCCGCAAAAACCAAAAAGCCGGCCACCAGCGAAGCAAACAGCTTCAGGTTGCCCGCGATCAGCTCGTCCAGCTTTGTCAGCCTCATGCCTATCCCAGCCTCTCGTTCATGAAATTTCTGGCGCCGTTCAGAAACGCCTTCCAGCCCAGCGCCTTCTTTGACCGGTACTGAAGCTCGCCGGCGGCAAGCACCCCGTCGCCAGTCTGCACCAGTATACCCTTGTTTGCGTCTTTGCCCAAGACCGTCCCGGGCGGCGCCGGCGGGGCCCCGCCCGGGGCCGGCTCCAGCGGCTCGGCCTTCAGGATGAAAAGCCGCTGCCCGCCGTGCTCCGTCCAGCAAAGCGGCCACGGCGCGTAGGCCCTTATCCGCGCGTCGATCTCGCGGGCGCCCATGCTCCAGTCAATCAGCCCGTCGCCCTTCGAAATCAGGGGGCAGTAAGTCGCCGCCCCGTGATCCTGCGCCCGCCCCAGCCCGGCAAGCGCCGCCGCGGCAGGTGCCGCCGCGTCCGGCGCCGTCCCGGCAAGCGCCGCCATTTCCCGCAGCAGCGCGGCGAGCATGGCCGCGCCCTTTTGCGCCGCGGCCTCTCCAAGGCCTTGGGCGGTCTCGCGCCCGCCCAGCAGCATTTTTTCCTGCGCCAGGATGTCCCCGCTGTCCATTTCCGCAGCCAGGCGCTGGATCGTGACGCCCGTCTCCGCCTCCATGCCGAGGATCGCCGCCTGGATGGGGGTGGGCCCGCGGTATTTCGGCAGCAGGCTGGGGTGGACGTTGATCCCGCCCAGCGGAAACAGCGCCAGAAGCCTGGGCCCGAAAATCCTGCCGTACGCAAACGAGGCCAGAATATCCGCCCCCAGCGCCGCGATCCGCTCCCGGGCGGCGCCGTCCAGCCTTTCCGGCTTAAGCGCCGGGATTTCGGGAGCGATCCGCGCCAGCGCCGCCGCGCAGTCGGTGGGCTCCGGCCTGCCGCTGCGCCCCCTGGGGCTGTCCGGGTTGGTCAGAAGCCCCGCCAGCGCAAAGCCCTCCCCGGCCGCTCCCGCCGCGGCCAGCGCCTCCAGCGCCGGAACCGCGATGGCCGGGCTGCCGGCAAACAAAACCCTGATCGGCAGCGCCGCCGGTTTCGCCGCCGTCAAGCCCCCTTCTCCCGCGCCTTTGCCTTTTTCGCGATTTTGGCGAGAATCCTGTCGCGCTTGGGCTCGGGAATGCGGTCGATGAACAGAATGCCCTCAAGGTGGTCGTGCTCGTGCAGAATGCAGCGCGCCAGAAGCCCGCCCGCCTCGATAGTGAAGGAGCGCCCCTTTTCGTTCCAGGCCTGCACCTTCACGCTCTTCGGCCGCGCCACGTCCGCCCAGCACCCGGGAATCGAAAGGCAGCCCTCCTCGAATTTGGCCGTCTCAGGGGAAGTCTCGACAATCGACGGGTTGATGAAAACCCGCGGCTCGTCCCCGTCCACGCAGGTAACGAAAATCCTGCTCATAATCCCGACCTGCGGCCCGGCAAGCCCAATGCCATTCTGCGCCGCCAGCGCCTCGAACATGCCCCGCGCGATCTCCTGCCACTGCGAAAGGCCGTCTTTGAGGCCTTCCACAGGCGCGGCCTTCTGCCTGAGCATCTCGCTCCCAAAGGTAAGCACATCCATGCCCCCAATAATACCCGCAGTCCCGCCATTTTTCCAGCCCTTTTCGCCGAGGCGCCGCCGCGCCGCAAGCGCCTGCGGGCGCGGCCGCTTGACGGTGAAGGAGGCGCCGTTTATCTGTCCCATCCTGGTTCCCCGGGATTAGCCGCGCCGGCCCTGCTCTGCCTTTGCGGGATGCAGCCCAGGCAGGTTCCATTCGTCGGGGATTTTCACCGGCATGCCGGTTTTGGCGTTTACGAAGGCCCAGGTGACTTGAGCCTTTGCCAGGAGGCTTTCGCCGCGGCGGATTTCCTGGCAGAGGGTGCCGCTGACGGCGCCGATTTTGACTGGCCGGGTTTTTATCGACAGCTCGTCGTCGATTTCAGCGGGCATTTTGTAGTCGATTTCGATGCGGGCGACGAAGATTCCGTAGCCGTCCCTTGTCAGCTTGGGAAAGTCGAAGCCCAGGTCCCGCAGGTACTCGTAGCGGGCGTACTCGAGGTAGTTGAGGTAGTTCGCGTTGTTCACATGCCCGTACATGTCGCACTCGTAGGTGCGGACTCGCAAAAAGCATTCGGTGGTCATGGCTTAGTGTACCAAAACCGCCGCCGAGGGGCAACATTGCGCCGCGGGCCCCGGCGCATCAGCGCCGCGCGGGCAGGGAGGAGGAGGCGGGAAAGCGCCGATAATTCACTATGGGCCGGCGAATTGGCGCGGCCCGCCAGGAGGGCGAGTTAATGTCAGCAAAAGGCCTTTTGAGGGCGCTTCTGGCTGCCGCGGCGGCGGCCGCTTTGGCGGCGCCGGCGCTTTCGGCGCCGCAGGAGGGGGGCGCCGCGGGGCAGCGGCTTCCCAGGGAAGTCAGGCAGGTGTCCGCGGGGTCAAGCCACACGGTTTTTATTGGAACGGACGGATCGCTTTGGGCGTGGGGGCGCAACTGCTACGGGCAGCTTGGCGACGGCACGACGGCCGCGCGCTCGGCGCCGGTGCGGATAGGGGGCGCCGCAAACTGGGCCTCTGTGTCCGCGGGCGCAGGGCACACCGCGGCGATACGGGCGGACGGGTCGCTTTGGGCGTGGGGGCGCAACTGGGAGGGGCAGATTGGCGACGGCACGACGAGCCGGCGGCTGGCGCCCGTCCGGGTGGGCGGCGCCTCGAACTGGGCCTCTGTGTCCGCAGGCGTGGCGCATACCGCGGCGGTCAGGCGGGACGGGTCGCTTTGGGCATGGGGGCGCAACTGGGATGGGCAGATTGGCGACGGCACGACGATCGACCGCTTCGCGCCGGCTCGCGTCGGCGCGGGCTCAGGCTCAGGCTGGGCCTCCGCGTCCGCCGGCTGGGATCACACCGTGGCGATTGCGCGGGACGGCTCGCTTTGGGCGTGGGGCGCAAACGGAAACGGGCAGCTTGGAATTGGCGAAGGCGCCGCAGAGGGGCGCCTTTTTCCGGCGCGGGTGGGCGAGGCGTCGAACTGGGCCTCTGTGTCCGCCGGATGGGATCACACCGCGGCGATTGCGCGCGACGGGTCGCTTTGGGCGTGGGGATGGAACGGCGACGGCGGAATTGGCGACGGCACGGCGGACACCCGCTTCGCGCCGGAGCGGATAGGCGCCGCGACAGGCTGGGCCTCCGCGTCCGCCGGCGAGGGGCGCACCGTGGCCGTAAGGACGGACGGGTCGCTTTGGGCCTGGGGATGGCCTGGCGCTCTCGCGAGCGGCGCCCCTGCAAGCGGGGCGCCTGCCGGCGCGGCTGCGGCGCGGCTGGCCCCGGCGAGGGTGGGGCAGGGCTCGAACTGGGCCTCTGCCTCGGCCGGCTCGAGCCACACCGCGGCGGTGGCAAGGGACGGCGCGCTCACGGTCTGGGAGCGCTAGGCAGGCGCTTGCAAAGCGCGGGCGCTCGCAGGCGCGCGGGCGAGAAGCGCCGCGGGCTTTGCCCGGCGCAATGCGCGGAAGGCGGCTGCGCTCGCAAAGCGCGGGCGCTTGCGGCGCAGCGGGCGGATTTTGCCCGGCTTGCCGAGCGCGGGCAATTCCGGTATAGTGTCCGCAGGAGAACACTATGCTGGAAGAACAGGTGAAGGTCGCGCTTGAAAACGTGCGCCCAAATTTGCAGGCCGACGGCGGCGACGTGGAGTTTGTTTCCATGGCCGACGACGGGACCGTTTCGGTGAGGCTCACAGGCAGGTGCGGCGGCTGCCCCATGTCGCAGATGACCATCAAAAACGTGATCGAAAGCCACCTCAGGCAGGAAGTGCCCCAGGTAACCTCTGTCGTGGGCGTTTCCGGCTGAAAGCCGGCGGGCGCCGCGGGCTCGGCGCCTGCCGGCTTTGGGCCCGCCGCCGCGGCGCCGGCGGGGATTGCCATGCTGAAGCCTTTGGACTTTTGCATTGCGGCGCTGGCCCTCGCCGCGGTTGCCTTTTCGTTTTTCGCCGCTCACGCGGGCGGCGCGGCCCGCCCCTCCGTCAGCCTTAGGGGCGAGGGCGGGCGCTGGGTTTTTCCGCTGGACGCGGACGAGACGGTTTCGGTTTCGGGCCCGCTGGGCGACACCGTGATCGAGATACGCGGCGGCGCCGCCCGCGTGGTGTCCTCGCCGTGCCAGGACCAAACCTGCGTCGTCATGGGCGCCGCGCGGCTGCCCGGCCAGTGGTCCGCATGCCTTCCCAACAGGGTGATGCTTTACGTCAGCGCCCGCGGGCGCGGCGGCGCCGGGCATGGCGGTGTCGATGCCACGGCTTGGTAGCGCCGGCCCCGGCCCCGGCGGCGCGCCTCTCTGGCAGGGCGGCGCCGATCGGCAAAGCGCGCTTGCCCTGCTGGGGGCGCTTTGCATTTTCCTTTCCGCGGCGGAGTACCTCATCCCCAAGCCCCTGCCATTCATGCGCATTGGGCTTGCGAACATGCCGCTGCTTCTTGCGCTGGGAATGTTCGGCGCCAGGGACTTTTTCCTCCTGGCGCTGCTCAAGGTCGCGGGCCAGGGGCTAATCGGCGGCGCGTTTCTCTCGTTTGTCTTCCTGTTTTCCGTCGCCGGGACTTTCGCGTCCGCCGCGGTTATGCTCGCGCTGGGCAGGCTGCGCGGGAAGCGGCTGAGCCTGGTCGGCATAAGCTGCGCCGGCGCGATGGCCTCAAACGGGGCGCAGCTTCTCATTGCGCGCCACCCGGCGCTTTTCGGCGAGGCCGCGCGCTACCTGGCGCCGCCGTTTCTGGCAGCCGGGCTCATCGCCGGAATTGCCCTGGGAATCGTCTGCGAGCGCTTCTGCCGCGTCTCCCGCTGGCACGCCCTGCGCTCCGGCTCCCCGGCGCCGTCTCCCGAGGCCTTCGCCGCCGCGCTTGCCGCCGCCGGCGCCGATGCCGTGAAAGCCGGCGAGGCGGGCGCGGGCGCGGGCGCGGCTTCCGGCGCGGGCAGGGCGGCTGCCGGGGAAGCCGCCCGCCTCGCCCGAGCGCGGCGCTGGGACGGCATGTTCGGCGCGGGGCGGCTTTTCGCGGCGGGGCTTGCAATGGCGCTGGTTTTCCTGAGCGAGCGCTCGCTGCCTGGCCATTTTGCCCAGTTCCTCTTTTTCTGCCTGCTCGCCCGGCTTTCGGGGAAAAGCAACAACTGGCCGGCAAGCGCGGCGCTGGCTGGCGGCATCGTCTTTTTCAGCCTGCTGGTCCCGCACGGCAGGGTGCTTTTCGCGCTGGGCCCGCTGCCAGTGACGCAGGGCAGCCTGCTGGCCGGGTTGGAAAAGGCCCTCACCATTTCCGGCCTCATGATGCTTTCCCGCGCCTGCGTCAGGGACGCGCTGCGGCTGCCCGGGGCGCTGGGCTCGCTGCTTGCCCGCTCTCTGCGGCTGCTCGGGATGATGCGGGGGAAAAAGGCGCTTATCAAAAGGGGAAGCGCCTTTGCCGGCATTGACAGGATGATGCTGGAAATGGAGGCCGCCTGCGCCGCCGAGGCCGAGCAGCCCGCGGATCAGGATGCGGCGCGCAATAATGCGCGGCGCAGGAGCGCGCTGCGCGAAAACGCCCGGCGCATTTTCGCGCCAGGCGGCGGCGCAAAGGGCGCCCTGCTGCTTGCCGCAATGGCGCTGCTGGCCGCGGCGCTGGGCCAGGCGGGCAGGCTCTTGCCCTGAGCCTGCGCGGCGCGGGGCTTATTCTTCGATGCGGGTATGTCGGGCGGGCAGGCGGAAAGCGGCACTGCCCAGCGGCGGCGAGCCTGATCGGGCGGGCTAGGCGGCCGGCGAGCGAAAGCCCGCGCTACTCGGCGGCGGCGAGCCTGGCCAGGCCGGCGCGGGCGGCGGCGTGGTTGGGGCTCAGCTCCAGCGCGCGGCGGTAGGCCGCAAGCGCCGGGGCGGCGTCGCCGACCTGCTCGCGCATCGAGCCCAGCCTGTACCACCACAGCGCCATGTTCGGCGCGAAATGCACGGCCTTGGCATAGGCCAGCTCGGCTCGGTAAAACCGCTGCGAGAGGCGCATAATCTCGCCGATGAAGAAATAGGCCAGGGAGATGCGGTCCCCGTTCGGCATGGCGTTCGCGTAGCGCTCCATGTGCGAGAGGGACTGCTCAAAGTCGCCCATGAAGAAAAAGGACTGGCCCATCGTTTCCAGCAGGCGGAACTCGTCGGGAAACGCCCGCAGGCCCTGCTGCCCCCAGCTTATCACCTCGGCATGCCGGTTCATCCGCCGCAGCGCCCGGGTCAGAAGCACGAAGCTCTCTCGCGTCGCGGCGTTGCGGGCGATCTCGCCGGAGCTTACCCGAATGACCTCGCTGTAATGGACGGCAGCCTCCGGCATGCGGTTCGCGGCCTCGAGATACCGGCCGTGGTAATAGTTCTGCGCCGCCGTCAAAGCGTGAGCCGCCTGGGCCTCGGCATGAAAAGCCAGCAGGGCGATGCAGGCGGCGGCGCCGCATAGCCTTCTCATTCGCACATTCTAGCGCATTCCGCGCCTGGCGTCCACAGGCGCGCGCGCAAGGCGCAGCCGAGCCCCCGCCCGGCCGCCGCTTTCGCCGGGATTTCCAAAAATCGCGCAGGAAGCGCCGGGCGGCGCCGCGGGCTAGCCGGCCGAGAATTCCCCGGCGAGCGCGGAAATCGTTGCCTTTGCGTCGCCGTAAATCATCAGCGCGTTTGGCATGGTGAAAAGCTCGTTCTCGATGCCGGAAAAGCCCCGGCCCTTGCCGCGCTTCAGCACAAAGACGGCCTTGCACTCGTGGGCCCTGATGATGGGCATTCCGTAAATGGGCGACGACGGATCGGTCTGCGCCGCCGGGTTGACCACGTCGTTGGCGCCGATCACTATGGCCACGTCCTGCGACGGCATGGACGGGTTCATCTCGTCCATGGTCTTGAGCTGCTCGTAGGGGATGTCGGCCTCGGCGAGAAGGACGTTCATGTGGCCTGGCATGCGGCCGGCGACGGGGTGAACCGCGAAGCTAACCTCGGCGCCGTTGGCCTCCAGCTTTTCCGCCAGCTCCTTGACGACGTGCTGCGCCTGCGCCACCGCCATCCCGTAGCCCGGGACGAACACCACCGACTGCGCCGCCTCCAGCGCCAGGTACGCGTCCTCCACCGAAATCGCCTTGGGCTCGGCGCCGGGGCCCTTCGCGGCCGCAGCGCCGGCGGCGCCGAAGCCGCTGAACAGCAGGCTGCCGATCGAGCGGTTCATCGCCTTGCACATTATGAGGGTGAGAATCACGCCGGAGGCGCCGACCAGGGCGCCCGTCACGATCAGCACGGTGTTGGAGATGATGAAGCCGGCCATCGCGACGGCCAGCCCGGAAAGGCTGTTCAGCATGGAGATGACGACCGGCATGTCGCCGCCGCCTATGGGCAGCACCACCAAAAGGCCAAAAACGAGCGAAACCGCAGCCACCGCAATAATCGCCTTCGCGTTCAGCCCGGGGTCAATGCCCGGCGCAATGTAGATGGCGGCGGCCGCGGCAATGGCCAGCAGCAGCGCCAGGTTCAGAAGCTTCTGCCCCCTGAACACCACCGCCCGCCCGGAAACCAGCTCGGCCAGCTTGCCCCAGGCCAGCATCGAGCCGGAGAACGTCACGGCGCCGGTGAAAACCGTCAGGCTAATCGACACCGCCGCCTGCGCCTCCGAGCCGCCCGGCTCCCTGAGAAACTGCGTCAGCGCCACCAGAAAAGAGGCCAGCCCGCCGAAGCCGTTGTAAATGGCCACCAGCTCCGGCATTCCCGTCATTTTGACCTTTTTCGACCAGACGACGCCTATCGCGGCGCCGACGGCAATCGCCAGGAAAACCCAGAGGTAGGCGTTCTGCATAAGGTCCGCGACGGTCCAGCGCCGAAGAAGGTCCTCCTCGAACATCGCCGCTGCGACGGCTATGGCCATGCCCAGAACGGACAGCCGGTTCCCGCGCCGCGCAGTGGCGGGCCTGTTCAGGTTTTTGATGCCGAGAATGAAAAGCGCGCAGGCGGCGATGTAGGCAAGGCTGACAATCATTTGCCCTTGCCCTCCCTGCTGCGGAACATCCCCAGCATGCGCTCCGTCACGAGATACCCGCCGACGATGTTGATCGTCGCCAGCACGACGGCCAGAAACGAAAGAATCATGCCAAGCGTCCCGGCGGCAAACATGGCGCTGGCCACCACGGCGCCCACGACCGTAATGCCGGCAATGGCGTTCGTGGCCGACATAAGCGGCGTGTGAAGCTGGGACGGCACCTTCGAAATCAGCTCCTTGCCCAGAAACGCGGCCAGGACGAAAATGAAAACAAGCAGCGCAAAGCTCATGACGGCGCCCCCTCCGAATCCGCAAATTTTTCGTGAACGATTTTCCCGCCGCGCGCGATCAGGCAGCCCTTCATTATGGGATCGCCCTCGTCGATTTTCAGCGACTTCGCCTCGCCGTCCCAGAAGTGCGACAGAAAGGCCGCGATGTTACCTGAGAACATGCGCGACGCGTCGCCGGGAACCATGCGCTCGAGGCTGTCCCCGCCGATGACCAGCGCCCCGCCCGGCAGGAGAACGTCCCTTTCCGGATCCGAGCCCTCGACGTTGCCGCCGGTCCTCACGGCCATGTCAATGATTATCGAGCCGGGCTTCATTTGCGCCGTCATCTCCCTCGTCAAAAGGAGGGGCGCCCGGCGCCCGAACACTTTCGCCGTCGTTATCACAATGTCCGACTGGGCGCAGACCCTGGCCTGCGCCCTGCGCTGGATTTCGATTTGCTCCGGAGTCAGCTCCCTGGCGTAGCCCTGGTCGGTCTGGCCGGTTTCGCCCAGGTCGATTTTCACGAACTTCGCGCCGAGCGACCTGACCTCCTCCTCCACCGCGGGCCTCGTGTCAAAGGCCTCAACCCGGGCGCCCAGCCTCTTCGCCGTGGCAATCGCCTGCAGGCCCGCCACGCCGACGCCTATCACGAAAACCCGCGCCGGCGAAATGTTCCCCGAGGGCGTCATCATCATCGGCATGATTTTCGGCAGCCTCGAGGCCGCCAGCAGAACGGCGCAGTAGCCGGCCAGCGAGGCCTGCGAGCTTTGAATGTCCATCTTCTGCGCCAAAGTCGAGCGCGGCACCATCTCCAGGCTGACAAGGCCGACGCCGGCCCGGGCGTATTCCCCGATCGCCGCCCTCTCGCCGAAAACGTCGAAGGAGCTGACGTGCAGCGCCCCCTCGCGAATGCCCGCTATTCCGTCCGGCTTGTTGACTCGGACAACGATGTCCGCAAACGCATAGCCGTCCTCCAGAGACGGCGCAATCCCGGCCCCCGCCCGCTCGTAGTCGCCGTCCGCGTAGCCCGCCGCGGCGCCGGCGCCGCTTTGCGCCGCAACCTCAAAGCCCATCTCGGCCAGCTTTTTGGCGTCGTCGGGAACAAGCGCGACCCTGGTTTCGCCAGGCGCCGTTTCCCTGCATAAAAAGACCTTCTTCACTGCCCAGTTCCTTTTCCGCGGCAACGGCGCGCGGAGCCCGTCTCGCCCCCAGGCCGCCAGGCCGGAAGCAGCCCCAGTATGCCGCAAAACCGCCGGGCATGTCAACGCGCCCGAAGAAGCGCCGCCTAACTCGCCGGCGCGAATTAGGCCGCCGAATTAGGCCGGCGAATTCGCCGCCGCCGAATTCGGCGCAGGCTACCTCGCTCGGAAGCTCCACTCGCCGGCGCTTAGCGTGTAGGTTCCCGCCCGGCGCTCCCGGGCCCGGTAGAATTGGGCGAAGCGCGAAGGGAATCCGCCGCCGCCCTCTATCTCAACGTCATTGCCAATCGTCACCGAGGCAAGATCGTTGCCGGCAAACGCGGCCCAGCCTATGAAAGCGACATTGTCGGGAATTGCGATGCCGGCAAGCCGGTTGCCGTAAAACGCCGCATGCTCGATCGCCGCAAGGCCGCTGCCAATGGCGGCGCTGCCAAGCAGGTTTCCCGAAAAGGCCCAGCTTCCCATGTAGGCGACGCTGTCGGGAATGGCCACGCTGGCCAGCCGGTTGTCGCGGAACGCGTGGTTCCCTATGTCCGCGACGCCAGGGGGAATGTCAACTCCGGCAAGCCGATTTCCCGCAAAGGCCCAGTCGCCGATGGAAACGACGCTGCTGCCAATGACGACGCTGGCAAGCCTGTTGCGAAAAAAGGCCGAGTACCCAATCGTGGCAACGGTGCCGGGGATAACGGCGCCGATCAGGCCGCGATCCTGAAAGGCCCTTTCGCCAATTCCGACAACGGGCAGCCCCTGAATGCGCGAGGGAATCCGCACGACCGCGCTGCTCCCCAGATAGCCGGTGATCACCGCGCCCGCGCCAAGCGCCTCCCACTCGAAATCCTCCTCGCGGTCATACCGGCGCAGCTCGGCGGCGCATGCGAGGCCGGGGGCAAGCTCCCACGCGCCGTGGCTGTAGGAGTAGGCGCCGGCCACGCGCCCGCCTGCGTAGTAGGCGTCCCTAAATCCCGCCCAGGCCTCATGCCGCCCATGCAGGCTGACATCTGCGCCAATGACTATCAGCGAAAGGCCGCGCAAGGATCCGGTAAACATATTTGCATGAAGGGCGCGGACGCTGCCGCCAACGCAAATGGCGGCAAGCGGGTTGAACGCGAAGGCCCACTCCCCAATGTAGGCAGCCCCGTCGCCGATTATGGCGCCGGCAATTTGGTTGTTTGCAAAAGCCATGCTGCCAATGGACGCGACGCTGTCCGGAATCTCAATGCCGGCAAGCCGGTTGTTCGCAAACGCGTTGCTGCCAATGGACGCGACGGTGTCCGGAATGTCGACGGCGGCAAGCCGGTTGCCGAAAAAAGCGCTGTTCCCGATATAGGCGACGCCGCGCGGAATGGCAACGCTGGCAAGCTGCCGCCCCGCGAACGCGCCCGGCCCAATGCCCGAAACCGGCAGGCCCCGTATCCGCGGCGGAATGCGCACCTCCGCGCTCGAGCCCGCATAGCCGGTGATTGTCACCGACCCGCCGTCGCCGGACACGCTCCACCGAAAATCCGCCTCATCGCAGAACTGCTGGCCGTAAGCGGCCGCCGCAAGCGCCGCGAGCAGCGCCGCCATGGCAAACAAAACCTTTCCAGTCATCGCGCAGCCTCCTGCCTAAAAAGCGCCGCCGCCTTGAAAGCGCCTGGCAAGCAGTGCCGCCGCTAAGCCGTTTATTGCGCCGCCGCTAAGCAAAGCGCGCTGAGCAGCCTGCGCCGGCGGCGGCGCGCTTCCTAGGTGATTATACGCTTCCGGAGGCGTTCGCGCAATCGCATTCGCGCAAAATTGCCGGAATTCGCGCAAAAATGGAAGCGCGCCTCACTCCGCCAGCAGGTCGCGCTCGCCGGAGCCGAGCGCTGCCAGGATGCGGCGCTTGACCGCGCCGGAAGCGCCGGTGAAGGCGGCGATGCGCCGGCGCATGTCGCGGCGCTTGGAGTTGGCGCCGTAGGGGCAGGTGCAGGCATTGCTGAGTATGCCCTGCTCGTCGGCGCATTCGATGATTTGGCGCTCCTCGAGATAGGCCAGCGGGCGGATTATGCTGACGGGGTATTTGCGGTATTTCAGCAGGATGGGCATGGCGCTCAGCTCGCCTTTATTGCAGAGGTTCATGAAAAAAGTCTCGACGATGTCGTCCAGGTGGTGGCCCAGCGCGATTTTGTTAAAGCCGTTGCCAATGGCGTATTTGAGCAGTTCCGCGCGGCGCTGGGTGGAGCACCAGTAGCAGTTCATTTTTTCGCCGGGCTTCAGCCTGCCGATCACCGGCACGAAAAGATCGTTGAAGGGGATGCCCCATTCGGCGAGGCGCTGCGCGAGGGCGGATTTTTTGCAGCAGGCGCAGAAGTCGGTGGAAATGTGCAGCGCGGCAAGCTCGTAGCCGGCTTTCAGCGCTGGGCGAATCGCGGAGAGCGCCCAGGCGAGGACGGTGGAGTCCTTTCCGCCGGACGCGGCGATTAGGATGCGGTCGCCTTCGCGAATCAGCCCGCGCTCCATCGCCGCCTTCACCGCCAGCTTTTGCGCGATGGCGCTGGCGCCTGCCCTGCGAAGAAACCTGTCGCCCATCGCCTAGCCCCCCGAGCCGCGGCAGGCGTCGCGCAGGACAAGGCTCGCCAGAATCATGCCCGCCGCCGCGGTGACCGTGACGACGCTGCCGTTTGGCATTTTTTTGTCAAACCGCGCTTTCGAGCCCGCGCCGTCGGCGTCGGCGGCGCCATTGCTGTCAATGCCATTCGCGCTGAAATCGCAGCCTGCGGCGGCGGCGCCATTGCCGTCAATGCCATTAGCGCTTAAGCCGGCGCCGCTGCTGCCGGCGCCGATCGCAGCATCGCTGCCAATATCGATTGGGATGTTGGCAAGGCATTCCTCGCCGTACACCACGGTGAGCTTGCCGCGAAAGCCGCGCCTGCGCAGGCCCTGGCGGACGGCGCGCGCCAGTGGGCAGCCGCGGGTTTCCCAGATGTCCGCGGCCTTGAGGCGGGTGGGATCCATTTTTCGCGCCATGCCCATTGACGAGAAAAACTTTGCGCCGGCGGCGCTGCATATCTCGATTAGGTCGAGCTTGTGGGTCAGGCTGTCGATTGCGTCGATTACGTAGTCGGCGGTTTCTATGCCGAACTCGCCGGCGGCCTCGCGCGAAAAGGGCTTTGCCCACGCGTCGATTTCGCAGCCGGGGCTTATTTCCAGCAGGCGCTCCTTCAGCGCCTCGACCTTGGCGCGGCCCAGGGTGCGGCCGGTCGCCTGCAATTGCCTGTTGATGTTGCTGGCGCAAACCGCGTCGAAATCCACGATGGCGATTTTCCCGACGCCCGATCGCGCGAGCGCCTCGGCGCACCAGCTTCCCACGCCGCCGACGCCGAAAATCAGCGCCTTTGTTCGCCGCAGCTTCTCCAGCGCTTCCGCGCCTGCAAGCATCGCGACGCGCTGAAGCGCGGGAGGCACGGCGGAAACGCCGCCGGCGCCTCCGCTGCAAACGGCGCCGGCCGCCGACGGGTCACTTGCGCTTTTGAGCATGCCTGTCCGCCTCGCTGAAAATGCAGCCGCAGTATTTTTGCATGTGCATGCCCGTCTCGCGCGCCCGGCGCTGGCTTTCGCGAAACAGCGGGCGAAAGTCGCGGTACAGAAACTCCACGCCGCTCCGCCGCGCCGCTTCCTCGCCGATCGCGCGAATCTCATCGTGCCGCTGGTAGGGGCTGATCAAAAGGCTCGAGCTGAAGGCGCCGATGCCCAGCTCCGCCGCGCGCCGCGCCGCGCTCTCCAGCCGCAGGCGATAGCAGGCGGCGCAGCGCTTTTCAGGCTCCGCCTCGCCGCCTGCGGCGCTCATGAAGGCGTAAAGCCCGTAGCCGCGCTCCGCGGCCAGCGGCAGGCCATGGCGCGCGGCGAGCGCAAACAGGGAATCGCGGCGGCTTTCGTATTCCGCGGAAGGGTGAATGTTCGGGTTGCTCCAAAACAGCGTCGCGGAAATGCCCTCCGCGCGAAGGCTTTCGGCCGGCGCCTTCGCGCAGGGCGCGCAGCAGCAATGAAAAAGCAGCCTCATTTGCCCGGCTCAATTGCGCCGGCCTGAGCTGCGCCGTTGGCATCGCTGCCAGGCGCCGCTTCGGCCTGCGCCTCGCCGCTCTCCAGCACCTCGGCCACGGCGCGGGCAAGCTGGTCGCCGCAGGAGGTTTTCCTTGCCCCGCAGGTCAGCCCGCGCAGCTTCGCGACAAGCTCGCCGGCTTCCATGCCCTCGGCCAGAATGCCCAGCGCTTTGAGGTTGCCGCTGCAGCCCCACGTAAAGGAAACGTCGCGGACTTTGCCGCCGCGCAGATCGAAGCTGATTTCCCTGGCGCAGGTTCCCTTGGCTTTGTACTTGTGCATTGGCGCGACACGAGGGACTCCAAGCCGGGCCGTCCCGCAGGCCCTTTCAAGCAAGGGCCCTGCGGCGCTTGATTTTTTTGGCCCGGCAGCATGGACCGCGAAAGCCCGCTTTGTCCCAACCCCCGCCTAGTAATAGCACAGGCCCCAAAGGCCTGTCAAGGCTTCCTGCGCTGTTCGGGGAGCAGGCGCTGCCGCCTCGGGCCTTGGCCCGCGGGCTTTTGCGCGCGGGGCTTTGTGCCCAGGAAACCACGCTTGCCGGCGCTAAGCGCCGCATAGAGGAAGCCGGGGAGCGGCAGCCCTGCCTCGTCATGCTGGACATAATACTTGGCGAGGAAAACGGCCTGGACTTTCTTCCCTTTCTGGAAGGCCACTGCAGCAGGAACGGGCTGGCAAAACCCTTCGTTCTGGTATGCTCTGTTCTGGAGGAGCCGTTCCGCATGCAGACCGCGATAAAGCTCGGGGCATCCGGCTGCGTTTCCAAAGCCGAGGGCGAGGCCGAGCTTCTCGCCGCAATCGACGCGGCTCTGAGCGGCGGCGTCTGCCTTTCCGAAAGGCACTCCGCCAAGATGCTGCAAACCCTTGGGATCTACGAAAAGCTCGGCAGCCGCGAGATCGAGGTTTTCGAGCTGGTCAAGAAAGACATGACGAACAGGGAAATCGCCAAAAAGCTTTCCCTGACCCTCCACACCGTGGAAAACCGCGTCAGCAGCTTTTGCTTCAAGACAAGGGCCAAAAGCAGGCGCGAGCTGGCGCGGCTGTAGCGCTGTAGGAGCCCATAAATAATTTTGTGTAAAACGCTATACTGCCAAGGAGGAAGTATGGCGATAACGAAAGAAGTACTGGACGAGCTGCTGAGGGAGTACAAGGGCCCCGAGGATTTCCACGGCCCCGAGGGCCTGATAAAGCAGCTGAGCAAGGCCCTAATCGAGCGGGCGATGCAGGCGGAGCTAACCGAGCAGATCGGCTGCGAAAAAAGCGGGGCCGGGGAAAAGCCGACCGGGAACCGGCGCAACGGGAAGTCGTCCAAAACCCTGCGGACGGATCATGGGCCGATGAGGATCGAGGTCCCGCGCGACCGCGACGGGGAGTTCGAGCCGCGAATAATCCCGAAGCACCAGCGTGAATGGCGCGGGTTCGACGACAAGATCCTGTCGATGTACGGGCTCGGGATGTCGACGCAGGGCATCCGGGAGCACATCAAGGACATCTACAACGTCGAGATATCCCCGGAGCTCGTCAGCCGGGTGACCGACGAGGTCAAAGGGCTTGTGGACGACTGGCGGAGCCGCCCCTTGGAACCGCTGTACCCGGTGGTGTTCTTCGACGCGCTGCGCGTGAACATCCGGGACGAGGGGCACGTGGTCAAGAAAGCGGTGCACATAGCGCTCGCGATACGCCTTGACGGGCAGAAGGAGGCCCTGGGGATGTGGGTGGAGCGGAACGAGGGGTCGAAGTTCTGGCTTGGAATACTGAATGAGCTGAAGAACAGGGGCGTCGGCGATATCCTGATAGCGGCCGTGGACGGCCTTACCGGTTTTCCCGACGCGATCAATGCGGTCTTCCCCGCGACCGAGGTTCAGCTGTGCATCGTGCACATGGTGCGCAACTCGACCAGGTTTGTTCCGTACAAGGATCGCAAGGCCGTGGCCTGCGACCTCAAGGAAATCTACCTTGCCCCATGCGCGGACGCGGCCCGGGCCGCCCTGC
>Ga0209755_10001240_pt1 | contig 40995 bp, 36 predicted proteins | sample TergutCo191P1_FD_187301 | JGI IMG/M metagenome (GOLD analysis project Ga0209755, IMG submission 187301) | Cornitermes sp. P1 segment gut microbial communities from Petit-Saut dam, French Guiana - Co191P1 (SPAdes) (version 2) | ecosystem: Host-associated > Arthropoda: Insects > Digestive system... | reverse complement strand
GCATTCGGTTGTTGCTTTGGTTTTTTGTTAGCATTCGCTCTCCGCCTTGGGCTTTGGTTTGTTTCTTTATTATACCAAAAACCCCGTCCATCCGGGCAAATGGACGGGGTTTGTCTTCAAACTGAAGGGACTGTATTATATGACTAATACAGTCCCCTGTGTAAGTGCTTTAAATTAGCGGATTAGTTACGCACAACTTCGATAGCATGGATAATCAAGTTAGCGGTGCTGCTGTCGCCGCCTGTTTGAATGCGCAATTGGTTACGCTCGCCACTGCCTTCGAATACTTCTTGGTTAATTTCCATGGTTAATACATACTCGCCGTCTACATCAGCAGAAACGAAGGTAGACCATGGGCTGTCTGCACCACCAAGTACCGCGGTACCGCCGAAGGGAATTTCGCCGTGTACGGTAAGGGTGTAGGTGTTGTCTTCAAGGTTTAAGCCCAGCGCGCCAAGGTTAAGGTCAACGGCGTGCCAGTTTTCGCTGCGGCTGGTCATACGGATTGCATGACCGTCGTTTTGCGTGCTTTGTGCAAAGTCAAACTCGGGGCTGCCCGCGGTGGTTAAGAAAGGTGTATCAAGAATGCTTGGACCAAAGGCGCCGCGGTCAAGCAATTGTACGGCGGGGTCGGTTGCCAACGAATACACAACATCCATTGCCCCGGGAACGTAACGCTGTACAATAATGTCGTATATATGCAGGTTTGCGGTTGAGCTGTCACCGGCGGTTTGGAAACGCATCCAACCGCGGTCGCCCAGGTTATCGGCGGCGGTAAATACGTGGCGGATAACAAACAAGCCATCTACTTCCTGTGCTACAAAAGCAGACCATGGGCTGTCAGCACCGCCGATTTGCGCCGTGCCGCCCCAAGGAATACGACCCACAAAGGTTACCATGTAATCATGGTTTGCAATGTCCCAACCAATAAGGGTTGTGTCAAGGTCTACTGCGTGCCAGTTTTCGCTGCGGTTAGAGATGCGAATACCCGGGCGACCGGCGGGGCTTTCTACGATATCAAACTCGGGACCGCCGGCGGGGTTAAGGTAAGGGCTTACAAAAACGCCGTCTTGACCAAATGCGTTGCGGTCAATGTTTTGCATAAACGTGTCTAACCGCATCGAGTACGCAATACCCGTTGGGAAGTTGATAAGCTCTACTTCTGCGGGTTCCGGCTCTGGGTCGGGCTCAGGGGTAGGTTCGGGGGAAGGTTCCGGCGTTGGTGCAGGGGTTGGTGCGGGGGTTGGCGTAGGGGTTGGTGCGGGGGTTGGCGTAGGGGTTGGTGCGGGGTCGTCGCTACCGCAAGCGGTTAAAGCGGCTACACCCAAAGCCATAAACGCCATCAAAACTACAACTAACAACTTCTTCATTACAAATTTCTCCTCTCAATTGTCTTACTTATTGTTTTGCTACGGCAACACATTTAATGGTTTTTATCGCCGTGCGTGTAAGATTATAGCAAAAATTTCATAAATGTCTACACTTTTGTTACATTTTCCTAACATTTTCTGCAATTTTCTTGCATTGGGGATAAAATTAGTTGCCGAACAACTGCGTATTAGAGCGCGCAATAATGTCGTCAATAACGGGTTGCGCTTCTTCGGTAACAATGGCGGGAGTATGCTCGCCCGTCCATACACGGAAGGCAAAGTTGTCGCCAAAGTTAATGTTAATAGGAAGCGTTGCCCATTCACGTACACGTTGCCACTCGGTATTGCGGGTGTACAGTGCCATGGTTTCATCTACACTGCGGGGGTGGCGGTGACGTGCAAATTCTTCAATTTTCCAGTCATCAGGTTCGCTGTCGGGTAATGGACGGTACCACAACGACAAGGCATACATAATGTCCGAAACTTCTTGCGCATTAAACACGTGGGGGATTGCCATAAAGTCACCCATTACTTCATTCATATGACCATCCCATGGCGCACTCGGTCCGCGGGGGAAGGCAACAAAGCCCCATTCGTCGGCTAAGTTTTCAAAAATCTCGGTGGCAACATAGCTGGATGCAGCACGCATTGCGCCGCGGCCTTCGGCAAACATGGTTCTAAATGCGTCCCATTCGCCATCTACGTCCATTTCATGCATTGCAAGCATTTCGTCACGTAGTTGGAACATAAATTCCAATGTTTCTTGGAATTCGCGGGTCATCGTTGTGTTAATAAAGCGCCCCGTTACCGGGTCAATGCTTACAGGGGAAGCATTGTTAGAAGGCATTGCACTTTGGAAAAAGTCTTGGTGGAAGGTCGTCAACGGCCAAATGGTGATGTTGCCTTCCGCATCAAACTGTTGTACCGCACGCGCCACCCGCAGGAAGTTATCCCACGTCCAGTTGCCGGCAGCTTGCAAGTCAAACAAATACTCACGGGGGAAGCCCGCCTCTTCAAACAAACGCATGTTAAAGTAAATACCTGCGGTGGCCACCGCACCTTGTGCAAAACCATGGGCATTGCCGTTACGGCGCCCCAGCTCCGTATGACCTGCACGCCATGGCGTACCGCCCGTAAGCTCGGGCGTTAGGTATTCATCGGGCACGGGTGCAAATGCACCGTCGCCTACCAGGCCCAAGAACCACGCAGGCGCAAGCTGCCATACTTGTATTTCACGGCTGCCTGCGGCAAGCATGTCGGGAATCATGTCGCGTACCGTGTCCCAGTTACCCATACGGCGGTAAATTACACGGAAATTGTGCTTCTGTTCAAGATATGCACGTTCTTCCCACGCCATGCGTGTAAGAATGTCTGCACCCGCAAAATCAAAGGTTTCGGTGCAGTGGTTTTGGTGCCACTGCCCAATAACTACTTCAATCCCGCCCAAGTCGCGTGGGGGTGGGGTGGGTTCGGGGGCTTGTGCTTGCTGCCCGCCTCCACCATTACCGGGTGCCGCCGGGGGTGTTGCTGCAGGGGTTGGCGTAGGGTCAGGGGTATCGCTGCCACCACCACAAGCGCTAAAGGTTGCCACAAACGCCATTAACACGAGCGCGGCAAAGATTTTTACAATCTTTTTCATTTCTTTTTCTCCTCCTTCTTATTACTGCTCTTCTTACATTTTTATTCCGCTTTGCCCAACGCTTTCCACAAAGAAACGCTGTGCAAACAGATAAATAATTATAATAGGTGCAATGCCCATTAACACACCCGTAGAAATTATGGCCTCTATCGTTGCCAAGGGCGGGTTAAGCATACCCTCGCCGCCAACGGCGGTCATACGGTAATGGGTGATAAACATATCACCTAAACTGCCCATTTGTAGCGACATCATATTAAAATGCCTTAAAAACATACCCGAATAAAAACCGTCTGTCCACTGCCAAACAAAGGCAAACAGGAAGCACGAGATAATAATCGGCACTGCATCGGGCAGCATAATTTGTATAAAGGTACGCAATTTGCCGCAACCATCCACCCAAGCGGATTCTTCCAGCTCCTTCGGCATATTACGGAAATATTGGCGCAGCATAAAAATATACAAACCATTACGCAAACCCATTGCTGTAGCAGAAAGCACCAAATACCCTTGCAAAGTATCCAGCAAGTTAAGCGGGTCACCCCGTATGAGATTAATCATGCCAAAAACATCAAAAAAGCGGAAGTTTAAAAATAATGCAGAGCGGATAATATGCGGAGGTACAATAATAGTAAGTATTACACAAGCAAACCAAAAACGTTTTAGGGGGAAGTCAAAACGTGCAAAGCCGTATGCAACCAACGTACATGCCGCAATTTGCAACAATGCCACGCCAAACGTTACCCCAAGCGAACGCAAAACCGAACCCCAGTAATCCATCAATTCTACCGCTAAACGATAATTGGCAAATGTCGGATAGCGCGGAATAGCAATAACCGTGCGGTCAAACAAGTCGTCCTGCGACATAATGGAGTTGGAAAATTGGTGCAACAGCGGTTGTAAAATAACAAAGCACAAGCCAAACAACAAAATAACGGTAAATATACCCACAAATACGCGCCCAATATCACGTTTAAATAAGTACCCATCGGTCGCGCGGTTACGCGCCATATACTTCCGCATTCTAGTCATAATAGTACACCAACCTTGAAATAATTAACCCAACAATCGCCAAAATAATTGCAATTACTAAGAAATATATAACGGCAATGGTTGAGCCATAACCAAAATCGCGGAACAAGTTAATTTGCTCGTCAATCATTTCCATTACTTGCCCGTCGGTACGTGACATAAAGTCCACAATGGCGTACACAACTACTACCAAAATCATGGGGCTAATCATGGGGAAGGTAATTTTCCAAAAATTTTCCCAACCCGTTGCGCCTTCAATGCTTGCGGCTTCATAAATGCTGGGGTTAATCGTTTGCAAGCCCGCAAGGAAAATAACGATAGGAATACCGCTCGCCATGGCAATCGCATAAATTTGGTTAATCATTTCCAAAATATATTCAATAAATTCTTCGCCAACGCCTGCGCCAAACTGGTCACTCAAAAGCCTTTCCACCACGCCTGTAATATTTGCACGCATGGCATTTTGCTCTTGTATTTGGTCAGAAACCATGGCAAGCAGGGTATTATTCGTTTCAATGCCCACCATTACGCCGCTGGCAAGGATAACAGGCAGGAAAAATACCGCCCGCACAAAGCCCCGCCCGGGGAATTTGCGGTTCAAAAGAATCGCAACAAACAGGCTAAATATAATAACGGGGATAACCAGCAACGCCATTGCAATTAATTCCTCGGTCATGTATTGCACAAAAAATGGGTCTATACGTATTGCGCGGTTTATGTTTTCAATCCCTATCCAGCGCATAGCAAACTCATTATTCGCAAAATCTAACGACACGGTAGAAAATACCATACGAAACGTCTGGTACAGCGGATACGCCATAAACGCTAAGAAACCCAGCACAAAAGGCGCAATAAACAAATACCCCGATATCGCATTCTTTCTGCGCATGTTAAAAAATCCTTTACCCATGCTTACCCCCTAACCACAACATAACGCCCTGCGGGTATGGTTACGCTACCCTCAGTAAAATCGGCCATGGTGGTATTTACATATACCCGAGTGCCGTCCTCATACACGGTTACCGTTACACCACGGCGGCACAATATTTGATGGTCAACAATAAACTGGTTATATAAATGGCCAAAATTTTGCACATAACTTTGGTATAAATCGTTGGCAACATGCACCCAACGGTCAAACTCGTTGGCAAAATAACGCAGATAGCGGGTAACCTGCAAATCCCGCGTAGGCACATGCTTAAAGCTGAAGAATAACGATGCGCCGCTTTCAATAGAGCGTAATAAGTGCAGGGAATAATCTTCCGCCAAGTTTAACGGCGCACCCGCAAACGGCACAAGTCCATGCAATGCAATTTGGAAAAACGGAACATGCATATCGGTAATGCCAAAACCTTGGTCATCCAGCGGCATTCTCGTAATTACATCTGCGAAAGGCACGGCATACGCAAAACCGTAATTTAACCAAATGCCTGTGCCGCCTTGTTGTAAATCGGCAAGCAGGTCTGTCCGCATATTCATGGAAGCCTCACGCGATACGTGACGGTCTTCGTGGAAGTCGCCCGACAATGCGCTTGCGATACAACGGAACGCCATGTTATTTACGCCAATATCTGCCGCTTCGCCCACAAAATTGCGGATAAGGTTTATCGTTACCTCGGGGCGTGCAATTACAACGGGCGCGGCCAATACACTCCCCGTGCCCAATGGTCCAAAATACGTAGGGCTAAAGCCCGTATGCTCGGCACGTTGGCGGTTGGCTTGGCGTGCCGCATCGCGGGAAGGTCTAAATCCATCAAAGGTGGTAATATCGCGCATAAACATGAAGTCCCCTTCTAAATAGAAGGTATGCCCAAGGCGCTGTATGGTATCGTTCATATTATTAAACGCACGGCGGTTGCCCAACTGCGAAATTAAATTCAAGCCGGAAGGTACGCGATGGTCGATAGAACGGTTATGCGCACCGCGCATTTTAACGTGCAAATTTTCCCAGCCAAAGGCGGTAAGTGTTTCTATCATTTCCGTGGTTTGGTCAAAGGTGGTTAGCGCTGCAGGACGGTCAACAGGAAAGCCCAAAATATGCTGGGGCGATAACGCGCCGCCCAAAATTTCTACCATTGCGTGAACGGGTTCTTGCACACGCTGGCTTAGCCATGGGTAACGCGCTTGCAAAAATTCGCGGTAGGCTTCTGCCATACCCACGTACCCCGCCGTAGGCGTAATCACATAGCGGATAACAATACTTTCCCCGGCGGGAAGTTCCCATTCGTGCATCATAAGTGCCGTATCGGCACGACCGGCTACGTCCAACGTTGCACCGTGTAACATACGGAAAAATGGGAAAACGCGGTTATACGGCGCACGCATTCCCGCAACCTCAGCGCGGATAGATGCGTAGGAAGCGCCTTCTTCAATAATAGCGGCAAAGGTTGCGCCGTTTTTATATATGCCAAATACGGGATAGGGCGAACGGTTATCGCGGATTAGCATGGTACGCATTATCGCTTCGTCCCAGCCGTACATACGGCTTTCGAAGGCATTTTGGTTATAACGCTTGCTGTCAAAGAAAATAACAGAGCCCGAGCCGTCAGGCACAAAGAGATACCCTTCTTCCGTTGCCCGCGCCGCGCCAAAGTAGGGCATTACCGTTAAATTTGTAGGCATAAAACTGGGGTGGTAGGTAATTTCGTCAAAGGGAATGCGTACTATCATTTCGTTATTATGCAATTCAAACCGCATGGTTATGTTAAATGATGCACGGTTAATGGTGGTTTCTACATTAAAGTGGTCTTGGTCGGCGTGCCAATCTTCATACGTATAGCCCGCACCGTAGAAAATTTCTTGCGCCGTTTCCATCAAGTGGTCGGACAAGCCTTCACGCAACACATAAATGGTATGACCATCTTCCAACGTAGGAAACTGCGCGATAAGTGCTGCGCGGTCGTCCCCCGCGCGTAGGGTTGCTAAGCTAATGGGGTGGTATACCGTTAATACTTGCAAACGGTCTAAACGCCCCATTTCTGCGGTAAATGACTCAAGTCGCTCGGCATAAATTGCATTAGGGACGTGGAATATGCGCGGTATATCACCAATGGTAAAGTATACTTCAATGCCGCCGTCTACAATTTCTTGCGTAAAACTTTGGTTACGCACGGCATTTCTGTAGGCGTCGTCTGTCCATGTGCTGGAAGCGCGGTTTTGATATTCCACTAACAATAAACTTTGCATGTAAAAACGTTCAATCATAGAAGAATCGGTATTAATTGCCGCATCGGTAGGGGTGGAGCGCCACTCATTCCCTGTTGCGCGTTCCGTTAACACAATTTCTGCTGTGCGGGTCAAAAATTCCAACCGAAGATACTCATTTTCGATATACACCACATAGGGTGCATCCGCAGCTTGGTGGAAATGCCGCACATACCCCGAGTCCCGCTCACGCGCGGCACACGCAGATAAAAACAGTAAAGCAAATAAGCACAATGCGATATACTTTTTCATATTGACCTCCTTACCCTCGTTGTACACGTAACATGACTTCTTGCCCGATGGAAACAAAGTACGCAACCCCATCACTTACCACCGCAAAAAATATGACGAAAATAAATACCATAATGCCAATGGCAAGAATGGACAATAAACAGGTTAAAACTGCCTTGCCAAAACTATAATCGTGTATTTCCTTCATTGCGCATAGGATAAGCAGGAAGAACCAGCCCGTGCCAATGGCGGATAACATCCAAAAAATCGCGCCTTCGCTATGGGTAATCACATGACTTAACGGGATTTGAATTGCACGGATAATAATTTGTGGCGCAAGTGCGTAGGCGTACCCCATATAAATATCCGAAACGCGCCCCTTGCCATCAAACAACGTAGTTAAGCACCAATTGGCTACCGAGAATAGTAAAATAGGGGCTACAGTCATACCCACCATCCACCATGCGTTAAAGGTTTCCATATTAACGGTGATAAATTGGAAGCTGGTAAGTACAACCCACATAATTTCCACAAGTATTGCGATAACTACCAACGTATGTGCCGCCGCCAAAGAGCCGCGTTTTTCGTGGATTAAATCCCAAAAGCCATCCAACGGGCGGCGCATGGTATACAGGCAAAACTTTAGTGTTCTTAGATATTCTTTAAAATCGAAACTTCTTGTACGGGCTTCGGCTGTCATGATGCGCGTATCTCCCTTCGCACTTTGATTACGGTTTTAACGACGGGGGGCACGATTATTAACACGCCCACAACCAATACAAACATCCAAAAATTTTCTTCCATCCATATCCTACGATAGAAACCAAATGCACGCCCAAAATTTTGCTGGTCGTTACGTAGGCGGAAATAATTCATCGCTTCTCGGTAATAACCACGGCGCAACAACGCACGGGCAATACCAAAATAAGCGTGGCCAAAGTTACCGTTCATACGTAATATTTCTTGCCATTTATAATAGGCTTCTTCATATTGCCCGCGTTGGTACATGGCAAGTGCGTCGTTAATTAAACGGCCAAACTCGGTAAGTTCGAATCGGGTAATTGCACCTGTGCCTGCATCTAGCGCGAATAATGTAAAGCCCATGCTATCCAATGCACTGGGTTGCATGAAGAAACCTTCGCGGTGCCCCGGTCCGCCCCATGCGTATAACATGTTTCCCTGCGAATCATATTTAAACAAACGCCCGCGGTTACTATCAAAGACAACAAATGTATCGTTGGGCAGCCCCGTTGCATCAACCAAGGTGCTTGCACCGGAAATATGCCCGCCCGTACCCCACCATGTATCGCCAACGGGATAGGTAAAGCCGTTGCGTATCATAATGTCTGAACCCATTGCGTTTAAACGGCGCACAGGTTCTACATCTATGCTGGTGGTGGTAACAAGCAGAAAACCCTCTTGGTCTATAGAAACGTTGTTATATTCCACAGGTACAAACAACCAGCCGCGTTCACGTTGTTCGCGGGTGGATAACATGCGCCAAATACGTTCCCATGCACTTACCACTACATCGGGTGCGCCCATATACCCTGCAAAATACCCCGAACGGTCAAACTCCATTAACCCACGGTTTACCCCTGTTGCTTGCACAAAAATACGACCCGAAAAATCTACCGTTACTTTGCGCGGTAAAAAGGCTTGATTATCTTCTAACGCGCTTAATTCCAATTTAGAGCGGTCAATAACGGTGATAACGTTCCAGTCTGCATCGGTATGCAAAATGCGGTTATTAAAGGTGTCGGCTATCCAAATTTCGCCTCGGTTTGCGTCCCAGTCGGATACAAAAATACCGTTGGGGTGGAAAAATGTGGACACTTCGCCATGTAAATTAACGCTGTACACTACATCTACCAAGTCGAATGTGCCGTCGGCATGAAACTCTAATATTACAATGCGGTTATTTTCTGTGTCTGCGAGGTATAGGTAATTTTGAAAAACATTTAAATCCCGTGGGTTACGAAAATGCCCAATGCCCAAATGCTCACCCAAGATAAAATCGGACACATAATACGCATCGGGCGAGGGAACAGGGATGTTCCACTCGTTCATGCTGTATGTGTAAAAATGCGATGTAGTTGCCGCAACAGGCATAACGGAAACAATTGCAAGTAATGCCGCAAGTAAAATGCATACAAATTTTTTCATAAGTTGCGCCCCCTTAAAATTATTCTTTAATGCCCGAATTTGCCATGGTGCTTAAAATATTACTTTGCGCTACGATGAAAAGTATAATAGGCACAATCATCATTACCATAGCCACCGCAGCGCCTACGCCCGCGCGGGCGATATTAGGCGTATGGGGGCTACCCACAATTTGCTGCAACGCAAAGGGCAAAGTTTTTAATTGTTCGGTGTAAATTAAGTTGGCTTGCGGGTTATTCCACAGCCCTTGTACAGAGAAAATCATCGCCGTAAGCATTGCAGGCTTAACCAGCGGCATAACAATACGGGTGTAGATACGCCATTCGCCCGCGCCGTCAATTTTTGCAGATTCGACCAGCGACATAGGTACGGTGTCGATAAATTGTTTTAACAGGAAGAAGCCCATCGGAAATGCAAACGAGGGAATGATAACCGCCCAAAAGGTGTCTATCCAACCCAGCTGCGCAAGAATAAGAAAGTTAGGTATCGCCGTAACAAAGCCGCTGAACATAAGCGTAATAATTACCAGATTAAAAAAGGCTTTACTCCCCGGGAAGGTGTACTTACTTACCGCATACGCACCCATAGAAGCCACCATCAAATGCCCCACCGTACCCACAAAGGTAATAAACACCGTGTTAAACACATAACGGGAAAACGTTACCCACGAGCGCGACATAAGTATAAAAAGGTCGCTCAAATTATTCATAGTGGGGTTAATGACGAATAAACGAGGCGGAAACATGAATAACTCATTCATTGGTTTAAATGCGTGATTAATAGCAAATATTAGCGGGAAGGCGAAAAAAAAGCCAAACACACACAAGAGAAACACAATAAAAATATCCCCGCTTAACGAACGGTTGGGGCGGCGCACATTGCGGTTTACCCGTTTGCGCTTCGCTCTTTGGGTAATTTCCCCTTGCCGAAGGCTGGTTTTTCCCATTACTTTTGTCACGTACCACACGTCCTATCTATACTTCATTTAATAAAAAGCGGTGTAGTTAATTATCACGTACCAATGCGGGAAATAAATTTACCTACTAAAATTTTTGTATAAATCATGGTTACAAACAAAATGGTCGCAATGGCGGAAGCGTAGCCCATTTCAAAACGGATTGCACCGTAGTCTACCAAGTGGTTTACAATCGTGTGTACGGCGTAGTCCGTAGAGGGGAAACCCGCTAAATCCTGCGTTACCTGCCCTACGGCAAAGCTCGCCATAATTGCCATAACGGCGCCAAACATAAGCATCCCTTGCATATTGGGCAAAGTGATAAACCATAATTCCTGCCAGCGGTTTTTAACGCCGTCCATTAACCCTGCTTCGTACAGCGTTTCGTCGATGGTGCTAAGCCCTGCAATAAAGGCGAGGAAGCCCGCGCCAAGGCTCATCCACAGTACAACTACGATGATTACAGGCATCATAAAGTCGGGGTTGGTGAGCCATAATTGCGGTTCTTGAATAATGCCAAAACGGATAAGAATCGCGTTTAAATAACCCATTTCGTCTCCCGTAAAAATAAGCGCCCACACAAGGAATGCCGCACCCGAAATGGTAGGCGCGTAGAAAACTAAAGTAACAAACGCACGTATATAACGCGGCAATTCGTTAATAAACCAAGCGAATAAAAACGCGCATATATACCCAATTGGTCCTGTAATTACCGCAAGAATCAGGGTATTGCGCAAAGCAATAAGAAAAACATCGTCCGCCAAAAACAGGTTTAAATAATTTTGGAAGCCGATAAAACGCGCAGGCTCCAGCACGTTAAAATACGTAAAGCTGAAAAAAATGGAAATACCTACGGGCGCAAGTACAAATGCCCCAAACACCAGCGCAAAGGGAAGCAAAAACAGGTACAACACCTTATGCTTCTTCGCCTCGCTCCAATGGTAGGCGAGCATTCGCATCTTTTTCGCCTTATAACGGCTAAAATTTGTGCCTTCCATGACTATCCCCTATTCCAATCCAAACTCGCGCCGCTTATTAGCAAGCTCGCGGTTAATTACAATGGCAAAGTCCAGCAGGGTTTCACGCGTGTCTACATTGTCGTTTACAACGCGGCGGATGGCGTTAATTAAGTGGCGCTGTACGTAGTAACCGCCGGGTACCTCGGGCGTGCCTAATACCCACGAACGCTGCTCATTTAATATTTGTAATTGCGCGGTATTCCAAGGAAGGCTTTGGAATGCTTCCAAGTTAGCCGTGGGGAAACGCGCTGCCGCACCCATAATTGATTCTAACTCGCGGGCAAAACGTAATTGCGTTTCGAATGAAGTCCACCATGTCATAAATTGCCATGCTTGGTTATGCATGGTGCTTGCGGGTATCATAATTGCGGCGGTACCCCATGCGGGTACGGTATGGTCAATACGCCCGTCGGGGTGTTTGTAGCCGGGCATAAGGGCGAAATTCCAGCGACCGTAAATTTCGGGCGCAAATACGCTTAACGTATTAAACAGCTGGAAGTCTGCGATGCCGATGGGCATTTCGCCACTGCGGAAACGGTTGGCAAAGTTAAAGAACTCGGGCGAACCAAAGTGCGTAAAGAAACGGGTAAATGCTTCAAACGCGGCTACGGCTTCTTCGTTATCTAAAATCGTGCGGGACAAGTCTTCGTTATACAAAAAGCCGCCGCGCTGGTAGAGCTGGGTCAAAAAGCCTGTGATATCGGGGTTCATTGGGTCGCCTACGGGGGGAATGCCTACCGCCATATTGTTACGCTGGAGGGTGGGCATCATTGCAAGCACATCGCTCCACGTTTGGGGTATGTCTAAGCCCAGTTCATCTAAAATATCGTGGCGGTAGAACATTAAATTAAAGTGCTGCGTTTCGGGCAACGCGTAATATCCGCCTTGGAAATGCACAGGTACCCATGCGCTTTCATGGAAACGGGGGTACACCTCTTCCCAAAAACCCGGGAATTGCGTTAGGTCAACGGCGGCGTTGCGGAAAGCATAGTTTGCAGGGTCTTGTAAGGGCATACTCAGCACTACGTCCGGACCAATACCCGCAACTACGGCGGGTAATACCGCGGAATGCGCCACAAGGCGCAAATTAACGCCAATGCGCGAATCGGGGGTAAAGGAGTCGTCTATCATGGCGTTTACAATGGTGGCTTGGTCGCGCCCTGTGGTTATCCATACGGTGAGTACGTCGTCGCCTTCGTGTACGTCGCCCAAGCTGTCAAAATCCATGGTAAAGCTGGCGATAAAACCGCGCACCTCGTGTGCTACGCGTGTGAAAAACGTTTCACGCACTACGGGCAGGGTTGCATTTGTACCGCTAATTACAAAATAGTCGATATCAAGCTGCCCCTCGGTTAAAAAGCGCGCCGAGTCTGCAAACGAGGAAATATTTTGGCGGAAGTTAGTCAACTGCACGGGGATACGGTCCGGGCGCATATAAAACAGGTCTAACTGGCGCACCAATGTTGTGATAATGCCCGTGTGCTCATTACGCTCGCCAAAGAATTCGGTCAATTCGTGATGTAGTGTGTATAAGATGCCTACCTCGTAATAAATCATTTCCATTACGTGGGGCAGACGGTATTCGATGCGGTAGTCGCGCATATTGTCGGGATTTGGTCCCGTAAGCACGAGGATATCGCGGTAGACAATATTCAAGCGGTTTACACTTGCAAGCAATTTATCAATAATTTCGCCTAAATCGCCCAATGTCACAGCCATACGGATAGTGTTTGTACCCGCTTGCAGGGGGAACAGCAGGTCATTGCCCTGTGCGTCTTGTAAAGTGAGCATTTCCCAGCTGTTGTTAAAGCGGAAGGGAATTGCGGCAACTTCTGCAAAGGGCATTTCGCCGTTAATGTACAGGGAACGGCTGCTTACAAACCCACGGTTATAATTTTGCCGTGCGGAAAGGGAAATACGGTACAAGCCGTCGGCGGGAACGTTAAATTCCCATTCAATCCATTGTCCGGCAATGCGCCAAGGCTGACCGCCAATCATGTTTAAGGTAATCAGCGAAGCGCTGGGCGGGTCGGTTATACCGCTGGAAGAGTCAAACAACGGGAATAAACTGGGTGACGAACGCACGGTCGAATCCTCGCCCTGCACAATTAACGAAAAATCGCTGGTTACAGTGGGCAAGGTATTCTGCGCCATAAATTGCGCAAACGTGGGCGTTGGAGTAATTGCGGATACGGTCATGCTACGCATTACCAGCGGTTCGTTAATGCCGACCAGCGTAATGGTATTTACACCTTCATTTAGTAAGAAGCGGTAGGGTTCGCTAAAAAAGCCCAAACGGTCGATTAAAAAGGACTGCTCCCAGCGGGGGCGTTCAACTTGCGGGGGGCGGATTTGATTACCGCGGTTATCCACACGCACGCCAATATCGCCGGAACCCCAAACACGGCTAAACGTTACCAGCTCTGCCCCTGCGAAGGGCACTTCCCCATTAATCAGCACCTTGCGGGCAATGTCTATGCCGCGTGCCGCAACGGGGAAGTATTCGATATGTATATTATACAAACCCCGTTCGGGTACAGTTACGGTAAAGGTGACATCGGAAATTTCTTCCGTGCGCAGTACGCGGGCTTCGCCCTCAAAATCGTTATAAATGGAAAAGCCTTCGCCCGTTGGGTTAAAGATATCAACAATAATGTCTTCACTGCCAAAACGCGTATAGGTATGATAGCGCAAAAATGCAGCATAACTGCCTTCCACGGGTGTGATGGTGGTCGCAACGGGAGAACCGTCGCGGCTTCGCAAATTTAAATCGTCGGAGCGCAACGTCATAAACGCAACAAAACCCGCAGCAATTAAAAACATCACCAATAGTCTTGGCCAAATTTCAATAATTTTTCCTACCACGCTAATCGCCCCTATACTGCAAAAATCTTACAAATCTACTTGCTTGCCGTTATTTACCATACGCATTGCACGTTGAAAATTTTGCACTTCCAACGGGTCAATGTGCGTGATGTTAAAGACCGAATCGCCGTTTTTAAACACAATTTCCAACCATGAACGCTTTAATTTTTTGTACACGTAAAACAAGACCAACGTTATCACAAAGCTAATTAAAAAGAATAACCACTGCGTTCCCGTTGAGTCGAAGCGTACCCATGCATTAAAGGTGGTAACGGCTAAATAAATAGCCACTATCGTTGCAACCAATGCGATGCACAATAACCACAAGGGCTTGGTGTGTACCACTTTTGCAAAGTCGTACTCCGTCATGGCAAATGATTCCTCTTTGGTGATTTTTGTGTGCTTTTTCCCTGTGCCGTTATAGTAACCGCCCTTGCAATACAGCTTTTTATCGCTTAGCACGGCAAAGCCTGCTGTGGTTTTTTCTTTATTCGAAAACCCCTCGGCAGTTTTACTGCCCAGCGTGTAAATGTGTTTTTCCTGTGCGCCGCCCCCAAGGAGCGGAATGATATTTTTCCCTTTTTTCATTGGCTACACCTCTTTTTATGTAAAAGTAACCCCCGCACAGTGCATATGATGTTTAATAAATCCTATGCACTGTGCCGAGGGCAAATTTAATTACATTTTAATTAATCTCTGGGTACCCAGTCTACATCGCCGTATACAGCAATCCATGCGGCGCGGCGGGCGTCAATGATTTGCTGTCCGCCCATGGCAAGGTATCCGCGCATACCTTCGTCAAATACTGCATCAAAGTCTGCAATTGGGGCTACTACGGCACGGTTTAGCACAGCGCGTGCCTCGGCATTTAAGCCGGGGCTACCGAAGTCTAACTGCGCTTGCGGCGTTGGAACAACGGCACGTGCGGGTCTAAACAGGTAGTTCACGTTCATTTGACGAGATGCAAGCACGCGCTCCGGTTCAATACCCGGGAAGCCCAACGCAAGGGATGCGGCTTCTTGCGCAGGATTACCAAATACTACGCTATGCCCCATGATAAAGAGTAAGTCGTAGTTACGTGCGATAGAGAACGTCCATAAATCGTCTTCGATATCGTCGTTATGGATTGTCATAAATGCACCGTCGGGAGTTCTGGTATGGGTTATACCTTCCGGTCCAAACATCATAAATTGGCGGGTTGAAGGACGTGCAAGCCAATCCAAGTACAATAACGATGCCGCTACGTTGTTGTTGGTGACGGGGAAGAAAATGTGGCGGTCGGTATTTTGTGCTACAAATTGGCGGCGGTTGCCCGCGTCGTTGGGGAAGGGTTGAATGGCAATCCAGTTGGCTTCTTCCCCTACGTTGTCTTGCATGTGAAGGGTCAAACCATCTGCCGCGCGGAAGGGTAAGTCCCAACCTGCGCTAAATGAGCCAACAAAACCAAGGCGGATAATATCATTACCACGGGGGTCGCCGCCTGTGTGTAAAGAAAAGTCACGCCATAATAAATCGTTGTTAAACCAACGGTTTAATACGCGGATACCTTCTTTAATATTGGGTTGGGTAAAGCGGCGGTCATCAAAACCGTAAACAAACCAGTCGCGGTCGGTAATGCCATCGGGGATAAAAGGTGTGAAGATGAGGTCACCCGTCCAGCCCACGTCCTCGGTTAGGCGGAAGGGTACCATTTGGTCCGCATCTGCGCCTAAGAGCAGCTCCGCATTGTCGCGGAAGGCTTCTAACATACGCTCAAATTCATCTAACGTAGTGGGGGGGGCAATGCCCAAGGTGTTTAACCAGTCTTCGCGCACGAAGGTGGTGTTACGCAGGTCGGCATCGGGGTGGGGACCTGTTAATGCCCAGTTTTGCCCCGTGTCGTGGTTCAAGTTCCACGTAAGCATTTCCATGCCGTACAGTTCGTACAGGTTGGGGATAAAGTCCATATATTCTGCAAGGATGGGGGACATATCGCGTACGCCGCCCATGTCTGCAAAGTTGTCGATGGTTGCCATGCTAAAGGTGTAGGAAACATCTGGTGCGTTGTTTGCCGCAAGTAATGCCGCAAGGGTTTGCTCCTCGGGTGGCTCCCAACGGGGAATTTCTACGAGGGTTACGGCTACGTTATGCACGCGAAGCATTTCGTCCCGAATCCACTGTCCCCAGTTGCTGGCGGAAATGCTTGGGCTACGCTCGTGCGCAGGGCGGTTCCATGCCGCTACGGTAAGGGGCTGCGTGTTAATGAAGCGCAATACCTCTTCGCCGTCTACGGTGGCAATTTCCAATCCGTGGCGATGAAGGCGCGGGTCACCGTCAATAATTTCTGCGGGCGGGGGGGTTGGGGTTGCTTCTACGCCTACAGGCGGGCGGGGTGTGGGTGCGGGCGCATCGCTGCCGCCGCCACATGCACTAAGCACGAGCAAGCCTGCTGCCGCCGCTACAAGAAACAACAAAGCTATGAGTTTCTTCATGTTCATTCCTCCTACTTTTTATCGAAAATCATATACGTTAAAACCAAGCGCGGATTAACCTTTTACCGCGCCCAGCGTTACGCCGGAAACAAAGTATTTTTGCAACCAAGGGTACACACATAAGATAGGCACCATAGCCACGACAATCGCGGCAGCTTGCACCGTTTCGCTCCGCCCCGGGGCGGCTGCCATGCCCGGGTCCATTGGGTCTATGGGTACTATGCCCTGCAGGATATTAAACAATACCAATTGGATAGGGTGCCATTCCGGCGCGCTACGCAAGAACCAGAGGGCATCGGTGAAGCCGTTCCAACGACCTACGGCATACATTAACCCCACGGTGGCGAGAACAGGCGTTGAAAGGGGCAGATAAATGCGGGCAAGAATGCGGAAGGGACCTGCGCCGTCAATCTCTGCCGATTCGCGCAGGCTGTCGGGGATGCCTAAAAAGAATTTCCGCATAATAATGAGCAAAAACACGCTGATAAAACCCGGGAGAACCAACACCCACCGATTATCCAACAAACCTAAATCCCTATACAGTACGAAGGTGGGTATCCAACCCGCTTGAAAATACATCGTAAAAATAACCGCAACGGTGATAAAGCCGCGCCCCTTTAAGTTGTCATACGTTAAAGGATAAGCACACAGCACCGTCATAACCAAGCTAAAGATGGTTGCGATAAAGGTTAAAATGATTGTCCAGCCCAGCGAACGCATAAAACGGCTGTCGGACAAAATATCTACATATGCATCAAAGCGCGCGCCAATGGGGAAAAGGCGGTCGCCGCCGTCCTCCAGCACTTCCAAACGCGGGATAAACGTAACCTGCTGGCGTACAATTGCCCCGGGGTCGCTCAATGAGTTTGCAACCACCGTAAGCACAGGCAAAATACACATGAGAATAATACCTATCATGATAAGGACGATTACCCAATCGCCGATGGTTGCGCCTTTTAATTTTCTGCCTACCATAGCCCTTGCCCTCCCAGCCGTTTTACAACAACGTTTGCACCTAATAAGAGCACAAGGTTAATGATGTTTTGGAAAAGCCCTACCGCAGCGGCGAGGGAGAATTGCAGGTTGTTTAAGCCCCATTCGAATACATAAACGGGCAATACCTGTGACATGCTGCGCACCAGGTTATTTTGCAATGCCATAAAGCGTTCAAAGTCTGCACCCATTGTCCCGCCTATTGCAAGAATGAACAGGATAATAATAACGGGACGGATACCCGGCAAGGTGATGTGCCACATACGCTGTAAACGCGATGCGCCGTCTGCCTCTGCCGCTTCGTGCAGCTCGGGGCTAACGGCGGTGATAGCGGCGAGGTAGATAATCGTGTTCCAGCCAACACTGCGCCATACGCCAAGACCTACTACCATGCCCACCCAATGGTTGGGGTCGGTAAGGACAGGAATCGGCGACATGCCGAACCAGCTATAAATAATGTTGTTTACCGTACCTGCGGTGGGGGAGAATAATCGAATTGCCAAGCCCGAAATAATAATCCACGAAAGGAAGTGGGGCATATAGGAAATGGTTTGCGTAATTTTTTTGAAGCGCTTAAACTTTAACTCGTTTAACAGCAGCGCGAGAATAATGGGCGCAGGGAAGCCTGCCGCAATATCCAATACGCTGAACAGGAGCGTATTACGCACCGCCTCGCGGAACGGGGGGTGACTGAATGCACGCTCGAAGTTTGCCATCCAAGGAATGGAAATATCGCGCCCAAACATGGTGACGTCCCATGCCGCCGCCCAGTCAACTTCCATTACGGGTAAGATAACGTTGTTGCGCTTGAATGCAAGCAAAACGTTAATCATGGGCCAGTAACGGAACACCAGAAAAAATATAATAGGAAGCAACAGCATCAAATAAAGGCTTCCATACCTTAACAGATACGACTTGGCTTTGACCAAAAAAATCGCTTCCTTCCGACAAAACGTTTCATGTTTTTAGTATATGTACTGCGTAGCGTAGGATATGCGCTGGGGGTACTTTGGGTAAATGAAATAAATAAATAAATTTTGCATTTTTAACATTTAATTGGCATTTTGCACAAAAATATTGGAATGGTGTATACTTAGCCTATGGATATTTTTGAAAACAACCGAAAATCACACCAAAAAAATGCCCCCCTTGCGGCGCGTATGCGTCCGTCAAATTTAGACGACTGGGTGGGGCAGTCGCATGTTGTCGGAAAAAATACGCTGCTGTACCGCGCCATAAAAGCCGACAGGCTGGCAAGCCTTATCCTCTACGGCCCGCCGGGCACGGGAAAAACCACCCTTGCGCAGATAATTGCAGGGGCAACGGACGGGGTTTTCTTACAAATGAATGCAACGGCGGCGGGGATAAAAGACATACAGCGTGCTATTTCTGACGCGAAAACGGCATTGGAGTTGTACAGCAAGCGGACGATTCTTTTTATTGATGAGATTCACCGCTTTAATAAGGCACAGCAGGATGCGTTGCTTCCTTATGTAGAGGACGGAACGCTGATTCTCATTGGCGCGACGACGGAGAACCCGTATTTTGAGGTAAACAAAGCGCTGGTTTCGCGGTCGATGATATTTGAATTGTTTCCGTTGGCGTTGGAAGAGGTAGTTACACTTATGCGGCGGGCGCTGGCGGATAAGGAAAAGGGGCTTGGCTATATGGATATTACGGCCGACGAGGACGCGCTGACCTTCCTTGCCGACCGCGCAAACGGGGATGCCCGCGCCGCGTTAAACGCCTTAGAACTCGCCGCCCTCACCACCGAACCCGCGCCCAACGGGCGGGTAATTATCAACCTGGAAGTAGCCGCCGCTTGTATACAAAAACGCACCCTTTTTTTTGATAAAAATGGGGATAATCATTACGACACGATTTCCGCCTTCATTAAAAGTATGCGGGGCAGCGACCCCGACGCGGCGCTCTATTACCTTGCGCGAATGCTGTACGCAGGCGAAGACCCGAAATTTATTGCCCGCCGCATTGTCATTTGCGCCGCAGAGGACGTAGGCAATGCCGACCCCCACGCGCTGCTGGTTGCCCAAGCGGCGGCACAGGCGGTGGAATTTATCGGCCTGCCCGAGGGGCGCATTCCACTGGCACAAGCGGTCTTATACATTGCCTGTGCGCCCAAGTCCAACGCCGCGTATGTTGCTATTGGGGAAGCCATGCAGGATGTGGAAAATGTACAGATAAAATCCCTGCCCAGCCATTTGCGGGACGCGGGCAAGGGAAATAAGCTGGGGCATGGCGAGGGGTATAAGTATGCCCATGATTTTGCGGGGCATTATGTACGCCAGCAGTATTTGCCTGATGAGTTGAAAGACAGAGTGTATTATCGCCCCGGTGAAAATGGGGTAGAGAAGAAGATAAAGGAAGCGTTGGGGAAGTTGCGGGGGGAGAAGAATAACTAACGGTTTATTAATTAAATTTCTTGCGTCATTAATTTTTCAATCAAGGGTATGTCGGGATATCCAGGATATTTAATTCCCCTATAATGGGGGATTTTTTGTATAATTCGGATGCCCTTGTGTAGGCGGCTTTGTTGTTGCCGTCTGCGGGTGTTGAATGTTCCTTACTATATCGGCTTTCCTTATTTCCACCATTTTTTTCAAACATGCCACTGCCTCGGCGTTTGGATTGTCGAACCGCAAAATTGCAAGGCAGACATTCTCATACTCTTTTCCGAAAACGAGTTGGCGCGTTCCCATTTCATTGCAACAACCGCCTTTTCCGCAAAACCCCACATTCATCCATGCAATTTCCTTTGTGTGTTCATCTAACGGAAAATCCTTGAAGGAATTAATGCCGCTGTCGTCAGACCAAACGACCCAACCCCCTTCTTCATACCCGTTTACAAAAATTTGGCATACCGTTTCGCCTTTATATTTCACAATCCAATATAGTTTATCTTCCCAAAATCCGTAAAGGCATCTTTCAAACAGCAAACCATCGGTTCTCAAATATGCCGTAAAATTAAGCGCGTTTTTTTGCGCTTCCCTCGTGAGTGTTTCGTTAATGAAATAGTCAATGCTTTGCTCAGACATATGTTTCCTCTCGTGCAAAATATAAAATAATCTAACATTCAAAACAATTCTATTTTTACCATTATAGCACTACCACAAATGTTTTCAATTTCAAAAACACTCCGCACCATTTATGCCCACGCCTATTCTCATAAATGAGAACGCTCGCAACCCAACCGGTTACAAATCGTAAGCAGTTGAAATTGTACGGACGAGAAGAAAATCCCATATTTTTAGGGGTTCAGCATGCAAACAGGGGCAAAAAACTGCTTGAAAACACTAACTTTTTAGCCCTGTCGCAGACAGCGGACGGGTGGGCAAAAAAAGAGCCATCTTCAAAGACGGCTCTTTCTCAACCGGTAAGGATTTCTTACCGGTTGGATTTATCATTTTCAATTTACGCCGCCTTTTGCTCCAAACGCAGGCGGTCGGCAATAAGGGCAATAAATTCGCTATTGGTGGGCTTGCCCTTGTGATTGGATATGGTATAGCCGAATAGACTGTCGATTACGTCTACCTTGCCGCGGCTCCACGCGACTTCTATTGCGTGGCGTATTGCGCGCTCTACACGGCTGGGGGTGGTGTTGCATTTTTTTGCGATGGTGGGGTACAACTCCTTAGTGATGTAATTGAGTACATCAATGTCGTCTACCGCCATCATTATGGCTTCGCGCATGTAGTGGTAGCCGCGAATGTGGGCGGGCACGCCAATTTCGTGCAAAATGCCCGTTACCTTGGTTTCCAGGTTTACGGCGCGGTTTTTAAGGCTGCGGGCGTCAATCCCTTTGAGGGGATTTTTGAGCTGGGTTTTCAACTGGCGAATGCGGGTAACGAGGCAATCCAAATCGAAGGGCTTCGCTATGTAGTACTCAGCCCCCAGTTCGATTGCCTTTTGGGTAATTTTGTCCTGCGTGATGGCGGAAAGAATGATGCAAATAGGTGCGTAGGCTTGCTTCTCGTCGGAAAGGTTGAGCTTTTCCAACACGCCCAGCCCGTCTAACTTGGGCATTACGCCGTCGATGATGGCGATATCGGGCTTAAGGTTTTGAATTTTGTCGTAGGCTTCCATACCGTCGTGTGCAACACCGATTACATCGAAGTCACTTTGCTTGCCAAGATAGCTCACAATCGCGTCGCAAAATTCGCGGTTGTCGTCTGCCATGAGTACGCTGATTTTCTTTTCCATTTCGATTTCCTCCTTAGATATGGGGCTTGTCCCCTATGCGCGCTGCGCAACAAATGGTAATTTCAACCATTTTTTGCCAGTATAACAGGTAATAATTTCCAGTGCAACACTTTTTTGGAAATATTTTGCAATTTTTTCTCACCCACCTCGCATTGTGGAATTTAAAAGAACGTAGTAGAATGGCTTTTGGAAAAAATTACAACGAAAGAAGGATAAACATGAAGGCTAAAAGTGCATTGTTTTTACTGTTAATTTTTATTGCTACGGCAGGGCTGGGGTTGCTTACCTTTTTCGGCGTGCCGTGGGGGGAAGATAGCTTCGGCGGTATCGCGGACATTCGGCAAGGACTAGACCTGCGCGGCGGGGTAAGCATTCTATATGAAGCGGATATAGACGGCGCAAATCCTTCCTTGGAAGAAATGAACTTAACCAATAGCCTGCTACGCAACCGATTAGACTCGCGCGGGTACTTGGAAGCAACGGCAACGCTGGAGGGCACGCGCCAAATTAGGGTGGAGATACCCGGGGTGGAAGACGCCGCTGCCGCGGTAGCGGCAATAGGGCGCACCGCACAGCTTACTTTTGAAGATATGGCAGGCAATGTACTGCTCACAGGGCGCGACGTTGCAACAGCACGCGCCCCGGGCGCACAGCAACTGCAACCGGGTCGCGCCCCCGAATATATTGTAGAAGTCACCTTCACGCCGCAGGGCACGCAGCTTTTTGCGGAAGCGACCCGCGCCAATTTCCGGCAGCAAATCGTAATTGCGCTGGACGGGGAGGTTATCTCCGCCCCTGTGGTACAAGCCGTTATTGATACGGGTTCGACCGTAATTTCGGGTACGTTTAACCGCGACAGCGCGCGGGAACTTGCGGAATTTATCCAGCAGGGCGCACTTCCCGTAAATTTGAATGTAATCAGCGAAAACTATATCGGCGCACGCTTAGGCGTGGACGCGCTGGAAACGAGCATAATCGCGGGCATTATCGGGCTTGCCCTTGTGCTTATTTTTATGGCGATTGTGTACCGCACCATGGGCATTTGTGCCGACTGGGCGCTGATTATTTATGTAATTTTAGTTTTGCTTGTGCTTTCCGCGTTTCAAATTACGCTTTCGCTGCCCGCCATTGCGGGGATTATCCTCTCCATTGGTATGGCGGTGGACGCAAATGTAGTTATTTTCGAGCGTATCCGCGAGGAGGTACGTATGGGCAAAACCCTGCGTTCTGCCGTGCGCATGGGCTACCGCAGGGCGCTGCCCGCCGTTGTGGACTCTAACGTAACCACGCTGATTGCAGGCATTGTGCTGTTTTGGCTTGGGACAGGCCCCATTATGGGCTTTGCGCAAATTTTGATTATCGGTATTTTGGTTTCGATGTTTACCTGCTTGTTGGTTACGCGAATCCTCACCGTTTGTCTTATGGAACTGGGGGTAATTAGAACCGCCCACTTCACCAAGCGCGGCTTTTTTGAGAAAAAAACAGAAGCGCCCGCTGAAAATGTTGACAGTGACAACGAAGCCGAACCCATTAAAATTGTAGAGCGCCGCAAATGGTACTTCGCATTTTCCTGTGCGGTGCTTACGCTGGGGCTACTCTCTGCGGTAGTGCATTCCACCCGCGGGAACGGATTTTTTAATCTGGATGTAGAATTTTCGGGCGGCACACAATTTATTGTAGACGATATTCACCCTTCCTATGATATTTCGCAGATAGAGGACATTGTACGCCGCGCAACGGGTATATCCGCGCCGCAGGTACAGGAAATCCTTGGCACACAGCAATTTATGATACGCATACCCCAAACCGATACCCAAACCCGCGAAACCCTGATGCAATACATGACAAGTCATTTTAAACTCGACGTGGGGGAAAGTTTCTCCTACTCCACCGTTAGCCCCGCGGTAAGCGCCGCAATGCAACGCTCGGCACTTATGGCAATTGGCGTAGCGTCTTTGGCGATGCTGGTGTATATCTCTATCCGCTTCCGCGATATACGTACAGGGGGCAGTGCCGTACTTGCGCAGTTACATGATGCGCTGGTGGTTTTGTGCGTATATGCAATTTTACGCATTCCGCTAAACTACGCATTTATCGCCGTAATGTTGACAACGCTCGGATATTCAATAAACGCGACAATTATCGTATTTGACCGCGTGCGGGAAAACAGAGGGCGTATGCCAAAGGCGGGGGCCGGTTTGCTGGTCAATACCAGTGTTACGCAAACCCTGCGCCGCACACTCTTCTCTACGGTGTCAACATTTTTAGCCGTGGGCGCGCTGTATATTATTGGCGTCGCAAGCATTCAAGACTTTACACTGCCAATAATCGTAGGTTTATTATTCGGCGCATATTCATCGGTATTATTGTCCGGCTCGGCGTGGTTTATGATGAGAGGGGAAAAATGATGGAAATCCGCAAGATTACGCAGAACGAAAGAATTTATTATTCCAAAATTAACTTGGAAGTGTTTTTTGACGGCGACCGCTGGGACTTACGACAAGCTCTCGCCAACCCGCCCGAAAAAAAAGAAGAAACTGAACAACGCAAAGAAAACCCCGTATGGGCAGCTTTTGAAAACGGCAAAATGCTGTCTGCCATGATGATTCACGACTATACGTGGTGCGTAAATAACCACGCGGTGCGCATGGGAGGCATTGGCGGCGTTGTTACCGTACCCGAAGCAAGGGGACAGGGGCTGGTGCGCCGTATTTTCCGCCCCGCCTTTGATGAAATGTATGAGGTTGGGCAGGTGTATTCCTTCCTGTATCCCTTCCATTACGATTATTACCGCAAATTTGGGTACGAAATTGGCTACACCTACCGCACCGCTACCGTTCCCGTGGAACAATTTACCCGCTTCTCCTACCCTAAAAATATACAGCCCCACGAACCCAACCACCCGCACGAGCCCTATGCAGCCATTTACAATACATTCGCCGACGGGCGCAATCTTTGCACTGTACGCAATGAAGAAGCATGGAAACGAATGTTAAAACGCGACCCCTATAAAAAAATGCAATTTACCTTTTTAAACTATGATGCGAACGGCACACCCAACGCCTATGTGCTGTACAATACCGAAATTAAAGGGCATGAAGGCGGTAATGTAATAAATATCCGCGAACTATGCTGGACAACGCCCGAGGGCTTATTTAATATTTTTGGCTTATTCGGCAAACTGGGTTCGGAATACACTACCGTGCGGTGGGAAGTGCCCATTGGCGTAAACCTGCAAGCCCTGCTGCCCGACCCGTACTCCGTACACTGGCGCAACCACTCGGGCGGAATGAACCGCATCGTAGATGTTCCCGCAGCCCTTTCCATGCAAAGCGCCCCTGCGGGAAGCGGATATACCACCCTTGCAATTACCGACAATTTCCGCCCCGATAATAGCGGTATTTACCGCCTGGAATGGGAAGATAACAACCTCACCGCAAAAAAAAGTAGCGATACCACCGCTGAAATGGAAATGAACGTAACCACCTTAGCACAACTTGTCACCGGCTACATCAATCCCAAAGAAGCCCGATACCGCACAGATGTGGCAATAAACGGAGATATCGAAAAATTAAATCTCGTATTCCCCAAAAAAGAATTATATTTATATGAGCGGTTTTAATTTTGTGACAAATTCTTAGGTAATGTCAAAAAACCTTTACTACACTTTGCGCATATTATAGCGCAAGAGGCGCAGAAAGAGGTTTCTATGAACATTATCAAACGTAACAGCCCAAACCATAATGTTGGGCGCAACGGAACTATCCCCGACATGATTGTGTGCCACATTAGCGAAGGCAGCTTCGACAGCGCGCTGTTGTGGCTAACCAATCCGCAATCGCGGGTTTCGGCGCATTTTGTAGTGGCACGGGACGGGCGCATCGTCCAACTTGTCGCCATCGAGGACACTGCATGGGCAAACGGCACAAGCAACACGCCCGACAAAAACTCGTGGCATGGGCATTCCACATTGGAAAGTGTACGTACGCGCGCCATAAATGCCAACCGCTACACCATCAGCATTGAACATGAGGGACGCCAAGCCGAAACAAATGGTGCGCTTACCCCCGCCCAGCTAGAGGCGACTATTCAACTTGTTGCGCACATTCGTGCAGAGGTACGCCGCATTTACAACCACGAAATTCCCCTAAACCGTCGGCACCTCGTCGGCCACAACGAAATTACCCCGCGCACCCGCCCCCTTTGCCCCGGGGCAAAGTTCCCCTTCAATGAAATTATTCGCCGCTTAACTGCTGAAGTGCCCCACGACCCCCCGAGCGATTTTGCCCGCGATGCGTGGGAATGGGCAATAAAAAACCGCCTGGTAGACGGCACAAACCCGAAAGGAAACGCGACAAGAGAGCAGATGGTAACGCTGCTAATGCGGTATGACAGGTTAAAGCAAGGGGTTAAAAATTAAAGCTGCCTTGAATGCCTCGCTTTTTTGGAAAAGCGGGGCATTAGTTTTTGTTACTGCACAGCAGGTTGTAGACAGTATTCGCAGACTTGAAGAGGCTAAGAAAATTGCGCGAAATAATGCAAATTATTAACGAACGCAACCCAATCCCCGCCGGTGCATAGGCGGGGTTACATATCCCCTCTTGCTTAACCCGTACATCGTACCATAATTTACCCAAAATCCCATTAACAGGAGCGGTGTCTTTGGAAAATGCCGTAACGATGTCTCCTTCGTTACAAAGGACAATCGCTTACTTATCCTCGTCGAGCATCAGTCTACCAACAATCCCCAACATACCCAACCCGGAGCTCTACGTAGCCTACAACGGCAAAGCCCCGCTGCGCGACGAGATATCCGCTTTCGAAATTAACCAACCCAACATTAAAATAAACGTACAGGTAAAAATTAGGGACATCCACTTCGAAAAGCCGGGAGACACGAGCCCCGAAAACGGGCTTGCGGGTTACACGTATTTGTGGCGCGGATTATCTTGACGGTGATTATGTATGCCGTTGGGCGGATGGGAAGCCATTTATGCCCGATTGGGTTTCTAAGGCGTTCCAACGGCTGATACGGCGGTTAGACTTGCCTATCATTCGCTACCACGATTTACGCCATTCTGCGGCTAGTATACTTGTGGCGGTGGGGTGTAACGTAAAGGAAGTGTCAACATTCCTTGGGCATAACCAAATTAGTACCACGCTGGATATTTACGCCCACTTGTTTAACAGTTCCTCGGTAGAGTTAATGCGGAAATATGACACCGTTTTAAGCGGTGCAAACGCATAACCGAGCCGTTTTAGAAAAATTTTAGAAGTGCGTACAAAAAGAGGGGCTTGCATGGTACAAAAAATCCCCCGCAAACAAGTCATGCGAGGGATAAAAAATGCGGTTGACAGGACTTGAACCTGCACATCTTGCGATATAGGAACCTAAATCCTACGTGTCTGCCAGTTCCACCACAACCGCTTATGCGTAATTTCACGAAGTGAAATTATCGCTATTGCAAAAATTATATCATACTATCACTAGAACCTAAATCCTACGTGTCTGCCAATTCCACCACATCCGCACATGCCTGTACATACTATATTAATATACGTGCAAATGCAAGGGCGCAGCGGTTACCAGCGTAAACGGTCACCACCGTAAACGCTCACCACCGTTCTTGGAAGTTGAGCTTCTTTTTGGCGGGGGCGGTGGTGTCGATATCGTCTTCGTCGCCTTCGGGCAAAATTTCTTGTTTGGCGGCTTGTTCTTGTGCTTTTTTCGCTGCCTTGTCTTTTCTGCTTTTTTCCTTGACTTGGCGTACCCAAATTTGCACTTCGGTTACGTCCATGTCTTTTTTGTTGCCTACAATTTCAAAATAACCCAGCTCTATATAGCGGGCGATATTGAGCAAAGGCACACCCGTGCGCTCGTGTACTTCCAGCGCGGTAATGCCCGGGTTTTCCTTTACCACCATGCGCGCCTCTTGGTACTGCGCGTCCTTACGCGCGCGGCACGCGGGGCATGCTTCGGGCGGAAGGCCGTCGAAGGTATACATTTGCTTGCATATTTTGCATCGTGCTGTATTCACATGCGCCTCCAGTATTTATTTTGAGTCAATGATAAAATTTATGCGCGGTTTTTTCTTACTGTTATGCAGGTCGGGTATGTCTACGATATTGGGCAATTCGCGCTCGTCTTGTTCTTCCCGCGCTTTTTGCTGTGCCTTGGCAGAAGCAACGGCTTTTTTCTTTGCGTTGTCTATCCATACCTGTACTTCCCCCAAGTCCATATCGCCCTTGGTTTTAATTATCTCAAGCATTCCCGATTCAATGTATTTTACAAGGTTGGGAATGGGTACGCCCGTGCGGTGGTGTACCTCCAGGGCGGTAATGCCGGGGTTTTCCTTCACCATTTGGCGCACCTCTTGGAATAGTGCGTTCTTACGTTCGCGGCATGGGGGACAAGCCTCCGGGGGCAAGCCGTCGAAGGAGAACATTTTTTTACAGACATTACAGCGGATGGTGTTCATGTATCTCTCCTACGGTGCATAATAACCTCAAGCATTGTATCACAAGGCGCGAGAAGTGCATAATCCTATTTTTGTGGTAGAATGGTAGCGATTTATTTCACTGTAAAACACCCGTAAGGAGATAACCCATGGACACATTCTCCCGCCTTGCCCCCTTCATACAAGAATTTATTTACCGCAATGAGTGGACGGAGCTGCGCGGCATACAAATCGCCGCCTGCGAAGCAATTTTTGACACAGACGATAATCTGCTTCTCTCCTCGGGTACGGCGTCGGGCAAAACCGAGGCGGCGTTTTTGCCCATTCTCACACAGCTGTACGAAAATCCGTCCAAATCCGTGGGCGCGCTGTACATATCGCCGTTAAAGGCGCTGATTAACGACCAGTTTAAACGACTGGATCAGCTTTTGCTGGATTCGAATATTCCTGTGACCAAGTGGCATGGGGACGCGTCGCAGGGGCGTAAGAATGACCTCGTAAAGCACCCGCAGGGCTTGTTGCAAATCACGCCCGAATCGTTGGAGAGCCTGCTTACCAACAAGCGCGGCGCGTGCTTAACCTTGTTTAGCGACCTGCGGTTTGTGATTATCGACGAGGTGCATCACTTTATGCGCGATGCGCGGGGCATACAACTCTTATGTGTGCTGGAGCGCTTGCAGCGTTTAACGGGGGTTAAGCCGCGCCGTGTGGGACTTTCCGCAACCTTGGGGGATATTTCTCTTGCGAAGGCGTGGCTAAACACGGGCACGGAGCGTGCGTGCGCCGCGCCCGTTACGGACGAGGGGAAGAAGCGCATTCGGTTACACATAGAAAGGTTTGTCAATTACTCCGACAAGCTGGACTGGGCGCGGTTAAGCAGTCAAACAGACACCGCCGACGCGGGCAGCCGTGCGCACTACGATTATCTGTTTAAAATGACGCTGGATAAAAAGACCATTGTGTTCACCAATTCCCGTGAAGAAACGGAATACGTAATGGCAAATTTGCGCGAAATTGCCGCGAAAAACAAAGCCCCCGACATCTACCGCGTACACCACGGCAACGTAAGCGCCCTGCTACGCGAAACTACGGAAGACGAAATGAAAAGCGAGGACGAAAAAATAGTCACGGGCGCAACCGTAACGCTGGAGTTGGGCATAGACATCGGCGCGTTAGACCAAGCCGTGCAGGTGGGCGCACCCCACAATGTGGCAAGCTTTGCGCAACGGCTGGGGCGCTGCGGGCGGCGCGGGCAAGTGCCGCAGCTGCTTTTTACCTTTGTGGAAAGTATTGTGATAAATTCGGCGGATATATTAGGACCTATCAACTGGGACTTTTTGCGTACCTGCGCGATTATTGAGCTGTATACCAAAGCCCATTGGATTGAGCCGATAGAGCCGCACCGCCATCATTACGCGCTCTTATACCACCAAACGATGAGCTTCCTTAAATCGAATGGCGAAACATCCCCCGCAGCGTTGGCATCCGGCGTGCTTGCGCTGGGGACGTTTAGGCATATCCCGCAGGAGGATTACCGCCGCCTGCTCTCGCACCTTATCGAAATCCAGCAGTTAGAAACCACCGACCGCGGCGGGCTAATCGTTGGGCGGCAGGGCGAAAAACAGATAAACTCGCATAAATTCCTCACTGTTTTTATCGCTCCCGAATATCTGCTGGTAAAGGACGAGAATCGCACCATCGGCACGGTGGACAAGGTGTACCCCGTTGGTGTGCGCTTCTCCCTTGCGGGTATTACGTGGGAAACGGTGGACGTTAACGAGAAGTCGAAGGTCATTTTTGTAAAGCGCGTACCCGGCGTTTCCGTAGTGGACTGGGACGTAGACTTCGACGGCGAACTGCATACCGTGCTGGTGCAAAAAATCCGCGCCGTGCTGCTGGCAGAGGATATGTACCCCTACCTATCTGACTCCTGCCGCGAACGGATAACAGAGTTGCGTTACATCACGGGCAATTCGGGCATTTTGCAAAATCTCGTCACACCGCTTTCCAACAAAAAGTTCGCTATCTTTCCATGGGTGGGCACGCGCCAGCTGCTTACGCTCCACTACGCGTTGCTTGACCGCCGCGTACCTAACAAAATGCCGTGGTACACCTGTGTATATATTGAAGCCATCTTCGACGGCACAGCGGAAGAACTAGAGGAAATTATCCGCGACATCGCCCGCAGTGAGATTGACCTGTACAACCTACCCTTACCCCCAAAAGTGCAAGTACGCGCAAAGTATAATGAATTTATCCCAAATGATTTGCTAAGAAAACAGTTTGTAGAGGATTATTTGGATATGGAAGGGTTAAGGAATGCGCTTGCGTGATAATTGCGTGTACTTGACGATTTGTTGAAATTTCAATACAGTGTAGCACAAACAACGAAGCGGGGTGTTTACATGGCGCAAACCAATGTTTCTATTAGAGTAGACGAAGAAATAAAAAAAGACGCCGAAAATCTATTTGCCAAGCTGGGTTTAACGCTTTCTGCGGCTACGAATGTTTTTTACCGCCAAGCGGTGCGGACACAAGGCATACCTTTTCCCTTAACCATGGAAGAGCGTAATCCGCAAAAAAAAGCGCTCCAATCGCTAAAGGAAGCCTTTCAAACCGCACAAAATCAGTCTCTTTTAAATGGGACGGATTCAATTACAATGGATGAAATAGACGAAATAATAAAAGAATGCCGGCAAGAAGCGAGTGTTTCGTAGCTATGCATGTTGTTATTGACACAAACGTTATTATATCTGCGGCACTATCTCCTATGGGCAGCCCCGCGCGGGCAGTAAATTATATCCTTGATGCAGACGATGTACAGATTGTTTGTACCACAAGCATTTTAAATGAATACAGGAAAGTCCTTGCGTACAAAAAACTGAAAATAGATGCCGATACACAGGCTGCCATTCTTCAAGAAATAATTAAAATAGGTAAATTAATAAATCCGCCTTTAAGCACCACCCCTATGCCCGATGAAACAGACCGTATTTTCTATGATGCTGCCCGTGCGAGTAATGCGATGCTTATTACAGGAAATGCGAAACATTATCCCGTTGAGCCGTTTATAGTAACGCCTACGCAATTTCTAGCAAAAATAGCACATGGAGCGTGATAAACCATGATAAACCGCGAAGCCATTTTTACCGACGAAACGCGGCAGTTTGTTTCCCCCTACGCCCCGCAGGCGGGCGATAGTGTTCGTTTCACGTTGCGCACGGCAAAAGGCGACGCAGAAACCGTGCGCCTGTATATTCACCCAACGGCGGAAAAAGCTGTGCCCAGCATTCATCGTATGGCGGTAACTAGCAGCGATGCGCTTTTTGATTATTATTCGGTGTCTGTTACCGTTATCTCCCAAATCCGTTATTACTATGGGGTGGAAAGCGAAAAACAGGCATTTTTTTATAACAAAGAAGGCGTATGTGACGAAGTAAACGGGCATTTTAACTTTCGCCTAATCCCCGGGCAAACGGTGCCCGATTGGGCGCGCGGTGCGGTCATGTACCAAATTTTTGTGGACAGGTTTTACAACGGCGACCCGTCTAACGACGTAGTGGACAGGGAGTACGCCTACCTTGGCGTAACGGCAAAGGCATGGCCGTGGGGCAAGGATATTCAACCGCTGGACGTGTGCAATTTTTACGGCGGCGATTTGCGCGGCGTCATGCAAAAAATGGAGTATTTAAAAGACTTGGGCGTAGAGGTTATTTATTTAAATCCGATTTTTGTTTCCCCAAGCAACCATAAATACGACCCCCAGGACTACGATTATGTAGACCCGCACTACGGCGTTATCGAAGAAGACGGCGGCGAATCCCTTCGCTTTGAAAAAGTGCATAACAAACACGCCACCAAATACATTAAACGCATTACCAGCCTAAAAAATTTGGAAGCCAGCAACGCATTAATGGTCGAATTTATTGCCAAGGCCCACGAACATGGAATGCGCGTAATTTTGGACGGCGTTTTTAACCATTGCGGCGATTTTAATAAATGGATGGACAGGGCAGAATTTTATAAAACCGCAGGCTGGGAGGACGGCGCATACCATTCCCCCGACAGCCCTTATCACGACTATTTCCTATGGCACAAGCCCGAGCGCAGCGAATGGCCGAAAAACGACAGCTACGACGGCTGGTGGGGTAATACCGCCCAGCCCAAGCTTAATTTCGAGGATTCCCCCGCGTTGTGCGAGTATATTTTAAAAATTGCGAAGAAGTGGGTTTCCCCGCCCTATAACGCCGACGGCTGGCGGTTAGATGTAGCCGCCGACCTGGGGCGTAGCCGCGAATTTAACCACGAATTTTGGCGGCGCTTCCGCACCGCGGTTAAAGAGGCGAACCCCAATGCGATTATTTTGGCAGAGCATTACCATTACAACGGCAATACCACCGATTGGTTGCAGGGCGACCAATGGGACACGGTAATGAATTACGATTCCTTTATGGTGCCGCTTACGTGGTTTCTTACAGGGGTGTGCAAGCACAGCGAAGAGTCGCGCCCTTTCTTGAAAAATGATGCCCTTTCTTTTGAAAAAGCGATGGCATACCACATGGCGGAATTACCGATACACGCGCTGGAAAGTTCCATGAACCAGCTATCCAACCACGACCATTCGCGCTTTCTTACGCGTACCAATGGTATGGTGGGGCGGTTGCATACCGTTGGCGCACGCGCGTCGGAGCGGGGCGTAAACAAGAGCGTGATGCTGGAGGCCCTCGTTTTTCAAATGACATGGATCGGCGCACCTACCCTCTACTATGGCGACGAAGCGGGCGTAATGGGCTGGACCGACCCCGACAACAGGCGTACCTTCCCATGGGGGCAGGAAGACGCGCTGCTAATGGAGGCGCACCGCGAATTAATTAAAATACGGCAAAAGCACCCCATGCTGCGCTACGGCTCGGTGGCGTTTTTGTGGAATAACGTGGGCTTTATCTCCTACGCGCGGTGGGACGATACCGAGCGCCTGGTTGTTGCGATTAACAACAACAATAAGCCCATTACCGTGCAATTGCCCGTGTGGAAGATTGGGCTTTCGAAGGGCTTTCTCACACAAATTATTGCAACCCACGATGAATATATTCACCGCCTTGCCCTGCGCCACCCCATTAAAAACGGTTACGCACAGCTGGTTGTGCCCGCCCAAGGCGCGGTTATCCTAGAGGCAGAGCAGTGATAACGCTCCCCCGCCTGCGCCACGGCGGAATTATGCCCAATTACGCCTGCCCCGCCGCGTGTAAACATTGTTTATATGCCTGCTTGCCCCACCGGGAAGGCTACATGACACCCAAAAAAATGGACGAAGTATGCGCGACTCTGCGCAGGGGCGGCTGTAACAGCGTACACATTGGCGGCGGCGAACCGTTTATGAATTTTGAAGGGCTGTGTGCCCTATTGGAAACCGCCCGCAAGCACGGTATTTCCGTAGAATATGTAGAGACCAACGCCTATTGGGCAACCTCCGACGCGCTTATTGAGCAGTATTTAAATGCACTTGCCCGCGCGGGCGTGAATGCGCTGTGCATCTCCGGCGATGCCTACCACGCGGAGTTTATTGACCCCGCACTACCCAAGCAACTCGCCGAAGCCTGCCGCCGCACGGGTTTCGGCTTTTTCTTATGGTCAACAGATTTGCGCCGCCTGCGCTTTAACGGGCGGGCAATTACGTTAGAAGAGGCGAATTTTCCGTTTAAACCGTGGACGGCTATTTTACAAGAAGCCGAAAATAAGCCCCCCTGCAAAAATCTGACAAGCACAGACCACTTTCATGTGGATATGGACGGCAACTTTATTCCCGCGGGTTGCACGGGGTTTATCCTGCCCCTGCACGAAGCGCTGGAAGGCTTACCCCAAGGCAAATACCCCGCCTTTGAAGCAAGCTACCATGGCGGGCTGTCCGCGCTGATAACCCTTGCCGAAAAGCACGGCTTCGCCCCCCGCGGGGAAGGGTATTCTTCTACGTGCAACGCCTGCTTCCATGTGCGGAAATATTTGAGCGCCTTGCCCAACTACCCCGAGTTAGATGCTACACACTACATGAATGCATATTGAATAACGCTAATATGCTGTCACCGTCTGTGTGTACCAGCGCATAGTGGGCTAATTTACGCTCGGGGATTATCAGCGTATAACCGGTTGGCAGATATATTTCTTGCTCTTTTTCATACTCGGTCATTATTTCCCAACTTCTACATCTTTGTGACGTTTGTAAAAATCAATTCTTGTAATTGAAAAAGTTAGCGCGTCATACTTCGCTCCGCGAACTTTGCGGATACCTTTTATGCGTCCAATTTCTACGAAGCCTATGCCTTCGGCAAGCTTTATCATAGGCATATTGCCCGACCATGTTTGTGTATATATTTCTTCTGCATCGCTATTGGCAAAGTGGTAGGCAATCCATAAAATAAAAGCATTTTTGCCGTAACCGTTGCGCCGTGCATCTATTGGCGGAATGGCTATGCCTACGGCCTTTAACGATTTATCATCGTCAATATAATAATGGTTTAACCCGCCGATGTGCCGCCCTTCATCTGTGTCCAATTCCGCTACGCTATACACTACAGGCGGATTAGCTATTTTTTTAAGCAATTTTTCTCGTTCTGCTTCCATGTCAAACGGTTCATCTTCTTCCCATGGGGCATCCCACTCGCCCCATTCTGTTTCAACGGTATTCCATCTTTCTTCATCAACAAGGTCGCTTTCACGCATTGGGCGTAAGGTGATGTTTTTATAATTTAATGGTAAGGTGAATTTTTTCATAATGTACGTTCTCCATAAAACGTGATTTATTTTCAAATATAGTTAACTAGCTAAGAAATTTAAATAACCTTCGTTTATCGGAATCGGACAACCTACCGATGGGTGGTTTTCCCTTAAATGCCGTGGCGGGCAGTTCAATTAATATGCCCGTATCTATGTATGATGCTTTTTTTAGCCCAGCTAATGCCCAATCATTTATTGCAAAATATTGCGATTTAATGGCTGCACTTTTATTTTCGTACTGCGATGTTATTCGATAAATATTAACGGTTTTATTGTTCACCATAAACGCCAAAACGGGGCGTGCTTTACCGCTTGTCCCCCATGACATGTGAATAATGAAAATATCATAAGGAGACATTAGCCATTTACCGCCCAGTCATAAATATCGGGGTGCTTGTCTTTATCAATGATTACGCTGCCGTTTTCGTCCACCTCAAGCGTAACCCGTTTGGGGTTGCGCTTTAATGCCATTTCAATTATTTGCTCATCTAATGATAAATTTGAATTTAATAGTTTTTCGGCACGTTTTTTTATAATTTCTTCGGTTTCTTTACCCAATGAAGATAAGAAAGCTATCATAAACTCACCTCTGCACCATCATAGCACGTTATACTTCCAACGACAACGAGGTAAGAAAAAAGGAGCTGCTTTTTCAAGCAACTCCTTTTTGTGTTATGCGTAAATCAATGCATCAGGGTGTTCCCGGTGGGCGGAAAATGGAGCGACCGCCTTGGGTGCCAAGGTTGTACTGGAAGCGGGCGTTATATACGCGCTCAATTTCCACAAGGTTTAAGCCTTCGGCAAATGCGAGCATATCGTCGAGGATGCGCTCGGCTTCTGCACGAGAGCCTGCCATAATGGCTTGGGGCAATACTTCTTCAAAACGGTCGCCGATTTGCTGGCGTTGGATGCCCAGCGGCGAAGTACCGTCAATTTCTTGCATAATGGCTACAAACTCGTTGGTTAAGCGCAAGCGCGGGGTAAAGATGTTGGCTTGCTGCGATTCTACCCAGCTGCGGTATTCCTCGGGCAGGGATTCGTTTACAGCAAATTTAATGTCATCTACGTGGTTAGACGCGCCTACAAGGTCCCAACGCCATAAGCCAAGGCGGGTAACTTCTTCTGCGGGAAGCAGTGAGGGGAATACACCGGGGCGCATAACGGGGTTGCCGTTATGGTCAAGGGAATCCCACAATTCGCCGCGCGGGCCGTACATCATTTCGATAGAACCCATGGGTGTAAGCAGCCATGTAAAGAATTCGAAGATACGGTCGGGGCGCTCTGCTTGGCGGGTTACGAAAATAGAGTTCCAGCCCGTGGTATTGTGGTGTTCGTGGTAGATGCGGCTAAGGGGTAAACCGCGTGCAGGTGGGTACAAATAGGTGCGCCCGCCTTCTTGAATGGTAATAATTTCGATAGAGTTGCCCGGGTCGCCTTCACGCAGAATACGGCGGAAGCTATGCGCGTCGTCTTGTGAATGGTCGTACCAGATTAGACCGCCGCGGCCTGTGTTCAGGTTAGCGCGGAAGTCGTCTACGGTGTTGGTTAGGTTGGTTACGGGGAATAACCCTTCGGTAAACCAACGGTTTGCTTCAAATACCGCTTCGCGCCATTCGGGGATGCGCAGTACGCTGCCGTAAGTGCCGTCGGGTAAAATGGTGTACCACCATTGGTCAACCGCGCCGCCCATGGAGCGGAAAATCGCACCATTTACAAACTGCGTACCAAAGTTTGGCCCATCGTTGGTTAGCAAAGGAATAATAGGCGCGCCAACAGAGTTGGTAAGGTTTGCGTCGCGCACGGCTACGGCGTAGTCAAATAAATCTTCAAAGGTGCGGATTACGGGACTGCCTACGGCTTCATACACGTTGGTGGTTACCATCCACGCAAAGTTGCCGCCTGTTGCGCCGCCGTCTACACCAATGGTGCCTGTGCGCGCCCAGTTGGGAATGCCGTAGTTTACGCCGTTCCATGAAAGCAGGGCTTGTGTTTCGGGGCCTACATAGTCACGGAACCATGTGTTGTTTACCATGGCTTCCATTTCTGCAACGGAGTACAGCAAGCCAAGGCGTGCAAGGTCCATTGCATGTGCGTCACGCTCCATCCAGATGGCGTCGGGCAGGTCGTTTGCCGTTATCATGAGGGACAGTACTTCCATTGCGTTTGCGTCGGGGTTGGACTGGCGAACATAAATGTTAAACATTTCGCCCCAGTGTGCGCTGGTTGCGTCCTCGCCCCAGGGTTGACCGCTGCGCCATACATAGCCATACCATAGGTGAAACTCGTAGAACGGACGGTCAATGTCCAAGTTAGGCGTTTCTACGTTAGCGCCAAGCATTGGGCCAACAAGCAAATCGCCTACTTCGCCCACATCGCTACCGCCGCGGCCGCAACCGGTGATTAACGCCAACGCGAGTACAAGCGCCGCAGCCAATGATAAAAGTTTTTTCATTACAAAGCCTCCTTTTAAGATATGTTCTTGTATAGACCGGATAGCCTCAGCCTTTTACCGAGCCTACCATAATCCCTTTAATAAAGTACCGTTGCAAAAACGGATAAACAATAATAACGGGGATAATCGTAATAAACATGGTTGCCATTTGTATACTGCGCACGCTGGTGGGGCGTCCCCGCCCTGCCGCTGCAAGGGCTGCACCCATACCGCCGCCGCCTTGCCCTGCAATTGCCGCCATCATTTCCGCAAAGCGGGCTTCTTCTACCAAGCCCATAAGTACGTTTTGCATGGGGCGCAACGCGGGGTTGGTGATATACACATTGCCAAAGAACCAGTCGTTCCAATGGAATACGCCGATAAACAACGCAATGGTGGCAATAATAGGCGTAGAAATGGGAATGATAATTTTGAAGAAAATCGTTAAGTAATTTGCCCCGTCCAACTGGGCGGATTCTTCCAAAGATTCGGGCAGTGTTTGGAAAAAGGTACGCATTAATATAATGTTAAACAAACCAATTTGCGTGGGGATAATGTACACCCAAAAATTATTAAACAAGCCCATTGCCCGTATCAGCAAAAACATGGGGATTAGCCCGCCCACAAAATACATGGGGATTAGGCAGAAAATGGCGTAAAACTTGCGCCCTACCAAATTGCTGTGCGCCATGCCGTAGGCAATAATGCCCGTGCTAAACAGCGCGGTTACCGTCCCTATTACTGTACGCGCAACGGTTACGCCGTATGCGCGCCATGTAATGGTGTTGTTTACGACGTTGCGGTAGCTTTCCCACGCGAACTCGCGCGGCCATATGCCTATGCCGCCGCGGGCGGTATCGTCTGCATGGTTAAGGGAAATGGCGAGGGCGTTTAACAGCGGATACATGACCACCACCAAAACAATGAGCATAACCAGTATGATAACGCCGTCGATAACATAATCGCTTGCTTTGTGTTTACCTACCATCGTTATGCCCCCCTTAGAATAGCGAAGTTTCGGACCACTTGCGTGAAATCCAGTTCGCGCTCAGCAGCAGAATAAAGTTAATTACCGTGTTTAATAAACCCACCGCAGAAGCGAAGGAGAACCGCCGTTGCCCAATACCCGTGCGGAATACATACGTTTGTAAAATTTCCGCCCGTTCCCGTAACATGGTATTGCTCATCATGTTGGTTAAATTCATAATTTGGTCAAAACTGGTGGACATCAGCGACCCGATAGTAAGGATAAACAAAATAATAATCGTCGGCTTAATGCCCTGCACGGTGATGTACCAGATTTTTTGCAGGCGGGAGGCGCCGTCAATGCTTGCGGCTTCGTACAGCTCTTGGTCTATGCCTGTAATAGCAGCGACGAAAATAATCGCTTCCCAGCCCAGCACCTTCCAAATATGGGTGACGATAAAAATGCCCCAGAAGTATTCGCTGCGGATAAAGAAGCCAATCGGCTCGCTAATAATGCCCATGCTCATTAACATATTATTCATTGTGCCGTTGTCCACATGTAAAAACGTGATAATGAGCAAGCCCGCCGCAGGCCACGAGATAAAGTGCGGCAAATAACTGATGGTTTGCGTCGTTTTCTTAAATTTAATACTGCGTAGTTCGTTAAGCATAATGGCGAAAATAATGGGCAGCGGGAAGCCGATAACAATCCGCATTAGCCCCATAACTATGTTATTGCGCATTGCCCGCGGGAAGTTAGGGTCGGCCCACAGGTCCCTAAAATGTTGAAGGCCTACCCATTCGCTCATGCCCATGGTGTCACCCAGGCGGAACTCTTGGAAGGCCATAATAATCCCGTACATAGGAATGTAATTAAACACCAAAATATACAGAATGGGCGGGATAACCAGCAGTTGCAAGTCCCATTGCCTCAGCAACCGTATGTACCAAGGTTTTTTGCGTAACGGAACAGCCAATGTATCGTTCATTGTGGCACTTCCCTTCGTCCGCAAGCGGTAATACAAATGTAATATAGCGATTATATACATAGTTTTTGGATTGTCAATGGATTTTTTGCATAAATTGCATAATTATATTTTAGGGCGGCCTCTCACCTTTGTGCTATAATCACATATCATTATAGAGGCGAGGCGCTCAATTTATGAATAATGAAGTGAAAAAAATAATTGAGGACGAAAAAAAGATGCTCACCCAACGCTTGCGCAGCGAGTGGAGCATTTTAAAATCCCTAAAGGGTGAAGAAAAGCGGCAGCATATTTTTACCTACTACCGCTTTCACATGATAATCCTTGCTATATTCCTTGCCTTTACAGGGACGGGCATTTTCCGCATTATACGCCCTGCGCGTACGCCCATTGTCACCATTGCGTGGCTGGGTACCACCCAGCACTTTCTTGCCACCCAGCTGCGCGATTTTTCCGACACCCTTACGGAAAAGCTGGCCGACGACCCTGCCCGTCAAGTGGTGCAAATCATTCCTTTCCTCATTTCGGGCAACCCCACGGCAGATTCGGCAACCATTGAGCGCCTTTCCGCCATGGTAAGCCTGCGCGATATTGACATTATCATCGGCATGAAGGCATACGAACACGACGAATACCAAGAATGGATGCTGGGCATGACGCCTTTCCACGCCCTGCGCGACATACACGCCGTACTTGCCGAAGCGGGCGTACATTCCGACCGCATCATCTACTATATAGAGCGCGACGGAAGCCCCGTACCCCGCGCCGTTTTTATCTCCCACAGCCCCCTATTGGAGGAAATGGGGCTATGGGCGGAGCGTATGTACTTCGGCGCGCCGACAAACGGCAGAAATGCCCATAGGGCAAGCGAGGTGCTGCGGTTGCTGTGGTGAGGGGAAGGTGAAAAGTCAAAAGATTAAAAGATTAAGGGCGCCTTCGGCGACGAACTTTTTTTGCAAAAAAAGTTCGACAAAAAAACGGTTGTTGGATTTGAACTGTTGTTGATGTTATAGTTTTGGGTAGGGAGTAACATAATAGAATATTTTTTGCGGTACCCCATGCAATTGAAAAATTGCACGGGGTTTTTTGTTTTAAAAAGGTTCACTAACCTGCGTTACCGCACCGTTGGTAACGGCAGCAAAAGTCGGCAAAACCCTTCGGGTCGGACGCGTCCGACGCAATGCGGGCTATGTGCCTGCGAAGCAAAACAGGGCTAAATCCTGCCC
>Ga0209755_10001239_pt1 | contig 41029 bp, 41 predicted proteins | sample TergutCo191P1_FD_187301 | JGI IMG/M metagenome (GOLD analysis project Ga0209755, IMG submission 187301) | Cornitermes sp. P1 segment gut microbial communities from Petit-Saut dam, French Guiana - Co191P1 (SPAdes) (version 2) | ecosystem: Host-associated > Arthropoda: Insects > Digestive system... | reverse complement strand
GATTTCCTCTTTATCGCGGATATATGGTCAAAGTTGACTGCGTATGAGGCGTGGATAAAGAGGAAATCGTACTCTTTCAGTTGGTCTTGGTAGATTTCTTTAAGCGAGGCGTAAAACTCGGCTGTTTTACCGCGGGTCAGATGCAGAATTACTTTTCTATCGCGGCTTTCCAGATAGATTACATCGCTAAGCTTTATCTTGTGTGTATCGCGCCCTACGCTGTAGGAAAACTCGCCTTCCCACAGCTTGGTGATTTTTAGAAAGGTGCTGACGGTCTTTTCGATAGCTTCGCGCTTCAAGGGTTTTATCAGGAAATTCAAAGGGCGGATTTCGAACAGTTGCAGCGAATAGTCTCTTACTTGTGAAATGTATACAATCGAAACCATATGATTCTGCTGTGCTTCGCGGATAAGCCTGCCTGCCTCTACGCCGTTGATTTCGTCCTCGGCGAACTCTATGTCAAGGAAAATCAAGTCGTAATGCGAGCCGCTTTCCATGCTGCGGCACAGCGCCGCGCATGTGAAGTAGACTTCAATCTCATACTCGACCTGCATACCGTCGAAAATCCCGCCCAGTGCGGATTCAAGCTCCGCGCATATTTTTATATCGTCGTCGCATATAGCGGCCGTTATCATATCGCATCAAAATCCTTACTCCGGCTTCATGGTAGGAAACAGCAAAACATCCCTAATCGAAGGCGAGTCCGTCAGCAGCATAATCAGCCTGTCCACCCCTATACCAAGCCCGCCTGTCGGCGGCATCCCGTATTCTAGCGCAAGCAGAAAATCCTCGTCAATAGAATTAGCCTCGTCGTTCCCCGCGTCTTTTTGCGCTTCCTGATGCATAAACCGCCGCCTTTGGTCTACGGGGTCGTTAAGCTCGGAGTACGCGTTGCCGAACTCGCGCTTGGTTATCCAAAGCTCGAACCGCTCCGTATACCCGGGCTTGTCCGGCTTCATCTTTGCAAGCGGCGAAATCTCCACGGGATGGTCCATGATGAAGGTCGGCTGGATTAGATGCTCCTCGGCGTATTTTTCGAAGAACAACTCGAGGATGTGTCCTTTTTCGTGCCATTTTTCTGTCTTTATATGGTGTGCCTTGGCAAGCTCGCGCGCGGCGGCCGTGTCGGCAACCGCATCGAAGTCCACATCGGCGTACTTCTTTACGGCGTCAAGCATGGTAAGCTTTTCGAACGGCTTGCCCAGGTCGATTTCGTACTCGCCGTAGGTTACGGAGGCTGTGCCCAGTACCTTTTCGGCAACTTGGCGGAACATCGACTCTGTCAATTCCATCATGCCGTAGTAGTCCGTGTATGCCTGATAGAGTTCGAGCAGCGTATACTCCGGGTTATGCCGCAGACTCATGCCCTCGTTCCGGAAAACCCAACCCATTTCGTACACCCGCTCCAAGCCGCCTACTATCAGGCGTTTCAGCGGAAGCTCCAGTGCAAAGCGCAGGTACATGTCCATGTGTAGCGTGTTGTGATGCGTCACAAACGGCTTTGCCGCGGCACCCCCGGGAATATTCTGCAAAACAGGCGTGTCCACTTCCAAGAACCCGCGCCCGTCAAGAAACGCGCGTATTTCCTTAATAATCGCCGTGCGCTTCATGAACACATCGCGGATTTCGGGATTCACAAACAAATCCACGTACCGCCGCCGATAGCGCAGTTCTTGGTCTCTCAGCCCGTGGAATTTCTCGGGCGGTACCTGCAAGCTTTTCGTAAGCAATGTGACCGACCCTGCCTTGATTGAAATTTCATCCGACCTGGTTTTGAAGACTTCGCCGCTTACGCCGATTATGTCGCCTATATCGTAGGCCTTGAAGGCTTCGAAGGCGTCCTCGCCTATGTCGTCGCGCCGTATATAGGCCTGAATACGCCCGTCTCTGTCCTGCACATCACAAAAAGCCGCCTTGCCCATCAGCCTCTTGCTCATAATGCGCCCTGCGATGCTTGCCGCGCTGCCTTCAAGTGTTGTGAAATTTTCCTTAATTTCCTCGCTGCGGTGTGTTACGCCGTATTTTACGATGTGGAACGGGTCTTGCCCCGCTTCTTGCAGCGCTTGCAGCTTTTCCAGCCTTATTCTGGTTTGTTCGTCCATTTACGCAATCTCCAAAATACGGTACTCTATCGCCCCGTCGGGCGCTTCTACCGATACGACTTCATCCAGACTGCGCCCGATTAGCGCAAGCCCAAGCGGTGACTCGTTCGAAATTTTGCCGCTTAGCGGGTCGGCCTCGGTCGAGCCTACTATGCGGTATTCCAGCTGCTCCTCGTACTCCATATCGAAGACCTTCACCGTGCTTCCTATAGAAACGACCTCGCCGCCGAGCGAGTCCTCGTCTATTACCTCGGCGTTCCGCAGCATCTTCTCCAGTTGAACAATGCGCGCTTCAAGCGCTGCCTGTTCTTCCTTTGCGGCGTCGTACTCGGCATTTTCGGACAGGTCGCCTTGGCTTCTTGCTTCTTTTATCAGCTGTGCAACCTCCCTGCGGCGGTCTACTTTCAGGTCGTGCAGTTCTTCTTCAAGCTTCTTTAGCCCCTCGTAAGTAAGCATCGTTTTTTTCTCGTTCATGCCAGTATCCCCTTTTGGTGAAATAAATGCGATTATACCGCCCGCTTGCGCTATTGTCAATGGTGTTGTACAATACTCGCATGAACCTACTACCCGCAAACATTCTAAGGCAGAGAGAATGCCGAAAACTTGGGCTACGACTAGCAGCCGTACAGGCTGTTATTTTTTTGCTGATGATACTGTTTGTATGGGCGTTTGATTTGACGATTAGCCTAAGAGAGGCGCAGGCAGCGGCTTTTGTGCAGGACGAGCGGTTTTATGCCTCGGAAGCCGTTGCGCAGGCGCTGCGCGATTTACTTGCGCGTGAAGCCGCGGAGCGGCAGCTAGTTGACTTCCTTGAGCTGCCGTTATTTGATGTGAAACGCCTTACTATGGTGGCTGAAACAATGCCCGCGGGCGTGCAGCTGCTTCACGCGGATATAGATGAATACGGCGCGGTTTTGACCTTCCTGACGGTCAACCTAAGCCTCGCGGACATTCACAGAGAGGCGTGGTTGGAAAGCGGCATAGCCGAAAGCGTACAAATGACCTCGGTGATAGCAACGGACAATGCTCTGCGCTATGTGCTGAGCCTGCGGTGGTGACGCCGGCAGCAAACAGCGCGTACATGTTCGTAATAGTGCTGTCGCTTAGCCTGTTCATGATAATTTTTTCCGTGATAGCCCTGACGGCGACCAGCCGCAGGACTTCCGCACAATACATACACTTCGCGGGGCTGTATAACCTGGCCATGGCATCCTGCGAACGCGTGCTGTTCCTGCTCCCGCAGGACAACGACGCGCTGACCGAGCAAGTCCGCGAACGCCTGCGCACCGAGGGCGTGGAGCCGCGTTTGGTCTACATAGACGGCAATCTGTCACTGGAAGGGCGCTTCTTGCAGCTGTTCCGCGAAGAAAAAAACCGGGCAATATCCGCGTATTTGGCAGAAAACCTAGGACGCGTCCATGCCCAGTATTTTTTCTCCTACAATTTAACCGTACCCACGGGAACGTACGCCGTACGCACGTACATAAGCCCCGTAGCAGGCGTATACCGCGTAAGAAGCACCGCCTCAAAAAACGGCGGCCAAGAGCTGATAGTCTGCGGTCAAATCTACTGGCCAAGCTTCCGCCACAGCGCCATAGTAATCCCAACAGCCGTAGAATGGCGTTACGGCTCGCCTTACGAAACCCCGCTTAACCCGTCAGAAGTGGCAGGCTTGCTGAACTACCTGCGCATCACCGACTTCGAGCTGGAAGCGGAGCCGCTTTACGACTTCCGCCCAAGGATGCGCAGGCTACAGCAAATCGACCGCGGAAACTGCCCGCCCTAATTAAGAAACTTGCTCCAATCGGGGAAGATGATATCACTGCCGTCCGAAGCAGCCCAGCATTCCCGCACAGGGAAGTCCGCGTCACACGGTTTCGACACGCCCGCACGGCTATTCGCAAGCGAGCCCATAGTAAACCTGCCGACGGAATCAGGCGTAACATCGGCCAACACGGCATACTCCTTCGAAGGGTCAGTGTCATCCGCGATAAAAACCACCGCGCCTTCCTCCGAAGCCCCCTTGAACCGAATCAGCGGGACATCGGTACCGTCTTTCGGATTGACCAGGCGATTACCCTTTATGCAAGTCTTGTTGAACTCACTGTTGTAAAAAATGTCCCTCACAAACTGCGCGTTCTCAAACCATCTGTACTCTCCCGAAAATGCGCTCATAAGGAAAATTGTATCGGTGACGACCCGGCTCCTTGGCATAGGCGCAGGGAAGTCGGCGTATTCCTGTTTGCCCTCGTATATCTCTACAAGCCCCATGGCGCAGTTCCTAAGCTCCTCGGCCTGCACGGCAAGCGGCAAATGCTCGCGCAGCCGGCAGCTAACCAAGCCCATGTTCAGAGCAAGCACCGCAAAAGCCGTGCCGCAGCCCTTCACGTAAGTGTCAAACTCATCACCGGGCATTTTGCCGAAAATATTCTTCTCGACGGCTTCGATAACCCGCTCGGCAAGCCGCCGCGTTTCCTCCGCAATTGAGGCGATTTCCGACCCCATAGGTCTGCGGTCTACTATCTGCTGCGCTGCCTCCGCGGCAATATTAATCGCGGTATTACGCGCGTGTTCCGCCAGTTGCTGAACCTTCCATTGTCTTTGAGTAAGCATTTTTATTTCCTCCTTGTTGGTTTTGTAAATAATCTTCGAATGAAATGATTTTACTAAGCCGCGGCCGCAGCTTTTCGAGCGCTCGGTAGTGCGTGGTCAGTACTGTGTTTAGCTTGATGCCCGTCTTGCGGCTGATTTCCGCAAAGGAGCAGTCTTCGTAGTACCGCAGGGTAAGGATGCGGCTCTCTACTTCACGAAGTGTATCAAGCGATGCAAGTACGGCAGCGGCTGTCTCCGATTCCATCACCTGCGTAACCACTTCATCCTCGCTGATTAGAAGGTCGATGTAGTCAGTTTCCTGACGCTTCTGACGCTTGTACTCGCGGTAGGCCAGGCGTACGCAGATTGCGGATAGATAACCGAAATTATAGCGCGCTTCATCAGCGAGAAGGAAGGCGTCCTGCACTATGTCCTCGGCGAGGTTGGTGATGTTGTATAAGTTGGTGAATTTCCGCCGGATGTAGCTGACGAGTTCATGCCGTAGTTCGTTCATTGGTGCCTCCTTTCATATTGTAAAAGCGTTTTTGGAGGTGGATTATTTCATTTTTTTTCATAGCAAACAAATAAATAAGGCTCAGTTGATTAGTCACACTAACCAACCGAGCCTCTGTTTCTTTTTTGTGGTCAATCATCAAGCCAACTCACTTAGCATACTCAATAGCCCGAGTCTCCCGAATCAAATGTACCTTAACCTGACCGGGATATTCAAGCTCGTCCTCTATCCTCTTGGCAACATCTCTCGCCAAAAGCGTCATCCCTGCATCATCAACCTGGTCGGGCACGATAACAATGCGAAGCTCTCTGCCCGCCTGAATCGCAAACGATTTCTCGACACCGTTAAACGCCTCGGCAATCGCCTCAAGCTTCTGCAAGCGTTTGATATAAGCTTCAATAGTTTCCCTGCGCGCACCGGGTCTTGCCCCGGAAATCGCGTCCGCAGTCTGCGTAATCACCGCAATGATGTTCGTAGGTTCCACATCGCCGTGATGCGCCTCCACCGCGTTTACAATCAAATCCGATTCCTTATACTTCCGGCAAAGCCCCGCACCGATAGAAACATGCGAGCCTTCCATCTCGTGGTCAACGGACTTTCCGATATCGTGCAGCAGCCCCGCGCGCTTGGCAAGCGTAACATCCACGCCCAGCTCTCCCGCAAGCAGCCCGCATAAATACGAAACCTCCATAGAATGTTTCAGCACATTCTGCCCATAGCTTGTCCGAAATTTCATCTTGCCGAGCAGACGAATCAGTTCCGGATGAATGCCATGCACTCCCGTCTCAAAGGTAGCCGTTTCGCCTTCTTCGCGAATCATTACCTCGACTTCTTTCTTCGCCTTTTCTACCATTTCCTCAATCCGCGCAGGATGCACGCGCCCGTCCAAAATCAGCTTCTCAAGCGCAATGCGTGCGATTTCGCGGCGCATAGGGTCGAAGCCGGACAGGATAACAGCCTCGGGCGTGTCGTCGATTATCAGGTCGATTCCCGTTAGGGATTCGAGGGTTCGTATGTTCCTGCCCTCGCGTCCGATTATGCGCCCTTTCATTTCGTCGTTCGGCAGCTGAACTACCGAGACGGTTGTTTCCGCAACGTGGTCTACCGCGCAGCGTTGTACCGCTGTCGCCAGAATGTCTTTTGCCTTTTTATCGGCTTCGGTTTTAGCACGCAGCTCGATATCGCGCACCATTTTCGCGGATTCGAACTTCGCTTCGCTTTCAATTGTCGCAATCAAGGCATCCTTAGCTTGCTCGGTGGTTAAGCCGGAGATACGCTCCAGCTCCTCTTGATGTTTAGCAAGTGCCTTTGCGGCTTCTTCCCGCTGAACCTCAAGCAGCTCCGACTTTTTGCGGAGCGATTCTTCTTTCTTTTCATGCGTTTCTACTTTGCGGTCAAATGCTTCTTCTTTTTGCAACTGCCGCTTTTCCATTCGCTGCAACTCGTTCCGGCGCTCTTTTGCATCCTTCTCAGCTTCATTCTTTGTCTTGATGCTCTCCTCTTTTGCTTCTAAAAGCATCTCCTTAGAACGCGCCTCCGCAGTCCTTTTGGCCTCCTCAATGATATTCTCCGCCTCTATCTCGGCAGAACCCAACTTTGACTCAGCTACTCGTCTCCTATACAAAACTCCCGCGAAAAAACAAACAAAACAGGCTAAAACGGTCACAACACCCATCACTGCATATATCATGGGTAGCCGTACACCTCCAGTCAAATTCAACCTACCTATTGTAGCTTTTTTTAAGGAGCCTGTCAAATGCAGGCATAGCCAACCGCAGCAAAGCCCCGGTCAACAATCCCATGAACACAGCCGAAACCAACATAACCGGCAAATAATAAATAATCCAGACATTAGCAAGCAGCACAGCCGCGGCGGCAAGCTGCCCAACATTATGCCAAACCGCCCCCGCTACGCTAACCGTAGCATACGAAAACTTCCTGTCCCGCAGCAAAATAATCACCCCAACCGACAGCAGCCCGCCGCACAAACTAAGCAGCCCCGCCATAGCCCCGCGGGTGATTAATACGAAAAAGGCCTTCAGCACATTCAGCATAACCGCTTCTTTTGCGCCTATGCTGAACACGCAGAACATGACAACAATATTAGCAAGCCCCGGTTTGATATGCAGCGGAAGCGGCGCAAACATCGCTTCCGCTGTCGTAAGCACAAGCATTATCGCGAGCATCAGTCCCAGGCTTGCAATTTTTTTTGTGTTCATGAATCAGCCCTACTCATTCACCTTCCGAGCCCGCCGATGCAGCGCCCTCAGCCTCCGCATCACCTTCCCATGCACATCCCCCGCATCCGTCCCCGTCAAAATCGCAATCCCTTCATCCACATGCCCAATCGCATAAATATGAAACTTCCCATCCCTAACCGCGGCAATAACCTCGTCATTCAGCACCAAATCCCGTACATTTTGCCTTGGGATAATAACCCCTTGCTGCCCGGTCAGGCCGCGCTTCTTACACAAATCGAAGAAGCCTTCAATCTTGTAAGTGACCCCGCCAATCGGCTGAATATCCCCGTGCTGATTAATACTGCCTGTCACAGCAATGTCCTGCCTAATCGGCAGCCCGCCCAAGCTCGACAAAATCGCGTACAGCTCCGTGCTGGATGCGCTGTCGCCGTCTATCCCGCTGTAGTTTTGCTCAAAACCAATGCGGCAGGACAAGGACAGCGGAAAATCCTGTGCATAAGTCTGCCCGAGATAGCCGATTAATACCTGCACGCCCTTATCATGGATGCGCCCGGACATATCGGCTTCCTTTTCGATATTGACGATTCCTGCTTTGCCCATGTAGGTCGTTGCTGTAATGCGCGATGGTTTTGCGAAGGCGTAGTCGCCTGTGTCGATTACGGCAAGACCGTTGATTTGCCCGACTTTTTCGCCTTCGGTGTCTATCATTATTACTTCGTCTTCAATCATTTCGCTAAGCTTTTCCTCGTACATGTTCAGGCGGTAGATGCGTTTTTCTATTGCCTTGTTCACGTACTTATCGGTGATGCTTTCGCAGCTGTCCTGCCTTGCCCATGCCGCGGCCTCTTGAATGATTTCTGTCAGGCGGTGGAAGCATGTTGTGAGCCTGTCTTGACGCTCGGCAAGGCGCGCCGCGTATTCCAAGAGGCGCGCTATCGCTTCGGATGTCGGTTTCGGCAGCTGTTCTTCCGCCGCGAAGGCGTGGACAAAGGCGGCTACCTCGTTTACGTGCTTGTCATCCAGACGCATTTCGTAGTCAAAATCCACGCGGATGCGGAACAGCTTATCGAACTGGTCGTCAAAATCATACAGCAGCTCGTAGTAGTACGTGCTGCCTATGATGATAATTTTCACATCAATAGGAATCGGCTCGGGCTTTACTCCGCTTACGGCAACGCCTGTGGTGTACTCGCGGAGCGGCTCGGTTACGATTTCCTCGGTAAGGAGCATACGGCGCAGAGTTTCCCATGTGTGGTGGTTAGACAGGACATCCTGCGCTTGCAGTATAAGGTACCCGCCGTTTGCCTTGTGCAAAAGCCCGGGCTTGATTTTCATGAAGTCTGTTGAGAAATTTCCGTACTCGTTGTCGTATTCGATTTCGCCGACAAGGTTTGCGTAGGTTGGGTTGAAATCCACGACTACAGGTGCGCCGCTGCCAGGCTCGTTGCTGGTTAAGAGGTTAACTTTATACTTGGTGAACGTATCTTCCGGGTTTTTTTTGTTGTACCAAGGCAGGTAGGCGGCTATGGATTCCTCCTCCTCCTGCTCGTCGCTTATAAATTCTTCGAGGTTGTCGAGAATGTCCTCCTTAACGGCTTTCAGGTAGTCCACCACCTGGGAATGCGCTTCGTAGGATTCCATCACAGTGCTTATGTGATGCCCTACCGTAAAAAGTCCGATGGAGTATTCGAGGTCGCTTACTTCCTTGCGGGCGATTTTTTCGTGGTCTTTAATCACGCGCATGGCTTCCGCCGCGCGCTTTTGGATGGCTTCGGAGTTCTTTGCGATGCCGTCGCGCTGCTCTTGGCTTAGCTCGTCGTATTGTTCCTCGTTTATGACCTCGCCGTCTATTATAGGCATGAAGTATATGCCGCTGTTCGTATTTTTTACGCCGAACTGCTGCTCGCGGGCTTCTTCGGTTATTTCGCGGATGATTTCGTCGCGCTTGTCGCCGAAGATTTTTAAGATGGCGCTCTTTTTCGCTTCGAAGTCGCGGTTGGCGAATGATTTCGGAAGTTCGTTGGTGAGGCGGTTCAAGAGTTCGTTCATCTGTTCTTTTAGGTCTTTGCCTGTCCCCGCGGGGAGCTGCATGACCTTGGGGCATTTGGGATTATCGAAGTTGTAGACGTACATCAGGTCAAGCGGCGTGGTTTCGTTCTTCGCTTTTTCCTCCGCGAAGGCTCTCGCGAAGCTTGTGCGTCCTGCGCCTGCCGGGCCTGTGATGTAGATGTTGTAGCCTTTTTTCTTCATGAGAAGGCCTAGCGACAACGCTTCGGATGCGCGGGCTTGGCCGATTAAACCGTGTGTACCCCGCTCTGCCGGCTCAAACTCATTACTAAAATTACAAAAATACTTTAATTGGTTCCATTTAAGTTTCATATGTCTATACCTCGAAATATTTCCACATTATTACGGCATCTTCGCCGGTGTCGGAATAATAGTTTTTGCGTAAACCTTCCGGCTTGAAGCCGTATTTTGTGTAGAGCTTCTGCGCGGCTGCGTTGCCGATTCTTACTTCCAGGGTCAGCCCAAGCATTTCGCGTTCTTGGGCTAGGGTGATTAGTGATTCAAGCAGCAGTGCGCCTACGCCCATGCGGCGGTAGGGGATGTCTACGGCCAGGTTTGTGATGTGCCCCTCGTTTACTACGTGCCACAGCCCCGCGTAGCCTGCCACTTCGCCTGTTTCTGTCAGCGCTACCTTGTAGACGGCGTGCTTGTTTTCCTCGATTTCCCTGCGGATTTCGTTCTTCGACCACGGGATGGAGAAGGAGTTTAATTCGACCTCGTATACCGCGTCCAGGTGGGTTGGGGTCATGTCTGTCACTGTGAACATTTTCTTTCCTCACGTTCGCGCTGGGCTTGGGGCTTGCGGATGTACAGCAGCGAAAAGTCGCTTTCGCCGCGTTTTTCCAAAGAAAGAGCGACCGCGCCTACCGCACTTGCGCGGAGATACGCCTGCGGAGCGATTGTATGCGGCGCAATCCGCTCGCGGTTCGCTTCTGCCCCGTCGCCTAAGCATATTACGCGCCCTTTATCTTTCAGCATGTCAAGAATGTTCTCGATAGGCTCGGCAAGGTAGTCGGTTTCGCGCTTGCCGCCCGGGGCGTACAGAGCAGTATAGACCTGTCCGCGCCGCGCGTCCAGCATTGGGGCCACCCATGCGTCCGCGCATACCATAGTATATGCCATTGCGTCTAAGGTAGGGACTGCAATAAGCGGCTTTTCTGCCGCAAGCGCAAGCCCTTTTGCGCAGGCCGCGCCGATACGGAGCCCCGTGAATGAGCCGGGGCCGCTGCTGCAAGCTATGCAATCGATATCTTCCAAGCGCATGGCGGTCAGCTCGAACAGGTGGGCAATCATAGGCATGAGGGTTTCGGAATGGGTGCGGAGCCGCGCGGCGGTTGACTCGGCCAGGGTTATGTAGCCGTCGAGCAGGGCAGCGCTTGCGGTTTGGCTTGAGGTGTCAATGGCTAGGGTTATCATTCGGAGAAGACCTCGCTTATTGGGATTGCGAAATCTTCGAGAATCATTACGGGGACTTCTCTGTCAGCTACCGTATACGTGGTTGTAACATACTGTTTGTCAAGCAGCCTGTGGGCGATTATGAGTTTATTTTCTGGGTCAACAATCCAGTATTCTTTCACCTCTGCTTGCAGATACTTGTTCAATTTTAAGCAAGTGTCGTGCCGAGAGTTTGACGGCGACAAAATCTCAATAACAAAATCCGGGGCACCTTTGCAGCTTTTGCCATCCTCTAGCTTGGATTTATCACATACTACATAAATATCCGGCTGCACTACAGTATCGTCGGCATCATCATAATTCAACCGCACATCTGAAGGCGCAATAAAAGCCTCGCAGGTTTTGCCGCGCAAGTACCCCTTCAGCTGAAAAAAAATCTCACCGCTTATCCGCTGATGTGTCAGCGTAGGCGCGCTCATATCATAAACAACCCCGTCAATCAGCTCGCACCTGGGCGCATCCTCCCCCCAGCTATAATAGTCCTCGTACGTATATCTCTCTTTCGTCCGCCGCACTTCCATCCTTCGCCCTCCTAATCTCAACCCAACGCGCATCTCCCGGCATAAACTCCCTTGCGCACTCAGCCCATTCTACCAAACAAACCCCGTCCCCGTCCAAATATTCAAAGAACCCAATATCCTCCAAGGCCTCCGCGTCAAGTTCAGCAAAGTCCATCAGCCTGTACAAATCAAAGTGATACATAGGCAGCCGCCCGCTATCGTACATCTGCATAATAGTAAAAGTCGGACTGTTAACATGCCCCGTAATTGCTAACCCTCTCGCAAAACCTTTCGCGAAAGCTGTCTTCCCGGCTCCGAGTTCACCAAGCAAGCAAAACACATCCCCCGCTTCCGCGTCTTTTGCTAAACCTTCCGCAAACATCATCGTATCCTCGGGCGACCCGCTCCGAAACGTCATGACGCAAAAAACTCCCCGTGCCACAGCAAAAACATAAACACAGTCCAAATCTTACGGCTGTTATCCCGCTTGCCCGCCTTATGCTCGTCCAGTAAGCTAAGCAAACCCTCCGTATGAAAATACCGCGAGGCAACCTCACCCGAAAAATGTTCCTTCACCGTATTATAGTACTCATCCTCGCGCAGCCAAAGCCTAATCGGCACAGGAAAGCCCAGTTTGCGCCGCCTTGCCGACGATTCCGGCAGGTACTTGGCGGCGGCACGGCGGAAGGCGTACTTCGTCCCGCCGCGGTTTACGCGCAGCGCCGTGGGAAAGCGCGATGCCACACGGAACACCTCTTTATCCAAGAACGGCACACGCACCTCAAGGGAGTTCGCCATGCTCATTTTGTCGGCTTTAAGCAAAATATCGCCCACCATCCAAAGCCGTATGTCCAAATGCTGCATTTTCGTGATATCGTCCGCGTTTCCCGCCTCGCGGAAAATAGGCGCGGTAACAGCCTGCGGAGCGCCGCCCATGTCGCGCTTCAGCAGCGCCTCCCGCTCCTGCTTCGTGAAAATAAACGCGTTCCCAATGAACCGCTCCTCGATTGTCTTGCTTCCGCGGATAAGAAAGTTCTTACCCTTGACCGCAAAAGGAATCATACCCGCCAGCTTCCCAAGAAACTGTCTGAGCGGCATGGGCAGACTTGTCAATATCTTCAAGTCAAGCGGTTCTTTATAGATATTATACCCGCCGAAAAACTCGTCTGCACCCTCGCCGGAAAGCGCGACTTTCACATGCTTTGCCGCCTCTTTGCTGACGAAGTACAGTGCCACCGCCGAGGGGTCAGCCAGAGGCTCGTCCATATGATATTGTACTAGGGGCAGGGCTTCCCAGAACTCCGACTTTGTGATAGTCTTAGAGTGATGGTCTAAGCCGAGCTTGTCAGCAAGTTCCTTCGAGTACATAGTTTCGTTGTAATTCTCGTAGTCGAATCCTACGGTGAAGCTCTTTTGCCCGCCGAAGCGTGCCGCTACGATGCTTGAATCCACGCCGCTTGACAGAAAAGTGCCTACCTCCACATCGCTGACCATATGCGAGCGGATGGAGTCGCCTATCACCTTATCGGCGGCAGTGACAGCCATTTCGAGGCTAAGCTCGGATTCCTTAAAATCGGGCGAATAATACCTGCGTGTTTCTATCTCGCCGTCCTTGAAAATAAGGTAATGGGCAGGCGGAAGTTTGAACACGCCCTTGAAAAAGCTCTCCGGCAGTACCGAATATTGGAAAGTAAGATACTGGGCAAGCGCTTCTTCGTTCAATTCCGGCGAAAAATCCGGATGCGCAAAGAAGCTCTTAATCTCCGAGCCGAAAAGCAGCGACTCGCCCGCCCGCCCGTAGTAGAACGGTTTAATCCCAAAGAAATCCCGCGCGGCAAACATGCTCTTGTCAGCCTTATTGTATATAATGAAGGCAAACATTCCGCGTAGGTGCGAAAGCATTTCGCTGCCGTACTCCTCGTACAGATGCAGCAGGCATTCGCTGTCCGTCTCTGTCGAAAACTTATGCCCGCTTGCCGCCAGCTGCTTACGCAAGTCCTTATAGTTATAAATTTCACCATTAAAGACAAGTACAAGGTTGCCGTCCTCGTTATAAAGCGGTTGGTCGCCGCCTTCAAGACCGATAATCGACAGCCTGCGGAAGCCGATGGAAATATTTTCGTCAATATAAGAGCCCGCCGCATCCGGCCCTCTGTGGACGATTTTTTCCATCATGCCATGCACTACTTTTTCCTTGTCAATACCGCTGTTACCCGTAAATCCGCAAAAACCACACACGCGCCCTGCTCCTTTTTTATCTGGTGTACTACCCTTTACTTTACCATAAAAAGGGTGCCAATGGAAACAAAAATAGAAAAATAGAAAATCTAATTGAAAATTATGTTGTGAAATCTGCATATCATGCTATAATAGGTTTGCGAGAGTGTAAATAATGCATTAACATAGGAGGCCCTCCCATGATTGAAACCAGGTCAGAAATCCTGCTTGAAAGCGGTACCAATGAGCTAGAACTTATGGAATTCACCGTTGCAGGCCAGCACTTCGGCATAAACGTAGCTAAGGTGATTGAGATTATTAAATTCGACGCTCATCCCATCACGCCTATGCCTAACTCAAATCCTTTTGTCGAAGGGGTCTTCCGGCCCAGGGACGAGGTTATGACAGTCGTTAACCTTGCGTCTTACATGGGGCTGCCCCCTTCAGAGGAAGATACTCACGATATCTTAATTGTTACCACCTTTAACAGAGTTAACACCGCCTTCCACGTTCATAATGTCGAAGGCATCCAGAGAATCTCCTGGACATCCATCGAAAAGCCCGATTCGGCAATCTACGGCGGGGATGAGGGTCTTGCTACAGGCATAGCCAACATAGAAGACCGCCTCGTCACTATCGTGGACTTCGAGAAGATTCTGGTGGACATTAGCCCGACCTCGGGTATTCAGGTAAGCGATGTCGATAAGCTTGGCCACCGTACTAAGTCTTTGAAGCCGATACTAATGGCGGAAGACTCTCCGCTGCTTGAACGGCTCCTGCTCGAATCGCTTGAAAAGGCAGGCTATGTCAACGTAACATGCTGCCACAACGGTGTGGAAGCTTGGGATGCGCTTAAAGCCGCAAAACGCAACACCGCGGTGCCGCTTGAGGAACAGATTAGCATTGTCATAACAGACATAGAAATGCCGCAGATGGACGGACACCGCTTGCTGAAACAAATAAGGGACGACCCAGCGCTCAAGAAACTGCCGGTCATCATCTTCTCATCTCTCATTACCGAGCAAATGTACGAGAAAGGTAAATCACTTGGAGCTACCGCGCAGATTACCAAGCCGGAAATCGCTAGCCTTGTACACCTTATTGACGCTAACATATTGTAGATACAGTCAGAGTAAACATATGACCCGCCCTGGTTATTCATTCGTGGGTGGGTTTTTTGAATAGAGTTTATAAATTTTTAAGGAGCTGTCAATGAGATACGCCATATCTAATGGGAAAATACTCGATATTTGCGCTAACGAAGACGTTTACGCCCGCGGCGAGGCTTATTACCGCGAAGGGAAGCTCGTATCCTTCCAAGCCCGCCGCCAACAAGACGCAACGATAATTAAAGCAGCCGTGAAGGGCAACTACCGTAACTATGAGGTGAGTTTGCATTTTGACGCGGCGGGAGAAATCACGCGCTACTCTTGCAGCTGTGCCAGCCAAAGCATATGGCACGGCGGCTGCAAGCATGTTGTTGCGGTGCTTTTTGCACTGTCTGACGGGCGCGCGCCCTCCTCTATAGGCGGGGCAAAGAAGGAAAAATACGACCAAGACAGTCTGACGGACACCTTGGAAAAGCTGATTCTGCAAGAAATAGACGAGAACTTTGACATACCAGCCAAGCCGGAAAACAGCCGCCTTGCTAAGCTTACACCGCGTTTTCACTACCGCGGCGAGGGCGAAGCTTACCTTACATTCTATGTTGGATATTCGCGGCTTTATACGATTAAGAGTCTGGCGAAATTTTTGCAGGCGGTGAAGGAAGGCTCTACCGTGCGCTACGGTAACGGGCTTGAGTTTAACCATAGCGAAGGCTCATTTACCATAGCGGGGCGGCGCTGGCTCAGCTTTTTGAAACAGGAAGAAGAAATTTATAATGAGATGCTAAAACGCGTCACGCGCAGCCATACATATACCGTCAAAGAAGATAACCGCGAACTCCCGCTTTCACGGCGGAACATAGATGATTTTTTTGAAATCTGCGAAAACTCTGCGCTTGAATGGGATGTGGATTTCATTCAGAAGCAGGAGGAGCCGTCCCTGCTCAGGCTTAGCAGTGAAATGCCGCAAATCCGCTTCGGGATAGACAGGGGTAAGGAGGAGCTGACGCTGCTTGCTCCTTCCGGGCTTGCGGATTTGAGATACCACCTTATCAAGGGGCAGCGGTACTATTACTTTTTAGCTAACCATACCCTGCATCGGATGGCGAAGGCGGAGGCTAAGCTGCTTGCGCATATCCTCGATGTTCTGCGGGAGCAGAAGGACAGCGGTAAGATTGTCCTTACCGGATACTCGCACAGGCGGTTTATTTCGGCTGTTTTGCCAAAGCTTATGGGGATGGGGCTGATTGATGATTTTGACAAAGGCGATAGCGGCGATGATTTGTGTCCCAAGTTTTGTGCTAAGCTCTATTTCGATACCGAGGGCAGTGATGTAGTCAGCCGCGTTGTGTTCTCGTACGGGGAGGATGAGGAAGACTACGATGCATTTGACCCGCGGGAGAACGACGGGCCGCGTGATATAGCGGGTGAATACATGGTGAAGCGGCTGCTTGAAGGCTTGGGCTTTTCGGCGGAAGCTGAAAACCGTGTGTTCCGTCTGACGGGCAGCGACCAGATTTTCGCGTTTATGGGCGACAGCCCGGCGGGGATTGAACAGCTGCAAGATTACGAGAAAGCGGAAGTTTACATAACGGACAACCTGCGAAGGAAGACTGTGCGTGCGGACGGCGGCAGCCTCGGTGTCCGTTTGAAGGGGCGGCTGCTTGATGTATTCGTCCAGGATGCGGAGTTTACGCTGGAGGAGCTTGCCGATGCGCTTGAATCCTATCACGCGAAGAAGAAGTACCACCGGCTGAAGGACGGGCGGCTGCTTTCGCTGACGGACGAGGCCACAAGAAACATGGCGGAATCGCTGACAGCGATGGATGTGGAACCTAAGGACATTCAAAAAGGCAACCTGACCTTGCCCGCGTATCGGGCGCCTTACATAGAAGGAGTAGTTGACTCACATAACCTTGCTTTCAAGAATCTGATGAAGCAGTTCCGTTCGCAGGAAGGTGCCAAGGTGCCTGCCTCGCTTGAAGGGATAATGCGCCCCTATCAGAAGACGGGCTACCGTTGGCTAAAGACGCTTATCGGCTGCGGGTTCGGCGGGATTTTGGCTGATGATATGGGGCTCGGTAAGACTTTGCAGGTTTTGGCGGTCTTGCTTGAAAGCGATTTGTCGGAGCTTCCGGCTTTGGTTGTCGCGCCTACTTCGCTGATTTACAACTGGTCGGCCGAGATTAAGAAATTTGCGCCCAGTCTGAACCATGCCGTGGTAGCGGGGACTCCGGAGAAGCGTCTGGATATTCTCATGACGCGGGATGTGAACGTCTTCATCACTACATACGACGCAATGAAACGCGACGTGGAGATTTACCAGCAGATTCACTATAAGTTTGTGATTGCGGACGAGGCACAGAACATCAAGAACCCCGCCACAAAGAATGCCCGTATTATTAAATCAATCCAGGCAGACCACCGCATTGCGCTTACGGGTACGCCTATTGAGAATACGCTTTCAGAACTGTGGTCGCTGTTCGACTTCGTGATGCCGGGCTATCTGTACAGCGCGCGCAAGTTTACGAACCTGTACGAACTGCCGATTACAAAAGACAACAGCAAGGAGAAGGCAAGCCGCTTGAAAATGCAGATAGCGCCGTTCATCATGCGGAGGCTGAAAACAAACGTCTTGCACGAGCTTCCGCCCAAGACCGAGACTACCCTTATGGCCGAGATGCTGCCCGAGCAGCAGAAGCTGTACGCCGCGCATCTGTCTAAGGCCAAGGGCGAGCTGAAAGAGCTGCTTTCCGCAGGGCCGCTGAAAGGCGGGCGCTTGCAGATTCTTGCGCAGCTTACGCGGCTTAGGCAGCTGTGCTGCCACCCAAGCCTTTGTGTCGAAAACTATAGGGGCGGCAGCGGCAAGCTTGACTTGGCGCTTGAGACAATACAAATCGCCCTCGAGTCCGGGCATCGCTGCTTGTTGTTCTCGCAGTTTACCGAGATGCTGTCGATATTGCAAAAATCTTTGCAGAAGGAGGAGATTTCTTACTTTTATCTGGACGGGACAACACCTGCTGCCGAGCGCATCGACACTGTTGACCGTTTTAATGCCGGGGAGCGGGATTTGTTTCTTATTTCGCTTAAAGCCGGCGGCACAGGCTTAAACCTGACAGGCGCGGATATAGTAATCCACTACGACCCATGGTGGAACCCGTCAGTGATGGACCAGGCTTCGGACAGAGCGTACCGCCTTGGCCAAAACAAAGCCGTGCAAGTTTTTAATCTCGTGGCCATGCAGACGCTTGAAGAACGCATAATGGAGCTGCAAGCCAAAAAACGTAGGCTTATCGATACAGTATTGACAGAGGAGCAAGCCGGAACCTTGCAAAGTCTGACTGATGCAGAGATTGAGGAATTACTCATAGAAACCCATGCGTAAACGACATAGAAAGGTGTACGATGTATATGGCTAACTATAATGAAGCGTGCAACAATCTTTTAACAGCTTCCGGCGTAGGGACAGCAGTGGTAGATATAAACGGAGAAATAGTCTACCAGACAAAAAAATCATGCGGGGACTGCATTCTCGCTAAGGATTTAACAGACGAGGAAAGGGAGCGCTGCCGCCAGACCCCGCAGTACGCAAGCGGGCAGGCCATGCGCTTCTGCGGCAAGTTCATCTACTTTTGCCACCGCGGTATGGCGCATATAGCCTCGCCGCTGCTCAAGAAGAACGGCGAGTTGTCCGGCGGCTTACATGTAGGCCCGTTTCTTCTTGTGGAAAAGAGCGCGTATCTTGAAGAAGATACAAAATGGCACAGGGCAAAGGAAGAACTGCGCGAGCGTCTTGAAACAATGCCTGTTCTATCACTAGAAAAGGCACATTCTTTTTCGGAACTGGTCTACTATACAGCCAACTACCTCGGCACCCAGCAGGAAACCCCAAACATAAACGACCAACCGCTTCCGGAAATGATTTCACAATACATAGACCGAATCCAAGGCAAGCCCGGCTTCTACCCTCTGGAGAAGGAGGAGGAGCTGCTGCTCGCGATGGCTGCCGGCGACATAGCCGGCGCAAAATCGCTGCTTAATGAGCTGCTTGGCTATATCTTTTTCTATTCCGGATTCCGATTCGACGTTATCCGTTCGCGGGTACTTGAACTTATCGTCCTGCTTTCCCGCGCGGCAATGCGCGGCGGCGCGAACCCGGAAATGATTTTCGGTCTTAACTTCGACTATCTGAACGAAATCAGCAAGTTCGAAAATGTTGAGGACTTGGCAGACTGGCTGAGTACGATAATGAACCGCTTTACAGACCATATTTTCCGCTTTTCCGACGCAAAACACGCCGATGTTATTTTCAAATCAATCAACTACATAAAATCTAACTATATGCGGAAACTAGCGCTCGAGGATGTTGCAAAGTCGGTTTATCTCAGCCCTGCGTACTTTAGCCGCGTGTTTAAGCAAGAGACGGGGCACAATTTTTCGAACTACCTGAATAAGGTAAGGATAGACGAAAGCAAAAAACTGCTGACAAACGCTAAGGTAAATATCTCGGATATATCGGGCATGGTCGGTTACGAAGACCAAAGCTACTTTTCAAAAGTATTCAAGAAACTGACCGGCGTTTCGCCATTGAAGTACAGGCAGGCAAGGGGGCATAACCCGTAATTGCCGCAAAAACATTAGTCGAGGAGGAATTTTCCAATGAGCATTCTATCAGAGATTTCTGAAGCTCTGCAAAAGGGAAAGGCAAAAGTAGTAGCCGAGCTGGTTCAAAAGGCTCTGGATGAGGGGCAAAAGGCCGAGGATATCCTGAACGAGGGGCTGCTGTCCGGCATGGACATAATCGGCAACAAGTTCAAGAACAACGAGGTATACGTCCCGGAAGTACTAATCGCCGCACGCGCAATGAATCAGGGCGCGGATATTTTGAAGCCGATTCTGGCAGAAAGCGGCGTGAAGCCGGTAGGCAAGGTCGTGTTGGGTACCGTAAAGGGCGACTTGCATGATATCGGCAAGAATCTGGTACGCATGATGATGGAAGGCAAGGGCTTAGAGGTAATAGACCTCGGGGTCGATGTCCCTGCCGAGAAATTTTACGAGGCGTTTGTGAATGAAGGCGCACAGATTGTTGCATGTTCGGCGCTTTTGACGACTACAATGAACGAGATGAAGAATGTGGTCGATTATTTCGCCGAGAAAGGTATTAGAGATAAGGCGATTTTGATGGTAGGCGGCGCGCCTATTACTGAGGCTTTTTGTAAGACGATTGGCGCTGACCACTATGCGGCGGACGCGGCTTCGGCTGCGGATGTTGCGCGTAGTGTTTTGGTCGGGGCTTAGAGGAGATGGAGGGGCCAGTTGGTTAGTATGACTAACCGACTGGCCTCTTTTTATTTTGATTGTTGAATTTTGACCTAGATAATGACATAATAGCGTATGAAAGGGGCGTTTGCTATGTCGGATATAGGTACTAACGAAACATCTAGCGAGAAACAGGCGGCACTGCTTGAAATTTATCGCAAACTGCATGAAGCTGATAGTTATGAATTTTCACCTTTGGCGGTCGATGATTTAGTGGAAATATTCGAGTGCATTTCTTTAGAATCGGGCTTGACATCTGTTGCTGAAAGTAGGAGAGTTTTACATAGCAGACGGGACTTTGGCCGTTTGTTGCAGTAAAGCAGTATCTACCTCCTAACAAAATAAACCCCCAACCCAACCAACGTAACCCCCGCAAACCCAAGCTTAACCACAGGCGGCACACCAAGCGGCGTAAAAAACCCCTCCACCAGCGCCGCAAGCACAAGCATCACCGCGATACCGGGCATCAGCATCGTCGCCTCGCGCGTACGCCTAACCACGGCATCCCTGCGGCTAAGGCTCCCGGGCATAATAACCGCCCTGCCGATAATCAGCCCGCAAGCCCCGCTTAGGAAAATCGCGGCAAGCTCGGGTACGCCGTGCGGCAGAATCAGCGACCAAAAGATGAGCATATCCCCATGACTGCCGGTCGAGGCGACATACGCGGCTAACGCGCCTAGAATCATCCCGTTGTAGAACAGAATCCATACCGTGCCGATTCCCGCGGTTATGCCAAAGGCAAGCGCCATAATCGCCACGCGGATGTTGTTCGTCATGATAATCGCGCTCATCAGCGGGTAGTCCCACTCGACCGTGCCGTCGTCCCGCAGACTGTCACCTGTAAATTCGAAGGGAAAGATTTGCGCGAAGCGCGCGGTATCGGAGGCGACATAGCTGTAGGCGAACACCGCGCCAAGCATAAAAAGCGCCGCGGCCAGTACCGCATAGAACCAAGCCGCACGGCAAGCCGCGGGAAAGCCGTGCAGAAAGTACTCCTTCACAAGCGCGGGCGCCGCGGTACTCCGCACATAATAATAATTATGCGCGACACCGACTATGTGGCTGAGATACGGTACGCTGCTGCTGTCCGGGAAGTGCGTTTTCGCGTAGGCAAGGTGGTAGCCCGCCGCCCGGAAGCACTCGGCGAAAGCACGCACCTCTATGCGCGACAGGGCGCGTGTGCCCTTGCGTGTAAGCGTTTGGTTGAAAGCCTCAAGCTCTTTCCAACGGGCTTCGTTTTGGGTTATGAACTGCGTTTCGGTCATATGCCGCTCCAAAAATCAAAGGATGTGTATAAATGAGAACTCATACCGTTTTAACTCCGTCAAATATCGAAATCGAGTACCGCCTCGCGGGCGCGGGCTCGCGGCTTGCCGCGTTTGTTATTGATTTAACATTGCAGGCCGTGCTTTGTGCTGTGCTGCTTATTGTGGTTGTGCTGGCGTTCCCTGCTGTGGAAGGCGCGGCGCTCGGTTTCTTGATTATATCATGGTTTCTGATTTATTTCTGTTATTTTATCGTTTGCGAAATGCTAATGAACGGACAATCGCCCGGGAAGAAGGTCTTCGGCCTGCGGGTAATCCGCGATAACGGGCAGCCCGTGGAGTTTCAGCAATCGCTGGTGCGCGGCATGTTCCGCGGGGTGCTTGATATTGTTTACATCGGGCTGTTTTTAATATTGTTCTCGCCGAAATGCAAGCGGGTCGGAGATATGGTAGCGGGCACGGTTGTCGTTGCCGAGCATTACGAGAGCATGGCGGTTTCGCTGCGCTCCGACAGAATGCCCGACACAAGCCGCGCAGGAATGGAGCAGCTGCGCCACCTAATCCTCGAGCCTAAAGAACGCGAGCTTCTTCACAGCTACATGGCAAGGAGAATGGACTTGCCAAGCGAAGCAAGGCAGCGCCTTTTGGACGGCTGGGCAGCGCATCTTTCAAAGAAATGGAAAATAGAACCAAGCGACATAGACGACGAAATCTTAGCGGCGCTCTTAACCCTGAACGAAACGGAGTACTAGCATGGACGAAAAAAAAACAGAGAACAAGCTGCTTCTGCTATACCTAATCGACAAAATGGACTTGCCGATGTCGCGCAGCCAAATCACCGACTACATTATCCCGACCGAATACATGGACTACTACACCTTGCAGCAGACCCTGGCGGAAATGGTAGAAGGCGGTTACTTAGACGGCACAAAGGACAACAACACAACCCGCTACTCAATAACAGACGACGGAATGCAAATGCTAGAGTACTTCGAAAAGCACATACCGCCGTCCGTCCGCGGACGCATAAATCAGTACGTAAAGGAAAACCGCGGCGAGATTAAGAAGTCATTCGAGAACACAGCGACGTTCTTTCCGAACGAGGAAGGCGATGAGTTTCTGGTAAAATGCGGCGTTTACGAAGAAAGCCGTGTGCTGATGGAGCTGTCGATTTCGGTAGACACGCGCGAGCAGGCGAGGATTATTCAGAATAACTGGAAGACTAACGCGAAGACTTTGTATGGGGATATTATACAGATTTTGGCGCAGGTGCAGAGGAAGGGGGGGGGAGATGTATAGAAAAACCTACCGCTTCATAACCTCACGAATCCCGCGGTAAGCCATGCGCGCCTGCTGCTCATCCTCCTTGCTCAATTCCTCACCGCCATAACGCGCGCGGATATACAGCCTGCGCAGCTGCTCCATACTGGATGTACTGCTGACGTATTCCCGTGCGCTTTCCTGAATGTCCGCACTGGTGTGGTGCTGCGGGATTTCTATGCCACGGCTCATGCAGAGTTTTAGGAAACGGCGGTAGTAGCGCCGAATCGCAGGCGGGCGGTTAAATAGAGGAAACCAAGTGCCGGAGCGCTCGGGCGCCTGCACGGCCGCTTCCACCACCTTAGAAGTTCCCTTCTCCGAATCAGTCTCCCGCCACTTCACCATGAGCCTGTGAAGATATTGCAGGCATTTCAAAACAATAAGAACAGCAACCACAACCGCGATTACCGTAACAAGCGGATTCCCAAAATCGGGCGGCTCTATTGGGTTGAAATCAACCTCGTTCCCCGCATCGCCGAATTGCTGCATGACCCGCCCCTGCGGCTGAATCCGCCGTTCCCAAGTAAGCCAACTGAACAAGGGCCCAAGCAAGCCGACCAAAAACACAAACGGCACATAAAAAACATAATAAACCGCAAGCCAAAACCAACGGAACGCGGTAATCACAGCCAAGGCAAACCAATCCGTGCTAAACAGCGTAATCCCAAACACAAACGCAGCCCCGGGAACGAAGTTCATCAGAACGAACCCGGACTCTTGCAGCGTCCCATGCTCATGCCGCAGCAGCCTAAGCAGCGTAATACCGCAAATAAAATACGCAAGACACAAGATAAGCACAGTAGTAGTAGGAATCAGCACCGACAGCAAAATCGCAAGCAGCAAAATAACACCAAGTATTTTACAATGCAGCGAAAACCGCAAATGAAACGTAGTGTGGCCGATATCGAAATTGTTCTTCCAAATCAGCTGAACCACATAATATACAGGAAACGCCATCAGAACCAAGCTGACCCAACCATCCGCACTAAAGTACAGCAGCCCAAGCAAGGTAAGCGGCAGAAACCGCAAATACTTCCGCTCTCGCAAAAGGAAACCAAGAAAAGCCGCCGCCATGCATATCACCAAAACCCCAAAGCCGAACTCATACTGAAAAAAAAGCGGCAGAAAGAAAAACGCAAGCGCGAAATAAAACAAGAATATGCTGAGCGTAGAAAAGAAAAAAATGATACTCATTTCATCACCTCGCGAATCCCGCGGTAAGCCTTGCGGGCAAGCTTTTCGTCATCCTTGGTAAGCTCCTCGCCGCCGTAGCGCGCGCGAAGGTATAAGTCGCGCAGTTGCCGCAAGTCCGCCTGATTAGTAACATACGTCTTCGCCTTGTCCTCTATGTCCGCGCTGGTGTGCGACTGAACGATTTCCATGCCCTGGTTACGGCAAAGTTTCAAGAAACGGCGGTAGTATCTGCGGATAGCCGACAGGCGGTTAAATTTGGGGAACCAATGGCCGGAGCGCGATTGCAGGGCTTCTTCGGTAATATCGGAATAGTTCTCGTCCGAGCGGAGCATCTCCCATTTGAACATCATCTTGCGCAGAATCAAAATGAGTTTTATTATCACGTAAATGGCAGCCGCGCCTATGACCACATAAAAGATTATGAACGGGATTTGAGTAGGGTCTTCCGGCGGGATAAGCTCGTCAAAATCTACCGCGCGCGGTTCCCCCGCCTGCCAAGGCTGCTGCGGTATGTTATCGATATTCCTAGGCCCAAGCCAGCCGAACATAGGCCCCATCAGCCGCAGGAAAAACGCAAACGGCACAATAAACAAATAATAAAGCGCCATCCGAAACGCATAAAACAAAGCCGCCACCGCAGAAACAACCAAATCCGAACTAAGCAGAAAAATCCCAACGACAAACGCTATCCCCGGGATGAAATTAAGCAAAACAAACCCGGATTCCTTCTGCGTGCTTTCCTGATGCCTAAGTGTCCTAAGCAGCGTAATCCCGCAAACAAAATACGCAAGACACATGATAAGCACATTCGTAGTATCGGTAATGAAGGACATAGGCACCGATATTATCAGCAAAATGCCAAGGATTTTATAATAAAGCGAAAAGCTGTGCTTAAATTCAATGTGGCTAATCTCAAACTCGTTCTTCCAAGTAAGCCAAATCACATAGCCCGCGGGCGGAACCATCATAAGTAAACTCGCCAAGTTATACAAACTAAAGAACAACAGCCCAAGCAAAACAAGCGGCAAAAACCGCAAGTACTTCCGCCCGCGCAGCAAATAACACAAAAACGCCGTCACAAGGCAAATAGCCAAAATCTCATACCCGCCCACATAAACATCAAACGGCGAAGGAAGAATAAAAAACGCCCAAGCAAAATAAAAGAGCAAAGTACTAAGCGTCGAAAATAAAAACGCAATCTCCACCTACACCACTTCCCTTCCCACCGCCTGCTTAGGCGTAATCACCAACGCATCCCCCCCGGTAATCACACGCAGACGTTCAAGCAAGGCATAAGCTGCCGAATCGGGCGCCTCGGGCGTAATCACAATATGCACACGCCCCTGCTCCGCCCGCCTTAGAGCCTTATGAAGCAGGGCCGGAAATCCCTCCTGCACCCCAAAGGACGAAGACCGCCCAAGCCATTCAAGCACAGCCATCAAATGTGCCCTGCCAAGCCCGTCGGGCAGCCCCCCGCCGGTAAGCCGATACGAGCCGACAGCCGCCGCGTTAGTCGAAAAGCTGTACTTGACACCCTTGCGTTCAAGCTCCTCACAAACCATGCGGCACAGCGATAAACACTCCTCAAAATCCTCCTTGCTGACCTTGTTGTCGTTCGGGGCGCGCAGGTTCAAAATAACCGTCGCGGCAAGTTCTAAGGTATGGTCGTAGCGCTTCACAAGCAGCTGCCCCGCGCGCGCGCTGTGCGCCCAGCTGATGTCCTTTTGCGGCTCGCGCCCCGTATACTCGCGCACGCCGATGGTCAGCACAGGGTCGGGCAGGATGAACCGCCGTACGGACAAGTCGCCGAGAAACCCGCCGAGCATCTTATCTAGCCCCGGGCTGTCAATCCGCCGCGGGACAACAATAATCTCGCGCTGCTGACTGTAAATGCGGATTTTCGTCTTCGTGCCGAAGAAGTCGCCGCCGGTCAGCATAGCGCCGGTGGAGACGTAACGCCCGCGCTTCGTAAGCGCAAGCGGCATGGTGCTTGTGACCTTCTGATACGGGCGCAGATAAAGCGTCATGCGGTTCCAAGGCTCCTTGTCATCGCCGGGGAAGCCCGTGGCCTCGGCGGGAAGCCGCTCGGATACGCGGATGTACAGCTCCGGCATCCATTTATTGTTACGGATTTCGGTGATTAGCTCAAAGCTCTCGTCGGGTTCCACCACATCCTTGGACGACCGCGACCTGTATGTCACGTTATTAAGCGTATTGGTAAGAATGTAGCGTTGCAGGGCAAAAGCCGCGACTATCGCCGCCGCCACGAAAATTATTATGGTCATGTCTGCGTGGTAGGCTCAAGCGGAACGGGCGTCTCGCGGATGATTTTATCAAGCAGCTGATGGTCTTCAATAGAAGCGTTCCCCGTGGCAATCCTGTGACAAAGCACATGCGGCGCCGCAAACTTAACATCCTCGGGAATAACATAGTCGCGCCCCGCAAACGCAGCTGTAACCTGCGCCGCCTTATAAAGCGCAATCGCCCCGCGTGTAGAAACCCCAATGACAAAACGGCTTTCCGACCGTGTCTTCTGCACCAGGGACAAGATGTAATCCGCGACCTCGTCGCTTACCTGAATATCACTGTAAGACGAGCGCAGGAAGTCGATATCATCGGGCGTAAGCACATTTTCAAGTGTGCTGACAATATCCAAGGTAGAGCGCCGCGCCATAACGACCTTCTCCTCCGCGTGCGACATATAGCCAAGCGAAAGCCGCATAAAGAACCTATCCATCTGCGCCTCGGGCAAAGGAAAGGTGCCGTACGACTCGATAGGATTCTGCGTAGCCATTACCATAAAAGGCTCCTCAAGCGGCGTAGTTACGCCATCGACAGTAATCTGCCGCTCCTCCATAGCCTCAAGCAGACTGGACTGAGTACGGGGCGTAGCACGGTTAATCTCGTCCCCAAGAATAATATTAGAAAAAAGCGGCCCCGGCCGGAACTGGAACTCGCCGATTTTCTGATTATAAAAGTTAATCCCAGTAAGGTCAGAAGGCAGCAAGTCCGGCGTAAACTGAATGCGCTTAAAATCCCCGCCGACAGTCTTAGCAAACGCCCGCAAAAGCATAGTCTTACCCGTACCGGGAACGTCCTCAAGCAGCACATGCCCGGAACAGACAAAACAGGTAAAGACAAGCGAAATAATATCGTTCTTACCGACGATAACCTTCGAAATGTTCGATACGACCTTTTCATTGCAGGATTTGAAACGTGTGATATCCATGCTTATTGAAACCCCCTTTGGTTTTCGGTTTCGTTAAGTGTAGCATATCGGAGGGGGGTGTGGCAAATAAGTTGTTCTAACCCTTTCGGCCTATACATATAAATATCTCAACGACATGCAAGTAAGGAGGGCCATTCTTGAAGACGTATATCGAGGAAAGGGCCGTGGAGGTAGGTAATTTTATTATTAACGCAAATGCAACTGTGAGAGAAACTGCCAGAAAGTTTGGTATATCGAAGTCTACTGTACATTTGGATGTGGTGAAATAGATAGGTTGGTTTGGGCTATAAAATAGCAACAAAAACCGTCATAGAATACTGGGCCTAGCACCTATGACGGTCTAATTCCTAAAGATTCTGTTTGAAGTTATTAATTTTCTGTCGTCTTACCACATATGATACTGATTTTTCATGAATGCCAAAAAGCTTTGCTTTAAGAACCCCAATTGAAATCGCAAATAGCACAGCAATTATTCCCGCAGTAATTCGTATTGCCCCAATAATGCTCGACTCATTGAAGAAGAACTGTAAAAGCAAGAAAGTGAATGCGAATAGTGCGGCACCAATAGGCAAATAAGCTTTTTCGAGCTTGGATATCATGCTCACGGCACTTCGTTGGAAGCTCTCTAGCTGCTCTTTTTCTTGAAGCATCATATCTTTACGCTCTAACTCGAATTGTAAAAATTTTCGTTTGCTTTCTTCGTCGGCTTTTGCTAATTCCTCAATTTCTTGCTCTTTTTGCTGAAGTTCGATAATGAGTGGTTTCTTGATTTCGTCAATGGCATCTTCTAATATTTGTTCCATAAAATCATCCTTAAAAGCCCCTTCTTCATTCAGCGTAGCATTTTGAAGATATCCCTTTTCAAATGCCTTGCGTCTAATAATATTAAAGCACTGTTTTTAACTCGTTCAGATTCTTCTAGTCTTTTTAGCTCGTAAAGAAATTTATCCATAACTTCCCTTGATAATATTGTTGCCGAATTGCAATCAGATAATAACTTTAACTTGCTGAAATTTTCCACTTTTTTCACAGGCGTGCTTAGCCATATCATCGTACCTAAATAGTAGTCGGTGACACATGGCGACTTATGGTTATTATTATCCCACCAGTATTCGGATGTAAACCTTCGGCAGACATATGCCAGTGTTGAATTGCTTGTCAAAAAGATACTTCCAAGTGCGCTGTACTTTGCAGATGACTTTGAGCCCCACAACTTAACTGTATTTTCAATGGATTGAATGTCGTAACTAATACTCGATTCATTCCGTGAAATATCAAAATTGGGGTTTTTTTCCGTGTAGGCATCGATTAACCGCTCTTTTAACTTATTATAGTCTATTTGTGCGGTACGGTGATTTAGAACATAAAACTCACTTTTATCGACTTTAATTGCATTTTCTGACAATTCATCTTCCAAGCCCTCAATATACAGCTCTATTTGTGTTTTGTTAAACTTTCTCTCTACAAAGCTTAGCAATGCTTGATTTGCATAGAGCGGATTAAAGTTGGAATTTTCAATCCAATTTGCACAATCACCAAGGATACGGGTTATTTCATCAAAAGTATGTTGATAAATCATGTATTTTGGGCGTATTGTTTCCGTGAATGTAGAAAACATCTCCCTGTATGAGTCTTCAAATTCTTGTGTTTGCAATCCAAGTAGGCGCAGCACAATAGGCGTGTCAAGATAAATTACAATCTCCTCAAATTCTTTTGCTCCATCCGCTGTAGGAAGATCAAAAGCCAATGCAACTGATACAAGGTGTGACATAGCTAATTTTTGAATCGTGTCGAACAGGGGCACGTTTGTCGCGGAAACATTTTGTATAAAACGCCCCATTAAAAACAAATTCCTTTTGGAGATAGAATCCCCTCTCACAATATCATCTGTATTCCCGGCTATTGTTTTTGGTGAATACCTATCAAGAAACCCTATGAAAATATCGATTGCTTCGTCACGAGATATATCGATATTGTGTTTTTCACCAAATATCCTTGAGAAGGATAAAAATTGCTCAATTACAACATCAATTGATTTGTCACTTAGGTCTTTCTTGTGGATAAATGAGTTATTATTCATTTCATCGATGTTCGGTACATATCTTCCATCTTTCGTTACGGCAATTAAACCTTTGTTCACGGCTCGTGACAAAATTGACTGCATTGGTGCACGTGGAATATTAATGCCAAACTCGTTTTTGAAATCGTTAACAACAGTGCTAATTTCAATGATTTCGTAATTCATTTTTACTGACAATGTTGCTATAAATGGCAAAAATGTCGATAAATAATCTTTCGACAACACAGATGTTTCCATAAGCGCGAGGCTAGTGATTACCTTTGAATTAACCGATTGTACAATGTCCACATCAAATTCCTCCACACAGTTGTTTTCCTTACTAGTATTATTTGTGCAATTCATTGCCAGAACCCTTTTGACAAGTTTCGCCCATAAGGATAGCGCAAAACTTTCCTTTGCAACTGGTTTCAGCTGTTCCAAAAATCTTTAACTTTACAATGTGATAAATCACCGTAAATATCTTCACCATTCTGGATAATGTTTGCGTATGGCGGGTGGGTGCAAGCAAAATCCACGCCCTCATCAGGAACAAAGTGCAAATTTCGTGCGTCATCTTGCTTTATATAAACCTGCCCACAATTTTCCCATTCAAAGGCAGTTTTATTTAGACAACATTCAAGGACTTGGGGGTTAATGTCTACATCAATAACATTTCTGTTAAGCAGCTTGGCCTCAACAAGCTTAGTGCCACCGCTCACAAATTGGTCTAGCACCAAACCTTCCTCCTCGGAATACCGCAATAACAAATTGCGTGGTACGTATAGCGACGAATTACCACGTTGGGGAAAACTTCAAACCGTATTCATTTCTAACCCAAAGCCTTACGGTTCCCACTTCTTTATTTTTATACAAAAATCCTGCGCATTACCCCATCCTCTAAGTCAGCAATACTGTAAATATGTTCCATTACGCCAAATGTTTCAGCCAAGTTGTTTTTAGCACTATTCCAACCCTTGCCGTCCGTGAACCACACGAACTTAAAGCCGTCAATATCCCTTGATTCAAGCGCAATGTTTTTGTAGCTTCTGGCGGTTTCGTTTAACTTAGAGCCTTGGCTTCCGTAAAAGTTCACTTCGATACCATATATCACTTCGCCTGATTTAACGACAAAGTCAAACTTCTTGACCGTTTTACCTTCATTTGATATTGCAGACAAGTTGATACCCCACTTGGCTTCGATTTCAGCAATTCTCATCTCCTTGAAGAATGTTTCGGCTTTAACCAAGCCAGCTTTTACAAGATAACCCTCAACCAGGTTTTCCATTGTTTTGCCTGTGCGATTTTTACGTCCATTTGTATCAAGCCCTGTTTCCACACCAGTTGCATAGTCAACAAGGTTGCCGATAATATGCTTTTCCAAAAGATTGAACAAGCCTGTTTTACGCATAAATACCTTGTACTGCTCTATAGAATAGTTCATATTCTTGAAGTTGTAGCGAAACTCGCCTTCACTGTCTATGGCATATATTTCATTTTCACGCACGGCCAATAGTAAAGGTAGGCATTTCAGTGTTTCAGGATAGCGAAGAATCAGCGCATCAAAATCAGCTTCAATATTGGTTGAGCCGATTAGTGAGTTGAGGATATTCAGCTCAACTTTTATTTTATCCACGTTGCGATGCACTTTGGGGAAGTCTACATAATATTTATAGTCAGCTATGCTCTCCTTGAAATTTGCAAGCCAAGCAGTAAAATCACGCATTGTCACTGTTCCTTTCTATGCATTGGCTATTAGTAGCTCGCTAACCTTACCACGCTTCGCGCCGTTAGAGTTAATCGCTCTGCTTGCCTGTATTCTTGAAATGTTATACGCTGCGTAAAGCAAATCAAAGAAATCATCCTGCTCGTCCACATTTTTGGGGTCAGAATTGCTTGCCACGATATGCGCACCTTTAATGCTCATAGAGTCAATGAAGGTCGCCAAATCAGCTTGTGCGATATCACAAAATCCATCTTTGGTGTAGGAGGTGAAACTTGCAGTGGGCGTAAGTGGTCGGTATGGTGGGTCAAAATAGGCGAAGGTTTTATTGTCAATAAAATTCACCGCTTTTTTGTAATCATCACATACAATGCTGACGACACGCAATTTTTGGGAAACTGCCCGCAAGTTATTCTCGTCGCAGATTTTTGGGGTTTTATAACTTCCGTGCGGAACATTAAAGCCGCCTTTTGCATTGACACGATAAAGACCGTTAAAGCATGTTTTGTTTAGGAATAGGAAATGCGCCGCAATTGCCACCGTGTTTTTATCTTCTTTCTTCAGCAAGTTGAAATTATCTCTTGTATTACCGTATATTGCTTTGCGTTCTTGTTCAGAAGCAGTTATATAACCGCCTTCCATTGCCCTAAGCATCTCAACAAGCTCATCTACCGAGTCGCGAATTGTGATGTAGGTATGAACAAGCTCCCTGTTAATATCGCTTATGTAGACCTCTTTAAGTTCGTACTGACTGAGAATATCAAATAAAACCGCGCCACCGCCAACAAACGGCTCGGCATACTTATTTATCCTACCGCCAAGATCGGCGGGGTATTTTTGCCTAATTTCATTTAACAGTTGTCCTTTGCCCCCTGCCCACTTCACAAAAGGCTTAACGTTAGCCATCTCGCAACTCCTTCCTACATAAGAAAATCATACCACGGCAAAACGCATTGTGCAACATTGAATCGAACAATATTTCCCCTTGCGGAATAGAATATACACGATAATTGTAAAGCATATCCGGCACGGACAAGCATATACATATTCTAAGCAAAAGAGGGAGGTGCAGCCATAGCCGGACGAAAATTGACGATACGGTACCATAATCCGAATACTGATGAAGAAACCCTAAAGTACATAGCTCGGATTTTTATAGAGGCAAGCAGGGTTAAGTTTGAAGATATAATGCGGGATGCCGCCATGCAAGTAAGCGTTATAAACGAAGCGAGAGAAATCCCTGTCAGCTAGGCGGGGTTTTCTTTGTAAAGGAGCGAAGGCAAATGAACATTGCAGCATATTGCAGGGTGTCTACAGACACGACAGACCAGCTTAACAGTTTGGAAACGCAGAAGCAGTTTTTTGAGGAATATGCGAAGAAGCATGGGCATATTCTTGCGCGGATTTATGCTGATGAGGGTATATCCGGTACGAAAATTAAAAACCGTGTGGAGTTTCAGCGGTTACTGAAAGATGCCTACGGCGGGGTTTTTGATATGGTGGTGGTTAAAGATATTTCGCGTTTTGCGCGGAATACCGTGGACTTGCTGAACAGCACACGGCAGTTAAAGGCGTTGAATATCGAAACGCAATTCCTCACCGCTAACATGGGGGTGCTTGGTAACTCCGAATTTGTGTTGACGGTTTTTGGGGCATTGGCGCAGGAGGAAAGTGCCAATACCTCTAAGCGCGTGAAGTTTGGCAAGCAACGCAACGCAGAAAAAGGGCGTGTGCCGAACATCGTTTATGGGTACGACAAGATAAAGGGCGATTATTTCAACTTGGAAATCAACAAAGATGAAGCGGAGATTATTAACCGCGTTTTTGATATGTATGTAAAGGAAGGGCATGGGGCTGCGAAGATTGCTCGAATTTTGAACGGCGAGGGTATCAAGACCAAGCGCAACTCTAACTGGTCCCAGAACGCCATCGCACGTATTTTGAAGAATGAGCTTTACATTGGCAAAATTATCAACGGTAAAGAGGAAATCACCGACTTTCTGACTGGCGTTCGCAAGACGAAAGATGAGCAAGATTGGATGGTTGTTGACCGTCCTGACTTGGCTATCGTTGAGCTTGAATTATTCCAAAAATCACAAGAGGTACTGGCCGGGAGGCATTCGGCATTCAATCTCACTCGTGAGCGGCACAGCAATAAGCACCTTTTCAGCACGTTAATAAAGTGCGCCGACTGCGGTTACTCCTTCCGACGCATGGTACATACCTACAAGAATACTTATGTGCGGTGGGTGTGTAGCGGTCGCAACGCCAAAGGCACAGGAAGTTGCGGAAATCGTACCGTTGTTGATGAGGAAGAATTGAAAGAATCCCTGCGAGAATATTTCATAGGCATTTTGAGCAACAAGCCGGGTATCATCAAGCAGGTGACGAAGGAGTTTGTTGCCCTTTACAAAACCAAGAACGACAACGAGAACCACGAAGCCAGCTTGCGGGACAAGCTATCCAAGGCGCAAAAGTCACGGCAGAAATTTATGGATATGTACACTGACGATTTAATCAGCCGTGAGGAATTGCGGGAGCGTATGACTGCCCTTAATGCCGACATTGAAAGGATGGAAAACGAGTTGAAGCTCATCACCTACAATTTGGACAAAGGCAGCCAACTTGAAGATTTAATCTCCCGTGCCTTTGGTACGATTGAGGATATTGTTTCGATGGAAACGCTGAATAATACACAGTTGAAGCAGGTCATTCAAAAAATTGTGGTGTCGCGTGAGGACGAAGTGGGAACGGTAGATATTTTCCTTTCTTATTTCACCTGTCCACACATAAGGACGTAACCGAGCGATTGGTTAAAATAAATCCAAAGCTTGCCGGGGAAGCTCGCCGGGTTCTTGAGGTTAACAAGTCCGAGCGGCATATTCGCGGCGGTTTAGCTACTAAGGAGAAATATCTTCAGTATACCGCAATCAAGAAGTTTTGAGTTAGTATTGCACCGCAAAGAACCGTGGAGTTTTGTTTATAAATAAAACTCCACGGTTCTTATTTTGTCACCAGATTCTTCTGTATAGGCGGTATAGGATTATTGCGGCTTCGCCTCTTGTTATTGGGGCGGCGGGGATTAGCTGGCTGTCGGCTCTGCGGATTACTAGGTTTTCGCGGGCGGCCAGGGCTATGTCTTCGGCGCTCCAGGCTGCTATGTTTGGCATGTCGGCGAACTCGTTTAGGTATGCGGTTGGGTTTGTTGGGTTGGTGTAGCGCATTTCGGTTCTTAGGACACGGGCTACTACTGATAGCATTTGTTCTCTTGGCAGGTTTGCGGTTGGGGAGAAGGTTTGGGGGCGGGTGCCTACCATTATTTCGTGGCGCGCGGCGGAGCCTGCTGCCCCAAAGAACCAGTCGCTTCGGCGTACGTCTGTGAAGCCGCCGTCTGCGTTTGGGTCTAGGCGGCCTAGTATGCTCATTATCAGGCTTGCCATTTGGGCGCGGTTTAGGGTTTCGTCGGGGGAGAAGCGGCCCGGGGCTACCCCGCTGATTATGCCTTGGGAGGCCAGGGTTCTTATTGCGCGCTGCATTTCGGCGGAGCGTCCTTGTATGTCTGCGAAGTCTACTTGGTTTTCTATCACTGTATATGTTCCGCTTTGGGTTATGCGGGCTTCGAGCAGGCCTGTTATTGGATTTAGATTGCCGCCTTTTATTTCGCCGTTTTCGTCTGTTAATGTTTGGGCGGACGCGTTGCCGCGGGTGGGCGGGACGGCGATTCTGACCGGCTCGGTGACGGGTCGGCTGAATGATACTGTGTAGGAGCGGCGGGCTGCTTCGAAGGGTTGGAGTGACAGGTGCATTGGCGCTGCGGACAGCAGCTGGCGTTCCGCGCCCGGGAACCAGTCGGGGGAGCGGTACAGACCCATTTGGCTGCCGATGGTTATGGTGATGGGTTCGGCAGCGGGCGGCAGGGTTAGGTCGTAGTGGGGGGTTCTGATTAGAACGCGGTCGGCTGCTTCTTGCATTGCGAACGGTTCGGCTTGGATGGTTAGGTAGTCCGTGGCGGCTGCGGAGAAGGATATGTTTGCCCGCAGTGCGCGGTCTAAGGTTATGCCGTGGTTGCGCAGCAGGTTGGTGACGGCGGTTCTGGTTTGTTGTGCGATTGCTTGCAAGTCTAGGACGTTTGATTGTGTTATTGTGATTGTGTCGCCTGCTACGGCGGATGAAGCGGCGCGGGCTATGGCTTGTTCTGCGAAGATTGCCAGGTAGGTGTTGCGGTTAGGGTGGTTTTGCAGGATGGTGACGGCGGTTTCTAGTGCGGATAGGGCGGTGGCGGGGTCGGTTATTGCGGTTAGGATGGCGGGGTCTATGGAGTCCGCGGTTTGTTGGGTGAACGGCATTGCTGCGAAGGGTTGTGCTTGTGACGCGGGGATTATGCCTGTTGGGTCGGCGGGCTGCGTGGGTTGTTGGGTTGGGCGCGGGGGCGGCGTTGTACGGCGGCGGAAATGCCTGTTGGGCATGAAGTCTGCCCATACGGTTACGTCGCGGTTTGGCATTATGAAGGTTGTGGCGGTTTGGTATGGGTTTGTGAGGTAGCCGAAGTTATGTACCCAGCCGTAAAAGGTGTAGTTGTTTGATGCTTGGGCTGAGACGGGGATTCGAGCGCCGGGCGGGAATGCGGCTGTTCTGACGTTGCCGAAAGAGCCTTCGCCGATAGCGATGCTGCCGCCGGAGCTTGCTGTGACGGTTAGGGTGAAGGTGGTTGGATGGATTTGATTGTTGTTATCTTGGTCGTCGTCATCTTGGCCATTGTCACCGTTGCCGTTTTGGTCGCCGTTGCCGTTTTCGTCTTGTTCCTGTTGTATGACCCTCACGTTCACCGAGTCGGTGAAGCCGCCGTCTTCTGTTGTTACTGTGATGACGGCAGTGCCGCTTGATACGCCTGACACCAGTCCTGTGCTTATGTTGACGCTTGCGGTTTGGGGGGCGTTTGTTGACCAGTGTACGCTTTGGATTGCGGCGCCTGTTGGATGTACTGTTGCCGTTAGGGTTTTTGTTTCGCCTATTAGTAGTTCGAAGTTGTTTTGGTTTATTGAGACGCCTGTTACGTTTATTAGTGTTTCTCTCATTTGCAGGGCGGGCAGGCTGCCGTCCCATTCCCAGATTTCGTCGAAACACCAACCCAGTATTTCTTTCCAGAAGTATTGGTCTTGGTAATCGAGCGGCGACACGCCGTAGCCGTGAAAGTCTGTATGCGTGCCGATTACGTCGTATGGAAGGTTATTTAAGGTCATTCCGGCGGATGCGTAGTTGTTGGAGAAGCCGCTTAAAACAGGGGTCGTGGCTACTCGGCCATGTTGGAGATTTAGGTCGCCTGTTGTGGAGAAAATTATATTGCTGTTTAGGGCAACCGAGCGCTGAATTAAATCGGTGCCGGCGCCGCTGCGTCCGACCAAGCCGCCTGCATGGCTGTTGCTGTTGTTATTAATCACGCCTGTTGCGAAGGTGTTGCGCACTACGGCTTGCGTGCCGGGGGTACCGCCATGCCATCCAACTATGCCGCCGACGGCTCCGATATCGTTTAACGGGTTCGGGCGGCTTGAAACATCACTCAAAGAGAAGGCGTTTTCTATCAGTCCGCGGTTGGTTCCGGCTATGCCTCCCGTTCCTGCGCCGTTTAAGCTTATCCCGGAAACATCGCCGGTGGTGAATACATTTCTCAGCACGCCGGAGGCCGTGTTGTAGCCGACTAAGCCGCCGGTTCCGCCTCCTGCAAATATGTCTGCGGTTGAAAAGGTATTCTCTATCACACCCGAATTAGTTGACGCTACTGTTCCTAATGTGGAAATATACGGTGCGTATACTTCACCTGCAACGCCCAAGTTTCGGACAATGCCTTCCTGGCCGATATGTACGAACAGCCCTGCGCTGCTTGTACCCAGGGTTATGGTGTGCCCGCCTCCGTCAAATATGCCTTGGAAAGCAACGCTTATGCCGATAGATATAAGGCTGTTCGGTGCGGTGATATCGTTGGCGAGCCGGAAATGGCGGCCATGGAATCTTGCTGCGCCGTTGGCAGTCAGTTCTTGGTTCATCCATAGCAGATGTGCGGGCGCTGATATTATGTATGGGCTGGCGTGCGTGCCTGCGCCTTGGGGGGCTGTGTTTGACGCGAATACAGGTATGGCGGTTAGTGTTAGTATTATGGATAGAAATAGTGCGTGTAGTTTTTGGTTTTTTGGTTTCATGATACGACCCTTTCTATAACCGCTCCAATAATTTCAGCAGCTTCTTATCAAAGGTATCAATTACAACACCTTCAACGCACCGATATCCCGCCAGCAAGCAATCAACAAAATCTAAATTATTCTCAGCATATATCTCCAGACCCTTTAGTATCGCTTTGCGATTCTGTATCACACACGGAGTTTTCATAAAAAGCCCAATAAGCTCAAATCCAATGTCCTTTCTGTCTGCATCATATACACTTGATAATACATGCACAACTTCGCTTAAAACTTCAACCGGAATTTCCACTATGCTTTGGTCAATAATCTGCCGCGATTTTTCGGATAACTCCGCACTATCATTGAGAATATACCTAAGAACTACATTCGCATCAACGAGCCGCCTCATATTTAGATTTCACCGACCTTTCCCAAGCACCGTCTTCTTCACAAATCAGCGCCGGGTTAGCATACTTTTCAAGACAGCCAAACGCTGTGTTCTCTAAAGGGCGAATAATTACTTCAACCTTCTGACCGAGAAGAACCTTAGGTAAATCAAAAAGGTTAACCAGTTTATCGCTTTCAATAGTTTGGATAAAATTCATAAGGCACGCCCCTTTCCGCTAAAAATCTCACTTCCGCATCTCAAGCTCCCCAACAACATCCGACCAATCCATCCCAAGCTCCACTAGCATCACCGTCAAATGATAAACCAAATCCGCGCATTCATACGCTACCTCTGCCTTATCATTATTCTTCGCGGCGATAATAGTCTCGGCGGATTCCTCGCCTATTTTTTTCAGGATTTTGTCCAGACCTTGTTCAAACAGATACGTGGTGTATGAGCCTTCTTTTGGTTCTTTTTTTCTCGTCTCGATTATATATTGTAGGTCTGATTTGACCTCCTTGTCAAGCAGGCTTCTGTAGAAGCAGCTGTTCTCATTTGTGTGGCAGGCGGGGCCTTTGGGCTTTACGAGATACAGCAGTGCGTCGCTGTCGCAGTCGTAGCGGATGTCTGTTATTTTTTGGGTGTTTCCGCTGGTTGCTCCTTTGTGCCACAGCTCTTGGCGGGAGCGGCTGTAGTAGTGGGCTTCGCCTGTTTCCTTTGTTTTGTTCAGCGCTTCTTCGTTTGCGTAGGCTAACATTAAGACTTCTTTTGTTGCTGCGTCTTGAGTTATTACGGGGATTAGGCCTTTTTCGTCGTATTTCATTTGGCCACCTCATGGTCAGAAGATTTTGCCTTCGGCAAAACCGGCGCAAGCGCCGCCGGATTCTTTCCGGTTCTTATAGCTTCCTCTAGGTCAATGGTGTTAAGATACAGGGCTTTTCCGATTATTGCGCCGGAAATGCCTGTTTCTTTCAGCGCGCTTACGTCGTCTATGTTTGTTACGCCTCCGGCGGCTATTATGTCGAGGGGGAAGTTTGATACCTCGCGGTACATGGGAATGTTTGTGCCGCTCATCATGCCGTCTTTTGCTATGTCGGTGTAGATTATTGTTTTTACGCCGATTTCGGCTAGGCGGGCTATTAGGGCGGTGCTGTCCTGGTCGCTTACGGATGTCCAGCCTGTTATTGCTACTTTGCCGTTTGATGCGTCTACGCCTACGGCTATGGCCTCGCCGAAAGTTTCGACTGCGTTTTTGGTTAGCTCAAAATCCGTTACGGCTACCGTACCTAGGATTACGCGGCTGATGCCCATTTCCAGTTTGGAGCGGATGTCGTCTATTGTGCGGATTCCGCCGCCGATTTGGACGGGGATGTCCACTGCCGATAGGATTTTTTTGACTGTTTCGTCGCTGTGGGCTGTGCCTCGGCGTGAGCCGTCCAGGTCTACTATGTGCAGGTATTCCGCGCCCATGTCCTGCCATTTTTTTGCTACTGCCGCCGGGTTTTCGTCGTAGACGGTTACTTGTTTGTAGTCGCCTTGTACAAGGCGCACGCAGCGCCCGTCTATTATGTCTATTGCCGGATAAATTTTCATTTACAGACTTCCCTTCGTGGATAGTACGCCTTGGACGCGCTCGTCCAGGCTTACCGCTTCGCTTAGTGCGCGGCCGAAGGCTTTGAAAATCGCCTCGGCTATGTGGTGATTGTTTTCGCCGTGTTCTACTTTTATGTGCAGGTTGAAACCGCCGCTTGTGCAGAACGCTTGGAAAAATTCTTTGATTAGCTCGGTGTCCATTTCGCCTAGGCGCGGTGTTGTGAATACTGCCTCAAAATGCAAGTATGGGCGGCCGGATAGGTCGATGGAGCAGGCCGCGAGCGCTTCGTCCATCGGAACGGTGGCATTGCCGTAGCGGCGGATGCCCGCGCGGTCGCCAAGCGCTTCTTTCAGCGCCTGGCCCAAGACTATGCCCGTGTCCTCGACGGTGTGGTGTCCGTCGATTTCCGTATCGCCCGCCACCTTCAGCTTCAGGTCAAAGAAGCCGTGCCGCGTGAACAGGTTCAGCATATGCTTCAAGAAGCCAATCGGCACATCCGCGAAGAATGAGCCGCTTCCGTCTAAGTTCAGTGCGGCGGAGATTTGCGTTTCGTTGGTTTTGCGTGCTACTTTTGCTGTTCTCACTACTTTGCCCTCCTGATTGCTACGGCGTTTGCGTGCGCGTCCAGACCTTCCGAATTTGCGAAGCGGATAACGTCCTCGCTTAGCCGCTCCATCGCCGCTTGGCTGAACGACTGCACGGAGCTTTTCTTCACAAAATCGTCTACAGAAAGCGGCGAGAAGAAGCGGGAAGTTCCGTCTGTCGGCAAAACGTGGTTGGGGCCGGACATATAATCGCCTAGCGATTCCGTCGTGTAGTTGCCCAGGAAAATAGCGCCTGCGTGGCGGATTAGCGGCAGTTTTTCGAACGGGTCGGCCGTGCAGACTTCCAGATGCTCCGGCGCTACTGCGTTGGATAGGTGGAAAGCGGACTCTATGCTATCGGCAAGCACGATTAGCCCGTTGTTTTTCAGAGAAATTTTGATGATATCCTTGCGCTCCAACCGGTCGGTCTGACCGACCAGTTCACTTTGCACCGCTTCTGCCAAAACTTGGCTAGTTGTGATTAATACTGAGGTTGCGCGTTCGTCATGCTCGGCTTGGCTAAGGAGGTCAGCGGCAACGAAGGCGGGGTTCGCGGTTTCGTCCGCCACTACGGTAATATCGCTTGGGCCTGCTATGCTGTCTATGCCCGCGTAGCCGAAAACAGCGCGCTTTGCCATGGTCACGTAGATGTTGCCGGGGCCTACGATTTTGTCTACACGCGGGACGGTTGCCGTGCCGAAGGCCAGTGCGGCTATGGCTTGGGCGCCGCCCATTTTATAGATTTCGGTAACGCCCGCCTCGGCCGCCGCGGCTAACATTACCGGATTTACCTTGCCGTCCGCGCCCGGCGGTGTCGCCATAATAATGCGCTCGACCCCTGCTACCTGCGCGGGGATTGCGCTCATCAAGAGGGACGAGGAAAGCGGGGCTGTGCCGCCGGGGGCGTACACCCCCGCGGAATCCACAGGACGGATGATTTGACCGAGAATCTCGCCTTCGTTCGAGGTATCGAACCAGCTGTTTTGGCGCTGGCGCTGGTGGTAATCGCGGATGCGGCACGCGGCGCGGTGCAGGGTTGCTTTCAGGTCAGCCGGCGTTGCGGCGAGCGCTTCTTTCATTTCTGCGTCGCTTACACGCAGGGTTGCGGCGGTTATGTCCGCTTTGTCCAGTTTCTTCGTGTAGTCGAACAGCGCGGCGTCGCCTCTTTGGCGTACGTCTTCGACTATTTTTTCGGAAATCTCGCGTACTTCCGGGTCGTCCTGCGAATCGCGGCTCATGTGTTTGGCTATGAAAGCCTCGGCTGCCTCGCGTGTCTTGCCTTCGAACTCGATAATTGGAATCATGTTGTTCAGTCCTCTCTTTTTAGGTTAAATAATTCGAAATCAGTCTTGTCTATCGCGGCAAAACCGTTTGAAAGCGCTCGCTCGCGCTTTCAAAAGCCGCTCTGCCAAGACTGTTTCTCATTGATT
>Ga0209755_10001238_pt1 | contig 41053 bp, 35 predicted proteins | sample TergutCo191P1_FD_187301 | JGI IMG/M metagenome (GOLD analysis project Ga0209755, IMG submission 187301) | Cornitermes sp. P1 segment gut microbial communities from Petit-Saut dam, French Guiana - Co191P1 (SPAdes) (version 2) | ecosystem: Host-associated > Arthropoda: Insects > Digestive system... | reverse complement strand
CCGTGCAATGAAGCCCCCTAACAAAATCGTTGCTATCGCCTAATACATCCAAGCATTCTTTGCCAGCCCTAGTCATTATTGCCATATTAAGCACTACATAAGCAGAGTCAGTGATTTCAATGCCCACTTTAGCAAACTCAGATCCTACTATGCCCATGCTAAAAGGAATAACATACATTGTTCTATCACGCATACTACCCTTAAACAAAGCTGTTAGTTTAAGTTTTGCCTCATTTGGTGCCATCCAGTTGTTAAGCGGTCCGGCATCATCACTAGACTCACTGCAAATAAAAGTCCTGTCCTCAACCCTTGCAACATCATTGATTGCACTTCTATGCAAATAGCAATTGGGCAATAATTGTTGATTTAAGGCAATAAGCTCGCCTAAATCTAAGCACTGTTGTCTAATAGCATCAAGCTGTTGTTTAGACCCATCAATCCAAACTACTTTTTTAGGCTCTAAAAGCTTGACACTTTCATCAACAAATTTTAGCACCTCTTTATTTTTTGTTAAAGGCATGTTTGACATAATTTTTTCCTCTCCTATGAGTTAAGTTAAAAAACCCCATATGATACTATGATATCACACAGAGTTTTTTTTTGCAACTAAAAACCATTAATAATATACAATTTATATAATTTTACATAGCTACCCTATTAACACAACCTATTGAAAATGAATCCCGTAGGGGGTTTGGTAAACTTGTTTCATAATTATTGGAATCCGTAGGGGCGACCTGTGGTCGCCCGACAACCCTGCTTTTAACAAGAATTCGCACTAAATGTAAGTGCTGCGGGCGACCACAGGTCGCCCCTACGAGTGTACACTATTCTATCAAACGCCCCTACAAGCTTTGCCGTATTCTTATCGCCTAAATTTAACACCACCAACTATATCGTTGCTATACCCTAGCCTATTATTGCCATTGTCATCATTAGTATAAGCGGCAATGTAATTATTGATAATATTGTGGACAATAAAAAGCCTTTAACAGAGGTGTCTACATCGCCGTCAAATCGCTCTGCAAAAGCAACAGCACTTGCAGCAGCTGGCATTGCAGCAAAGATTACGATTACTATAATAAAATAATTATTTGGGTCAATGCTAGAAAGTGCCCCTGTTAAGGCAAGCGGCAGCATGATTGCAAGCATCAATAACGGCACGCCCACCAATTTAATCACATTTGCTATATGCACCTTTTTATCCGATACAAGGCTTTTAAAGCTGACCTCACCTAACCTAATCCCCACAATAAACATAGACAACGGCAAGCTAGCATCCGCCAAAAAAGTAACCCCCCGCCCAATCATATGTGTCCTTTCAAATCCCTCTCCATGCAAAAAATTGATTTGCGGAACAAAAAACAACAACACGCCCACAGGGATAGCCACCACCGCTGGCACTAAAAATGCCTTTTTCCAATTAATCTTTTTTACATCCCCAGTAGAAATATATACACCAAGTGTCCACAGCCCCACATTAAACACGGCAATAAACGCCGCTGTATAAATAATCATCCTGTGATCGCCGCCAAACAATTCTTGAATAAAGTTGACCCCTAAAAACCCAGCGTTTCCAAATGCTGCCAAAAAAATCAATGCACCGTTTCTCTTTTTTGCTATTCCATATGCATCATCTTTGCCCTCTAAAATCGCCGCCGGTTGCAAGGTATCACCATTTGAGCCCGTCAATTTTAGTTTTTTGCTTGTCCTAAAGACGGCAAACTGCAAAATAGCAAACGGGATAATATGAGTAGCCATGGCAAGCAAAAAGACTACTACTAGGTTGACAGCCACTGCACCAGAGGGCTGCACGCTTGATCTAGCAAAGGCATTGATAATCAAAAATGGCTGGCAGATATAAAGCAAGATGATGCTAAGCGGCTTTAAGCAGCTAGAAGACAATAGCTTTAGTTTTCTCAAAATGAAAGCTGGCACTGCCAATAAAAGAATCATGGCTAATATAATAAACGAATTATAAAACATCTCGCCAGGGCTAAAGATGCTGCCATTTGCACTTAATAAAAAATTGAAAATTTGCATAACGGATATAATTATACTACATCCAAACAAGCTTGTCTAGTGAATTAATGCAAAAAAGACCAACAAGCAATTATTTTTTTGCTCATTAGTCTTTAATTGTAAAATGAATAGCTAAAGCCAATGACTGCTTTACTCGTCATTGCGAGCGATAGCGAAGCAATCCAGATTAAAATTAGTGATATCTTTATAACCTGGATTGCTTCGCTATCGCTCGCAATGACGGACAGAAACTTATTTTTATTACCGACCACCCTAAAGGTTTAACTATGCAATGCAAGGGGGATTATATACTCATTTTATGAATATTAAAAATAAAATCCATCCACATAGTTTCTTTACATTCTATTCAGCCCAACCGCAACTGCCAAAGTTCCCCAGTTTGGAGGCTGCAAAAACACGCCTGCATACCTTGCATTTTTAATATCTGTCATAAGCGCCGCCGCATCATCCGCCAAACCAGGCACAGCCCCTACACCCGGCACATTGCCCGTAAGTGCAATACTAAGCGGCAGCTCCACAATACCCATGCTAGGAATCAAATTAAAAGTCAAAATGTCTGTCCCAGGGTGGTGCGGTGCCATACCCGCTGGCATTGACATGAAGTTGTGTCCGCCCGCACTTATTAAAGGAACAACAGGGTTTGCAGGGCTGCCCATTCCAAACGCTATATCCATTTCTTCTAGACTATTATCCACATTAATCAAATATTCTCCATCCATCTTAAGTGTCGCTCTTATAACATGATGCTCTTGAATATTAAGCGGATAGAAATTGATTTGTGCTATGCCGATATAATTAATAGCACCCAAACTCATGATGGTTCTGTCAAAAGCGTCTCTAATTGGGGCATCAATAGCCATAAATTGCGTAACTAGCGGTGTCAAATTGTTTAAGTGAAACCATGCCGCATTTGATGGATTAAAGCTTTCTATTTGAGTGTTTTGTATGTTTACTCTAGGGCCATAAGGATCATCTCTAGTATACATATCACTCATCATAATAGCAGCACCGCCAAAATGCATCAAATAGCTGTCTGCTATCTCTACTCTATGGTGATTAGCCGTCAAAAACTCTTGCCATGTGTCAAAGCCTCTTATGCTAGTCATGTTAATAACATCTTTTTCATAATCAAACACATCATCACCACCAACAAACTCAAAGCCCATTCTGTGATTTGTCACAACCAAATTATGCAAATTAACCTGTCCGCCCGCACGCATAAAGCCCATTCCCCAGCCAAATTGACTGTCAGGACGCCTTGGAGCATTGCCTCTAGTAGATAAATTTTTAAAGTTGATTACGGCACCATCATGTGCATTAAGCCCTAAAAACTTTAAGTGAGACATAATACCGTTTGGCACAGAAAATCTGGTGTCCGCATCATCAATCAAAGGCATATTCTCTGTATCAAGATTAAAATAATTGCCCACAAAATTAAACTCGTTGCCCTCACCTCTTATGCTTCTTATAAACATAGATTGCCAGCGATTTAAATTTGAAAGTCCTCTTGTATTGTCATACTGGAAAAACTTCTCGCTAGGGAAAAGCTGGTTGCCGCTTGCATCCGTTGTCCTAAACACAAGATTGTCATGCAATACTATGCCGTTTATGTCTTGATCCTCACCTCTGAATGCATGCCACGCATTTATTATAGAGCCCTCATGTCCAGCTCCATACCAGGTTGTATGCCACTCTCCGTTATAATCAATTACGCTGCCGCCATGTGCCGAACTAGCATGTCTAAGCATAGGATTAACAGAGCTACGATTGTCAAAATATCTAATAAAATCATTGACATTGTTGACATTTACTGCGTCAATTACGGCAACACTTAGTGCTAGAACTCTATTAAACAAAGGCTCAGGCTCACTCATCCATACATCATAAATGCAATAGATTTGGTGGCTGATTCTAAAATTGTGCCCTATAGCTTGCTCGCTGAATTGAAAAACACCTTCATAAATTGTATTGTCGTCTGCATCCTTAAATGGGTTTACAGATACCCAGTCACTGATGTTGTCTTCAGTTAGCAGCACATATCTATATTCATTTTGCTGATCTTGATCTATGCTGCTAGCACCATCAGTTTCATCGCTTGCGCTCAACACATACTCATCATTGCCAGCTTCCTCATCATTGCTAGCATATTCATCATCGCCAGCATATTCATCATTGCCAGCTTCCTCATCATCTAACAGCCTTCTATATACTCTTATGTTGGTTCTATATTGCCCATTAAACGGGATAGAGTATCTAGTTTCTTCATCTTGCACCCAAATTTCAGGGAAAAACCTAAATTCATTGGCAGCACCCACATAATAGGTGTCGTTTAGTGCCATAAAGCCTCTGCCGCCTGCAATGCCTGTGCCTAGATAGTCAGAATTGCTTCTAAACTCTCTGATGGTTCTAGGAAACTCAAAATTGGTTATCCTAAGCTCCCCTTCAGGTCTTGGGCTAACGATGGTGATTCTTGTCTGTGCTTGCCTTGTGTGCGTTACGCCATCATAAATGTGAGTAAACGCAGCTGTCAGTGTTTGTTGTCCTGGGCTTGCGTTCATGTTTATTGTGCTAAGCGTAATCCTAGCATCAGGCAACGTGATGTCAATTTGGTCTTTGTCAGGGTCTTCCCAAGTGACTCTTAAAATCATGCCTGTTTCATCAAACTCTGTCCCCCTTTCAAAATGTGTTTGAGGCACATACAAAAACACTAGACTATGTATAGGGTTGTTGGTGTGAAACTCAACGCATTGTGCCGCTACCATAAACATGCTAAGCGCCAATACTAAGGCTAATCCCAATGAGATCAACACTCTTTTTGCTTTTTTCATAAATTTTTCTCTCCTTTTGTATATTATTTGTTTTTTTTATATTTTTCAAGCAAATGCTTGTAATTTTTTTATATGAATATGGTTTGTTTGTGTTTTTGGGAAATCTGTAGGGGTGACAGGGTGTTGGGCATAACATATGTTTGACAACCTCGTAGGGGCGTTCAGTGAACGCCCACATGTTGGCATAACCTGCGTTTGATAAAGCCTGTAGGGGCGACACCCTGTCGCCCGTGTATCGGCTATAACAGCAGCACGGGCGACAGGGTGTCGCCCCTACGAGTTCGCCATATATCGGGCGTTCGGGGATAAGCCCCTACAAAATCCACACACAACCCAACATCACACCAAATTTAAACGCTCATTAATTTTTCATTTTTCATTCTTCATTTTTCATTAATTAATCCTATCCCCTTGGGAACAAAATCATTACCTCATCTCTTGCACCGCCGCCATCATCTGCCCGTGCAATTATGGTGATAGGATAAACCTGATAGCCCCTAAACACAATCCTAACAGGGTTGCCCCTATCCACAATCTCCACAATATCTGTTTGCACCGACAACTCAAAAATCAAATTAGCCCTTGTTGCATTATATGGATGGATTACCCATGCAAGTGACACAACAAAATCACCATCCTCCCACAATATATCATTTTCAAAAATCTCTAGCACCCGCCTTTGATCCGCCCCCTCGCCCACTGTCCTTATCCTCTCATCAACAAACTCTATCCTATCAATCTGAATATTTTGATTAAAAACTCCTAGCTGTGTTCCAAAAAAGATAATAAATAAAACAGACGCACAATAAACAACAGCTACTATTAAAATTGTAGATTTTCTCAATTTATTTACATCTCCTTAAAATATACTTTTATATTAGTTATAAGCAAATATGCCCTAATAGAAACAAATGCAGCTGCAACCAAAGAAATTCTGATCCATGCAGTAGAATAATCTTGAATCATCAAAAATGTAGCAACTATAGTAACCAAAAACGATAAAAGCAGAGCGATTATCATAGATTTTGATTCATTTACATTTGATGACTCATGCACTCCGTCCACGATTTTGTTGTATTGAGGATTGGTTATGTCAAGCTCTATTGACCAGCAAATGTGCCCTACCATAAATGAAAGCGTGCTAAAAAAGATTAAAGCAACCATAGAGCTTGGAAGATTGTTTGCTCTTGCGATGATGATTACGGTTAATAATAACGAAACAGCGGCAAGCAAGGTGTCTAGCAGCATTTTTGCACCGATGTTGGCTTTGACTGTGTCAGGAGTAGTTTTTAATAGATACATTGCCTTGCCTTCTGACGAGAAGATGGATGCGGCACGGATGTGTTGTGAGGTGATTATGAGAGTAAGTATCAAAAAGTTTGTGGCAAGGGCAACCATGTCGCCTAGAAGGATTGTATCAAAGGCGGCATAAATGCGGTTTAATAAAAAGAGGGCTATGGGCATAATAATAAGCCCTAAAAGAGTGAAAGCTAGGGCAGATGGAGTCCTGAATCTAAGCAGTGCCTCTTTTTTTAGGATAGAAATATATGATTTTAGTTTGACATTGCTTTTGGCTTTTTTTAGCTTTGGCTGTCTGTTTTCTCTTGGCTTTGACACCATTAAAAAATATAGCGGACGAATGATAAAAAAGGCGGCGACTAAAAGTGCAATGGATACGCCCAGCGTGCTAAAAAAGATGACAACGCTTCTGCCAGTTATCGCCGTGTGCCCTATTATGGTTAGACTACCCACTGCCATTTCTGTTAGCCATGCAAACATAATAAAGTTTGCTGAAAATCTGCTTAAAAACGACCTGATTACATCTATATAATTTTCAGGATTTTCAAAAAATCTGATGTCTGCAGGGATAGCCGCAATTATCCTAAACACCAGCAATATTGCAAGCGTCATACCAGCAGCTGCCAGCACCAATTGAATCAGCTTAAACTTTTGCAAAAACAATATGGCAAACAATAGCGGAATAGACAAGAATGCAGCAATAATAACAGGAATCAAAGATATAACTAAAAACGCAAACGGCAATACAAAAAAGTATCCTACGCTTAGTGAGTTTATGATTCCAAAGGCGATAAACAACGGCAGAATATAATTTGCCGCTCTTTTTAATTCTAAAACATAAAAGACTATCAATTTAGAAATAAAGACTTGCCCACTAGAAACAGGAAATGTAATCAATATTTGATTGTCAAAGGCAAAATAAAGACTTTTTAGCAGTGAAAATGTAGTAAAAATGATAGAGAGCATCATCACTAAGCTAAATATAAATGTAAGCACATTGATAGGAATATAGCTAGGCTCTGGCACTCCCACCCAATCTAGCACAAAAAACACCAAAAACGCAAAAACTGTAGTCAGTGCAAATGCCAAAAAGAACAGCATTAATTTCAATAAAAATGCCTTTTTATCCTTTTTGCCCTTGCCGCCCAGCTTTTCTTTAAGCTGCATGGCGACCAGCGTTTTTAAATTTTTAAAATATGTGTTTTGCATAATTTATGTCATGATAGATTTTTCTAAGGCGAAGATCTCTCCCTACAGGGCTGTCGTGCCAAGAAGTGTTCGTGACAGCTCGCCTAAAGGCTAGCGAGATGACATTTAATTATGTCATTTCGAACGCAGTGAGAAATCTTTGCTTAATCAATTCAACTCTAAAGCAAGGCTTGTCCCCTCTTTAATTACCTCTTCATTGCTGTTTGGCGGCACTCCATGCTTGATTGTATACATATAATAATTCTCTAAACTAATCCCAGACTGCACTATCTCACTAATCGGCTTGTTCTCAACCAAAATCTTGCCTTTTCTGATGATGGCAATCTTGTCGCAAATGTTTTCTACTACATCCATTATGTGCGAAGAAAACATAACAATGTTGCCGTTTTTAGCATGCTCACGCATAATCATCTTGACTTGAAAAATGCTGTTTGGGTCTAACCCCGTCAACGGCTCATCAAGAATCCACACCTTAGGAGAGTGCACTAAAGCCGCCATAATGGCAATCTTTTGTTTCATCCCGTGCGAATATGTCCTCATTTGACTGTCAAATGCATGCTTTAGTTGAAAAATCTGCAGAAAATGCTCTAACAATTCATCCCTTTTTTCCTTCTCTATACCATATAAATCCGCCACATAATTTACATATTCTCTTCCTGTTAGCTTTTCATACAAAGCATAGTGATCTGGGACATAGCCTATCCTTTTTTTGGTTTCAATACTTTGCTTTTCTACATCAAAGCCGCACACTTGCATCTGCCCACTGCTAATCGGCTGCAAGCCCACCAAGGATTTAATAATAGTAGACTTTCCAGCCCCATTAGGCCCTAAAAATCCAAAGATTTCACCCGCTTGCACCTCAAAATTGGCATTTTCCACTGCAAAATGCTTGTTTGAGCCATATTTTTTTGAAAAATCAATTAGTTTAAGCATGTCCGCTCCTTGTGGGTTTATTGGGTCTGTAATATTTTCTAGATTGTATTGCGACATAAGTGCCATTGTGTCCATGTTGATGCGTTTTTTTCTATTAAACAACTCTTTTAAGCGATACCATGCACTAAAGTAGTATTCATATATAAGCCACATAGCAGCGGCGGCGACAAGAAAAACTGCAAAAAATATCGCTTGAAACAATATATAAAAGTGCATATAAACCTGTCCTATATAAAACGACACAGTCACATACATAATTCTTATCCATGAGTCAGGGAAAAAATCAATAATAAAATTGCTGTTTAAAAAGAAAAAGTCTGCCCCTGAATAAGCGTTTATAAAAAGTATGGACACAAAATAGATAGAGAAGAAAATCATTGAATAGCCAAAATGCTTTAATCTAGGTCTATCAAAGATTCCTAAAGCGACACACAATAGGGGCAAAAAGAATGCAAAATAGTGGTTTTGCCAATAAGAGAAAAATCCGTATGAAAGGCTGTTTGCCCCTGCATAATTGGGCATTAGGTTGGCTAAAAATGCACCCAAAACATTTATAAAGAAAGTAAAATAAAAGACTTTTTTTAGTTTGAAAATCAAACACACGGGCAAAATAAACATTGCGGTATTGCATAGGTGCAGCGGCCAACTTGATACACCTTGTCCTAGTCTGCCAAAATAAAAGATTTCAGAATACACTATCATAGCAGACAATGCAATGACCACAAGACAATATCTAATAAAGTCATTATACGGCCGCTCTGATCCTCTAAAGCTTGTGACATATTCATGCTGACTAGACTGCGTATTGGCAGCTGTCAAGGCAAATACATTGTTTAGCTTTTTTATTCCAAAATACAATCCAAACGGAACAATTATTGAAAAATATAACAGCATTCTGTGGCTAAATGTCAAGTCAAGTGCATTTGTCTCAGAACCTGGCCCAAATAATATATGCAGCATGTTGTTTGGCATAGTCAAAAGCAGCATAACAGGCAGCACGCACGCTATCGCAAGCCATTCTCTCTTTGCCTCTTTTTTGTCTAAAGACCTAAAGCCTTTGTTCTTTGCAAAATAATATACACTATGAATAGCCCCAAGCCCTAATATAAGCCCTAATTCTAGACTAAAAAACAGCATCCTTATATTAAACCCATCAAAGGCATATGCCCCGCCTATCAGCCTTGCACTTGAAAAGAAAAAAATCGCCGACACAAACGCAACAGGAGCAAAAATAAAGCTAATCATCCTAGACACAAACGGAACATTGAAAAACGCAGACAAGGCTATTGCCACAAGCCCGGCTAAATTAAGCCAAAGCAGCAGCATAGAAATAAGCACCAAGCCTTGCGATAAAAATTGATCCCCTAAAATCAAATAATTGCTTGCATCCAGCCACCCAAAATGCAACGCATACACACCATGATATGCACTCCTAGCCCACAAAAACCGCAAAAAGAATATTGTCACCATGCAAATGGTTGCAGTCAAATACAAAATAGATCGCACCCTTTTATTTTTAACTAAAAGATAAGCGGTCACAAGACCGCCTGCAATTATAAATATTAAAACTGTATATAAACCAACCATTATGGATATAGTATAACCTATTAAAACCAACTACACAAGCCTTTTTATAAACTTTTTTCAAAATTATGTCAAAATTACTTGATTTTATGAAATAAATGTGATATTTTTGTCGTATGAAAATATTTTATTCACAATTTAATCTCTCTCTTTGAGTGAGCTTGTGTGGCACTAGGCTAGTGTCAAGCGACAAGTTTAAAGCACAAAAGCTGCTTTGCTCAAAGGTTTTTAGCTGTTGAGCAAAATAGTTATCTTAGAAAATAGTCCTTTTTTGTTTGAGGTGTCCTTTTTTTAAGAGAATTTTGTGCTTTGATAAAAACTTAGTTTTTTATTACTCACAAAACTCTTTTAGATAGTATAAGGGCATCTTTTTTTAATGCAAAATAAAGGGTACTAAAACCCCCAGGGCGGGGCCCTGGGTTCCATCGCCTTCGGCGATGTTCCGCCCCTCGGGGCGGGGTTTTGCACCTTTGACGCTGTCGCAAATTTTCCCTTGCAAGCAAGAAAATTTGCTCGGTTGATAATTCTATATTGATTAAAGTGGCTATCTTTCACTATAAATAAAAAAAACAAAAAAGGAAAAACAAAAACATGAACAAAGAAATCTCAATCAAAAAGATTAGGTACGACGCTAAAGAGGTCTTTAGACAAGGCGGCTTTTATTGCTCAGAAGCAATTGTATCATCAATCAGAAAACACATCGCCCCTGAAATGCCCATTTCATATGTGGCGGCAGCATCTGGCTTCCCTATCGGCGTAGGCAGAGCAAAATGTATGTGCGGCGCAGTATCAGGCGCTGTCATAGTCCTAGGCTACTTTTTTGGCAGAACCGACCCATCAAGCATCGTAGACCCTAAGTCAACTAAATGCATGGAGCTTGCGCATGAAATTCAAGCGGCATTTAGAAAAAGGCACAAAGGCACTCTTTGCTGTCATATTCATGTGGCTGGCATGGATTTATCATCAGGTGAGCATAAAACTCAATGCGTAATGTTTACTGGTGATATGGCAGAAGATGTTTCTAAGATTATTGCTAGAGAGCTTAATCTTAAAATCATTGACTAGTGGGGGGGGGATAATAGATAATCATGATAAAAAAATTCTTTAAACAAATCCCTATTGGGATATGTGGCCTAGCACTAGGTCTTGCCGCATTAGGAAATGTGCTTATTGCGGACAATAATTTTACTTATACCAATCCTATTGGTGACGGGTTTCCTGAGCCTGTCCCAAGGCAAGCTATCTTGCAGGGCGCAACAATATTTAGATATATTTTGGGCGTCTTGTCGCTTATTTGCTTATTGCTGTTTATCGGCAGACTAATCGCTGACTTTAAGCATGTCAGTGCAGAATTAAAAACCCCTGTTCCCCTATCAACTCTGCCTACAGCGACCATGGCAATGATGCTGCTTGCCGCACTGATTGCCCCTCATGCATCAACCTTTGCTATCATCGTATGGTTTGTTGCAATTGCACTTCAGCTTGCAATCATGGTGCTATTTATTTGGCGTTTTGTAATCGGGCTTAGAAAAATTGAAAAGGGCTTGCGTTTAAAAAATGTTTTTCCTTCTTGGTTTATTCAAGCTGTAGGAATTGTCACTGCATCTGTTACGGCAGGACTTATGAACCCATTATTTGATTTCAACCTTTTAATCATAGGTCAAATCGCATTCTGGATGGGCTTTGTGTTATATTTTCCTACTTTAGTTTTTGTAATCGCAAGAATGGCTAAAGTAAGAATTTTTCAAGAGCCTGCTAAAAAAACTATAGCTATCTTTGCTGCCCCTACCTCACTTATGGTAGTTGGATACTTTCAAGCGTTTCAGATGCTGCCGCCTAGAATTGCCGGAATGCCTGTCCGTGCCCCAGGAGTCTTTGGGCCTAACACAGTACCAGCAGCATATGGAAACCTATACTTTTTCTACTTTTTGATGCTTATGGCTGTTATTACTTATGTGTTTGTATTAGTCAAAATGATTTCTTTATTAAGAATCAGATATTATCCGTCATACTCGGCTTTCACTTTCCCTTTGGTAATCTCTGCTTTGGCATTTAGAATAACGGCAAATGTATTGACTGCACTTATTATGCTGCCGCAGCCAGGGGCTATACCATTTGCACCATACGCTGGCTTTGCACACACCGAGCTTATGGTTCATATTGCAAACTTTATGCGTCACTTTGCCAGCTTTGCACTTATACTAGCTATCGCTGCTTGCCTGTTTGTACTTATCCACTATGTCAAAAACTTCTTCTTTTGGTGCAGTTTCTCTAAAAAAGATAAGGGCACTGATATTCACTTGTTAGAGCAAAAAAATAAACCTGCACTTGCAACTGCTTCTGCTACTCCTGCTCCTAAAGTTGAAACTAATACTACTACTGACAATCCAGCAACTGAAGATAATCAATAACTAAATCTAAAAAACCTTCTTAAAAAATTTGAGCCTGCCTCAAAATTCAGGCAGGCTCTTATTTTGTTAATGCGAAAAATGAGGCTTCCCGTCACAAAATTCGTTTTAAAATGGAATTTAGCAGACTTGTAGGGGCGTTCACTGAACGCCCGACAAACCAGCTTTTAGTGATAATTTACACTAAATGTGAGTACTTCAGGCGACCACAGGTCGCCCCTACGAGTACACAATATAGAGCTAGCTTAGAGCGAAGAGTGGCTCAATTAGGAATCACTAGAGACCAAACTATCATCACTTTCTGTAGGTCAGGTCATAGGTCAACACACACTTGGTTTGTGTTTAAATATGTATTGGGCTTTGAAAATGTGCTGGTTTATGACGGGTCAATGAGAGATTGGGCAAGAGTAGAATTGGCTAATTCGGCTGCTCCTTCTAATTATTTCCCTATGTCTATCAACCCTCAAGCACCAAACAACATTATTATAAACTTTCATACGCACGGCGGCAGAGTTAATAATAGTGGCAGCTTGTCATATGAGTTGTATGGAGTGGGCACAATCTTGGCAAGAGCATTGCTAACAGAGGCTGGAACCATCCCAGCAAACCACAATGCAAGGGCACTTGGAGTATCAAGACAAGGCTTTGTGTTTGGATACTGGTCACTATCAGCTGGCAGCGGCAATCCTATCAATTTGGCTACGCATGTATTCAATCAAGATACTACTGTTCATGCAGTTTGGTACCCTATCACCATCACACACGCACAAGCATATGCAAAAATAAATTAGGTATTATACCCCCAGGGCAGAGCCCTGGATTCCCATGCCGCCAAGGGCGGCATGGTTCTGCGGCTGAGCCGCAGGGTATAACACCATTTTTGGTGGTCGCAAATTTTCCCTTGCAAGCAAAAAAATTTGCTCGGTTAATGAATGCCCCTCAAATCAATACACTGGTGATAGATTCAAGAACATGGAACGAATTTATTGGATATGATAGAGAAATAGATGCTCCTAGTATCGGAAGAGTGGCAGGTGCTGTGTGGGCTTGCTGGAACACCTTGTTAGCAAATGATAGAGAGGAATTTTTGGATAGAGTGCTATATCTAACTGGCAATAGACGCAATGTGACTATATTGCTTTATTGCAGAGCAGGTGCAAGAAGTCAAAATGCATCAAGATTTTTAGCAGCAAACGGGTTTTTGAATGTATTAGACTTTGGCGGAACAGTGACTACTCCATGGACATTGTCACCGCTAGTTACTGGCGAACCTGTTTAAAAACATTTGACTAATTAAAAACTATAGGATATAATATTATGATGATTTATTTTGACAATGCATCAACTAGTCTTTTAAAGCCTAATAGAGTGGGGGCGGCAGTAAGTGCCGCCATTCACTCATTTGGCAATGCCTCAAGAGGTCTGTCCGCCCCGTCAAGGCTTGCTAGTGCCGCAATAGACAAAGCAAGGTCTAATATAGCTAGGCTAATAGGATTAAACAATCCCTTGAACATAGCTTTTTTAGGCTCTGGCACAGAGGCATTAAACCTTGTGATAGGTGGACTAATCAGCCCTAGCGACAGCGTGATTAGCAGCCATTTAGAACACAACGCAGTATTAAGACCGCTATATTTAAGCAAGGCTAATTTATCATTTTTATCTTGTGACAAGCATGGAAATGTGGACATAGATTCATTTGATAAAGTGGTTAAAAAGGATACAAAATTTTTGGTTTGCACGCACGGATCAAATGTAACAGGCAGTATTGTGGATGCAAAAGCTCTTTATAAAAAATGTAAGGCACATGGCATAACCATGATACTTGATATTTGTCAAACTTTGGGGACAGTGGAAGTGGACATGGATATGGCGGATATTTTTTGCTTTACTGGACATAAGGGGCTGTTTGGCACTCAAGGTATAGGCGGCATTATTATAAAAGAGGACAAGCATGATTTTAAGGTGCTAAAAACAGGCGGGGCTGGCTTTAATAGTTATGATAAACTTCATGCAAGCAAAATGCCTGATATATTTGAAGTGGGCACTATAAACGCACATGGGCTGGCTGGGCTTAATGCAGGGCTGGAGTTCATTTTTGAAGTGGGCATAGATGAAATTGAAAAAAGAGAGTGGCAATTGACTAAAGCGTTTTATGATGGAATAAAAGGGATTTCTGGGGTTAAAGTATATGGGGATTTTGAGACTGGGGTGCATAAAAAAAGGCTGCCCATAGTGTCTATCAATATTGATGGTATGACGGCTGGAGAGCTTGGCACAAGACTGGAGAGTGAGTATGACATAGTGACTAGGGCGTCTATACATTGTGCGCCGCTTATGCATAAATTTTTTGGGACTGACAAGGCTGAATGGGATGGGATGGTTAGATGCTCTTTTTCGTATTTTAATACGATGGGAGAGGTGGGGCTGGCGATTAATGCGATTAAGGAGATAGCAAAAAATGCTGATTAGTTTTGGTTCTACTTCTCATGCAATAAGGGGTGAGAGGGTGCTGCTTGATGACGGGATAAAGGTAGTAGTAATGCCGTTGCCGTCTAAGATTAGGGCAGGCTGCGGAATAGCTTTAAAAATAGAGCTTTGTGACATTGATATCATAAAAAAAATATTGACTAAGCATCAAATTGAATTTGAGGTACACACATTATGAAAGAAATAAATATGCTAAAAAAGCCTTGTCCTATGCCTGTAATTGAGGCAAAAAAAGCTTTGTTAAGCAATGATACTGATGGCATTATAATGAGAGTAGACAATATGCCCGCTGTTAAAAATCTAGAAAAGCTGGCAAAAAGCTTGGCTAGCGATTTTTCTTTTGAAAAGCTGGCTAGCAATGATTATAAGATATCTATGGGGAAAATAGACAAAAATGCAGCAAAGCTAGACACTGTGCAAAATGCTGTGCAAAGCGATAGCGATGCAGCCTCTTTAGTGGTCACAATAGGCTCAAACAAAATGGGAAACGGTGCTGACGAACTAGGCAGCATCCTAATCAAAAGCTTTTTATACTCACTTACAGAGCTTGACACTCCCCCATCACACCTAATCCTTTTCAATTCAGGCGTGCATTTGACCTCTAATGACTCAAACGCACTTGACACGCTTATTTCCCTATCAAAAAAAGGCACCAGCATACTGTCATGCGGCACCTGTTTAAATTATTATAACCTAACTGACAAGCTAGCAACAGGATCTATTGCCAACATGTATGAAATCACACAAATACTAGCCTCTTCATCAAAAATAGTCAATCTTTGATATGGATGAGATTCTTACAGAATGACAAAATTAAAAAATGTTTATTAAACGCAAATACTATCCCACCCTCAACCTAATTCTTTGTCATCCTGTTAAGGATCTCTTCTTTATAATCTACATTACAATTTATATCCCTATTGACATGGCAATAACAGAGTAATTAATCTCACCCCATCATTATAATATGTCGCTCCTGTTTTGTTTAGTAACCCTTTTTGCCTCTTCTAGCCGCCACTTTTTTATGTTTGCATGATGACCGCTCAGCAGAACATCAGGCACTTTTGCTCCTTCAAACTCGGCTGGTCTTGTATAATGCGGATACTCTAGCATCCCCCCCAGTGCATCAGAAAAACTCTCTTCCTCATGTGAATTATCACTGCCAAGCACCCCGTCTACAAACCTTGATATCGCATCAATTGCCACCATCGCCGCAAGCTCCCCACCCGTCAACACAAAATCACCAATAGATAGCTCTTCATAGCCGCAAATGTCAAGCGCCCGTTGGTCTACTCCCTCATAATGCCCACACAAAAACAACAAGCCATCTTTTTGCGTTGCAAGCTCTTTTGCGATAGCATTATTAAATCGCCTACCTCTTGGTGAGAGGTAGATTTTTTTTAGCTTGCCATCAGGATCAATAGCCCTGGTTGCACTCACAATAGGCTGGGGAGTCATTACCATGCCGCTGCCGCCGCCAAACGGAGTGTCATCACATTTATGGTGCTTGTCGCTAGAAAATTGTCTGATATCCACTGTTTCAAAATCAATCGCATTAGACAAAATAGCCCTGCCAACAATGCTTTGCTTCATGGGTGCAAACATATCCTTAAACAATGTCAAAACCTTTATTATCATTGATTAATTACCGCAACACTAGCCAATTTATCCACATCCACCTCTATCGTTTTGTTTTCAATATCCACTTTCAGCCCCAATTTTAATAAATGTGGAAACATCAATTTTCCGCCACTATTTAACTTTATTTCCAGCACATCCGCTGCCCCATATTGATAAACATCACTCACTATCCCCTCATACTCACCGCTTTTAAAGCTGCAACCTATTAAATCACTCACAAAATACTCATCCTCACTTGGCGGCTTAATATATTGCTTGTCAATAAAAATCTCTTTATTTTTAAAGCTCTCCGCCTTTTCTAAACTGTCTATTCCATCCAATTTTAGATACACAAACGGCGCACTCACACTCGCCTCTAATACGGCAAAAAGGGTAGTGCCTATATACACTTCCCTAAAAGACATAAATTGTTTTAAATCCTGACTAAAGGGCTTGATTTTTAGTTCACCCTTCAATCCCCTAGACTTAATTATCTGACCTAATACAATTAGATTGCTCATAGTTCAAAATAGCTAAATGCAATATATTCTATGCTTGCTCAACAATATCAAAATTAAAGTATTGACCGTTTTTGTTTGCCGCCTTTAATACTGTCCTTATCGCTTTTGCAACTCGGCCGTTTCTGCCTATCACTCTGCCCATGTCATTTTTAGGAACTTTAACAATCAGCTTGTCCCCTTCATTTTCATAGACAATGCTGTTAGGCTCGTCGGCTAAAGATGCAAGAATAAATTTAATTAATTCTTCCATCTAGGCTTAGTCCTCGCTTTTTTTCTTAAGCTTGCCTGTCTTAGCTGGCTTAGGGCTCACTTCTAAAACGCCCGCTTTTTCTAACAGTGTCCTAACTGTCTGAGTAGGTTGAGCGCCTTGAGAAAGCCATTTTTTAGCCAAATCGTTGTCAATTTTGACCTCAGCTGGGTTTGTAAGCGGGTTGTAAGTACCGATTAGCTCGATATACTTGCCATCTCTTGACACCCTGCCATCCTTTGCCACAATGCGATAGAATGGTGATTTTTTATCGCCCATTCTGGTTAGACTGATTTTTACTGCCATGTTACTCCTTTTTTTACAATGCACAATGCATAATGCACAATGCATAATTGTTGAATTTTATTATGTTATAATTTCTGCCTCTATACTAGATGCACCTCGCCTTAATTGTGCATTATGCATTGTGCACTATTGCATTGATTAAAACGGTAGTTTTCCGCCCTTTTTATTAAAGGATTTCATCATATTTTTGACTTGATCAAACTGATTCAACAGCTGATTGACCGTCTGTATTGTTGTGCCGCTGCCCGCAGAAATCCTCTTTCTCCTAGATGCCTTTATAATATTAGGGTTTTCTCGCTCTTCTTTTGTCATCGCCCTGATTATCGCCTGATATTGTATCATCCTATATTCATCAATCTCTTTTGCTCCACCCAATTTTAGTTTATTAGCCCCAGGAATCATGCCAATTAGCTCTGATATGTTCCCCATCTTTTTAAGCTGCTCAAACTGCACCAAAAAGTCATCTAGCGTAAACTTATTCTCTCTCATTTTTTTCTCTAGCTTTGCCATCTCTTCTTCATTGATACTAGCCTCCGCCTTTTCAATCAGCGTCAACACATCACCCATCCCCAATATCCTTGACGCCACCCTATCAGGATGAAACGCCTCTAGATCCCCCATCTTCTCTCCAATTCCACTAAACTTAATAGGCTTTTTTGTAACCGCCCTAATAGACAATGCCGCACCGCCCCTAGTATCCCCGTCCATCTTAGTCAAAATTACACCGCTTATGTCCAATTTTTCATTAAAAGTAGTGGCAACATTGACAGCGTCTTGCCCCGTCATCGCATCAACTACAAGCAAAATCTCATGCGGCTGCACCGTTTTTTTGACATCAACCAGCTCGCCCATTAGTTCCTCATTGATATGAAGTCTGCCTGCCGTATCAATAATCACCGTATCAAAGCCATTTTTAATTGCGTGCTTAATCCCCTCATCTGCTGTCTTAAAAACCTTTTGCGTGCCTTGCTCATAAACCTCTGCACCTACATTTTTTCCCACTACCTTTAGTTGATTTATTGCCGCTGGTCTATAGATATCGCACGCCACTAGCAGCGGCTTTTTGCCTTGATTTTTTAAATGCAAAGCAAGCTTTCCGCACATAGTAGTCTTTCCTGCACCTTGCAAACCCACCATCATAATAATTGTCGGCGGCTTTGAAGAAACCTCTAGTTTAGAAATTTGTCCGCCCATCAATTCAATCAACTCTTCATGAACAACCTTAACAACCTGTTGCCCAGGTGTCAAGCTTTTTAATATCTTGTCCCCTATCGCCTTTTCACTCACTCTTGCTACAAAGTCTTTCACCACCAAAAAATTGACATCGGCCTCTAACAAAGCGACCCTAATCTCACGCATGGCATTTTTAATCTCTAATTCTGATAATTTTCCCCTAGCCTTAATTTTAGAGAACACATGCCCCAATTTATCTGATAAACTTGAAAATAATGCCATAAAATTTAATCCAACAACAATGATACCAAATCAAAATTTAGCTGTCAAGCGTTTTATCTAGCTGTATAAAAAATTTGCCCCAGTGTAATAGAATTTTTCACTATTTCATAAAGCACATAAAAAAGGCGGAAAATCATAATGAATTTCCACCTTTTAAAACTGGGGTGAATAATGGGATTCGAACCCACGATCTCCGGAACCACAATCCGGCGCTTTAACCGGCTAAGCTATATTCACCACACATGGCACGCCGGAAGGGAGTCGAACCCCTGACCCACAGCTTAGAAGGCTGTTGCTCTATCCTGCTGAGCTACCGGCGCACAATTGAATACATTAAATTTAACCACATTCTATTTTAAAAGTCAAATAAAAAACACGGCATTTTTGTTGATTTATTAAAATTTTTATGTTATAATGCATGTACCAATCAAAATGGGGAGGTGCTAAATGTAGGGGATGTAAAAAATTAGGAGAAGATTTTTTGTCCTATTAAATAGAAATTTTGCAGTTAATACTGGATGTATTAACAAAAAATTTATATTTAATAGGGCAAACAAAGATTCCCTATATTTTTTATATCACCTGCATTTAGCACCGACCAAAAAAAACGGAGAAAAATTATGGCATTTGAATTAAGTGGAGATACTAAAAACAAGCCTTGTGCATGTGGATGCGGGGCAAAGGCCGATGTTTCTATTGTTGTTGGCAAGCTGGATATTCCTATCACCAATGATTGCATGTATAAAATGGTGCTAGAGTTGTTTTCACTGACAGAGAGCATCAAAAAAAATCAAATCAAAACTAAGCTAGGTTCTTTTAAGGATTCTTATGGGATTTTTACTGATTATGGAATCGCTGAAGAAAAGCATGATGATGCGTTGGTTTTTTATAATGAAGAGACAAAAAAGGGTGTAAAAATTGAATGGAATGAATTGTATAGCTTTGTTAAACACACAGGAATAAATGAATATTAATTAAAAAGGATAATCCAAACAATCATGATATACTTAGATAAATTTGAGCTGGTTGATGAAGAGGCTCAAAAATCACAGATTCAAAAAATAAAAAACTCTCATTCAAAGGATGAGCGGTTTCCTATTGGCTTCTTTTATAAAAAGCAATTAAAACAGGTGGACTTTGAAAATATCACCATATTTTATGGGGGCAACGGATCAGGAAAATCTACTCTTCTTAATATAATTGCAGAAAAACTAAATTTAAATCGCCATGCGGACACTGCACTTACTACTGCTTTTTATGATTATTGCGACCTATGCAAAATCAAATCCAAAGCCTTGCCACCATCTAGCACCATGCTAACAAGCGAGGATGTTTTTAAAGCAATTTTTCACCAAAGGGCAAAAAATATTGGCATCAATGAAAAAAAGGCAGAATTAGAGGATTATTTTGATACTACTTCAAACGATTTTATGTTTGAAGGGTTTGAAAACTCTCATTTAGTGTCAAAAAAATTGACAAAGCTGTCTTATATAGAAAAAAAGACTGAAATGAAAGAGCGCCAATATTCTAATGGGGAAAATGCTATTAGGTTTTTTAAAAATGAAATGAATAAACGAGCGCTTTATTTGTTGGATGAGCCTGAAAACAGCTTGTCTCCAAAGTTTCAGCTAGAATTAAAAACCTTTTTAGAGCAATGTGCCACAGACGGCAGCCAATTAATAATCGCCACGCACTCCCCTTTTATATTAGCTATTAAAGATGCAAAAATCTATAGCCTTGATGACACTCCAGTATCAGTAAAAAAATGGTTCTCTTTAAAAAACATGCAAGTCTATTATGACTTTTTCATAAAACATAAAGAGCTGTTTGAAGCAGATGACGACTTTGGCTCTAAAAAAGTGCGTGTCAAAAAAACAACTACAGATGCCACTTAAAAAAAACTATGCCGCACATTCAATTAAACAACATCAAAAAAACCTATACCGTTGGGGCAGACACTATCAACGCTCTAAACGGACTCAGCCTTGAAATAAATCAGGGCGAGTTTGTCGTTGTAGTCGGCCCATCTGGCAGCGGAAAAACTACGCTTTTAAACCTATTGGGCGGCATGGACACTCCGTCAGACGGCGACATAATTATTAATGATAAAAATATCTCAAAATATACTCAAAGGCAGCTGACACTATATAGACGCAACGACATAGGCTTTGTTTTTCAATTTTATAACCTTATGCCCAATTTGACTGCACTAGAAAATGTAGAAATTGCTGTTGAAATTTGCCTAAATCCACTAAATCCTAAGGACATTTTAAGTGAAGTAGGACTAGAGGACAGACTGCACAATTTCCCCGCTCAATTGTCTGGCGGAGAGCAGCAAAGAGTGTCCATTGCAAGAAGCATAGCAAAAAATGCCCATCTTATCCTCTGTGACGAGCCCACCGGGGCACTAGATTATAAAACAGGCAAGCAGATTTTAAAATTGCTGCACACCATTTGCAAAGCACACAAAAAAACTGTAATCCTTGTCACCCACAACTCTTTTTTAAAAGACATGGCAGACAAGGTTGTCACAATGAAATGCGGCACAATAGACAGCATCATAACAAACCAAAGCCCTGTATCAATTGACGATATAGAGTGGTAAAACGACACAAATAAAGCAAAGATTTCTCACTGCGTTCGAAATGACATAAATTAAAATTGTCATCTTGACACCCAAAAAATTATTGCACATGAAAACATCCTCTTTATTGACTATCAAGACATTCAAAAAGAATTTTTTAAGGCTGGTTATTATTATGTCACTGGCCTTTATTACTATTGCTATTGGCGGAGGCATAGGATCACTTGCACCTAGGCTTCGTGACGGGATTTATTATTTAGAAAATTTGCATGATAGAGAGCTAAGCCATTATAGACTGGTGGCAGACGGCATAGAAACCGTCACGCTTTTTTTGCCAGCATTTTTTATTGTAGTAACCATATTGGTTGTGTATGTCTCCATAACACGGCTGATTGAGCATGAAAGGGGCATGATGGGCACGCTTGCCTCGCTAGGCTTTAATAAGGCGGGCATTTTGTTTAAATATGTGCTGATGGTGACCATTGCAACCTTGCTTGGCACTATTTTAGGCATAATATTGGGGCATTTTTTTGTATCTCCACTGCTGTTTAGAGTAATCGCAGAGCAGTTTAATATTCCTGATACTGTATTGCCCGTATTCCCTTGGTTTGGGATAATCGCATCTATTATCACTGTGGTTTTTTCTGTGCTGATGACGATTATTTTAGGAATGCTTGCCTTAAAGGGTGCGCCTTGCCAATTGCTGCGACCTAAAGCACCTAAAGTGGGGGCAAAGATTTTGCTAGAGAGAATGCGGCTACTTTGGAAAGTGCTGCCATTTAGGTATAAATCCAGCCTTAGAAACATTTTTAGGTATAAAGTGCGGCTTTGCTTGACAGTTTTTTCTGTGATTTTTACTACTGCTTTGGTGTTTGCATCCTTTGCGTTGCCGTCTGCAATAGGTGCTACAAACCCTGCTATCATGGATTTGATTCATCCTGTTTCTAGCCTAATTGCTGTCGCTGCTGTGGCATTAGGGGTGCTTGTAATGTATAATATTATAAATATCAACATAGAAGAACGCAAGCGAGAGATTGCAACACTGATGGTATTAGGGTATAAAAACATAGAGGTGACGGGATATATTTTTAGAGAGGTGTTGTTTTTGACTATTTTGGGACTGTTGCCTGGTTTGCCTATCGGGTTTTTGTTTATGCGGTTTTTATTTGAGGAAATGGCGTTTGGGGGCATACAATATATTGGATGGTATGTATGGATTGTATGTGCCGTTGTTATCCTTGCCTCACTAGCGTTTACTTTTTTGCTGCTCTATAAAAAAATATTAAAAACTGATATGACAAGTTCTTTAAAGAGCGTAGATTAAAGCTTGATACCTTAAAAGATGCTTAACTGAAAAATATTTTAACCTGTGAGTGACTAAACCATCGCCACTAGTAATAGAAATCATTTTATTAAAATCATATAAAAAATATACAAAAAACTCTAAAGTATACACCAAAAATTGATTGTCATAATGCAGATAGATTAAATTTTCTAATTTGGCTATCTGCTCTTTTATAGACTCTAGCCTTATGCCAAATAAATATATAATCGCACTGTCTGTAGTCTGCTCTGTGTCTAGCCGCACATTTTGATATATAACATACTCTATTAGCTGGGCACTAAACAACAAAATATCCCTAAGTGCCCTATTATCCGCCCTGTTATCCATCGCCCTAACCCTCACCCTTGGCACATCCACAACAAACACCCCCGTCTCAAATCCATCCATCCTTGCCGCCACACCATCAGCATCTTGCCTAGTCAAATATGCCGCCGCACTCACATGAAAAATGCCATCATTAATAATAAATCCCCCACCGCCCCCGTTTTTTACCTCACTAGACAAGCTCTCCGCCTCACCTAAGCTAGTGCTAGTGCCCAGCGTCAGCACAAAATAAGTGCGTCTATTAAGCCTAACTCCAATATTGGGGATAATAAAAACAAACGCACTTACAGCCGCCCCCACAAGCAAAACAATTGCCAAAAAAAAGGCAAAGGGCTTTGACAGCTTTTTGCGTCCAAACCCCCGCCTCTTAATAATATGCGGCGTATAAAAATCCTTAATATGCACTAGTATACAGTATATTGCTGCCTAGTGCTAAATAGAACTATTATTAATTATTAATAGCAACATAAAATTCTTCACTTGCCTAAATATTTATATTTTTTGCCCATCTTTATCACAATAACCACCGTCACTATCATCGCTAACGCCTCTGCTAAAGGCAGTGCCAACCACGCCCCATCTATGCCCATCACCCTTGGCAGCGTCAACAACAACCCAATCATAAAAACCAAGCTCCTTGCCGCCGTCATTATCCCGCTCATAAGCCCATCATTAAACGCTGTCAGCATCCCAGATCCAAAAAAATTAAATCCCATAAACACAAACGCTGTCGCAACAATCATCATTCCCCTAACCGCCATATCATGAAAATCCCTTGTCACATTTATATAAGCAAAGTTTCCATAAGCATCAATAGGCATAAAAATATAATAAGGGTCTACAAAAATACGCACCATAGGATCTGCTAGTATAAAAGTCATGCCCAGCGTAATCACAGACAATATACTGACGATTATCAAGCTCTTTTTAAACAAGCTTTTGATTTTGTCTATGTTTTGCTTGCCATGATTATAGCTAATTATGGGGGCAATACCCATAGAATATCCCATATACAGCGACATAAACAGCATTTGAAGTGCAAGCACAATGCCTGCCGCCCCCACTCCATCACTGCCGATTATGTCAGTCAATACATTGTTTAATAAAATAGTAGTAATCGCTGCCGCCATAGATCCTATCATCTCGGATATTCCGTTTATGCTAGATCGCCCAACAGCACGCATATCCCATTTTGGCTTAACAAAATATAGCGTGCCTTTTTTGTTTCTTGCAAAAAATATGCACCCGATTATTACCTGAACGCTAAATCCCATACCAGTAGACAGCCCCAGTCCAAACACGCCTAAATCTAGCACAAAGATAAAAATTGCATTCAAACCAATCGTGAGCAGCGACCCTGCCGATGAGGTGACTAGGCTTAGAATAGGTCTACCGTCTGCTATCATAAACTGCACAAACAGCATTCCTAAAATCATTACTGGCATTGTCCAAATGATGGGTATCATATAATCTAGGCTTAAGTTAAACACATATTCATCTATGCCTCTTGCACCTAAAAGCCGCAAAATAGGGGCTCTTAGAAAAAACGATATAATAGACAATGCTATGCTTGAAATGATTCCGACAACTGTCAGCAGGCTAAAAACCTCTCTTGCCTTTTGATTTTGCTTTGCACCTTTTAGTTTTGCGACAAGGGCGCTGCCACCCATAGACAGCATTGCACCTATTGCCATGGCTATTGAAAAAAATGGGCCTACATAACTGACGGCGGCAAGTGCATCAAGGCTTATTCCACGAGAGGCAAACACCATAGACACTATTTGAAAAGCACCCATGATTAGCATGGATATGACGGTGGGGATAGTAAAAGCTATTAAGGATGAAAAGGTGACAGGTTTGTTTAGACGAGACTGCTCTAAAGCTTTTAAACTATTTTCCCCCTCATCATCTTTTTTGTCCTCTCTTTCATCATTTTTTTCATCATAATAATCAGTTTCAGTTTTTAATTCAATTATTATTTCCTCTTGCATAATTCCTCCGTGTCTATGACAATAGCGGCAACTAGTGTATCTATGCTGGGCACTATAAAAGCATCTTTTTGTGATAATTGCAGCGTGCAAAGCCCGTCAAGCGTGGCTATAAAGTGCTGAGCCAGCATAGCGGCATCCCCTTTTTTAAACTTGCCCTCCTTTTGCCCTCTTTTGATTAGGCTTGTCATTAGTCCAATCATTTTATTATGATAATTAACAAACGCATCCGCCCATTCCTTGTCGTGTTTTTTTGGCAGCGGATGAGAAAACATTACCGACCACTGCGCAAACTCATAGCTTGCTTCAAGCCCCCCTATCACCTCTTCACAAAGCCTAGTCAAAATTTTTAATGCACAATCACCGCTATCAAAAATAGCATCAATCTCTTGCATCTCCTCTAAAGACATCTTTACAAGCGCCCCAAAAACCTCTTCTTTGGTTTTATAATAATGATACATAAGCCCCACGCTTGCACCAGCTAGCTTTGCAATGTCTTTTATGCTTGTGTTGCCCAAACCATTTTTGGCAAACAGCTCTATCGCTGCACATAAAATCCTATCATGAGTAGCCTCCCTCTTGCCCACATACTGCCCTTTTTCCATAAAATTAATCTCCCATTTTTTTGAATATTTGTTCAATTTTATCATACACATTATGCATTGTCAAGTAAATTTGAATATATATTCAAAAAAATATTGCAAAAAAAACGCTCTATTAATGTTTTATATGAGCGTTTTTTCATGATTAATATATCAACCGAGCAAATTTGCGACCGCCGCATCGAAGATCACGAAGTCAAAGGTTTAAAACCTCGCCCCTTGGGGCGAAAGTCACCGTAGGTGACGGGTCCAGGGCTCCGCCCTGGGGTTTTAATATCCTTTATATCTGATTTTAAAATTACCTTCTAAAAATACCTGGCCACCAATGCTGCCCCAGCCTTATGTCACCTTTTTTAAGCACATTTTTTGGCGATAAAACAGTTGCCCGTTTGCCATCCTCAATCGCATATCCAGCCACCTTAGCATACACATTATATTTGTATTTATCATTAAAAGACACCTTTTTATTGCTGTTGTACGGCAACACAAATGTATGCACCCCATCCTCTATCACCATTCTATAATCCGCCTCTTTTTTCAGTTTAGAAAACTCCCCTGTCACCTTCCACTCTTGCAATTTTGACCGCCTAAACGACACACATACATTGTCTAATTCAACCTCATCGCCCACTCTCCCAAAATATGCACCGCTAATCCTATCCAATCTATCCACCAGCGTGCAATCACAATCCCCCAATATAGTAACATCCTGTCCATCCTTATGCATATGATCACACACTTTGCCCTCTATCAAAAAATAATGCTGCCCGTCAGCACACTCAATGCTTTCATCGCTGCAAAAAAACAGCACATTGTCATCATAATCATCAATAACATAACCCCCATCCACCTTGCTCACAACCCCATAATCAGCAACAAAGCCGCCCACCTTGCCCAAAAATTTACTCATTATTTACCTCCTTAATTATTATACATTAATGCAAAATCTCACAAAAAAGGCGACTAAAAAATCGCCCTTTTATCCGTTTATACTCTATTTAGCATATTCAATGCTTCTAGTCTCTCTGATTACATTTACCTTAATTTGCCCTGGATAATCCATTTCCTCTTCAATCTTTTTAGCAATATCCTTAGCCATAAACACAGCTTTTGCATCGTCAATAGCATCGGGTTTGACCAATATCCTAATCTCACGACCAGCCTGAATAGCAAACGATTTGTCCACTCCGTCAAAGCTGTTTGCAATACCTTCAAGTTTTTCTAAACGCTTAACATAGTTTTCTAGCGTCTCTCTTCTAGCCCCAGGTCTTGCACCGCTTATAGAGTCTGCCACCATCACCAACACCGCCTCAACTGACTGTGCCTCAATATCCCCATGGTGTGCCGCTATACAATGAATAACCGCCGCATTCTCTTTGTATTTTTTAGCCAAATCTGCCCCGATAGTAATATGCGTGCCCTCTACCTCATGGTCGACCGCCTTCCCTATATCATGCAACAATCCAGCACGCTTAGCCAGTGCCACATCCGCACCAATTTCAGTTGCAATAAGTCCAGCCAAATGCGACACCTCAAGCGAATGCTTTAATACATTTTGCCCATAGCTTGTCCTGTATTTTAATCGCCCTAACAGCCTAATAATATCTGCATGAAGATTAAATACTCCTGCCTCATAGATTGCAGCCTCGCCAGCCTCTTTTATATTAGCATCTAAATCTCGTCTGGTTTTTTCTACGATTTCTTCAATTCTTCCCGGATGAATACGCCCGTCTGACAAAAGCTTTTCTAGTGACAGTCTAGCAACCTCACGCCTGACAGGATCAAAGCCCGATATAACAACCGCCTCTGGTGTGTCATCAATAATCAAGTCCACACCTGTAGCATTTTCTAGTGCCCTAATGTTTCGCCCCTCACGACCGATTATACGCCCTTTCATCTCATCTGACGGCAATGCAACCACAGAAGTAGTAATATCTGACGAGTGATCCACCGCACATTTTTGAATAGCTAGTGATATGATGTCTTTAGCCTTTCTGTCTGCATCCTCTTTAGCCGCTGCCTCAATCTCACGCACAATTTTGACCGCATCCCTTTTAGCTTGCTCTTCAATCTCCTCTACTAATTTTGCCTTAGCCTCTTCCTTTGTCATCTGTGCAACCTTTTCAATCCGCAAAATAATTCCCTCAAGCTCTCTTTCGCCTTTTTGTTTAAGCTCTTCAATCTCTTTCTCTTTTGATTTTAAATCCTCTCTTGACTTGTCAATAGCCTCAATTTTTTTATCAAGGGTTTCCTCTTTTTTGTCAAGCACCTCTTCCCTTTGAGTAATCCTTTGCTCTACTCTTCTTACCTCAACTTGTCTATCTTTCATCTCTTTTTCAAACTCTGTTCTGTCTTTTAGGATTTCTTCTTTTGCCTCTAGTGCCGCCTCTTTTCTTAAACGCTTAGCGTCAGCCAAAGCCTCTTCTAAAATCTTGTTTGCATCATTTTTGATGCTTTCGTCTTTTTTTGCCTTGATTATCCTAAACCCTATTATGCCCACAACTGCACCAACTCCTAGTGCGACAATAGGCAAAACAATGGCAAGAACAACCACCACGCTACCTAACAGTGCATGGCTAAAATTGTTTAACATTCTTGCTCCTTTTGCATATAAATGCTTGCTAAATAGACAAAAACTATCTATTTGCAATTAAAATGAAATTAGATATCTCCACTTAATATAACTTATCAACCGAGCAAATTTTTTTGCTTGCAAGGGAAAATTTGCGACCGCCGAAAAGGTAATTAAACCTACGCCCCTTGGGGGCGGTGGGTCACCATAGGTGACGGGTCTAGGGCTCCGCCCTAGGGTTTTAATACCCTTTATATTAAATAGTAATGTCCATAATCATAATAACCTAGTTTAGTTTGCATGTCAAATAAATTTTGACATTTTTTATAAATAATTTAGCTATTTATTTTTATTGGATTTTTCATTTGTGTTGTTTGTCCAATACACATGTTTTTGTAAGCCCCAGTAGGGGAATTCAATGAATGCCAGCCCATGATGCGTGGCTATGTGTAAACCCATAATATTTGTGGTGCTAGATTATGTATGAATTTGTATCGTTTGTTTACTTGATAATAATACGCATTTTCCGTAGGGGCGAACGCCCTCGTTCGCCTGTGGTATGGGTGGTGCTGGATGGTATGTGTAATTCGTAGGGGCGATCGCTCTTTGTCGCCCGTGTCACTGCTACGACCGATACACAGGCGAACGAGGGCGTTCGCCCCTACGGGCTCTCAAACACAGGCTGTAGTCAATACGGGCTTCTCAAAAATAGGTTATGCCAACATGCGAGCGTTCAGTGAACGCCCCTACGACTTCCCAAACACAAACTATTCCAACATATTAGTAATCACCCTTTCCTTTGTCGCCACTGCAAATTCACACACAATACAAACCTAACACAACAACAACACCAACCCCATAAACCTCGCCCTCTTGTCCATAAAATTTGCATATCACAAAAAACATATGCAAAACGCTTTACATTTGCTAAAAATTGATATATAATAACAATGAATAAATTTTTGGAGGTAAAAAATCATGCCATTTTGGGTATTGCCTGTCATTTGGACAGTGACAATTGCAGTCTTTTTGGTAGTTGAGTATTTTACTCATGAGCTTGTCACTATTTGGTTTGCAGCAGGGTTTGTTGTAGGTCTTATTTTATCGTTTATTCCTGTTGTGTATGAATGGTGGCACTTGCAGCTAGGTGCATCCGTTGTTGCCTCTGGGGTGCTGTTGGTGTTGACTCGCCCTGTTGTCAAAAAATGGATACAGACTACCAATACTCCGCTTAATGTAGACAAACGATTGGGGCAGACTACTAGACTTATCAACTCTATTACTACAGATGAAGACGGAACTGTCAAATTTGATGATGTTTTGTGGGTAGTTTCATCAAAAACGCCGATACAATCTGGAAAATTGGTTAAAATAATAAGTGTAGAGGGATCAAGGTTTAATGTTGAAGAGGTGCTTGAAGAGGGTGTCACTGCTGTGACTGACGAGGTGTCTATTCAAGAAACTATAGCTGAAGAATCGCCTGCTCAACAAGAAGAAACACCAGTTCAACAAGATGCTGTGACTGAAGAAGAAACAACTACACAAGAACAATAACTTAAAAGTTTTTGGCTTACCTTTTTTCAAAAAGGTAAGAAAAGTTTTTGACTTGCATTTTTTAAAAAAATGCTAAGAAAAGGAGGAAAAAATAATGAACATAAATCATTTAGTTGGTTTAGCACCTGGTGCCATTGTGGGCATCGTTTTGGGGGGAATCTTATTTTTGATAATTTTTATCATCATAGTAAGAGGAATCCGAGTAGTAAGACAAGGTACTGTTGTCATCGTAGAAAAATTCGGTTCATACGATAGAACACTGCAACCTGGTCTGAAATTTATTACACCAATTTTGCGAAGAGCAAGACACACTATTTCTATGAAAGAGCGTGTGGCAGACTTTCCGCCAAAGCCCGTTATCACAAAGGACAATGTAACAATGCAGATTGACACCATTGTTTATTGGCAGGTTTGCGACCCAAAATTGTTTGCATACGGTGCTGAAAATCCCCTTTTGGCACTAGAAAATATTTCTGCCTCTACTTTGCGTAATATTATCGGTGAATTTGAGCTTGACGAGACGCTTACTTCAAGAGATTATGTAAACTCAAAATTGCAAATTATTATTGATAAAGCAACTGATGCGTGGGGAATTAAAGTAACCAGAGTAGAGATTAAAAACATTATATTGCCAAGAGATATTCAAGACAGCATGGAAAAGCAAATGAGAGCAGAAAGGGGCAAGCGTGAGGCGATTTTGAATGCAGAGGGCGTAAGGCAATCTGCGATATTGGTTGCAGAGGGTGAAAAGCAAGCGGCTGTCTTAAGAGCTGAAGCAAGAAAGGTTGCTTTGATAACAGAGGCAGAAGGTCAAGCAGAGGCGATTCAAAGGATTATTGCGGCTAAGCCTGATCCTGCGTATGTTACATTGCAAGGTTTTGAGGCATTAAAGGTGCTAGCAAACGGTCAAGCGACAAAAATTGTAGTGCCGTCAAACATTGCCGATGTGGCTGGATTGTTGACTAGCTTGACAGAGGTGGTGGCTCCAGGAACAAGAACAGGTGGGGCGGCTGGTGCAGCAGTTAGAAAGTAAAGAGTATTAATATCTAGCAAAACATGAAAAAAGACGAGGTTAAATTAAATTTTTAATCCCGTCTTTTTTAATTATCAAGTATTCTCATAAGAGTAAAGTGCCATCTAGATTTGTAGTTGAACAACTGCCAGCTTAAAGTCGATAGAGTCTAGCGGCTGAAACCATTATATAAACACCCCTTAGTCCGCCATTACGTTATACAATACCATATTATTTAAACAGATGAGATTCTTACAGAATGACATAAATTAAAAATTGCTCAATAGACGCAAACTTATTTTCTAGTGCAGAATGACATAAGTTTTTGATTGGTCATTTATCAAGTAGACACTACTCAGCTTCAAGCTAAATTTATGTCATCCTGTTAAGGATCTCTTCCGTTTCATGAATATTAAAACTCCATGCTTGCCGCATTCATCAATGATGAGCGGAAAGATATTTTTTTAATAGGCATTTTATCTTTTAATATCTCATAAAACATCTCGCAAATGTTTTCACAGGTTGACACCTTTTTCGTAATCACTATGCGATACTCTGGATAAGACCACACAAGCGGATGCTCTATTTTTTGCAGCGGCACACAATGCTTAGGATCATTTATGATTCCATGCTGTTTATAAACGCCTACAATCGCCTCAATCAACGGATCACCCTCTTGCAACAATGTCGCATGATGAAAATGATCCACTATCTCTTTCCATGCAATTTTTTGTGCCTCTTTGCAAGGAAAAGCAAACCCCGTTTCAGAATCCACACTGTTTTCTAATTCAACAGTCAAAAGACCCGAATGTCCATGCAAATGCTTTGCCTCTCTTTTCCAATTCATAAAACGATGAGCATATTGAAAATCCACCGTCATGATTGATCTAGCTGTTCTGTTTTTCATAATTTTTTTATATCTCCTTAAATAGCTATTGCAATAATAATTATCTCCATTAATCAGCATAAAATACTTAAAAACGCACCCATAAAAATTATAGCACTGATACCATTATCTCCCTAACAATCGCATGATGATTGGCATTTAGCGGCAAAAATACAGCCCTATGCGGCACAACCCCCACCTCATCTAGCACAGCATTTGCCTCTAACCATATCCACCCTGTCGGCAACCCCACCTCAAACAACCTGTCGCCTAGTGCCCCACTAGCACTGGGCAAAACATAATTAGGGGCAGCACTTTTAACCTCTATCCTAACAAGACGCAGCACCTCTTGAGCAAAAGCACTGCTAGGAGTATACCTTGCCATATGATACCTTGTCCCCACAGCTCCTACAAACGCATTTAAATTAACCCAGCTCCACCTATCACACAACAAATTGACATCAAACAACCGCTGCCCATAAAGTGCAATCCTATTAGGCGGCACCTGATAATCAGGAATAGCCACAAGCGGCACTACTGTGATAGTTATGTCCTTTGAAACAATCAAATAATTTTGATAATCATGCGGAATATATATCACTGTATGAAGCTGAGGGCCGATATCGCCCACAAAAAACTGCGGAGTAGACCAAATCCAACCGTTTGGCAAGCCCACCTCAAAAAGCCGCTGCCCATAGAACGCAGTTATATCGTATGGAATTTGTATGTTTGGATGTGCCCTAAATACAGTGACGGCGATGGGCACAATATATGTATTGCCGTTTAAACTAATTATGCCATAATGCGTGCGAACACCCACACTCCCTACCATATCATTTTTAGACTGCCACTCCCAAATGTTGGGGAGTGCAACCTCGGATAAATATTGCCCAAAAACTGCGTTGATTCCAAAGGGTGCTTGATGTGCATAGACATCAACTGCGTGCAAGGTGTTGTTGTTGGTATAAATTGCAACATGTCTAGTGTTTCCAAATGTGTCTAGTCTTAAATTGGGCGACTGCCACTCCCAGCCATGCGGAAGCTGTATATAAGCAAGCCTATCGCCAAACACTGCTGTCAAATTAGAAGGTAAATTTGCCCTAATATCGTTTGATTCATCAGCATTAGGGGCAGTCAAAACAACTGTTAGTGCAACCAAAAACACAAACGCAACAGTAAAAACAAACAGCAACGATTTTCTTAAAACGCCATCTTTTGTAGACATATGGGTTTATCCCCTTATGATTTTTAGAGAAATATTGGTAAAATACTGATTCTGATTATCTAGCAGCTATTCTTCTAAAGCACCCTCATCATCTAATTCATCCGCAGTAGGCGGCTCTTCCTTGCCAATTATGCTCTTTGCCATGCTCCTAATCCTTTCTTCCACCTCTTTATACATATCAGGCTTAGCCTCCAAAATCGCCTTGACCGCCTCTTTTCCTTGCCCCAACCGCTCATCATTATAGCTAAACCACGAACCGCTCTTTTTAATAATATCATGCTCAACAGCCAAATCTATTATGTCCGCAGCACGACTTATCCCCTTGCCATAAATCAAATCAAACTCTGCCACCCTAAAAGGAGGCGCTAATTTATTTTTAACAACCTTTACCTTTGTCCTTGCCCCAATCATCTCTGTGCCGCTTTTTATCGCCTCGCCTTTTCGCACATCAAGCCTAACCGATGCATAAAACTTTAATGCTTTTCCGCCAGGCGTAACCTCAGGGTTTCCATATCCGCCCAATTTATCTCTTAACTGATTAATAAAAATAATGCAAGTCCTTGTTTTGTGTGCCACACCAGCCAGCTTTCTAAGTGCCTGACTCATAAGCCTTGCCTGCAAGCCCATGTGAGAATCACCCATCTCACCGTCTATCTCCGCCCGTGGCGTAAGCGCCGCCACAGAGTCAACAACAATCAAATCAACTGCACCACTTCTGACTAGACTCTCTGCAATATCCAGCCCTTGCTCGCCGTTGTCTGGCTGCGACACATACATGTTTGATAAATCCACACCCAAATTCGCCGCATAAACAGGATCTAGTGCGTGTTCCGCATCAATAAATGCAACCGTTCCGCCCAATTTTTGTGTCTCTGCAACCACATGCAATGACAATGTAGTCTTTCCGCCCGCCTCTGGCCCATAAATCTCAATAATCCTGCCCCGTGGCAAGCCGCCAATCCCCAGCGCCAAATCTAGTGACAAGCACCCAGTAGAAATTGCTTCAATAGGCACTACTTTAGCATCATTCAATTTCATAATAGCGCCTTTGCCAAACGATTTTTCAATCTGACTTATGGCAAAGTCTAGTGCCTTTGCTTTTTCAGAATCGCTTAGGTTTGTGTTTGCAGTGCCTGCTTTAGATTTTTCTTTCTTTTCCATTGTATATTATCTCCTTTGTTAGTTCAAGTGCCAGTCTAGCACCTGTTTCAATATTTTGTAATCTTGCTTTGTTTAAAGCAATTTTTTTGACAACAATGACTTGGTTTTTTTTGACTCCGACATACCCTATGTTAGGATGGGTGTCAGCATAACCAGTAGTTGCAATGGCTATGTCGCACTCTTTTAAACCATCCAGCATTTTTTGGCAAACCTGACTAGATACCACCCCAAACTCATCAATAAACTCTTGCTCTAAACCCAATCTTTGACACTTAGATGCCTCGCTATAGCACACAATCCCCTCTAACAAATATTGACTAGCCCCCGCATTTTGCACCAAAAGCGATGAAATTAGCCCCCCACTAAAAGACTCTGCAAGCTTTAAACGCATTTTTGACTCAATCAATAACTCATGCACCTCTTTTGCTAAATCAATTAGGCTCTTCATTTTCTTGCCTCTCATCTTTAAATACTTGACGATTTTTTACAATATAATTTACCCCTGAAATGACTGTAATAATAGTAGCAACTCCTAAAAGCACAAAACCTATTGAATAAATAAGACCCACTCCAATTGTTGCAAAATCAAATGTTGAAACAAACGGATAATAAACTGCGGCAATACCTCCAGATACAGCACGATATTGTATTGATGGAATCGGTATCAGCACAATCAACGCAAGCATCTGAAAAACAGTTTTATATTTACCCAATTTATCCGCAGCAAGGTTGATACTCTTTGATGCCGCCAGCATTCTAAATGCACTTACTAATAATTCTCTAGATATAATTATCACTGCAAAAATTAGCATAATCGCTTGAAGATATCTCACCTGAAACAACACCACACAAAACAATGCCGCCGCCACCAACAATTTGTCTGCAATAGGATCTAAAAACTTGCCCAGCGTAGTAATCTGATTCCATTTTCTAGCCAAATACCCATCCAAAAAATCTGTCAAGCAAGCTATTAAAAATATAGCTAAAGCCACAAACCCACTAAATGATGCCGTGCTAGGTGCAAAAAACGGCAAAACAAAAAACGCAACAAAAACAGGGACTAAAATTATTCGCATAACTGTCAATTTTGTAGGTAAATTCATGCTTTTTGTCCTCCTGTTTTTATGATTATATCACGATTATATCAGATAAAAATCTAGCTGTCAACTACTTTTCCTATTAAATCATAACCCCTTGATTTAATAATCTCTACCTGATAAAAATTGCCCACATCAAGCACCTCACCCGCCTTAAAATACACCAGCGTATCAATTTCAGGCGCACTAAACTCTGCCCTTCCATAAAACAAATTCTTGTCAAAATCTATCCCCTCATACAATACCTTGACAACCTTTCCTATCATGCTTTCATTAAACTCGGCAACATTTTCCTTTTGAATCAAAGCAAGTGTCCTAAGCCTTTTTTTGGCTATAGACGGCTTGACTTGATTGTCCATCCTTGCCGCCGCTGTCCCCTCTTGCGGCGAAAAATCAAAAAAGCCCGCATGAGTAAACTTATACTCTTTCAAAAAATTGGCTAGCTGCAAAAAAGACTGCTCATCCTCATGCGGAAACCCCACCATAAAAGTAGTCCTTAGTGCAATATTAGAAACTCTGCACCTCAATCTTTTAATCACATCCTTAATCAGCGCACTATCCCCTCTCCTATTCATCTTTTTTAGGATTTTATCACAAATGTGCTGCAGCGGCATATCCAAATACTTAACCACCTTCTCATTTGTTTCAATCTCGTTTATCAAATCATCATCAATGTTTTCTATATAGCAATACATCAGCCTTATCCACTCTACACCCGTCTTAGACAGCTCCTTAATCAAATCAACAAGCCGCCTTTTTCCATACAAATCCACACCATAGTTTGATGCATCTTGTGCCACCAAAATAATCTCTTTAACCCCCAAATCCACCAAATACTGTGCCTCACTCACCAAGTCTTCTATGCTCTCTGATTTATACTTGCCCCTAATAGACGGAATAGTGCAATACGCACACAAGTTGTCACACCCGTCAGAAATTTTTAAATAAGCATAGTGATTGGGAGTGGTCAAAATCCTGTTAGTTGCATTGTTTAAAGATATATTAGGCATGTTTTGCCCCTCTAAATTTTGCCCCTTAGCTATGTATAAATTCTCTATAATGTTCAGCGTATCCGCATAATCGTTTACTCCTAAAAATGCGTCAACTTCACTTAAACTCTCCTTTAGTTCCTCACTATATTTTTGAGATAAACACCCTGTTACAAGCAAAAATTCGCACACCCCAACACCCTCTTTTTTATATTCTGCCATGCTTAAAATCGTGTCAATAGCCTCTTTTTTTGCAGAATCAATAAAAGCACAGGTGTTTATGATTATCACCTGCGCCTCATTTTCACTAGTCAGCACAAAATTCGCCCTAGACAGCACCCCAAGCATCTTTTCAGTATCCACTCGGTTTTTATCACAGCCTAATGACACCACAGCTAGTTTTTTCATGAATAAAAGCACCCTTTAAAAAATTTAGAATTTGGAATTATTTCGTCTTTGAAAAAGACTAGGTATTTCGGGCGTTCAGTGAACGCCCCTACAAAAAACATCAAAAAAACTATCCTTAATTGTGCATTGGTTTAGCACTCCACACCAAACACCTTTTCAAACATCTCTCTTGTAGCATAAATCTCTCGTGGCTTTGTCGGCCTCATTGCATCCTTGCCGCCAATAAACCCTAGTTGCTCTAAATCATCCATTATCCTAGCCCCCCTTGCATAGCCAACCTTATATCTTCGTTGCAACAAAGAAGTAGAAATCTCACCCGTCTCTATCATCCGGCGTGCAATCTCCTCTAGCATAGGGTCAAAACCACTATTATCATTGTCATCACCTGAATAATCATCCTCACTAGCCTCTGCCTCTTTATCCTTTAAAATAATGCCTGCCGCCTCATCAAAATAGTCTGCCGTATTATTTTCACAAATAAATTTAACAATCTCTTCAACCTCTTCACTAGTCACATATGCACCCTGAATCCTTTTAGGCTCTGGTGCATCAATAGGCGAATAAAGTGAATCCCCTCGCCCTAGCAGCATCTCCGCCCCAGTTTGATCCAAAATCGTGCGAGAGTCTGTTCCGTTTTGCACAGCAAACGCTATTCTTGATGGCAAGTTTGCCCTAATGGTGCCCGTAATAATATCAACAGACGGTCTTTGAGTCGCCAATATCATGTTAATCCCAGCCGCCCTAGATAGCTGTGCAATAGATAAAATCAAGCTCTCCATCTCTTTTTTATAGCCGCCGCTCATCAAGTCAGACAACTCATCCACTACTATTACAATCCTAGGCAGCTTTGCAGTTTGCCCAGTTTTAACAGCCTCTGTATTATTAAAATCTTGAATATTTTTTGCCTTATATTCTGCTAGCAATTTATATCGCTCATTCATTTCAGAGATTACCCACTTAAATGCATTGATAGCATGCTCTCTCTCGTTGATGATTTTGTTGATTAATAAGTGCGGCAAGCTTGCATACTGCGGAAACTCTACTCTTTTTGGATCTATCAAAATTAATCTAAGATCAGCCGGACTTGACTTATAAATCATAGACACAATAAGTGAATTTAAGCACGCACTTTTTCCGCTGCCTGTTGTGCCCGCAACCAATAAATGCGGCATTTTTTCTAATGCACCCAATACAATCCCGCCTGCTATATCCTTGCCTAGACAAAGCGTAGCATTTGATGATGAGTTTGCAAACTCAGGTGATCCAATCAAATCCTTTAGTGACACTATGCCAATCTCTTGATTAGGAACCTCTACACCAACCGCCCTCTTGCCCGAAATAGGTGCTTCTATCCTAACACCCTTTTTTGCAGCCAACTCATATGCGATATCCTTTGCAAAGCTTAAAATCTTGCTAACAGGCGTGCCCACTGGCATGGTCAATTCATATCTGGTGACAGCAGGTCCGCTTGACACTGAAGTAACTTGCACTTTTAGTCCTAGTGAATCAAGCACTTGCTCTAGCTTTATTTTGTTTGCATCGCTATCGCAGCCAAACAATGACGGGTCAGTAGAGTCTGCCGTCAAAAGGTCTACTGGGGGCTTGATATATTTAGAAGATTTTTTATTAGGTTTTGCTAGTGCTTTAGGAGCATTGGTTTTTAGTGCGTCGTCTATGTGGATTTGGTTGACAGGGATTTTGTGGTGGGCATTTCGTTTTGAAAACTCTTTAGGCTTTGAATCATGCCCTCTTATATATGCCCCTGTATAGTCTTCATCTTGGTCAAAAATAGATTGCAACTCTTCATCTTGTTTTTGTGCTTGCTTATAAGGAGTAGTGCCATAATGCATAGAAGAAGGTGCTGCCATAGGTGCATTGTCGTCTGTATCCTCTATGTCTAGATTATTGCCCATGGTGTCTTCTTCTGATTGGTCTAAATAAATTGTATTATGCTCTTCTTCTTGGTTATGGCTTTTGTTTTTTAGTTTTGAAGCAAATGATAGGTTTATACTTTGCGTAGTAGTTTGCGTTTTTTCTTCAATGTCACTAGAGTCTAAAATATCCAGCGTATTGTTTATGATTTGAGAGGCTACCGCCGTTTGCGTGTTGTCTTTTTCTAGCTGACTTGAGATTGTGTTTAAGGTGGTTTTTATGTTTTTAAGCACGGTAGTTTTTAATTCAGACTCGTCATCTTCATAGCCAGGTGCAATAAATTCTCTATCAATTTTAGGTGTAAAATTAGATTTAGAAAATTCAAAATTTTCTTCCCTTATTTCTTGGGTGTGCTGCTGTGTGGTGGTGGTAGAACTAGTGCTAGAAGATGGAGAAACGGGAGTAGGACTAGCCACAGGCGCACTAGCTGCTTTGTTGTCTTGTGTGTTTGCTATTTTTTCTATATCTATTTCAATTTTGGTATCACTAGCATTTTCTATATCGGCATCATCAAAGACTAGAGTATCAACAGATGCAGAAGAATTAAGCCCTGCAAACGGATTGGTAACCACCGTAGGCGGCACAATTTGTGTGACGCTTGCAGCAGTTGTTCTATTACTGCTTGTATTTAGCACGCTAGCAGTATCACTAGCATTAATAATGCCGCTATTGTCTGCATGATTGATGTTGGGCGGTGCTTGCACAAAGCTGGGCATATTGGCTGCAATAGCATCCGCCCTTTGCTTTAGATCGTCAAAAATTTCTGTATTGTTATAGTTATCCGCATTTTCAATAAAGCTGTCTAAATTTTCATTGGCTGTCTCATAAGCAAATGAAACACCACTAGTTGCAGCCCCCAAAGCCTCTTTAGGTGCTTCAGGTGCTTCCTTTTTTGTGTCCTCTTTTTTTTCTATAGTAGACGCAATATATCTGCTGTATTCTGCCCCGTTGATGATGCCACCCTCGTCATTAAACAAGCTTTGCTGGTCAATTGGCGGCGGAAAAACAAGCGGCGGCAATGCCGTCTCCGCTCTATTATTTTTAGACTTTTTAATAACGGGCGGCTCTTCTTTGACAACCTGCCCAGTCTTTGCCCTATTAATCAAATCATCCACATAAATACTGCTATCATACCCTTTAAACTCTGTCCCTCTCTCAATCATAGGCTCCGCCTGAATAACTCCCGTCATATCAGACACCCTTTGCATCTCTTTTTGCGTATTTAAATTGCCCTTAAACCGCTCAGTATCCTCTATTCCCCTCTTCTCCCAATCGCCTAGCAGCATATCCCTAGCCTTTTCTCTGTCACCTTCACTATCAATTGACCTATTATCCGTCTCTTTGTCTCTTTGAATGCCAAAATAATCACTTAAAACATCACCACTGCCCGTGCCTTTGCTAGATGCATTGTCCACTCTATACCTAGCCTCGTCTACCACCTCTAAATCCCTAAACTCCCCTCTATACTCTTTGTTTTTAAAGCTGTGCGGCGTGATTTTTCCTACATATAGTCCATAATTTGTAGTATTTTCCAAATTAAGCGACCCGTCACTTTGGATTACATACTCTTTAGAGCCTTTTTTCATAATCCTTGACTTGTTATATTTTCTTTTATTCTCTCCCACTGGCTTGTTAAACTTAATAATATCTGTTGCTAAAACGCCTGCAAAAATTAAAAACAACGCAACATAAAATAAATATGCAACCACTACACCAGTAGTGGCAACAACTGCCATGGTGAAAAATGAAAAGATCACTCCACCTATACTAAAGTTATAGCTAAAGTTATAAACCTCTGCCAAATGCTCACCAAAGCCTAAACTCAACAATGAGTGCGTAGTAATCAGCTGCAAAATCATAAGCCCAAATGCAGAGATTAAAGAAATTAAGACAACTCTTTTTTTGGTGACAGCAAGGCGTTTGCCCTTTAATAAAAGGATGCCCAGTGCCGTAGTACCCGAAAATAGGGCGAATGCAAAAGCACCCAAGATCCCTGTTAAAAGGTTTCTTACACCAGCCCCTATTACACTTAAAGCAATAGGAAAAATAAGGCATATAAGAAAGAAAGCACTGAAAATAATCAAAAGGATGCCTGTTATTTCTGCTCTGCTTTTTTTCCTTTGTCTGCCACCTTGTGTTCTGTTAGTATGATTTGACATTTATACCCCTTTAGTCTTCTCCCTAAAGTTACTTAACATTATAACATGTCAATTTATTTTACACAACCATTTTGCCCCACTTTTTTCAATTTCACACAATTTTCACAATTAAAAGTTTGCTAGGTATATGCAAACCAGTGGGAGCGAAATTGAGAACTTGTAGAGGCGTTCAATTAAGGTTTGTTTCATCAGTATTATTGACAACCCGTAGGGGCGACACCCTGTCGCCCGATATAGATACACATTATTCCGTAGGGGCGACACCCTGTCGCCCG
>Ga0209755_10001237_pt1 | contig 41110 bp, 30 predicted proteins | sample TergutCo191P1_FD_187301 | JGI IMG/M metagenome (GOLD analysis project Ga0209755, IMG submission 187301) | Cornitermes sp. P1 segment gut microbial communities from Petit-Saut dam, French Guiana - Co191P1 (SPAdes) (version 2) | ecosystem: Host-associated > Arthropoda: Insects > Digestive system... | reverse complement strand
CGAATTGGTTTCCCAATTTTTGTCATCAGCACCTGTTTTTTGAGAGAAAAAACTTGCGCCTTCGTAGTCTTCTTTAGGTGCTTGAAAGCACAAGTAGCGAGCGATACGGATGCGTACAAAGGTATTGGTATGATGCAAGCAAGGTCAGCGGGGTTGCACCGGGCCAAAGCCGATTCGGGGTTCCCCACAAGGAAGAGCGGTAAACTATTTCACATGCACTTATAATTCTAGTTAAGCAAGATGCAAGCTGTCAAGGCAATTTACGAATATTTATCGGAAGGTGCACGAATGAACATGATACATCCCGCCGGGGCTTTTCGACCAGCATTATGTGGTTTATATAATTTCACCATAATTCGCACCCAAAAAAACAGGAATCGCCTGCGGCTGCCTTTGAAGCTTTTAATTTCCGATCCCGCGACTTACCCCTTTTCACGGCAAAGGTTTTATGGTATAGTAGCCTATGGAATTTCTTGAAGATTTGAGCATCCAGAATAAAACCTGTCCCCCAAACGAGGCTAGCCCTGGAAAGTTTACTGTCTATCGCTTGGTGGATAACGTTCCAATGAAAATAGACGATATTTGGTCGCAACGTGCGCTTCATCCCGCCAAGGGATTTAAAGGGCTTGATGAATGTATAGCAAGGGCGTGTTCGGTATTTACCAACCAAGAGGACTTGAACAAGTTCCAGAGAATGCCGAAATTCAAGATGAAGAAAATGGTTGCCATTAGCATCAAGGAGCAGGACGGGGTTTTGCTAAAAACCTTTTCCGGTTCCCATTTTTCTTGGTGGATTTCCAAGAAATTCAACCTGGCGGCAGTTACGATAGCCAAGGAGTCTGGTCGATGAAACTCAAAACGGGAACCGTGTATGCCTATTATGACTTTCCCATAGTTTTCTCCGCAACAAGCGACGAAGGCAGTGTTTTTGTCTGCCTTATTGCAGAGGAAACGGATTTGCATCTACGATACCTTTGCAAAGAGGTTTCCCCTTCCACCCTTGTGGACTTAGAGAACAACCGAAGGGACATACGTTCGGTTTTCGCCCCCCCTGGAAATCTGTATAGCCTTTGCTTAAACGCCGGTTCGGAAGATCTGGTTGAAGCCCTTGAGACATTCGAGGACATTACCCCCTTCCTCCCTGAAGAAGGCTTTTTTATCGGGCCTACTGGCAAAAGCAGGACAGCCAAAGACATAGCCACGCCTATGCCGGTGCATTCGACAGACTACAACTATGATTTTGCCTTGCCTGCTTATTATGCCAGCTCGCCGTCGCCCCGATACCAAGGGAAAGCCACCGAAGATTAAGGCTTTTGCCCATAACCCAAATGGAAAAACCTGCGGCAAGCAAGGTTTCGACAAAATCGCCGTAACTGCGTATCAGCCCCAAATCTACTCTTTGGGCAGAAGGCCCGCATCCGCCGACTCGTCGTCTATGAAAAACAGGTTATACCGTTCCGTGGTAAAACGTAAAACACAGAAGTTTGGGTCGTCCGCCCCGGAAAAATGGTATTCCAAGCCCTCATACCAGGAATCCTGTTTTGCCTGCGGATCGCTGAGTACCTCGATCGTGCCAACAAGGGAGATGTGGTATTCCGCAGAATTAAAGCACACGCATCCATAGTTGCATTTTTTTATGCGTTTTACCCTGTCCGAGTCCAAAGCGGATCCGAAAGTGAGCCAACGAATGCCGTCCGCTTTTGATACGGATATTGTCGATATCGTGGGGAACCCCTTTTCGTCAATTGTCGCAAGGGCGCAATACCCTGCATTCTCCGCGCCTGTCTTTTCCGCAATAAGCGCCTCGGCTTTTGCTATAACCTCGTTTTTCATGTTTCGCTCCTTGTCTTTTTTTTAGCCGCCATGGCAATCAGCGCAATGTCGTTGTCGGTGTCGGCTTCCAGAAATTTCGCGTCGAAGCCCGCGCCCCCTCCGTCATCCCCAAATTCTTTTGCAAAATTTTCCTTGGACCAATCCGCCCAAGGCCACCAGATACCCTTGGGCTCGTCAATGTCGTAGCATGCAGTGATCTCGCAAAGCCTGGTTTTCTCCCAAAGATTGCGCCACCACCCGCCGCTGTGGAAAGTGAACATTTCGGGCAGCCACAGATCCTTCAGCGTTTCAGGATACCCCTTTTCAAACTCGCGCCTAAGCCCGGGAACGACGATCCCAAACTGGCCGCCGGGTTTCACAAGCTTGGAAAACACGTCGGGGAAGTAGCTCTCGCCTGCGCCGTAGTATTGGTAGCTGTCAATGGAAATTGCGGCATCAAAAAAGCCTTCCGCGTATGGCAGCGCGTGGGCTTCCGCATGGATGGGGAAAACCCTGTCCGCCACGCCGGCTTCCTCGAAGCGGCGAAGGTTATCCGTGGCGCTTATCCAAAGGTCGTTGGCGAAAACGCTAAGGCCGTACTCCTTCGCAAGGAACACGCTGGTAATCCCCTTGCCGCAGCCCATGTCCAAGACCCTCATGCCCGGGCACAAATCCATGTGCCCGCACAGATCCTCCAGCAACCAGAGGGGATGCGGCCCCATCCAGTTCTTCTCTACCCAGTCGCGGTCGTACTTTTCCGACCTGGGGTATTTTTTCATTGTTTCCCCCCCTTTGGCAAAACGTCCACGGCTGCCTCCCCTTCGTAAAATACAGCTTATACCGTCCCGTGGTGAAATGCAAGGCGCCGCGTTCCCCTTGTCGGTCGGCTTTGAATCCTGACCGACTGGGGCCTGTGCGTGATGGCCATGTTAGGCGAAGGTTCCCTCTCCAAGGCCGTCACCTAATCCGCACGGGAGAATGGCGATCGGTTGTGGTGCCGTCGCCAAGTCGCCCCCACGTGTTTTGCCCCCAAGCCCAGAGTTGCCCATCCGAGGTTATAGCCATGGTGGTGGAGGCCGAGGGCGCAGCCGACACAGCGGCCCAGTTGGAGGCCGTCCCTATCCTGGTCGGTGTGTGGCGGTCGGTCGTCGTGCCATCGCCAAGCTGGCCTCTCAAGTTATGCCCCCAAGCCCAGAGCTGTCCATCCGAGGTTATGGCTACGGTATAAGCCATGCCGACTGACACAGCAGCCCAGTTGGAGGCCGCCCCTATCCTGGTTGGTGTATGGCGGTTGGTCGTCGTGCCGTCGCCAAGCTGGCCTCTCAAGTTATGCCCCCAAGCCCAGAGCTGTCCATCAGAATTGATAGCTACGGTGTGCCACCAACCAGCGGACACGGCGGCCCAGTTTGTCCCCGTCCCTATTCTGGTGGGGATGTGGCGATTGGTTGTCGTGCCATCGCCAAGTTGACCGTCACTGTTTGTCCCCCAAGCCCAGAGCTGTCCACCAGAATTTATGGCTACAGTGTGAATCCAACCGACGGACAGGGCAACCCAGTTTGTCGCCGTCCCTATTCTGGTGGGGATGTGGCGATTGGTTGTCGTGCCATCGCCAAGCTGGCCTCTCAAGTTACTCCCCCAAGCCCAAAGCTGTCCATTAGAATTTATGGCTACGGTGTGCGCCCCACCAGCGGACACGCTGACCCAGTTGCTATCCGTCCCTATCCGCACGGGACTGTGCCGCCAGCCTGTCGTGCCGTCGCCAAGCTGGCCACTCACATTGGCTCCCCAAGCCCACATGGAGCCGTCCGTTCTGATAGCCACGGTATGTTGGGAGCCAGCGGACACGCTGGCCCAGTTACTGTCCGTCCCTATCCGCACGGGGGAATGGCGATTGGTCGTCGTGCCGTCGCCAAGCTGGCTATTCCCATTGAAGCCCCAAGCCCAAAGTGAACCGTCAATCGCAATGGCCATGGTATGGCCTCTGCTCGCCGACACATCTCTGACAAGAAATTCAGGCACTAATGTTGCCGTTACCAGGCCGCTGTAGATTCCGAGTCTATCGATGGAAACCGTTACGTTTCTGGGGATTGCGGTAAGGGCCAAAGTCCACTCCGTCCCACTGCCCGTCAATGCCCCTGTTGTTACCTGGCTGGTTTCGTCGGTGACGGTAATATCGCTCGCCGCCAGCCCGGAAACCGGAGCGCCGAAAGTGAGGTTTATCTTGGCTATGTAAACGACGTGGTAAGCCGTCGCGGTCCAGGTAATCGGATGTACCGCGACCGCACTCCACCTGCGCTCAATTCCGAGCCTGTCAAGCGAAACATTCACGGTTCCCGGATTCGTCACGGCGACCGCCAGCGACCATTCCGTCCCGCCGCCGGTCAATGCCCCTGTCGTCACCGAGCCAGTCCCGTCGCTGACGGTGATGTCGCTTGCGGATAGCCCCGAAACGGGATCGTCGAAGGTAAAATTGATCGCGGTCGTGTTCGCGGCGCTGTCGGCGCTCGCCGTCCAACTGGTGCCGCTACCCCATGAGTTTTCCAGGGTAATCGGCACCTCCCTTGCAAGCTTCACGGTGCTGCCGTTGAATTCCAGGAAGTAGAAATGCCCCGCTTGGAGCGTCGGCAGATCCTCGGGGAAGGGGAAGACCTCTGCCGTTGCCAGCGGCCCCACCCTGATCGAGAGATCCGAGGTGCTGCCGGGGACAATGTACCGGGGGTTGTTAAACAGCGCGGTGCCACCAGGGTTCACCACAATGTCCTGGCCCTCGCCGTCCGTGACGATCGAGTTGCCCCTGAAAAGGCGCAGCGCGTTTGCCGTGCCGCCGTTCCTTACGTAAAGGAAAATTCCAGCAGCCAAGGGCTGGTCGTCCTGGAAAAAATCCGAAAGCGGGCGGATTGTAACCGTCGTGGTTTCGCCGCTTTCGACGTATAAAAAGCCGTCGCCGGCCATGCCTATTGGCGGGTTGAAAACATGGCCTTCCACCTGGACGTAATACACCGGGTAAAAATTCTGCGCCCCGGCTGTCGGCCAATCGACCGTTAGCTTTTGGCCCCACTCAACCGTGCCTATCAAATGGCCAGGCTGCCTGTCGCCGTGCCAGAAGACGCTTGCCCGAAAGGGGTTGGAACTGTTGTCCAGTGTTATGCGGGTGCGGGGGCCTTCTGGTTCCCCGGGAAGTTCCGGGTCGGGCTCGCCAGGGATCTCCGGGTCATGCTCGCCGGGAACCTCCGGATCGGGATCATCCGGGGGTGGTTCGCCAGGGATCTCCGGGTCGGGGTCTGGATCGCCAGGGACTTCCCCGGAAGACTCGCCGGTAACCGCCGCCGTCGGGCCGCCTGTGACACTGCCGGTATAACCGGCGCGTGTAACGATCACCCTTATTGTACGGCCCTCGTCTTGCTGCCGCAGGGTGAAGGTCGAGCCGGTCGCCCCGGGGATGGATATGGTGCCCTGCTGCCACTGGAAGGAGGGTGCCCCCGTGCCAGCAAGGTTGGCGATGTTCGCCCTCAGCGTTTGCCCAACCTGGGCTATCCCGTCTATCGTTACGGTCCCGCTTAGCTCGGGCGGCTCCGGCCTCACTTCCTGCGGGCATCCCGCCAGAACTATAATCGACATGGCCGCCGCGGCCAGAATGCTTTTCGGCAGACGTTTCATCAAGCCTCCTGTTCCCTAAATCGGGCTATCGCAAAATCCCGTTCTCCACATACAGCGTATAGTTGCTGTTCGACAAATCCCCAAACGAGGTGAACAGGCCAGCCGCATCGAAGATGCCGCGTTGAGCCGTGCCGGCGTTGAACAGCGCCGCGCTGGAATTTGGGTTGCTGCCGAGAATCACGTTTCTAAGACTCGCCACCGCAGCCTCGTTTCCATAGATGATCCCCCCGCTCATGCGGAAAACGCCGCCGGCATCAACATACACGCCGCCGCCGGAATTGGCGACGGTGGTGCCGCTTGCCCCAGCCCTGTTGCCGAAAATTCTCCCGCCGAGCATGTTGAAGGTCCCTTCGGAGGCGACGAACACCCCTCCGCCACGCCCTGGACGGGTTATGTTCACACCGCTTCCCGGTATACCCGGAACCATGCCGACCCTCTCGGTAAACGTGGTGGATGTATTGCCCGATATTTCCCCGCCGTTCATGACGAGCGTGCCGCCGCTACCAACGCGCAGCCCGCCACCTCCGCTCCTGCCAGCGGTATTATCAATAATCCTTGCGCCATCGTTCAGGATCAGTGTGCCCAGGTTGCCTATGGACAGCAGGCTGCCGGCGTTGCTGGTTCTGCCCTGCAAGCTAATGTTACTGTCCAGCACCAAGGTGATGTTGTTCACCACAAAGAATGGGGAATAGGCTATGGTGATGCCGCCTACGGTATGGCTTATAGTACGCATCGACCCGATGCCCCTAAGGATGATCGTAAGGTCGCTTCTACCGGTGGGCATAGCCGCTTGGGCAATTGTGACAGCCTCGTTGTTGACAAGTTCCACGATGTATTCGGTGCCGTTTTGGGCATTGTCCCGCAGCCAGGCCAGTTGCTGGGCAAGGCTGGTGTCGGGAAGAACCCACATTGCGTAAAGCGTAAGGTTGCCCAGTGGCACGAATGCATAGTCGGCATCGAAGTTGGTTCCGGAGCCGTCCGGCATAGTGTTCCAGCCGGCGAAGAAATGCCCATGCCTTGAAAAGCCGCCGCCCCGTGGAACCTTTATGGCCGAACCGCCGTCCGCCGCCAAGGGGGAGGGCGCGGTCCCCGTGCCGCCGTTCAGGTCGAACATTACGGTAATAAAATAGACATCAAGCATGACCCACCCGCGTTCTATTCCCGGCCTGTTAATCGAGACCGTGATGTTCCCGGGTCTTGTAACGCTAATGTCCAGCGACCAGGACATCCCGCCGCCGCTCAGTTCACCAGTTTTCACGGAGCCAGTTCCGTCGCTTACAATAATATCGTCCATGCTCAGTGCCGAAACGGGGCCATCGAAAGCAAAATTTATTCTTGTCGCGCCTGCGATTCTGTCGGCGCTTGCCGTCCAAGCGGTGCCGCCCCAGGAGGCATTCTCCAGGTTGATCGGCACTTCCCTTACAAGGTTCACGGCGGTGCCGTCAAATACCAGGAAGTGGAAATATCCAGGCAGGAGTGCCGGCAGATCCGCGGGGAAAGGGAAGACCCTTGCCGTTGCCAGCGGCCCCACCCTAAGCGTAAAATCCGAAGTGTCGCCGAAAATATACCTAGGATTATTAAACAATTCGTACCGGCCTAGGTTTACCACGATGTCCCGGCCGTGAATGTCCGTGACAATGGAGTTGCTCCTGAAAAGACGCAGCGCGTCCCCGGCGCCGCTGTTCATTATGTAAAGGAAAGTGCCGTCACTTAGAGGGGGGCCGTCAAAAAACTCCGAAAGCGGGCGGATAACAACCGTCGTGGTTTCCCCGCTTCTGACGTAAACAAAATTGTCGCCCTGCATCCCTATGGGCGGGTTGAAAACATGGCCCTCCACCTGGACGTAATACACCGGGTAAAAATTCTGCGCACCGGTAGTCTGCCAATCGACCGTTAGCTTTTGGCCCCCTTCCACGCTGCCTATCAAATGGCCAGGCTGCCTGTACCTGTCCCAAAAGACGCTTACCTGGAAGGGGTTGGAACTGTTGTCCAGTGTTATGCGGGTTGAGGGTGTCTCTAGAATTTCGATTACCGGTTCCGTAGGGCCGCCTATTACGTAGCCAGAAATACCGGCGCGGGTAACGATCACCCTTATGGTACGGCCCAGGTCTTCCTGCCGCACGGTGAAGGTCCGATTGGTCGCATTGGGGATTGCGGTGTATCCGACTTGCCATTGGAAGGAAAGCGTTCCCGTGCCAGAAAGGTTGGTGGTGTTCGCCGTCAGCGTTTCCCCAACCTGGGCTATCCCGTCTATCCTTACGCTTCCGGTCAGCTCGGGGGCGGTTACCGGCGCCGTCGGGCCGCCTATTACGCTACCGGAAAAACCGGCGCGGGTAACAACCACCCTTATGGTACGACCCAGGTCTCCCTGCTGCACGGTATATGTCTGTTGCGTCGCCCAGGAAGGGTGCACATATCCTACTTCCCATCGGAAGGAAACAATTCCCGTACCGTCAAGTTCGGTGGTGTCTGCCGTCAGCGTTTGCCCCACCTGGGCCGTCCCAATTATTGTTACGTTTCCAGTCAGTTGGGGAAGAGGCACCGTAACCGCCGCCGTCGGGCCGCCTGTGACACTGCCGGTATAACCGGCGCGTGTAACGAGCACCCTTATGGTACGGCTCTCGTCTTGCTGCCGCAGGGTGAAGGTCGAGCCGGTCGCCTCAGGGATGGATGTGGTGCCTTGCTGCCACTGGAAGGAGGGTGCCCCCGTGCCGTCAAGATAGGAGATATTCGCCGTCAGCGTTTGCCCCACCTGGGCTATCCCGTCTATCGTTACGGTTCCAGTCAACTCGGGCGGGGGCGGCTCCGGCTCCGGCTCCGCATTCTGCGGACAGCCCGCCAAAACCGCCGTTCCAATAATCGCAGCCAGCAAGGCCGCCCCTACTCTTGGCAAACGCTTCATGTTGCTCCCCTTAAAAATTTTTTCCGCCTGTATCTATTCGCGGCGCGTATGTCATAGGCGCCGCGATGCCACAGTGCCACTTACAATACCGCTGCTGTTGTTCGAGCCAGCAATTCCTGAACTGCCGGAGCTACCGTTGCTACCCCTGTTACGGCCACCGCCGCCATTGCCGGCGTTGCCGTTGTCTCCGCCGCCGCCGCCGGAATTATTGGTAATCATTCCAGGATCTATGCTAACCACGGCTTCGCCGCTTGCGTTCACGCCACCGCTGCCGCCCTTGGCACCGTTGCCGCCGTCGCCACCGTTGCCGCCGTTCCCATTGTTGCCGCCACTGCCACTGTTGCCGCCATGGCCGCCATGGCCACCATTACCGCCACGGCCGCCGGCACCGCCATAATTGTCAGAGATGGTTCCAAAATCCAAAGTAAACATGCCGCCGTCGTTCACGTTCACGCCACCATGGCCGCCGGCACCGCCATGACCGCCGGCACCACCATGGCCGCCACGGCCACCGTGGGCACCAAAACTCCCCCAGCTTCTATCATCACCCCTTCCCCCATTGCCAGCGTTGCCGCCGTCACCACCGGCACCTCCATGGTTGCGGGACACCGTGCCCCCATACATGGCAAAGCTGCCGCCGTAGTCCACGTTCACACCGCCGTGGCCACCGGCACTGCCTGCACCACCTGAGCCACCTGCGCCGCCGGGCCTGCTCCCCCCATTGGCGTTGTAACCGTTGCCGCCGTTGTTGCCGGCAAGGCCGTCGCCACCGTGGTTATCGGAAACGGATCCCCCATGCATGGCAAAGCTACCGCCATAAGCCACGTGTACACCGCCGAAGCCCCCGGCCAGGCCCTTGTTGCCCGATATTTCCCCGCCGTGCATGTAAAACACGCCGCCATTCACCTTCACGCCGCCGCCAATGTTGCCAGTAATCTTCGCCCCGCCGTTCATGATCAGGCTGCCATCGCCATCTATCCTTAGCAGGGGGCTATTGTTGTACGGCCTGCCACTCAGCGTGATCTTGTCGCCCAGTTCAAGGCTAACACCGGGACCCACCGCGATGAGGGTTCCGTTTTGACTAAGCTTGACCGTGCGCATATACTCGATACCCCTAAGAACAATCGTAAGCTCGCTGCTGCCGGCTTGCCGCGACAAAACCTGCGGGGGAATAAGCTGGTCACGATCCAGTTCGATTACGTAATGGGGCCTGCTCGCAAAATTTAGTACCCAGGCAAATTGCTCATCCAGGCTGTCCCCCGGTACCGGCACGGGATCGATCGCCGCGCTTGTGATTCTGCCGACATAACCCGGGAGGGTCACGGTTACGCTAATGGGCCAGCCCACATCGGCAGACCGCAGGTTATACGTACTGCGGTTCTCGCCGGGGATTGGGATGCCCCCACGGTTCCATTGGAAAGTTATGGCCCTGCCGTCAAGGCCGCTTGTGTTTGCGCTTAGTGTCCCCCCCACCCTGACCGTTCCGCCTATGTCAACCGCCCAAGCGGTGACATCCCATGATGCGTTTTCCAGGCTAATCGGCAGCTCCTTTGCAAGGTTCAGGCTGCTGCCGTCAAACTCCAGGAGGTAAAGGTGCCCCGGCTGGAGCGTAAGCGGGGGGAAAGGGAAAACCCTTGCGGTTGCCAAGGGCCCCACCCTAATCGAGAAATCCGAGGTACCGCCGGGGAGAATGTACCGGGGGTTACTGAACAGCTCGGTCCGCCCAAGGCCCACCACAATGTCCTGGCCGCCACCGTCCGTTACGATAGAGTTGCCCCTAAAAAGGCGCAAGGCATCCCTAGCGCCGCCGTTCCTTATGTACAGGAGAATGCCGGTATCCAAAGGCTGGCTGCTGGGAAAAAACTCCGAAAGCGGGGGGATGACAATGGGCGTGGTTTCGCCGTACCTGACATAATCGAAAATGTCGCCGGACATGCCTATGGGTGGATTAAAAACATGGCCTTCCACCCTGACGTAATAAACCGGGTAAAAATTCTGCGCACCAATAGTCGGCCAACCAACAGTAAGCTTTTGACCCCCTTCAACAGTGCCTATCAAATGGCCAGGCTGCCTGTACCTGTTCCAGAAGATGCTTACCTGAAAGGGGTTGGAACTGTTGTCCAGTGTTATGTGGGTTGTGGGTGGCTCCGGTTCGTCTGGGGGGCCTGGCTCCCCTGGAATCCCCGGGTCCGGGGGCTCTGAACCGGGGACATCCTGGCCGGCGATTACCGGGGCCGTCGGCCCGCCTATAACCTTGCCGGAAAAACCGGCGCGGGTAACGACTACCCTTATGGTATGCCCCAGGTCTTGCTGCCGCAGGGTAAAGGCCTGGCTGGTAACACCTGTCACGACATACCCGACTTCCCATTGGAAGGAAACCGCACCCGTGCCGGCAAGCTCGGCGGTGTCCGCCGTCAGAATTTGCCCAACCTGGGCCGTCCCGCTTATCCTTACGGATCCAGTCAGTACGGGGGCCGTAAAGGCAGTAACCGCCGCCGTCGGGCCGCCTATGACACTGCCGGTATAACCGGCGCGGGTAACGACCACCCTTATGGTTTGGCCCACATCTTGCTGCCGCAGGGCAAATGTTGGGCCTGTCGCACCGGCGACTGCGGCGGCCCCGGCTTCCCATCGGAAGGAAAGCGCCCCCGTGCCGGCAAGGTTGCTGGTGTTCGCCGTCAATGTTTGCCCAACCTGGGCTATCCCGTCTATCCTTACGGTCCCGCTTAGATCGGGCGGAGCTGGGGGCGAGGGCGAATCCCGTAGGCATGGACAGCCCGTCAAAACCACCGTTCCAATGATCGCGGCAAGTAAAAACGCTCCTGCTTTTGGCATTAACCCTCTCCTTGTAATTTCTGCTCAGCTATCCCCGTGCCCCAGCACGAGGGCAGGCAAGGGAACCGCCGAATAGGCCAGCGGTTCCCTGCGCCGCCCTGCTGTAGGGCTTATTCCCACAGCAACTCCCGAATGTCTATATGCGCTCGCCGTCGTCAATGTAAAGGATCGCGGTAAAGCCTTCTAACATGCTGCCGCTTACAAGCACCCTGTACAGATGGTCGGAACGTAGTTGGAACATGGTTTCACCGTCGGGGCATGTAATTTGGGTGGTTCGCATCATGACCATCGGCCCTATCCAAAGGTCGCCAATGTTCAAGTAGGGCAGTGGCTGCCCGCTCCCTTGCCGCGTACTAAAAATAATGGTTCTGCGGTTGTAAGGCGGGGCACTGGGTATTTGAAACCATCCCATTGAATCTGGTATGGGCGAATATTCCTGGAAAAAAACAATGGGTATATCAGTCGTGTTTACAATTTCAATCCAAACCTCATCTGGTGATATGGGAAATAGGTTTAACAGATCCTGCACGTTGATTGTCTGGTTCACGGAGGGAAGAGCCACGGACGTAGCCAGGCTTATAAACCATGGCTGCCCCTCAAGTATCGTACCTTGCGGCCAAACCGGGAAAATTTCGTCAAGCTCTTGGTGCACGGGGTTGAAGAACCGGAAGATGGGGAAAATCAACGTCTCCAACTCGGGTGGAGCATGGTCGCTAAGGTGGATCACTGTTGAGTTAGTTAAACTCGACACAAACCCAATTGCTGGCCCCGTGGGGGAATTCAGCCTAAATTCCACGTTATAGGTGGTCGGGTTGGCCACTATAAGCCTATGCCGGCCACCCAACCTGTCGCTTATCATGTGGCGATGGGTATTTGGCATTCCGTAGCTATGGAAGACCATCATGTTTGTGAATGGGCTGGAACCCAGGACGGGAAGGGTGCCGGCGTTGTCATGCTCTATAAGGTCTTCTTCCCTTACAAGCACCACGGTAATGATCCTTGTCCTGTCGAACACGCTTGGATCCTTGAAAAGCCCGTGGTTTTCGGCCAGCGCCGGGATGCCGCCAAGCAGGTGATTGGGATGTACACTACCCACAAAGGCGACAAGCCTGTAGGCGGACATATTGTCCACGATAAAACCAATGTTCGCGCCGCTGTGGCTGCTCCAGTCTATATCGGCAATCCAGCCGCTTGGCCCCGGCGGCTCGGCGCCAGGAATTACCGTAACCGTCGCCGTCCCGCTTACCGTAGCGTCGAACGTCGAGGTTGCCCGTACAGTGAGCGTTGCGGCGGTCTCATCGTTCGCCACGGTAAGGCGGCCATCACCGGTAATTTGGGTTCCCGGAACGCCATCAACCCCCCACGTAACGGTAGTCGGATGGTTGTTTGCTCCAGAAACCGTGGCGGTAAAGTCCAGTACATCACCCCTGCGGGCAACGGTGGTTCCTGGGTTTACCGTGACACTGGTTACTGTTGGCGTCGGTGGCGGCGGTGGCTCCGGCTGTGCATCCTGCGGGCAGCCCGCCAAAACCGCTGTTCCAATGATTGCGGCCAGCAAGACCGCCCCTACTTTTGGCAAACGTTTCATGTTGCCCTCCTTCGTTAACTGATTGGCTTTCTTCATGAAACACTTCCTCCTTAAGCTAGTTAGCACCGACAGTCATTGTGTGGCCATCGCCAGGGGCAGGAGTGGTGCCAGGGCTACCGTTCCTGCCGTTGTGACGACCGTAGCCATTGCCTGCACTACCACCGTTACCTGCACTGCCACCGTTGCCGCTAATGTTATTAGTGATATGCCCTGCGCCCCTAATAAACGCACCGCCAGTGTTCACATTGTTGCCACCAATAGCCCCGTTGCCACCATTGCCGCCATCGCCACCATCGCCGGCTCTGCCGCCACCGCGAGTGGAACTGTGACGACCGCCGTCGCCGCCATCGCCACCGACACCACCAGCACCCCCAAGGCCACCGCGATTATCAGAGACAGTCCCTGCCAAATGCAAGACAAACGTGCCGCCATTGTTTACGTTAACACCGCCAACGCCGCCATCGCCGCCGCCACCAGCGTTGCCGCCTCTGCCGCCATCACTGCTACTGCGAGTAGTACTGGCATTACCGCCTCTGCCACCGTTGCCACCTCTGCCACCGTTGCCGCCGTTGCCGCCAAGGTTCCCAGAGACTGCCCCCCCGTACATGGCGAAGGTGCCATTATTCACGTTGACACCGCCAGTACCGCCATTGCTACCATTGCCGCCGCCGCCACCTGGATGACCATTGCTGGAACTACTAGTAGTACCGGCATTACCGCCATTGGCACCGTTACCACCAACATTGCCATGGGTACTCCCCCCCCCGAAGTTACCAGAGACAGATCCATGATGCATGGTAAAACTACCACCGTTGTCCACGTTTACGCCGCCGAACCCCCCGATCACGCCCCTGTTTCCCGATATCTCCCCGTCGTGCATGTAAAACGCACCGCCGTTCACGTTCACGCCGCCGCCAATATTGCCGGTAATTTTTGCATCCCCGTTCATGATCAGGGTGCCACCGCTGTCTATTCTTAGTAGGGGAGCATTATTGGACTGCCTGCCATTCAGCGTGATATTGTCGCCCAGTTCAAGAGTAACACCAGAACCGACCACGATTAGGGTTCCGTTTTGACTGAGGCTGAGTGTACGCATATCGTCGATACCCCTAAGAACAAGCGTCACTTCGCTGCTGCCGGAAGGCCGCGACAGAACCTGCGGGGGAATACTCTGATTGCGATCCAGTTCGATAATGTAATAAGGGCCGCTTGCCAGACGCAGTATCGTGGCAAATTGTTCGGCCAGGTTGTTCCAGGGTGCCGGTACGGGATCGGTTGCCGCGCTTGTAATTCTTCCAGCGTAGCCAGGCAGGCTTACGCTTACGGTAATGGGCCAGTCTACATCCACAAGCCGCACGTTATATGTATGACCGTTTTCGCCTGGGATTGGGATGCCCCCACGGTTCCATTGGAAGCTGAGGGCTCTACCTTCAAGGCCGCTTGTGTTTGCCGTCAGCGTTCCTCCCACTCTGACCGTTCCGGTTATGTCAACCGTCCAACCGGTGACGTCCCACGAGGCGTTTTTCAGGGTAATCGGCACTTCCCTTGTAAGGTTTACGGTGCTGCCGTTAAATTCCAAGAAATAGATATGCCCTGGCTGGAGCGTCGGCAGATCATCGGGGAAAGGAAAAACACTCGCCGTCGCCAGCGGCCCCACCCTAACGGAGAAAGCCGAGGTGTCGCCAGGGACAATATACCGGGGATTATTGAACAACCCATTCTGGCCAAGGCCCACCACAACGTCCTGGCCATTACTGTCTGTGACGATGGAGTTACCCCTAAAAAGGCGCAGCGCATTCCAGTTGCCGTTGTTCCTTATGTAAACAAAAACGCCAGAATCCAAGGGGCGGTCGTTGCAAAAAAACTCCGAAAGCGGGGGGATGACAACCAGCGTGGTTTCACCGTATCTGATATAATCGAAAATGTCGCCATACTTGCCTATGGGTGGATTGAAAACATGGCCTTCCACCCTGACATAATAAACGGGGTAAAAATTCTGCGCACCAATAGTCGGCCAATCGACGGTTAGGCTTTGGCCCCCTTCCACGGTACCTATCAAATGGCTTGGCTGTCTGTGACTGTGCGAAAAGACGCTTGTCCGAAACGGGTTGGAACTGTTGTCCAGGGTTATGCGGGTTGAAGGTGTCCCCGGTTTGTTTGGGCTATCGTGGGTTGGTTCCCCTTGAACCACGACCGTACGCCATCTGCGCTCAACTCCCAGACTGTCAACCAAAACCCGCACACTCCCCGGGTTTGTCACGGCGACCGCCAGCGACCACTCCGTTCCGCCACCAGTCAATGCCCCAGTTGTCACCGCGCCAGTTCCGTTCCTGACGGTGATGTCGCCTAGGGATAGCCCATGAACTGGATCATTGAAAACAAAATTTATCGCGGTCGTGTTCGCGGAGTTGTCGGCACTCGCAGTCCAACCGATACGGTCCCACGAGGCGTTATCCAGGGTGATCGGCACCTCCCTTGCAAGGCTCACGGCGGTTCCGTTGAATTCCAGGAAATAGAAATGTCCCGCTTGAAGTGTCGGTAGCTCCTCGGGGAAAGGGAAAACACTCGCCGTCGCCAGCGGTCCCACCCTAACGGAGAAAGCCGAGGTGTCGCCGGGGACGATGTACCGGGGGTTGTTAAACAGCGCGGTGCCGCCAGGGTTTACCACAAGGTCCTGACCGTTGCCGTCCGTGACGATGGAGTTGCCCCTGAAAAGACGAAGCGCGTTTCCTCCGCTAAGGTTCCTTACGTAAAGAAAAACGCCGGTAACCATGGGCTGGTCGTCCCGGAAGATCTCCGAGAGCGGGCGGATGGTGACCGTTGTGGTTTCGCCGTATTCGACGTATAAAAAGCCGTCGCCGTGCATTCCTATGGGCGGATTGAAAAAGTGGCCCTCCACCTGGACGTAATACACTGGGTAAAAATTCTGCGCCCCAGTTGTCGGCCAGTCGATTGTCAGGTGTTGGCCCCCTTCCACGGTGCCTATCAGGTGGCTGGGCTGCCTGTCGCCGTGCCAGAAGATGCTTGCCCGAAACGGGTTGGAACTGTTGTCCAGCGTTATGCGGGTTCTGGGGCCTTCTGGTTCGTCTGGGACTTCGTCGGTTGGCTCCTCTGGGACTTCGTCGGTTGGCTCCTCTGGGACTTCAGGGTCTGGACTGCCAATAATCGCCGCCGTCGGGCCACCTAGGACGCTACCTGAAAAACCTGCGCGTGTAACAAGCACCCTTATGGTCCAATCCAGATCCTGCTGCCGCACGGTAAAGGTCTGGCTGGTGGCACCAGGGATGGATGTGGTGCCTTGCTGCCATTGGAAGGAGGGCGTTCCCGTACCGCCAAGCTCGGAGATGTCCGCCGTCAGGGTTTGCCCCACCCCTGCCGTCCCGCCTATGCTTACGGTTCCGGTTAGTTGGGGAAGCACAGATGCCGTAACTGGCGCGGTTCGGCCACCTGTGACACTGCCGGTATAACCGGCGCGGGTAACAATTACCCTTATGGTGTTACCCAGGTCTTGCTGCCGCACAATGAACGTCTGGTTCGTCGCGCCAGGGATGGATGTGGTGTCTTGTTGCCATTGGAAGGAAGCCGCCCCAGTGCCGTTAAGTGAGGAGATGTTCGCTGTCAGTGTTGCACCCACCTGGGCCGTCCCAGATATCGTTACGGCTCCGGTCAATTGGGGTGGCTCCGCATTCTGCGGGCATCCCGAAAAAACGATAATCGACATGGCCGTTACGACCAGAAGAGTTTTTGACAAAGGTTTCATGCTGCCCTCCTTAATAACTCAGTTACCCGTTTTTGTGCCCTTCCGGGCGGGAAAAAACAGCCCGGCACCCAAAGCTGGATACCGGGCTTGGCGCGCTAGTTCTAGTCGCGATCCTGCTGGATCAGTTCCTGAATGTTCACTGGCTCGCCCTCGTCAACATAAAGGACGGCAGTAAACCCATCGAGCATACTGCCACTTACAACCACCCTGTACCGATGGTCGGAACGCAGTTGGAAGTTTGTTTCGCCTTCGGGCCCCACAATTTGGGTGGTTCGCATAGCGGCGGACGGCCCTATCCAAAGGTTGCCTACGTTCAGGTTGGGCAATGCCGGCCCGGTTCCCGGTCGCGTACTAAAAACCATGGTCCTGCGGTTATCGGGCATGACATTGGGTATTTGGAGCGTCCCCATGGAGTCCGGTATGGCCGAGGTTCCCTGGAAAAAAGTAAGTGGCGTGTCGGTTATGTTTTCGATCTCGATCCAAACCGCATCCAGTGACATGGAGAATTGGTTTAACAAATCCTGCACGTTGATCGTCTGGTTCACGGCGGGAAGGTTCACGGCAGTGGCCAGGTTTATGAACCATGGCTGCCCCTCCAATACCGCACCCTGCGGCCAAACTGGGAAAATCTCGCTGACAACCCGGCTAACGGGGTGGAAGAACCGGAAGACCGGGAAAATCAGCGTTTCCACGTTAGGTGGAACGTGATCGGTAAGGTGGAACACCGTTGAGTGGCTGAGCATGGGCGAGAAACCCAGTACGCCGTCGCCCCCAGCGAGGGGACTGTTGATCCTGAATTCCACGTTGTGGTCGGTCGGGTTGGCCACTATAAGCCTGTGCCGTCCACCTGGCCTATTGCTGATCCTGTGGCGGTGGTTGTTCGCCATTCCATGGTTGTACAGAACCATTATGCTGGTAAAGGGGCTGGCGCTCAGGGAGGGAAGGGTGCCAGCGGCATCATGCTCAATCAGGTCTTCTTCATTTACAAGCACCACGGTAATGGCCCTTGTCCTGTTGAACACGCTTGGATTCCTGAAAATACCGTGATTCTCGGCGAGTGGCGGTATACCGCCAAGCAGGTGGTTGGGATGGACGCTGCCCTCAAAGGCGACAAGCCTATAGCTGGACATATTGTCCACTATGAAGCCCATGGTCGCGCTGGGATGGCTGCTCCAGTCTATGTCGGCAATCCAGCCAGTGGGGCCTGGCGGCACGGCGGCGGTTACGGTAGCCGTCGGAACGCTTTCGGCGCTGCCAGTATACCCGCTGCGGGTGACAACCACTCTTAGGGTATGACCCATGTCCGCTTCTCGCACGGTAAAGCTTGTGCCGGTTGCGCCCTGGATCGGCGTGGTTCCCTGCTGCCATTGGAAGGAGGGCGCTCCCGCCCCGCCAAGGGCGCTTATATCCACCGTAAGCTCTTGCCCTACCTGCGCCGCCCCGGTTATCACTACCGTTGCGGCGCTTACGGTAACCGTCGGGGTGCTTATAACGGTGCCCTCATACCCTGCGCGTGTAACAGCCACCCTTAGAGTCTGCCCTATGTCTTCATGCCGCACCATAAACGTGGGATTGGTCGCGCCAGGGATATCCGTAGTGCCCCGCTGCCACTGGTAGGAAAAGGAAGTCGTCCCCGTGGTGGCAAGGCCAGAGATATCCGCCGTAAGCGTTTGCCACATCTGCGGCGTTCCGCTTATGGTTACCACGCCCTCCAGGTCGGGAACCTCCATGATCGTATCCGTCTCAAGGCTGGTTACACTGCCGTCATACCCTGCGCGACTAACAACCACCCGTATGGTATGACCCACGTCAATCTCACGCAGGACATATGTGGGGCCTGTCGCACCAGAAATCGAGACGGTTCCACGCTGCCAGTCGAAGGAAATGTCCCCCGATCCTCCAAGGGCGGTGGTTATAGCCGTAAGCGTCTCTCCCACCCGTGGAACTCCAGATATTGTGACCGAGCCCCCCAGTCCTGGAATTACCGTAACCGTCGCCGTTCCGCTTATCGTAGCGTCGAGCGTCGAGGTTGCCCGTACAGTGAGCGTTGCGGCGGTCTCGTTGTTCGCCACGGTAAGGCGACCGTCACCGGCAATTTGGGTTCCCGGAACGCCATCAACCCCCCACGTAACGGTCGTCGGGTGGTTGTTTGCTCCAGAAACCGTGGCGGTAAAGTCCAATACATCACCCCTCCTAGCAACGGTGGTTCCTGGGTTTACCGTGACACTGGTTACTGTTGGCGGTGGCGGTGGCGGCGACTCCTGCGGACACCCCGCCAAAACCAACATTCCAATAAACGTGGCCAGCAAGGCCACTCCTGCTTTTGACAACTGCCTCATGTTGCCCTCCTTAACCTTGTATAACTTTGCGCTATGGTACATAACATAGCATTTAGTTATGTTACACAGCCCTTGGTTAGTTGTCAATTGATTTCCTTCCAATTAACAATAGGCTCAATGGCATCTAACGCTGGGCTGTATATGACAAAATTGAGAGCTGTTCTGGCCGAAAATCTTAAACTCTACAGGAACGAACTAGGGTTTTCCCAGGCAAAGCTGGCCGAAATGGTAAACACCGCCCCAAACTACATCACCATGATTGAGATGCAAAGGCGTTTTCCAAGTGACGTAATGCTGGAAAAGCTCGCCGCAGCCCTCCAACGGGACCCATGCGAGCTTTTTTCAATGTCATCGCTCCTGCAAAAACAGTTACAGGAAGCCATATTGGCTGATTTTGCTGATTTTATGATAAAAAAACGAAATGAAGAATCAGTGCCCGAGTTTCGGGACAAGGCCAACTAAGCCCCAGGGATGCCCTAAACTTGACCCTCAGAATCATGCCAGCCACTCCTTGTAGGCAAGCAGTGTATTCAATTTTTCAAGGCCAACCCAGATAGCCTTAACACCTGGAGGGCCATCGCCGGGAGCCCGCTCTGGGCCGCCCAGCCAGCTTAAATATGTTACCGCTTCCGCTATCGCGTAAGGTCTTTCAGGCGGCTTTTTGGTTTTGTTTGCCGTACAATACAGCATTTTCCATTCCTCTTCCTCAAAACATACCGTACAGGGAAAATGCGGGTTTATCCGCGCTATATAGGTTATATTCATGATGAAGGTTGCTATTATGGAGTACATCAGAATAAAGCCTTTAAGTTACCCCAAGCCTCTCCCCTAACCACCCCCTACCCCATCCCAGGGGAAAAGGCTATACTCCACCAGTGGAAACAAACAGCGAGGGCGAAAAAGAGGAAGGCAAATCCGACGGCATACAGTGGCACCCGGCCTTCTGCAACGCCATAAGGCTGGAGCTTAAGGATTACGAGAAGGACCTTAACTTCGTATTCGAGCACCCCCTAACCACGGGGGCGCTTAAAATAGACATCATGATAATCAAGAAGGCGCGGGGCGTTCGGATCGGCAAGAACATCGCCGAGATATTCCGGGGGGTCAACATCGTCGAGTACAAAAGCCCGACTGGCAACCTGTCGGTCAGGGACTTCCTTAAGGTCTACGCCTACGCCTGCCTGTACGCTTCGATGGAGAAGGGGGCGGACATAAGCGACATGACCTTGACCTTTGTCGAAAGCCGCTACCCCCAGAAGCTCATCGACCACCTGCGGAAGGCGCGGGGGTGCACCGTTGAAAAAAAACGGCCAGGGGTCTATATTGTTAGGGGTGATCCCTTGCCGATCCAGATAATCAACAACAGGGAGCTGCCCGAGGGGGAAAACCTGTGGCTGAAGGGTCTGGACAACGGGCTTGACGCGCAGGGCTGGCGTAAGATACTTGCGGAAATTGCGCAGGCCGGCGAGGATTCTGGCCTTATGGGTGCGTACATTGACGTGATAATGAAGGCGAACAGGGAAAGTTTCAGGGAGGCGTACGAAATGAGCGAGGACACGTTGGCTTTTGACAGGATGCTGGAGGAAATCGGCCTGGCCGCGAAATGGGAAGCCAGGGGCGAAGTGAGGGGCGAGGCCAGGGGCGAGGCCAGGGGCGAGGCCAGGGGCGAGGCCAGGGGCGAAGACAAGGTACTCGGGCTGTTCAGGCAGGGGTATACCGTGGAAGAAGTGGAAAGGATGCTTGCCCAGGGCAGGGCTGGGAATGCCGAAGTTCCCATGGGCGGCCAACGGTAAGATTAAGTGGCTAGGCACTGTTAGCAAAGGAACATTTTCATGAAAGCGAACACAACGAACCCCATCGCTGTCATACCCACAATCACCAAGCTTACCAAGGGACGGCCCAAGGACGGTGATGATCTCGCTCTTAAGCTGCCCGTCTATCTTGTCCCGGGTAAACTCGCCCTCGACGTTGCCGCAGACATTGGCATATAGGGACCGCTGATTCCTCAGCGTACCATGGCGATGGCCTGCTGGGTCATGCGATCGCAGAGCTCGTTGTACTCGACCCCTGAATGGCCACGGACCCATTCCCAGCCAAGCGAAAACTCCCCGGCAAGGGAATCAAGCTCCATCCATAAATCCTGGTTTTTCACCGGCTTTTTGTCGCTGGTACGCCATGAGTTTTGTTTCCATTTGCGAATCCACTCGGTAATGCCCTTCTGGACGTACTGGGAGTCGGTACACACTACGGCCCTGCGGGGAACATCGTCCATGGTTTTTAGGGTTCGCAGTGACTTAATCACAGCCGTAAGTTCCATGCGGTTGTTGGTGGTGTTCTTCTCCCCACCCTTTTGTTCGGACAGTATCTTCTTGCCCTGAAAGGTCTCCAACACCATGACAAAGGCCCAGCCGCCGGGGCCCGGGTTGCCGGAGCAACCCCCGTCTGTAAAAATTCTAAGCGATGATTCCATATCGTGCGAAGTATAGCCATTTTCGAAAACTTTTCATACCAGGTGCCACGGTTCCTTTCCAGAAAACGTTTGCCGACTTCGTAAGCCCTCCCGTGTAAACCAAATGGTTGATGACCTGTTTCGCCTCATCCTCCGACCAGAAAAAGTTTTCCGCCCGCGCTAGAACACGGGCGGCCTCGTTTACGGTGTAGCACCGCTTGTTTCTGCGGAAAAAATCCAGAACCTTTGCCTCCTCCCGCAAAGCGGGGCTTGCCTGTCCCTCGCAGACATCGCAGCAGGGCGTTTCCGGGCTTTCGCCGTTTGCGTCGTAATCAAGCATTTTCAGCAGAGCCTGCCTTCTGCACTGCGTCGTGTCGCGGGCATAGTCCAGGAGCCTGGAAAGCCGCGCCCTGTCCGCCTCGGTTTTGGCGCGGCGCAGGCTTGCCTTGTCCTCTGGCCCCCACAGAAGGAAGGCCTTCGACGGCTTCCCGTCCCTGCCCGCCCTGCCCGACTCCTGCAAGTACGCCTCCACCGAAGGGGCGCAGTCCCTGTGTACCACCGTGCGGATGTCGGCCTTGTCGATCCCCATTCCGTAAGCACATGTCGCGCACAAAACCGCCCGGCTGTTGCCCATGAACCATTTTTCCACCTCGTCTTTTTCCACACGGCTTAGGCCGGCGTGGTAGAACCTGATTTCCCTATGCCATTCCACGCCCATCTCACGCAGGCTTGCCCCAAGGTAACGGGAAAGCCTTTCCGTGCCTGTCCTGGAAGAGCAGAACACAATCGCGGGGCGGCTGTTCCGCAACAGCAAATCCCTTACCGCCATGTCCCTTACCACGCAGCCTTTCGCAAAGTACGAAATGTTTGCGCGGTCTGGATTCCCTATAAGCAGATGGGCCCCTCGGCCGGTTTCCGTACTGCCAAAAATGTACTTATTGATTTTTTCAAGAACGGGCGTTCCCGCCGTTGCTGTAAAGGCCGTTACCAGCGGCGCATCGATTTTTTTTATGATGGTTTTTATTTCAAGATAAGCCGGCCTAAAGCTTTCGCCCCACTCGCTCACGCAGTGCGCCTCGTCAATAACGATGTGGGCAAGCTTTGTTTTTCGGGATTTGGTGCCAGTGTTGTTTTCAAACCAGTTCATCACCTGCGGCGTAAGCAAGACCTCGGGATTCGCTATAAGGAATTTGCTTTCCCCCGATTCCAGCTTCCGCCAGATTTCGTCCCGCTCTTCCTTCGTCTGCCCGCCACGAAGAACCACCGGCGAAAAGCCCCTTTCGTCCAGCCTGCGCTTCTGATCCGCCATTAGGGAAAGGATGGGGTAGATGACCAGGGTTATCCCTTCGATGATCATCGCCGGCAATTGGAAGCACAGGGATTTTCCGGCACCAGTGGGAAGGATTACGATCTGGCGGCCCAGATCCCCCCTGTCCGAAAAAGCCAAGGCGGAATCCGCATCCCCGCCCGAGTAAGCGCCATGTGCCGCCGGCTCGTTTCCGCAAGGCCAGCTAAGTGTAAGGCCTGCGGCCTCGGCAGCCTCAAGAATGTTCGCCACCACCAGCCTTTGGTAGGGGAACAGATACGAAACCCCGAACAGGCGGTTTGCCGCGCTGTTCAGGGGGTCTGTAATTTCCAGCATAATTGCCTCCATACCTTATATATGGTGCAAACATGCGTTTTGCATTAGTCCAGGGCGAAAAAATGGGAATCTACCTAGCCGTTTTAAGGCTGTGGGCGCGAAATACCTTCTGAAAATACCTTCTGATTGAAGATGGCACAAAAAAACCGCTTCTACCGCCATGCTTGCAGAGAGGAGCCAATGTGCCTAGGCTACCATTCCCTCGGCTTAAAATCCTACGGCACGCCCATCTGCATCGTGCCGCCGCTCTGCACTACCACGAGAAAGCCAGCATCAAGTAATGCGTCGGGGAGAGGCTTCTCCCCTCGCTATCTCAATGAAAGCCACCCCAGCGTGTTCCCGTCTCCACGCTTACACGCAGGGGGATGCTCAATGTCATGGCCTTTTCCATTTCGTCCCTGACAATCCCTGCGGTTTTGTCGGCGATTTTCTGTGGACATTCAAGGATCAGTTCGTCGTGGACTTGCAGCAGAAGACGGGCCGGGCTTTTTTCGACGGCGAGGCGTTTGTCCAGCCTGAGCATGGCGGTTTTGACGATGTCCGCCGCCGATCCCTGGATTGGCGTGTTTACCGCAACTCGCTCGGCGGCGGCCTTCTCGGTTTTGTTCCGTGAGTTTATCGTTCGAATGTAGCGGCGGCGGCCCAGAATCGTGGACGCATAGCCGCAGTCCTCGGTTTTCGAGATAAGCTCCTCGATGAAACGCCGCACGCCTGAATATGTGTTAAAATAAGCCTCGATAAATTTTGACGCATCGCTGCGGCTGATTCCAAGCTCGTTGGCAAGGCGGAATGCGCTCATCCCGTACATCACGCCGAAGTTGATTGTCTTGGCGATGCGCCGCTGATCGTTTTTTACCTGCTCCTCGGGCGTGCCGAAGATTAGGGCGGCGGTACGGGCGTGGACATCCGTGCCGTCCCTGAAGGCGGCGATCAGGTTTTCGTCCTGCGAAAGATGGGCCAGTATCACAAGCTCTATCTGGCTGTAGTCCGCGGAAACCAAAAGGCAACCGGGGCTGGCGATGAATGCCTCTCGGATGCGGCGGCCTTCCTCGGCACGGACGGGGATGTTCTGCAGGTTTGGCTCGCGGCTGGAAAGGCGGCCCGTTGCGGTTCCGCACTGGTCAAAGTTTGTGTGCAGCCGCCCCTCCCCATCCGCTATGCCGGCAAGGGTGTCAACGTAAGTCGATTTGAGTTTTGACAGGGTACGGTACCTGAGTATCAACGCAGGGAGGGGGTCTTCACGGGCAAGCTCCTCCAGGGATGCCGCATCGGTTGAATAGCCCGTTTTTGTTTTTTTTCCGGGCTTAAGCTTGCGCTCGACGAACAGAACTTCCTGCAACTGTTTTGTCGAGGAAAGGTTGAATTCATGGCCCGCCATTTTCCACGTCTGTCGCTGGATGTCGTCAAGCTCGACTTCAAGTTCCTTGCCGTAACTTGTTAATACCTCTGCCTCGATTTTTATTCCCATCCCTTCCATCTCGGCAAGAATCGGCAGGAGGGGCATTTCGAGGTTCTCGAAAAGCGGCATGGCGTTTGCCTTTGCAAGCAGGGGTTCGAAGTGGCGCATCAGACGAAGGCAGATGTCGCTGTCCTCGGCGGAGTAACGGGCCGCCGTTTCCAGGGGCACGGCATCAAAGGTTCTGCCCTTGGGCACGATGTCGTTATAAGCCACGGGCGTGTAGTCGAAGGTGTATGCGGCAAGCGAATCCAGCGAATAGGTGTTCCGCTCGGGATCGGAAAGCCATGCGGCCACCATGGTGTCCCAAATTTTGCACCGCCAGCGTTCGATGCTCCAACCTCGGCTTGTTTTGTAGTCATATTTTGCGTTGTGTGCGGCGACGGTCATTTCGGGATCGGCTAGCAGTGTCGCCAAAAGCGCACGGACTTTTTCGGGATCGTTGTGAACCGGATCCGAAGGGGGCGTTTCGTCCTGGCTCACGCCGTGTGGGGCTAAGGGGACATAGTACGCCTCCTTGGGTTTAAGCGCCAGCGAAAGCCCGATTGGCCTGGAATTCCATGCGTCAAGGGAATCCGTCTCAAAATCAATGGCGATGAGTTTTTGCTTTTTGGCCTGTTGGATAATTTTTTCCAGTTCCGCAATGTCCTGGATGATTTTGTATTCACCGTTGCCAAACAGGGATTTGTCGGTGGTGTATGTCGTGTAGACTGAGGGATCCTGCCCTTCACTAGTTTGAGAGGGAGGGGGGGGGGAATCCAGGGCACTTGTTTCTGCCGAGGCCGCACCGACGTTTGGATCAAGCTGTTTTGCGCTCTGCCGTATGCCTTCACGAAACAGCATTTTCGCCGCCGCCTGGCGCTTGAGGTTTTGCGAGGAAAGTTCACCGATATCCTCAATGGGCAAGGGAACCGCCGTTTCCAGCCTGACCAGCGACTGTGAAAAATACGCATTTTCCTTTCCCTCGGCAAGTTTTTTGCCTTTTGCTCCAGGAATGCTGGCAATGTTCTTATATACCTCGTCCAGCGAACCGTAACGGCCAAGCAGTTCCACTGCGGTTTTTTCCCCTATGCCCTTTACGCCCGGAATATTGTCCGAGCTATCTCCGCAAAGCGAGAGCAGGTCGAGTATCTTCTCGGGCATAATTCCCCATTCGGTTTTGACCTGCGAAGGCCCTAGAATTTCCCAGGTCGGGCCCACGTTAATAGCGGAGCTGCTTTGGGCGGGGGGATCGCCTTTCGCCGTTTTTAAGGGGCGCATAGCATAAACGCCGTCGCCTATTAGTTGCAGAAGATCCTTGTCCGAGGAAAGGATGTAACACTGCCGTCCTTCCTCCTTGCACTTTTTTGCCAGCGTCGCAATGATATCATCCGCCTCGTAACCGTCCACCCGCAGGCTGGCAATGTTCAGCGCGGCAAGGAATTCCTCCACCAGCGGAACCTGGGCGTGAAGATCCTCCGGCGTTTTTTGCCGCGTCGCTTTGTACTCGTCGTACATTTTATGTCTGAACGTGGGTGTGCGAGAGTCCAGTATGGCGGCCAAAAGGGAAGGGGGCTCTTTTGAAACGGCGGATCCGTCGCCAGAATGTTCGCCGGAACCTGCCAGTGGAGCACCGTCGTTCAATAGGCTAACAAGGGTGCGAGCAAAGCCAAAAAGTGCGGATACGTTTTTCCCGGCACTGTTCCGCAGGGGGCGTGTTAAAAAAGCAAAGTACGAACGGTAGATAAGACCGTATGCGTCGATTAGGTATAGGGGGGGATTTTTATCAGACATGGCCCCAGCATAGCATTTTGTACCTGCGGGGTAAATGGCAGTTCCGCACCCAGAGCCTCTTTTTATGCTTCCATTCGCAGATTTATTAAGCGCATTCAAAGCTTCGCTGTCGGTAGGATCCCTGCCTGGCTATGGATTTTTCACATTTTTGCCACGCTTTCCGTTTTTTTTCGCTAATTGGGACATTTGTTACTAGACTTGCTGTCGCATTCATGTTATCATGTGTTAGTGCACCTTCGTAAGTTTGGCAAGGTTGTTACGCACGCGGTTTATATAAACTGCGAATAATTCTGCAGATGGCAACAAGCTTGCCTGTTGCAAGATAAAGGAGAGAGGTATGTCAAAAATCGTGAAGTCCCCAGGAGAATTTCTTTCGGAAATGTTGCAGAAGCGCAAGATTTCCAATCAAAAACTTTCAAAGGACATTCAGCTGAGCCAGTCCACCGTGCGCTTGGTGGTCCTTGGAAAAACCAGGATTTCCGTACCCGTAGCGTTGAGGCTTGCAAAGTACTTCAACACCAACCCCGAGTACTGGCTGGATATGCAGATGAGGTGGGATCTTGCCGAGGTCGTGCAAGACAAAAAGTTAATGGACATTGTCGGTCGGATCACCAGATTCCAAAAAGAGTTGGAGGTGAAAAAACCCGCCGCTGGAAAAGCAGTGGCCGCAAAAACGGCCGTAGGGAAGAAGCCTGCTACTAAAAAGCCAGCCGCCGCCGCCAAAAAACCTGCTGCTGCTAAAAAGCCAGCCGTTAAAAAAGCCGCCGTCGCAAATGCGAAGCAGAAGCCTGCGGCAAAATAGGGTTAAGCCCCTGGCGGCATAAGCCTGGGGGCTATATCTGCGGCATTATGTTTCTCCGTTACACCGAAACTGGGTATTGCCTTATTCTGCGGGAAGACGAGCCCCATGGTATTATCGATGCCATGCTGGAAACCAGTTATGACAAGGAATTCTGTATTTCGCTTGACTTTTCCCCTGACTTTATAGCCAGGCTGATGAAAGCCGGTTTCCTGGTGATGTCGATAAAATTTAGAGTCTCCGATGACCATGATGAAGGGGCTTCCGCATCGGACGGAGGGCCTGTGGTTTATGAGATGCTTTATGTTCCGCTTCCCAAACTGCACCTGGTTCGGTCCGCCCTGTTTTTCGACAACCTTCATGTAAAGAAATCAATCAGGCGGCAACTGGATCGTTACGAACTACGCCCCGATTCGGACTTTGACCTTATCCTGGACAGGTGCATAGAGGTTCACGGCGATGAGTGGCTGACCCCGCCTTTGGTTGACACAATAAAGGACATAAGGAAGGACAGACTCCACGGGGTATATCCTATGTCTTTTGCCCTTTACCGTGACGGAAAGCTAGTTGCCGGGGAATTTGGGGTCAAGGTCGGCAGGGTCTACACTTCTTATTCGGGTTACTACGACGAAAGCAACTGCGGCACTGTGCAGCTTATTCTTACCACTCGCTATCTGCAGGAACATGGTTTTGCTTTTTTCGATCTGGGGATGCCGCTGGATTACAAAAACAGCCTTGGGGCAATTGACATAAGCCCAGAGGAATTTGTAAGACTTTTCCGTCTTGCACAGTTGTAAAGAACCTACAACCCGATGTACTCCGAATAAACCGAGCGCGCGGCCTTTTCGTCCCTAACGTTTTTGACAATTGCCCGTGCGTCGGGAAAAAGGTTGAAGTCGGTTTCGCCGTCGGAAAAACTTAGCATAAACTGGCTGCATTTTACGGTTCCCGAAGCGGAAAGCCTTTTTTCGAACCCAGCCAAGTCTATGTGGGCCTTTTGTCCAGGGATTATCTGGTATTCGTCCCTGCCGCAGAGCTTTGCGACAAGGGTTTCGGCACGGCGGCCAAGCAGCTCGTACTCCCCCTTGCCGCAAACAGGGCAATCTGGATTCGCCGAAAGGTTTAAGTAATTCGCCGTATTGTTCCACACGTCCAGCGCGAAGAGCCCTTGGTTCGTTTCCGCAGAGCCTGTGATAATTTTTAGGGCCTCTGCGGATTCGATGGAAGCGATTATGTTGGAAGCCATGTTCAGAACCCCAGCGCTGGCACAGCTTGGATAGGAACCTGCGGGGGGGATTTCCGACACAAGGCAACGGAAACAAGGGCCTTTGCCCGGAAGCATGGTCATGCTGTTCCCTGCGGCGCCAAGGACGCCGCCGTAAACCCATGGGGTTTTTAGTTTGTGGCAGGCCTCGTTGACGAGAAACCGGAGTTCCATGTTGTCCGCCCCGTCCAGGACTACATCGGCATCTTTTATAAGCTCCTCGATGTTCGACGAATCCACATGGACTATCACCGGTTCGAAGCTGGTTTGCGAATTGACCTTTGCAAGGTGGCTGCATGCCGCCTGGGCTTTGGGAAGTTGGGCTGCCGCATCCTCCTCGTCGAAAAGAACCTGGCGTTGAAGGTTGGAAAGCTCCACATAGTCCCGGTCAACAAGGCGCAGGTGCCCCACGCCAGCCCTGCACAGGTTGTTGGCGATCACCGTCCCCAGCGCGCCGACGCCAATGACCACAACCCTGGCGGCCAAAAGCCTTTCTTGGCCCTTGGCACCGATTTTCCCGAATGCCATCTGCCGGGAATACCTTTTATGGGCATTCTGCTCGATTTTTTCCATAAACAAATGAGTCCCGTTAGTATGATACACCATCAGGTAAAAAACGGTCAAACCAGCAACCCGTTTTTAGGCCCTTGACCCAAGCTTAAGGGACCGTGTATAGTGATAGAGATTGGCCTTTACTGGCTTGTTGCCATCCTTGGTATCGAGCGTAAGGCACAAAGTGGGATTCGTCAATGGAGCGGTGTCCGAGTGGTTTAAGGATGCGGTCTTGAAAACCGTTGTGCCGCAAGGTACCGGGGGTTCGAATCCCCCCTGCTCCGAAGGTTTGACTTTGTGCCCGAAAAAGGTTATGCTTGTTTAGGTAACGCAAAGGGTTGCCTGTTCTGGAGCGGTGCATGAGCGGCTGAAATGGGCTCCCTGCTAAGGAGTTGTGCCCGTGAGGGTACCGGGGGTTCGAATCCCCCCTGCTCCGGTTATGGTTTTTGAAAATCCTCAATTTTTGTGAGGAAAACAGAGGTTGTAGCTCAGCTGGATAGAGCATCAGATTGCGGATCTGAAGGTCGTACGTTCGAATCGTATCAGCCTCATACATAAGTCTTTACGTGCCAGGGAATTAAGGAACCGACGATTAGGGGTTTACCAAGCAAGGCTCCAGAAAACGACGCGGGGAAAGCAACTCGCCGCGCCATCTTCCGCGTTTCACAATGCCGCTTCCACCTGCGCTTTTATATGTTCGGGCACGTATTTAAAAGCCGCACCATTGTTTTTTACCGCGTCAAGACAAAATTCCGTTGTTTTGTGCTTATCGGGTACGAACTTAAATGCGCGACCGTCAATCCGTATGGCCGCACGGCAAAGTTCCTCGGTAAGTTTTAACATTGTTAGATCCATCACCTTCGGACGGAATGCCCCAGCAGCAATGGCGGCTATGCCACCAGCTTGGGATATCGCCTTCGTCCCAGGAAGAAACGGGATTGAGGGGATTACCCTCTCCCATACCAGACGGTTTTGACGAAGCTGCAAGACTGGTAAGTCTGCGATCCCGTCAACTCGGAGAGCCTGGATACATTGCCAGCTTAAGGCTACGGTTGGAGTGAACCCCAGCCCTGCCATTGCTTGACACAGAAAACCGTAACCCTGTGCTTTGCTGGGTTACGGTTTTTTTGTGCCAAAACTTGAAAGTGAAATAGGCATTTTGAGGAGCCGTCGATTTATTCAGATGCAGCGCCAAACCTCTCGAAAAGAATGTTGTCAATCCGAATGACATTAGGATCCAATGCCTCTATTCCCACAGTAAGAGTGCGGTTGCCATTCCGCAGGATGGTGGCGGCCAGGTTGAGCTTGGCAATTTGAGCCGAATTGAGCACTACGCTAAAGTTGATCGGCCCTGCTGCGCTTATGCTGGCAAGAACCAGGGGATCTACATTGAGCGGGTTATCCCAAGGCGCTTGAAAAAACCCAGGTGTGGCAAATGTTATCTTGCCGCCAGGTACCGGTGTTTTATGCCATATTTTTTTGACATTTCCCGGCGGCGGATCGAAGGGGCAAATAGTGCCTGACATTTTCGCCCAGGCGGTGTATAATCCACCCATGAATTGTGTTCCCCTTTCGGGGCGAGTGTATCATCCTGTTCCTGGTTTTGAAAACCATTTGATAGCCGAACTGCAAAAAACCAATACCGAACTTGCCCGTATCGGCCAACTTATTCACGACCCAGACCAGGACGCGGCGGCAGCCGATGTCTTTTGGCACCAAAACTGCTGGTTGGAGCCTTTTCGTCTGGAGTTTTCCTCGATAAACGAAGCCGCCGCCTTTCTGCGTGGCGTGCAGCGAAACTGGGCGGCCTGTCTGCATACCTGTTTTCGCCGTGCTGCCCTTATCTCTTCCAAACTTCCGCCAATCAGCGCAAAACCACGCCCTTTTCCCTGGCTTCTGGGCAAGGCCCCCGTTGGCGCGTGGACATTGCTTGACGGAAACACCCTAATCGCAAGCGCCCCTTGTTCCAGCCCGTTTCCCAACGGTGCTATCGAATTTGCGCAGGACAAGGAAGGGCCCCCCAGCCGCGCCTATCTTAAACTTTGGGAGGCATTCGTGCGGCTTCGCCAATGGCCCAGCCAGGGCGAGCGTTGCCTTGACGTGGGGGCAAGCCCCGGCGGCTGGACATGGGTTCTGGCGCAGTTGGGGGCGAAGGTGGTTGCCGTTGACCAGGCCCCACTGGAAGACCGCATCGCCGCCTTGCCGGGCGTTGAATGCCTACGCCACGATGCCTTTACCCTAAAGCCGGAAGACATAGGCCCCGTGGATTGGCTGTTCTGCGACATCGCCTGCTATCCGCCAAGGCTCTACGACTGGATCGAAAAATGGCTTGCCTCGGGTCTGTGCCGTAAGTTCGTCTGCACGATTAAGATGCAGGGAACCGTCAATACTGGAAACGTGGATTTTGACACGCCAAAGCGTTTTGCGGAAATTCCTGGCAGCACGCTTGTTCACCTGTACCACAACAAACATGAACTTACGTGGATGCACTGCGCATAATTTCCTCGACCTGTTCCCAGAACATTTTAGCTTCATGCAACCTCCCCCTACAATCCGTGTCTACATTGTGTGGACACAAAAGCGGATGCGAGGAGAATATGGAAAATTGCTTCGACAAAAAATACCAACTCAGGTATTTCGAGATGGACAGGCAGGGAACGATCTCGCCAACGACAATTTTGACGCTACTGGAAGAAACGGCGGCGGAACACTGTTATGATATCGGTTACAGTCTATATAGCCTTGAAAAACAGAATATAGGCTGGGTGTTGGTCTCCGGCACCATCGACATGCTAAGGTACCCAAGGTACAAAGAAGATATTGTGGTGCGAACATGGATATCGAAATATACCCTGGTAAGGGGGTATCGTGAAAATATTATTTTCGATGGTTCGGGGAGGGTGATTGGAAAGGCGCAGGGCATCTGGGTGTTTTACGACATTGCAAGAAAAAAACCTGTTCCCATTTTTGATGAAATAAAATCGGGATGGGGTGTCAACCAGGAAATATCCCGAGAGGTTGACGTAGATACGATAAAAGTCATAAACGATGACCTGGGCCACCAGTTGGAGTACGATATCCATAAATCCGATGTTGACAGCAACAGACATGTGAACAACATCAAATATTACCACTGGCTGGTCGAGTCCTTGCCAGGCGACATAACGGACGAATATGTCCTGAAAAGGGTAAACGCAAAGTTTTATTCCGAGGCAAAATACGGCGAAAAGATAAGGATACATATAAAGCATGAACCCGATCGAAACGCCTTTCTTCACACGATGAGAAGCAACCTGGACAACCGGCTACTTGCGGCAGCCCATACGGTATTGGAAAAAAGGGCAGTATAGCAGCATAGGAGGGAAAAACAAGACCCGTGTGAGTTGATAAAAAAGCCAAAACCCCCTATGATCGATACTCATACATATGGCGCAAAAACTACATGAAACGGAAGAACGGGCAAAACGGGCCTTGCTGGTCAGCCTAAGCGACGGCAAAAAGGGTCGTCGGGGCGAGGCCAATGCTGTGGCCGCAGTCATAGGCGAAGCGAACGGAAGCGAGTTCGCCGGGGAAGCGGAAGCCGACGATGGCAGGGAGCTACGGGGGCTTGCCGAAACCCTGGAACTGGAAATTGTCGGACACGAGATTATCCGCATACGGGAACGCAACCCCAGGTTCGGCATGGGAAGCGGAAAGGCCGAGGAACTTGCGGAAAAAGCCAAGCAGCTTGAGGCGGACTGCCTTGTGTTCGACTGGGAACCCAGCCCCTCCCAACAGCGGAATTGGGAAACCCTTGCCGAAATACCGGTGATAGACCGACAGGAACTTATAATCCGGATCTTTGCGGAAAGGGCCGCAACCAGGGAAGCGGATTTGCAGGTTCAGCTTGCCCAGCTAAACTACCACCTGCCACGGCTGACCCACAAATACATCGACCTTTCCAGGCAGAGGGGCGGACGCTACGGCACGAAAGGCTCCGGCGAAACCCTGTTGGAAACGGATCGCCGCAAGATCGAGCAGCGCATACACAGGCTGGAAAAGGAAATCGAGCAGGTAATCAAACAGCGGCAGGTGCAGAGGCGGCAGAGGGAACGCCAGAGGGTGCCGGTGTGCGCAATTGTCGGTTACACCAACGCCGGCAAATCCAGCCTACTCAATGCGCTTACCGGTGCCTCCGTTCTTGTCGAGGACAAACTCTTTGCCACGCTGGATGCCACAACTCGCCGTTTCGAGCCAATCCCCGGAATGACGGCCTTGCTTACCGATACCGTTGGCTTTATCCGGCGGCTTCCCCACTCCTTGATCAAGGCCTTTAGGTCAACGCTGGAGGAAGCGTCCCACGCGAACCTTTTGATACACGTCCTTGACGTATCGGATCCTGGCATAGACGAATGTTTCCAGACGACGGTTTCGGTTCTTGGGGAACTTGGTGCGGGGGAAATTCCCCTTGTTACCGTGCTGAACAAAATCGACATGTTAGACGGGGCGCAGGAAGATGCCATACTTGCCCGTTTTTCCAAAAGCGGGCGATTCCCCGAAGGCATTGCCGTTTCCGTAAAAGACGGCATAGGGCTTAAGGAACTGAAATCCCTGATTGCGGAAAAACTCCAGGAAATTGACAGTCGAAAAAACCAGTCACATGCAAACAAAACAGCAATAAACAGCGGGACATGTTTGTGAAAAAAACTCAACGCATCCTGCTCTTCGTTCTACTATTTGGCACAATGCTTATGTTCGGCATGGTCGAAAACATCAGGGGTGTTTCTTTTCCGCTTATCAGGGATGAATTTAACGTCCCGTTCGAGCGGCAGGGATTGATGGTATCCATACTTTCGTTTGCCTTTGTCGTTTCCAACATCATCGCCGGAATATTCCTGGGGCGTTTCGGGATCAAGCCTTCGGCCTTTGCCGGGTATTCGGTCATTTGCCTTGGACTTATTCTCGTGCCTTTCATGCCTGGCTTTTTTCCCATTACCCTTGCGCTGTTCGCCGTTTTCGCAGGCTTCGGCTTTTTGGACATCGGGATGAACGCATTGGCATCAAAGGTCTTTGTAACAAAAGCGGCCTTGCTAATGAATTTGCTTCACTCGTTTTACGGAATCGGGGCTGTCATATCGCCAAGTGTGGCGGGTTTTATCGTAAGGAACACGGAATTCGGCTGGCGATCGGTGTACCTTTTTTCCTTGCCCCTGGTTCTATTGCTTATTGTGTTGGCTGCCTTTGCCCGCTTTCCCAGGGACGGCCGTGAAGCTGGGGCTGGGGGTACCGAAGTATCCGACACAACAAAAGGTGTTACCGAACACAAAAGTTTTTTCGATGCGCTTAAAACCCCCATGGTCTGGCTTCTTGCCCTTAGCCTTGGCATTGCCGTGGTTATCGAAACGAACACCCCGAACTGGGGACCCTTGTATTTCCATGATGTCTACGGCTTCGATCCCACCATCGAAGGTGCGGCTTTCCTTTCGACGTTCTTTCTGCTGTTCACACTTGGCCGCCTACTCTGTGGCCCTTTTGTCGAAAAAATTGGCTATGTCCGCAGCCTTCTTGGCGTTTCCCTTATTACGCTTGTGGTTTTTGCCCTAGGCTTTTCCCTTGGGGCAAGGGGAATTTTTGTGCTACCCGTGCTGGGTTTTCTTGTGGCACTGTTCTGGCCCACCTTGATGGCTGTGGCAATCGTCAGCTTTGGCAGGGATGCGCCTATTTATGCCAGTGCGATGATTGCGATTGCTGGCATAATAAACACCACTATGCAGTTTGTGGTTGGGCTTATCAATCGGGTAATTGGCCCCGCATGGGGTTACCGCAGCAGCATGGTCTATACAGTCCTTTTGATTTTCGTGTTATTGGTACTGTACAAGAACCTGAAGCGGCGGAAAGTAGAAAAAATATAAGGGAACGATGACGGTGGCTTCAACATCGCTGCAAGTTGCGGAAAGCATAAACAAAAAACTTGAACGGCTAATGCCTGTGCTGTTCCCCTTTGGCGTTGTCCTGGGCTTTACCCTGCCTGGCGTTTTCACGCATCTGCGCCCCATGGTTCCCTGGCTTTTCGGGGTAATGACCCTTTCCGGTGCCCTTCGACTCAAGGTTACCGAATTTGGCAGCACCATTCGCAACCCGCTTCCCATTTTTCTTTTCCTGGTTGCCGTCCGTGTATTGATGCCCTTGGCTGCGCTGTTTTCCTCCTCGCTTTTCTTTGGCAACAATCCCGACACCGTAACCGGCTTTGTCCTGCTGTTCTCTGGCCCCGTGGCCGTTGCAAGCTTTATCTGGGTGGGCATATACAAAGGGGACAAGGCCCTGTGCCTTACCCTAATTCTGTTGGACACGCTGCTCGCCCCCCTTGTCGTGCCTGGAACCCTTTCCATACTTATGGGCGCAAGAGTCGCCATGGATATGGGCGGTATTGCAATGTCCCTTATTTTTATGGTGGTACTCCCAACGATTATTGGCGTTACGGTAAACGAAACAAGCAAGGGAAAAATACCCGATCTGGTCTGCCCATACCTAAGCCCAATTGCAAAAATATGCCTTATGCTGGTGATTGCCGCCAACTCGTCCGCAATTGCCGGGACGGTTCGATTTGGCGATGCAATGGTTTGGAAGGTTGCGGCACTTGGCGTTTCGCTTTCGGCGGCGGGCTTCCTCTTGGGAATGCTTGCCGGCATTGGCGCAAAATGCGGCCCCGAAAAAAACATTACTCTGTTTTTTTTGGGCGGATTAAAGAACATCAGTGCGGTTGCCACCATTGCGGTGACTTTCTTTCCAGAAGCCGTCGCATTGCCCACGATTACGGGAATACTTTTCCAGCAGAGCATGGCCGCTGTTATGGGGAAGTTAATAAAACATCGCTAAGGGAACCGCTGATTCCTATGATTCATTCAGCGGTTCCCCAAAGGCCGTCCAGGATTCGTTTTATTATCATGGCCTTTTAAAAAAGGGCCCCGAAGGGGGCCCTTGATTTCTATAACTGCACCCTTACAGTCTTAATCTCGAAGGGCCTAAACTCCAGCCCCAAAGCCTTTCCCTGTACCAACAGATTCTTCGGGTTGTCTTCCAGCATGTCCGTTTCGGCAGCGGATCGGAGATCCCTCGAAAAACGAAGGACGGTTCGGCATTTGCCCCCAAGGCTTTCGTACAGCCGCAGGACAAGTTCGCCGCTGCCGCCGTTTTCCGGTGCTTTTACGCACTCCACGATTACCGCGTTTCCATCAAGCGTGCAAAGCGACTGTTCGACAAGATTGGTGTCGGCTACCTCGCTGTCAGCCAATACCGTTGCCGGGGAATTCAGTTCGTAGGCCGAACGGATCACGCCCGAATCACCAAAGCTACCGGCGAAAGGCAGGAGCGAGTAAGTAAAGTAATGTACGCCCCTGTCCGCCTCGGGATCGGGTGCAACGGGGGAGCGCAGCAGGGAAAGCCGCATCCTGCCACCCTCGACATCGTGGCCGTACTTGCAGTCGTTCATAAGGGCTATGCCGCAGCCTTCCTCTTCCAGGGCAATCCACTTGTGGGCGCAAATCTCAAACATGGCGCGATCCTGCATCAAGTTGCGGTGGGTGTTCCGCCGAATATGGCCGTACTGAACCTCGCAGCGAACCTGTGGGCTGTCAATGGCAGTATCAAATTCGACTTTCAGCAAACGCCATTTTTCCTGCCAGTAAATCTTTGTCTCAAAGTCGATGCGTGGATCATCCGCATAACACACCAAGTCCTGAACCAAACGAGAACCGGCATCGCCAATCTCATAAGAGCTGCGAAGGCGAAAGCACACAGGCCCATCGGCAACAACTTCCATCGAGACAACCCATGTTTCCTGCCTAATGTGTTTCGTCCAGTCAGCGTCTATGTCCCAGGCATCCCAAAACACAGGCACATCTTCGGCAGTGATAAGGGCGTTAAAGGCACCGCCAGTCGCGACCATTTCACGATCCTGCCTTTTGTCGATAAGGCTAATAATCCTGCCGGCAGTGTCAAACACAATTTTGTAGAAAGGTGTTTCCAAGGTATTGTTCCACCAAACAAAGGGGGATCTGCCGTTGCGGAATCCAGGAATCATCGTGTAACGTACCCAGCCCAGAGACGGAACCCTGGGGGTACATACCGCCTGCCCGTTTCCGTCGATATCCGTATACAACTGCATCGGGTACACCGTGCCATCCGATCCCTGCAATGCGATGGCGACACCAACAAGCCCCTCGGAAATAATCACCTTGCCTTTGTGTTCCCAAGACAAATCGTTAAAAACAAACAGGGACGACTGCCCCGGCAAACCCTTCACAGATGCACTTTCGCCAAGACCAACGAGGCGGCTTTTCGCCTCGCCGCTTATTTTGGCAAGCTGGTTAAGCATTTTTCCCGAATCATTTTCGGCTTCGGAATAAACCCGCCCTATGGACGAGCCCGGAATTATGTCATGGAACTGATACGTCAATGTGCGCTTCCAGCAGTCCAGCAGGGCATCATGAGGATATTTCCAGCCAGCAGGCGTGGGGGTACTGTTTTCGAGTGCGGAAAAGGCACACAGGAATTCCGCATTTCTTAGGGCAAATTCCAGCAGGCGGTTGTTGCGCTTGGTTCGGGACTGTGTGGTGTATGTGCCACGGTGAAGTTCCAGGTACAGTTCGCCCCGCCATTCGGGGAGTTGCCCCTCGGCGTTTTCAGAGAAAATTTCACCCAATGCGGCACTTACGGTTTTCCATGCCGAACGTGGGGCACCTTCCAGATTGCAAAGCCTGCGAGCCATTTCGAGATCGGCACGAAGGGTACCTCCCCCCCCATCCCCTTCGCCTATCGGTTTTACGCAGGCAGACTGGACTTCCTTGTGTTGAACCGAATTCCATACGGCGGCAAGTTCCTCGGGAACCACTCGCCCATTGTACCCAGCCCCAGGCCCCAGCGTCGAAAGGAAATGGGTTTTAATACCAGTGCCATCAATACCACGCCAGACAAAAGTCTCGTAGGGGAAACGGGTGGTATCGTTCCAGTTGATTTTGCTTGTGACAAAATACTTAATACGGCACCCCGCCATAATCTGCGGAAGGGCGGCGGCATAACCGAACACGTCTGGCAGCCAAAGGGTATCCGCCTCATGGCCAAGCAGTTCCTTGTTGGCTTTTTTTCCAACAAGGAACTGCCTAACAAGGCTTTCGCCGGAAGTGACGTTGCAGTCGGCCTCGACCCACATACCGCCGTTGGGTTCCCAGTTCCCGTTCTTGTATGCCTCCTGAATGCTGGCGAAAACATCCGGGTATTCGTTCTTGACTATTTCCAACTGACAGGGCTGGCTTTGTATAAAAACAAATTCTGGGTACTCCTTGGCAAAACGGATCATGTTCGCAAAGGTACGACCAACCTTGCGCTCGGTTTCGCCGATGTGCCAAAGCCAGGCATGGTCGATATGGGCATGGCCGACAAGATGCACGGCCGGGGTGGAAGGGCTGTTTTTCATGGCAAGCAAAGGTGCAATCATTTTAGCCGCAGCGGCGGCTTGATTCTCCAGATCCTCGCCCTGCGCATTCAGGCTTATTCCCGTCAGGGCTTCGGAAAGGCCTTTAAGGATTCTTGCTTTTCGCAGGGAGTTGGGATCAGCGATTTTTGCCGTTTCGAACAGGGCCCGGATATCGTAGAACAGTGAATATATTTCAGGGCTACGTTCAAGCAGGGCACCACCCCCAAAAGTGTTGGGAAAGTCTGGTATTGTTTTACCAATATTGACAACAACGGACGTACCCTCAAATGGGCCGCAGCCGCCGTAGAAATGCCCAGAATACGACTCCACGTGCAGGGTGTGGTCTTTCCCGTCGGCCTCTATGCGGATTTTGTTGTGATACATATTGAAGGCCCCGACAGGCTTGCCGTCGATAAAGGCAAGGGAATCGGCGTTGGGAGTAACGCTAAGGAAAAGGCCACGCCCTACCTTGGCATGAAGGTTGTTGGGGGCATGGTACTTCGCACGGAACCAGAAACAAGTCCACTCCTTTCCCCAAAGGCAAGGTGTTTCGATTTTTTTCCACTCAACACCCTCTGGGGGGCTACGGTATGTCTTGCCTGCCTCGAAAATCTCGAACTCCAGATCCGAGATTTTTTTGTAGGCATTCCGCTCAAGGTAGTTAAGGTACTGTTCAATTCGCTGTTCGACTTTAGATATAAGCATACGATCTCCTCGGTGCACTGCAACCTATAGTATGTCAGGATTGTGTAATTTTCCCTAAGCTTTAATTTTCCAGATACAGAAACTCTGCCCTCCCATGCGAACATGGCACCGTCAAAGTTACAGCCCCCAAATCGTACAATGGCACGGAATCCATCGGAACCATCTCATAATGGGGCAGATATTCGTCCAGCAAGCGGAGAATGCCGCCGTTTGCGACGTAAAACGATTGGGGGTATGTCTCGTAAAAGGCCGTATCATTTAGCCATTTCATAATTAATACTAATCCCTCTCCACAAATTGGTCTACCGACTCCTGGTGTTACCGCTGGGGTCTGGGATGATTTCCTCCGTCTTCATAGATTCTTGTTATGCGCCCAAAGATCGCTTGCGTAAAATTTGTCAAAAATGCGGCCAAGCCGGGTGCCTCCGACACTGGAGGCAGGTTGGTAATGTACAGCATGCCAAAGCTGTTGGGAACGGCGGTGGTTCCTGCAAACCAATTGGCAAGTACCCTTGCGCTTAGTGTGTCTAGCCTATTGTCCACCGACAGATCCACGACAAACGGCGAATACCCTCTTGCATCCTGCCTTAGCTTTGTTCCCATGATTTCATCGAACAGAAACAACAGGGGCTTGCTATCGTCGTGGGAAACATCGTTGATAATGGCTATAAGATTTTGCGCGGTAAAAGGGCTTGCACCGGTATAGGCATCGGGGGTAAATGCCGGGCGCACCATGTTGGGCAAATACTCGCCATGGCCGCCGTTCCGCGCAAAAATGGAACGTGTCGTTTCGATAATCTTATTGTCGTCATGGATGCTTCCAAAGTCCGCCTGTACTTCTCGCCTTACTTTAAGGTATTCGTTTGCGTTTAGTATCAGGTTTGCAAAATTGCTTGCCCCTTCTCGCCAGAGTATCTCTTCGATTGTCGCTTCGTCAAGCCAGTCGCCGTTTTCATCCTGAAAAAGGCTGTCGGAATACATTGGGGCATCGCTTTCAAAAGTGCTAAGGTTCCGTGTATATGGCGGAAGCGAACTGCGCCCCCCACCTATGTCGTTGAATTCAAAACCGTCAACCCCGAAGCGATCGACTAGTATCCAAAGATAAGGGAGGAATTCGTGAATTGCCCCTATATCCATGGCTCCCAGCCCCACGGCGAGTCCGTCCTCCTTGTCGGAAAAACGGCCACTGCGAACTTCTATCAATATTTTTATGCCTTTTCGAATAAGGGGCCTTATATAGACTTGGTTGTTCTCAAGGACATACTGCAAGGCAGGGGTCAGTTCCAGGCTGGCATAGCCCCTCGCATCTCTCGAAAGGTATGCATAGCCAAGAACCAGGTAATCAAAAAGCGGAATGTCGTTAGCATCGCCCGTTCCAAAGAAATAGTCTTTGGCATTCAAGGGGTTGTACTTTTCGACATCAACATGGGCAGCCACCCTCACAAAGGTCGGGCTGGCATCGGGGCTGGTTAAAAGTTGTTTGCGTGGGATCGTCGGAATTGCTTCGAGGGGGTTTATTCCCGCCTCCGGCATTTGGCAAGCCAGCAAAAAAAGACAACCAAGGAACCCTCCAAAAACCGAAGCTTTTAGAGGGTTCCAAGCTTGTCTAAGTAATTCACAATTTTTCATAAGCTGCCTCCGTATACCCATGATCACGACCCGTGGTAATGGAGATACCCGAAAGTGATAAAAACTTTCAGGTATCTCCCCGATTAACAACGATTACCAATCCTTGAGGTAATTTCCGCCATCGGCGCTAAGAATAACTTTCTGGCCAAAAACAGGAACGGTAAGATGCGACATATAGTCTTCCTTGGTTCTGTCAGCCGGTGCGTTTGGGTTAAGCCTAAGCAATTGGCTGGAAGGGTTCAGACCATAGAAGAACATTACACCGTACGGATTGCCATCGTCGGAGGCTTCTCGGAACTTTTGCGCCACGGTTGATATGGACAGCGGACGAGCCGATGCTTCCTGGCCAGGGAAGGTTGGGTTCGGGGAGCCGTTCTGGCCAGAGTAAGCATGACCACCTACGTCAATAGCAAGAGGCGAAAACACGCTGCGGGGCAATCCGTTGGCACTTTCATCGTGCCATTGGTTGTACCAGGGTTGCAGGGAAAGATCCACGA
>Ga0209755_10001236_pt1 | contig 41138 bp, 39 predicted proteins | sample TergutCo191P1_FD_187301 | JGI IMG/M metagenome (GOLD analysis project Ga0209755, IMG submission 187301) | Cornitermes sp. P1 segment gut microbial communities from Petit-Saut dam, French Guiana - Co191P1 (SPAdes) (version 2) | ecosystem: Host-associated > Arthropoda: Insects > Digestive system... | reverse complement strand
GGCTTTGGCAGCAGCTGCACGGGCAGCGGCGGGGTTATAATAATTACGTTGAGCGCTCATTGTATTTTCCCTTTCTGGCGTTTGAGTGATGCACGTCCATAGTGCGGTACAGTTCATTATATTTTGGCGGCGGCGTTTTGGTGCTTGACAAATTTCTGCACGCTGTGTTGTGGCTTTTTGCTTGACATCGCGACCAAAATTCGTTATAATAGAAACATGGATAATATTGCCCGCATCAATCGCAGCCTGCACAAACAATTTGGCGGGCGTTTTTGTGTTGCGCCTGCAAAGCGGCATCTTTCTCTGCAGGGCGAAAGCGACGACTGGCATGCCATTGTGCAGGCAGGGCAGCTGGCGGCGGAGATGTTGCGAGGTGAAGGCAGTGTGGTCAATGACGTGCGCTACACCGGCGAGCAGCCTGCAGCCACGCGCTTGCCGTTGGCGCAAGACAAATCGTTAGACGGACAAGCCCCCGATGTGCTGGTGATTGGCGGCGGCTTGGTTGGCTGCGCGATTGCCCGTGAGCTTGCGCGCCACAATCTTGATGTTGTGTTGCTGGAGAAAGAGTGTGATGTGGCCATGCACGCTTCTTCGCGCAATGATGGCATGGTGCACCCCGGGCTTGCGCTCAAGGGCAAGCACACACACAGCCAGCGCGGCAATGCGATGTGCAAAGAGCTGTGTGCCGAGCTGCAAGTGCCCTTCAAACGCCAAGGACATTGCTTGTGCGTTCGAGGCACGAAACGGCGCTGGAGTCGGCAGGGGATTCGTGCGAAGCGCCTTGGGCGAAGGAAATTGCGTCGTCGGCTGCCGAATCTCCACGTTGCGCACAAGCGTGGCGTATATTTCTCTGCAACCGGCGCGGTTTTCTCGCACAGCCTCGCCGTCGCCTATGCCGAAAACGCCATTGAAAACGGCGCGCGCGTGCACTTGAACACGGCAGTCACGGATATCGAAGTGCGCGATGGCGCAATTGCTGCGGTGCACACGAACCGGGGCACGCTGCGTCCGAAGCTGGTGGTCAACGCTGCCGGTGTGTGGAGCGAAGACATCGCCAAGCTTGCGCAAGACCACTTTTTCTCCGTCTATGCGCGCCGCAGCACCTATGCCTTGCTGGATGCCAAGCACAGCAAGCTCATGCGCCACAGTGTTAGCACGCCGGGTGGCGCGGGCGCGATTCGCACGGTGCATGGCAATCTGCTGCTGTGCGCTGGCGCGGTGGGAACCGCCAACAATGAGGACTACACCATCCACGCGCAGGACCTGCACAGCCTGTTTGGCAGCCGCAGCGAACTGAGCGAGGCGTTTCATCTTGAGCAGGGCATCGCAGCATTCAGCGGCACACACGCTGCCACGTTTGATGGCAACCCCGTGTTGCGCCGCGGGCTGTATACCACGAATATCATCCACGCGGCGGCGGTGAGTCTTGCAGCCGCACCGGCAGTCGCGCAAGACGTTGCCCAATGGGCGGCAGACACGCTGCAGGCTGCGCCCAACGAAGACTTCAACCCCCAGCGGCAGGGGATTGTGCACGCCGCGGCGCTCAACAACCTAGCACGCAGTGCGCTGATTCGCCGCGAGCCCGATTACGGCATCATCCTGTGCCGCTGCGCGCAAATCAGCAAAGGCGAGATCCTCGCCGCCATGCGTCGCCCGCTGCCCTGCGACAGCCTCGACGGCATCAAGCGGCGCACACGTGCGGGCATGGGACGCTGCCAAGGCGGCTTTTGCTGCCCACAGATTGCACAAGTGATCGCCGAGGAGCGCGCTCGCCGCGCCATGCGAAGCGCCTAGGCGTTTAAACAACAGAAAGAGGAGAACCCCATGTCCATACAAACCCAAGTTGCAGTGATTGGTGGCGGCCCGGCTGGGCTTGCCGCTGCGCTTGCTGCTGCGCGGCAGGGCGTGGATGTGTTGCTCATTGAGCACCAAGCGCAGCTGCATGCAGCGGATACGTTGCGCAACACGAACGTGCAGGTGCTCACGCAGGCGTTTGCAGAGAAAGTTAACACGCACCCCCTCGGCTGGAGAATCAGCATGGTGACACCGCAGGGCATGCGGCAAGCCTTCGCCAACGCGGTGGTGTTCGCCACCGGCTGCCGCGAGCAAGCTTCGTTAATCCACCGTTATGGTTGCGATGCGCCGGTTGCGGAAACACCGCGTGTTCCCGACCATACGCTGCTGGAGACCATGCGTGTGCCCTTTGACCCAGACACCGGCGACCTTGTGTGCGATGAACACGGCATGGTTGTGCCGGGCATCTTTTGCTGCGGCAGCGCCGCCGGCAGAGCTGACGCGCGCGAAAGCGGTGAGATTACCGGTGCGGCTGCGGCGTGTGCGGTGCAAAATACAAATGAAGAGGAAGAAGCATGAAAAAGAAACTTCTGATTATCGGCGCGGTGATTCTTGCCCTTGCGGTGTTGGTGGGGGGGGCGTATGGTGCGCTCATTTGGCTGCAACCGTTCCAGCGTGATTGCATCGTGGGCTATGGCGAACGCCATCCCATCGTGAATGACGGTGTGATTCCCATGCGCTTGCGCGAAGACGGCTCATTCACGGTGCTGCAGTTCACGGACACGCATTTGGTGCACACACGCGGCCACGATGCCCGCACCCTGCGTGAGTTGGAATACCACACCGCGCGTCTGCAGCCGGACTTGGTCGTCATCAGCGGCGACATGGTGGAGGGTCGTGCCGCACGCTCGCACACCCTCGTTGACCGTCGCGGCGTGCTGGAAGCACTCATCGATATTTTCGCGCGGCACGAACAACCGTGGGCATTCATCCCCGGTAACAACGACCACGACAGTTTCCTCGGCACAGCGCACGACATCGCCTCTTTTTTGGCCGTGCATTGCGAGAATATTATAATATCGCAATGGAATGGTTTGCCTGGCGCAGTGCATATTATCTTGCCGCTGGTTGATGCGGAAAATTATACTGCGCACAACTTGCTATTGATTGATTCGCTTGGGCGATTTGACACCATGCAGCCCGAGCAGGCAAATTGGCTGTCTGGTTTGCTTCACGAATTTCCCGCGAGCATTTTCCTGCACTACAACACGCCGGTGTTCACGCGTGCGGGGCTGGCGAACCACCCGCGCCCGTTTGACGACGCGCTGGACGAGCTCTTTTTGCACCCGAATGTGGGCTTGGTGAGCATCGGTCACACGCACCCGGACGAAACCCGCCGTGCAACCTACGAGGGCACCATCTTCCAGATTGTGCGTGCGTCGGGCTACCGCCGCGGCGATTCGTACCCCGGTGCGGTGCTGATTACGATTACCCCGAACGCCGAAGAACTCTACTATTTTTACGATTTCATTTATTGACCCCACGCACAGGCGATGAGGAGAACAAGATGACGAATTATCGGGCAATTGCTGACCAAGTGGCGGAGGCTTGCATCAAAGCTGGGCGAAGTCCCGCTGATGTGCAGCTGATGGCCGTGACCAAAACCATGCCGGTGCATGTGATCCAGCAAGCCATCGCCGACGGCGCAACCTTGCTGGGCGAAAATCGTGTGCAGGAGCTTGCCGAAAAGCGCCCGCAGTTAAGCCTCCCCCTTGGGGGAGGTGTCCCGCAAGGGACGGTGGGGGTGCACCTCATCGGCCATTTGCAGACGAACAAAGCCGCCAAAGCCGTGCAGCATGCCGACATGATACAAAGCGTGGACAGCCTGAAAATCGCCCAAGAAATCAGCAAAGCGTGTGTCAAACAAGGCAAAGAAATGCCCGTGCTGGTGGAGGTCAACATCGGGCGTGACCCGGCGAAACACGGCTTTTTTGCCGAGCAAGTGCACGAAGCGTTGCACGAAATGTCGGCGCTGCCGGGACTGCAGGTGCGCGGAATGATGACAATTCCCCCGATTTTTGACAAAAAAAGCGAAACAGCGCAAATTTTTTTGCAAATGCATCAGCTTTTTGTTGACATGCGGGGCAAAAAAATGGATAATATAAGTATGGGTATTTTGTCCATGGGCATGAGCGACGATTTTGACGTAGCCGTGGCGCACGGCAGCACCTTGGTGCGTGTGGGCAGTGCGATATTCGGCAGCAGAATATAGAGGGAGAGTATTAAGCATGGGATTGAAAGATTGGCTGACGGGCAGCCGTGTGGATGACGACGACTACAACGAGCTGGAAAGCATGGACGATGACGATGGTTATGAAACCGCGCCGTCTGCAAAGCAGTATGACAACGTCATCAGCTTCAACAAAAAGCCGCAGCCGTTGTTTACACAACAGCAACAACAAGCCGCCGTGCAGCAGCAAGTTGCGCCGCGCACCGAAACGTACACACGCGAGTTCGCTTCTTCGTCGGGCATCACCGGCGGAGGCAGCAGCCCCTTTGTGGCGTTTCGGATTCTGAAGAACTTCAACGATGTTGCCGCCGTGGCCGACCAAATGGTGGCACAGCGCATTGTGATTCTCAACCTTGAGAGCTGCGATGACGTGACCGGCCGCCGTGTGCTGGACTTCATTGGCGGTGTGGCACACGCTTGCAAGAGCACAGTGAAGGCCGTGGCCGGGCGGGTGTATATGATCACACCGCGTGGGGTGAGCGCCGAAGGCGAGTTTTTTGACGAACCTGCGCAACACGTGACCCAAGAAATGGGCACGGAAATTGCGTATGAGGAATAAATGATTAGTGAACAGTGATGGAGGAAAAGACAGATGACACCGGAACAAATTAAGGCGCACAAATTCCGCTCGGCGGGCAAAGGGCTTTATCGCAGCGATGACGTGGATGCGTTTTTCCAAGAAAGCGTGGCAGCGTTTGTGAAAACCCAAGAAGAAAACGCACAGCTGCAAGCACAGTCCGCGCAGATGCAGGCGGCATATGACGAGCTGTTTGCAAAAACCGAAAAGCTCGCAGATGCACTCTCGCAAATGAAGGGTGAGCGCGAAATTATCCAAAAAACGCTCATCACCGCCCAGCAGTTGGCTGACGACATGGCCGAAAAAGCCCGCGTTGAGTCCGACGCGCTGGTGGCTAACGCCCGTGCGCAAGCCGAGCAAACCAAAGCCGCCGCCCAACAACAGGTGGGGGACATCACCCTGCAAGCCAAAGCTGCGGCCGAAAACACCCTCGCTCGCGCACGCGTGCAGGCAGAAGACATGGTGGCCGACGCGCAAGTGAAGGTGCAGGCACAACAGCAGCTCATCAACCAAGCCAAGCAGGAGATGTGCACCATGCGCCTGCGGTTGTTAGACTTGGTTGAGCAGATCCCCCAAGATGATTCGATGCTGCCGACCATTGAACTGACGGCGGATGACATTGAACCCGCACAGCCGCAGCCGCAAGAGCAAGAAGAACATGCTGAAATTGCTGTGGAACTGGCACCAGACCCGTTCGGCTAAGCCACCTGCGGTGGGGCTCAATCGCTTCGCCACCTGCGGTGGGGCTCAATCGCTTCGCCACCTGCGGTGGGGCTCGGTCGCTTCGCTGTGGTCTATCATAGCCCCATAAAAATTCCCCCGCGCGCAGCGCGATTAAAGTTTTTTGCGTCACTTTTTTTCAAAAAAGTGACATCGAAAGAAAGGCATACATGAAAAAACCAAAGTGGTGGCTGCGCGCGTGCGCAGTTGCGTTGATTGCCGTGCTGGTGTGGATTGACCAGGCGGTGAAAGTGTGGGCGGCGGCGAATCTGCCGGGGCAGGGGCGGCAAGTGCTGATCCCCGGGGTGTTGGGTTTGCGCTATGCCGAAAATAGCGGCATTTCCTTCGGGCTGCTGGGCGATTCGCCGGCAGCGATGCAAGTGGTGGTGATTTTTACCGGGCTTGTGATGCTGGTGGGACTTGTGTTCATCGTGCTGGGCAAGCTCGACAGCCCCACGATGTGGGCGGCGGCGGTGATTATCGGCGGCGGCGTGGGGAATTTCCTCGACCGCGTGTGGCAAGGCTATGTGGTGGATTACTTAGAGTTTTTGTTCATGGAGTTTGCGATCTTCAACCTCGCCGACGTGTTCATTATGTGCGGCATGGTTGCGCTGATTGTGGTGACCATCGTGATGGAACGGCGCAAGATGCGGCAGGTGAAGCATGAGGCTTGACCAAAGCGTGGCACAAGCGCTAGACATCACACGCGCGCGCGCGCAAGGGCTGATTGCCGACGGTCATGTGCTTGTTAACGGCGTGCCAGCGAAGAAAAGCACGGTGCTGGGCGAGGCCGATGTGCTCACTTGGCAGCTGCCCGAGCCCGTTGAGCTCGCCGCGCAGCCTGAGGATATTGCGCTTGATGTTCGACTAGAAGATGATGACCTGCTGGTGGTGAACAAGCCGCAAGGCATGGTGGTGCATCCCGCGCCGGGGCACAGCAGTGGCACGCTGGTGAATGCGCTGTTATACCACTGCAGTGACAAACTCAGCGGCATCAATGGGGTGATTAGACCGGGTATCGTCCATCGCATTGACAAAGACACCAGCGGGCTGCTCATCGTGGCGAAAACGGACTTCGCGCACCAGCACTTGGCAGCGCAAATTGCGGCGCACACGTTCACACGTGAGTATCGCGCGGTGGTGTGTGGGCGGCTGAAGGAACACACGGGCATCATCAACTTGCCCATTGGTCGGCATCTCAAGGATCGCAAGTGCATGGCTGTGGTGCAAAACGGCAAGCCTGCGGTGACACACTACGAGCTGCTGCGGGAGCTGGGTGACAGGTTCAGCGAGCTCAAGCTCACCCTTGAGACCGGGCGCACGCACCAGATTCGTGTGCACATGGCGCACATGGGCAGACCGGTTGCCGGTGACCCTGTGTATGGCACGGCGGACAGGCGGCTGGCGGGGCAGTGTCTGCATGCGCAGCGCATTGCGTTTGCGCACCCGCGCACCGGCGAAACGGTTGATATTACGGCAGAATTACCGGATTGGTTTGAGCGATTTGTGAAAGCAGTAGGAGGAAAAGTCTTTGACCAAGCGTGAATTAGTCGAATACTGGGCGAATGGCGCTGACATGGATGAGCACACGTTTCGCAATTTGCTCAAAAGCCGAGATAACCACTGGGCGTTGTTTATGGGTCACATTGTGGTGGGAAAATTACTCAAGGCGTTGATTGTGCAAAACAACGAGGAAGGCTTTGCAGTGCCTCGTAGTCATGATTTGCTGCTTCTTGCGCAAAAAGCGCAGCTTGAAACAGAGGAGAATCGTGCAGACGTGCTGGATTTGATATCGACATTTAATATCAATGCGCGCTACCCAGATTACAAGCGGGGATTTTATCAAAAGTGCACAAATGAATACACTAAAGAACGCGCGACGGAAATTGACGAGGTGATTGCATGGCTGAAAAGCTTGATTCGCGAGCAATAGCATTGCGCTATGCCAATGAAGTGAAGAAAAACTGCAATGTGGTGCAGCTGTTTTTATTTGGCTCAACCGCGAGCGGACAAAATCATGCAGATAGCGACATTGATATTGCGGTGGTAGCGCAAGATTTTTCGGGCGATAGGGTAGAAGATACGCTTCGTCTGATGAAAATGCGCCGTAATATTGACCTGCGCATTGAGCCGCATGCGTTTTTGCCCAACGATTTTCATCAAGGCAACCCATTTGCTGCTGAAATCATGCAGCATGGCATTAGAATTGTATAACACACATGAGGAGGATATCATGACTGAAACCCGCAAACAAGAACTCGCGCGTGTGGCGAATCTCGTGCGTCAAGGCGTGCTGGAGGGCGTGTTCAACGCCAAGGCAGGGCATCCCGGTGGCAGCCTTTCAGCGGCCGAGGCGATGACGTACTTATACTTTGAGCAAATGCGCGTTGACCCCGCTAACCCCAAGTGCGAAACCCGCGATCGCTTTGTGCTGAGCAAAGGGCACGCCGCGCCGGTGTTGTATGCAACGCTAGCGCATCGGGGCTTCTTCCCGGTGGAGGAGCTTGCCACACTGCGCAAAGTGGGCAGCCGCCTGCAAGGGCACCCCAGCATGAAGCTCTGCCCCGGCGTGGACATGAGCACTGGCAGCCTGGGGCAGGGGATTAGCGCTGCGGTGGGCATGGCGCTGGGCGCAAAACATGGCGGCAGCGACGTGATGACCTACACGTTGCTGGGCGACGGCGAGCTGCAAGAGGGTCAAGTGTGGGAGGCTGCGATGTTCGCTGCCGCAAAGCAGCTTGACAATCTCGTGGTCATCGTGGACAACAACAACCTGCAAATCGACGGCACGGTGGAGGAAGTGAACTCGCCGTATCCGATTGGCGAAAAATTCGCAGCTTTCGGCTTTGATGTGACCGAGATTGATGGTCACTGCTACGATGCGCTGGAGGGTGCCTTCAAGGGCATTGCGCGCAACGGCAAACCCACGGCGATTATCCTCAAAACGACCAAGGGGCGCGGTGTTTCGTTCATGGAAAACAACGTGAACTGGCACGGCGCACCGCCGAACGCCGAGCAATACGAAGCCGCGATGACTGAACTGAAAGGAGCCGCTGTATGAAAATGAACGCAACGCGTGACGCCTATGGTCAAGCCCTCGTGGACCTTGGCGCGAAGAACGAAACCGTCATCGTCATGGACGCTGACCTGGCCGCTGCCACCAAAACCGGCGGCTTTCGCAAGGCTTATCCCGACCGATTCTACAACGCAGGCATCGCCGAGGGCAACCTGATGAGCGTGGCCGGCGGCATGGCAACCATGGGCTACACCGTGTTTGCCTCAAGCTTTGCGATGTTCGCCGCAGGGCGCGCCTTTGAGCAAATCCGCAACACGATTGGCTACCCTGCGCTCAACGTGAAAATCGGCGCCACGCACGGCGGCATCAGCGTGGGTGAGGACGGCGCGAGCCACCAATGCAACGAAGACATCGCACTGATGCGCGTGATTCCCGGCATGACGGTGATTAACCCGGCGGACTACCAAGAAGCCTATGCCGCCGTGATGGCTGCTGCGGAGCTCGATGGCCCGGTGTATCTGCGCTTTGGGCGGCTGGCACTGCCGCATTTGTTTGACGAAAACTACAAGTTCGAGATTGGCAAAGGCGTGCAACTGCGCGAGGGCAACGATGTGACAATCGTCGCCACGGGGCTGATGGTGCACGAAGCACTCGCTGCCGCCGACGAACTGACCGCGCAGGGCATCAACGCCCGCGTGATTAACATCCACACCATCAAGCCCTTGGATGTGGACATCCTCGTGAAAGCCGCGCAAGAAACCGGCGTGATTGTCACCGCTGAAGAGCACAGCGTGATTGGCGGCTTGGGCAGCGCAGTTGCTGAAGCTCTGGCTGAAACCTGCCCTGTGCCTGTGCTGCGCGTGGGCGTGGAGGACACGTTTGGCGAAAGCGGCCCGGCGAAAGACTTGCTGAAGCTGTATGGCTTGAGCGCGGAGAATATCGCAAAGAAAGCGGCAGCGGCGCTGGCGAAGAAGTAGACCACCCCACCCGCTGCGGCGGGCACCCCTCCACGGAGGGGAATAGGGTTTGTTTTTTCAACTAGTCATAAAAATTCCCCCGCGAAGCGCGCCTGCGGCGAGCAAATCGCTTCGCTGTGTCCTAATTCAGTTCCATAAAAATTCCTCCGCGAAGCGGCTAAAGTTTTTTGCGCCACTTTTTTTCAAAAAAGTGGCAAGGATGTAAGAAAAGGGGAGATGCAAGTGAATCGGAGAAAGCTGGCATTCACGGTGCTGCTGGCAACGCTGACATTGGCGGCGGGGCTGGTGGTGGTGTGGTTTCATCTGTTTAATGTGCGGCCGAATGAGCGCTTTGCGGCGGTGTTCGCGCGGGGCAGTCAATTGTATGTTGCAGTGCCGGAGGGGAGCTATGCGTTGCGGGCGACGGAGAGCATGACGCAGCACATCGGCGGCGATGCGGACTATCTTTGGCTTGACCAGCGCGATGACAACGCGGTGCATTTGTATGTGCTGCAGCTTCGCGATGGCGGAGCACGGCGCATCGGTGGCGTGCGCGCGGCCGAGGACGTGGGCAGCTGGGCGGCGAGCCGCTGTGGGCAGTTTGCGTTTTACACCGACCTTGCGAGCAATCGGCTATACATACACAACAGCCACACGGGCAACAGCTCGCTTGTGGCTGAACGTCTTAGCGCGGTGTTCATGGCGCAGGGGCAGGACGCAGCGTTCTTCACCCGGCGCGAAAGCGGCGCGATGATGCTCTACCGCGTGCAGACCAACCGCGAGCCCGAACGCGTGGCGGGGGTGGTGGAGGATGTGCGGTTTTTCCACGACCACCTGCGGGTGAAGGTGTTTTATGCGGCGGCGGGGCATTTGTATGCGCTGGGCAGCAGCGGGCCGCCTGTGTTTGTGGCGCAAACCCCCGAGGAAGTGCTGTTTGAGCACTATCACCCCGGCGGGAATTTGTATATGCTCAAAGACAACGGGCAGCCGCAGCGGCAGCTTTATGTGTATGACGGCGTGAGCGTGCAGCGGCTGGCCAACGCCGGGCAGCTGCAGGTGATTTCGGCAGTGCGCACACATGGGCGTCCGGCGGCGCTGTTTGCTTATGAAAATGAAGACGAACTTGATCCGCGCGGCTGGCGGCTGGCGATGATGACCGAACTTGGCCCGCGAGAAATCCCCATGGGCGAGAACCTGGCAGGCGGCGCACAATGGCAGGCGATGTTCATGCGTTCACCCGAGGTGCTGCTGCTGATGGAAAGCAACATACCGGGCGCGCCGTTTGGGTTGCACGCCCACGAACTGATGGAACACGGGATTTCGCAGCGGCGTTTTTTGGGCACGCAGGTGCTGGGCGCGGTGGTTGGTCGCTTCGGCGCATACGTGGTGCGCCAGGAAATCGGCGGCACACGCATGGCGGTTTATGTGTATCACCGCGGCGAAACCACGCAGCGCTTGGTCAACGACGTGCATGCGTATTTTCTCACCCCCAGCGAGCACGCTTTGCTGGTGGTGCACGACATGGATGGCGAAACCGGCACGCTCACCGCCTGTGTGGGCGCGGTGGCGCACCGCATTAGCACCGGCGTGCGCGCGGGCAGTGTGCAGGCGGGCAACCGCTTTGTGGGCTATCTCAACAGCTGGGACAATGGCTCCGGCACGCTGTGGCTTAGCAACTTGGGGCAGCGCCCACCGGTGCGCATCGCCGACGGCGTGACCGCGATTCTGGCGGTGAATTAAGTTTCGTGTTCTTTTTCTTGAAAGAAAAAGAACCAAAAAGAACTTTAGCCGCGCTTTGCGCGAGGAAATTTGATGGGCTGTGTAGGTGTTGCCAAAGCCCCCCTCGTTGAGGGGGATGCCCGAAGGGCAGGGGGGAGTGTTCCCCAAATAGCAAAATCCCCCACTCTCTGCAACGCAGGGAGTGGGGTTTGTATACGTTTGCAAGTGTTGCCGGGAAGCGACTGTGTCCTAGACAGGGATGATGACCTTGGTCAGCAATTCTTTCGCTGGTGTTGTTGCGGGGTCGGTCAGGTAACAATCGTAAAACGTTCCCGTGAACGCCAGAGATTGCTCATCCATAAACGCAAACATCTTGCCGTAGGTTGTGTTGATTGAACGGTGGGAGCCTTTGTGCGTAGCCACCACCGCTTTGCCTTGATGCGTTTGGCTCATGAAAAGACCGTCTTTTTCCGGCACGACTTGGGCAATGGGGAAGCCGACTTCCACATCAAACGCTGGCACAGTTGAGATAGGCGACATAGGGCGCGCCGGTTGGCTCCACGCCCAGCTGCTCTAAATAAGCAATCACCATCTCTAAGCCTTTTTCAATCACTTTGTCTGATTTTGCATTGGTGGTGTGCGCCTTGTAGACTAGGGCAAGTTCTGATTTCAGTTCCAAAACTTCAATATTCATCGTAGCCCCCTTACGCCTTAACTTTATCTTTCACGACTTTGTACACCAGCGCTGCGAGCGCCGCGCCCACCAAGGGAGCCGCGATGAACACCCACAGGTCGGTGAGGGCTTGCCCGCCGGCGAAAATCGCAGGGCCAATGCTGCGCGCCGGATTGACCGACGTGCCCGTGAGCGGAATGCCCACAATGTGCACAAATGTCAGCGACAGACCGATGACGATGCCCGCCACGCTGCCTTTGTTTTTGTCGGCCGTCACGCCCAAAATCACCAGCACAAAGATAAAGGTGAGGATGACCTCCACCAAAAATGCGCCGCCGATGCCGCCTGCACCCGCTACCGCGTTGGTGCCGAGCGCGCCGGTGTGATCAATGCCCGCGATGTTCGACAGTGCGAAAAGCAGCCCAGCGCCAGCGATTGCGCCGACCACTTGCGAGACCACGTAGCCGCAGAAATCCGCGAGCTTGATGCGTTTGTCTAGCCAAGCAGCGAGGGAAACCGCCGGGTTGATGTGACAGCCCGACACGTTGCCGATGACGTAAGCCATCGCCACGATGGACAGACCGAACGCCAGCGCCACCGCCAAGTGACCGCCGTCAGTGGCCGCACCAAGGAACACCGCTGCGCCGCAGCCCATGAACACCAAAACCGCCGTGCCGAGAAACTCCGAGAAAAACTTTTTGCCGTTTGCCTTCAACATAGAAACCTCCTAATTGATAAAAAATACCCGCGTTGAGACTCTCTCGCGTGTCGCACAACTTAATTCTTTGCAGTTACGCATGCAGTTATGCAATCGCGAGAAAGCCACAACACAGGTTGCTGGAGGCGCCACCCGGACTTGAACCGGGGAATAAAGGTTTTGCAGACCTCTGCCTTACCACTTGGCTATGGCGCCAGAAAAAATGAGAAGCTAGGGTTGTAGGGGTTAGGCGACTGGAGCGGATGACGAGGCTCGAACTCGCTACCTCCACCTTGGCAAGGTGGCGCTCTACCAGATGAGCTACATCCGCACTAACTTTCCTAATATCCTACGTCCTAACTCCTTGAAATATGCCCGCAGATCAGAACAAAAACGCAATGGTGGAGCACGCGGGGGGTGCCCCACCGCAGGCGTGGTGCCTCCGATCGGAATCGAACCAACGACACGCGGATTTTCAGTCCGCTGCTCTACCAACTGAGCTACAGAGGCAAATGCTTAACCAGATCTTGCTTGACTAAATCGCGGGCAACACACTCGCGCATTCACCGAAGCAAACGCGCGAGGGGTGTTAACCGCAGATTTGGCGACCCAGAACGGGCTCGAACCGTCGACCTCCAGCGTGACAGGCTGGCGTTCTAACCAACTGAACTACTGGGCCACAAAAAAACGAGGGGCTATACAAGTTGCTCGCGGGCCGCTTTCTCACACAAACACACAAGTTGGCGCGCGATTTGTGAGCGGCGACTCGCCGTGCTGGTGGGAGCAGCAGGAGTCGAACCTGCGACCCCCTGCTTGTAAGGCAGGTGCTCTAACCAGCTGAGCTATGCTCCCGAAGCCAGAAACTATTATACACCAGCTTTCGCCATTTGTCAATAGTTTTTGGAAAAAAATTTCCTAGCGGCTGAAAAACAAAAACAGCAGCGTTGAGCCAAGCGTGAGCACGAAGAAAATACCCGTGCCAACTTTGGTGTATTTCACCAATTTGTCTTCAAACGAGCGCCCTTTGGTTTTGCCAAAGAGGTTTTCGGCCCCGCCGGCGATGACGCCGCTGAGCCCCTGTGATTTGCTTTCTTGCAGCATGATGAGGATAATCAGTGCCACGGAGAGTAAAATGATGCTGCAGGCCAAAATAACTTGATACCAACTCATGTTGTCATCCTGTCTTTCTAGTTGATGCGATAAAGTTCGCACACGCAATGCTACCGATTATTATATCACATCTTTTCGCAAAATGCAAGCCTTTTTTGAAAATTTTTACACACCTAAGTTTTCCCCTTGACAAAGCAGCCAAAATGCGCTACAATATGTAGCATATGATTTTGTGCAAGGGAGAAACTTCATGGCATTAATTACTCCGGAGCGTAGGCAACTTTTGCGCTATATTGGTCGCCACCCGGTGAAATGGTGGCGCGGCCGCGACCTCCCCAGCGACCAAGTGCGTCCTTGGGAACAAGGTGTGCACATGCTTCACGGTGTGACGGGACTGCGCAACGGTTTTTTGTGGCAGGACATGTGGGTGCTGCAAAACGTGTTCCACGTTCAGCCGACCATGCAGGCGCTTGGCCTGACAGTCACCGGTGTGTTTGATGGCTTGACCGACCCCTTGGTTGGTGCTTATATGGACACAAGGGACTTCAAGCTCGTTGTCCACCGCTGGTTGGTGCGCATTTCCATCTTCGCCAATAACTTGCTGCGCGTTGTGCCGTTGCTGCCTCTCGGCGGCATCTCGAACTTGCAACGCATTGTATTGTTCATCATCACGCGCTGCCTGGGCACCCTCATTGGCACGCCTGCTGCGGTTTCGGGCGTGAAACTCGTGGTGCACACCACCGACGATGGCAACCAGCGCCGCAAAATCAATCTTGCGCAGGGTATCAGCGAAACCATACACGAGATGCTCGTTCCAACGTTTTGGGCGCTGATTGGCTTGCACAACCTCCTTGGCTGGTCGGAGTATGGGCTAATTATGGCGGGCATTGCCATTTTGCTGATCCCCACCATGCTCGTTGAAACCGGACCCACGTTTGTTATCCAACGCGTGCCCGACCACGTGCAACCGTCGGTTGGTGAATTTGGCATTAAAGGCACCATGAAAAGCATTGTTGAGGCTTTCAAAGTTACGCGACACAACAAGTATTTCTGGCTGGACAATTTCCGCGCGCTGTTCATCGCGTTGATGCCCAGTGTGAGCGAGGCCGACTTCTTCCGCTTTAGCAACATCAGCGAAATCGTTGGGCTGGGTGATCAGGGTGAGTTTATCATGTGGATGCGCGACAACCTCGTGTCGCTTCCGTCAAACGTTTTGGTGCCGGTAGCACTGCCGATTATCAACAAACTGGGCGGTCCGCGCAACACACAAGTGCTGCACGAAAGCATTGTGTTCACCGCAAACTTGGCGCGTGCCATTGTGGGCATAAACACCTTGCCACGCTTTGGCTTCCACGCAGGCATGGAGCTATTGATACGCACCTTTGGTCGCGTGGCAAACAGTGTGGCGCACCGCATCAACGAATTTGAAATGCTTGACTATGTTGAGTGGAAAACCGGCCGACGTAGCGAGGGCGCCAACATGGCCGTGAACGGACTGAAACGCAAACTCATCACGAACAACATTGATGCGGTGACAGGCAGACTGTTTTTGCAACATGTGCTGGGTTTTGACCCTGCTTTGGGTCATGGTCGCGGCGATGGCTTGCCCGGTCAAGGCGAACGCTACCTGCGCTATATGCCACTGATGTACCTGTGGGTTCCGGTCTTCAACGGCATCATCAGTTTCTTGTCGCGCTGGCTGTATCGCTACCCCAACGAAACCCGCTTGCAAGTTGAGGCAGACCTCGCCGAGCGCCGCCGCCTGGTGGAAGAAGGCAAAGCCCGCTTGGACGAAGAAGAACGCGAGACCGTTGGCGTGGGCACTGACGACTAAGCAAACTAAACACACCAAGCGAGCCGTCTGGCATGGGCGGCTCGTTTTGCATGCGCCGCGCACATAACAAATTTGGCACTCATATAATGAAACAAGATTTGTGCAGGAGTGTGAGGCGTGATGATGGAAAAAATCTTTAGCCAAGGCACGGGCAGCTACCAACGTCTCGCTGTGCCCACCGGCGCGATCGTGGGCTACGTTGGTCTGGACGACCGCTTTGCGCCGTGGTGGTGGCAAAACAATGACCCGAGCTCCGGCGTGGTTGAGGTTGGCGGGGGTGTTGTGCAAGCCATGGCTTCCACAGGTGAATACGCAAACAATAGCCCCTGGCAGAGCGTTCGGCTGCAGGTGCAACGCATTGTGTTCACAGACCCCGGCACGGTTGGCTCGTTCAATCTCACGTCGCTGTTTCGCAATCTACCCAATCTCGTGGAAATTCAACACATTGACTACATCAACCTTGCCGACACACGCTGGCTGTCCAACATATTCCGCGACGCCGTGAGCCTTGCGCGCATCGGTGGGCTGGAAAACTGGGACACCAGCGCGGTGCAACGCTTCACGGGCATGTTTCGCGGCACAAGCTTCACGGTGCTGAACTTAAGCAGCTTTGACACCCGCAGCATCACGCGCTTTGACAGCATGTTCCGTGACATGCACAACTTGGAGCGCATCATCGGCATGGAGACCTTCGACACCAACAGCGCAACCACGCTCGGCAACATGTTCCGCGGCGCAAGTGCCATCGTCAGCTTGGATTTGAGCCGCTGGAACACCAGCCGCGTGGCAAGCGGGGAGGGGTTTGCGAGTGCGTTCCAAGACATGACCAGCCTGCGGAGCTTGAACCTCGCGGGCTGGGACACACGCCAAGCCTCTGCGGCGCAACTGGCGAACATGTTTGCGGGAGACACCGCGCTGCGCGTGCTCACCCTCGGCGAAAACTGGAGCGTGGCATCAGGCGGCGTGGGACCAAACTTGCCCGCCGTGCCATCCGCTGCGCCATATATCGGCACATGGCAAAATGTTGCCGGCGGCACAGTTAATAACCCGCGGGGCACGTTGTTTTACACCTCGCCCGAGCTGATGACCGCCAGCAACGCTGCGCGCAACACCTGGGTTTGGGCGAGAGAAGCATCTGCGCCTGCTGCGCGCCCGCCGGGCGGCTTTGCAACGCCCATGCGCCGGGCTTCGTCCACCACCGACGCGCTATTGTGCCTGTGCATCGTTAGCTTGCTTGCCTGTTGTACGAGCACAAAACGCTGCCGTTGAATATGCTGTTAAGGACACCCCCGAACAACAAAGGAGAATCATTTTGAACAAACAAACACGCGCGCAAGCCTACAATACATCACCAGACCACGGCCCAGCTCCATACGTCACCAACATCAACCGAACAACGCTTGCCAACGCAGACTATCGCAAGACCATTTGGACGGGAAAATACCTGCAGTCCACCGTCATGAGCATTCCGCCCGGCACAGATGTCGGGCTTGAAGTTCACCCCAGCACCGATCAGTTCCTGCGCATTGAGCAAGGCAGCGGCGTGGCCATGATGGGTCCGTCGCAAAAGAAGCTCAACTATCGCCAGCCGGTGAAAAACGATTCTGCCATTTTTGTGCCTGCAGGCACATGGCACAACGTGGTGAACACCGGGCGTGTGCCGCTGAGGATCTACACCATCTACGCGCCGCCGCACCATCCACCCGGCACGGTGCACAAAACCAAAGCACAAGCCGACGCCGAAGAAGACTAGGCGTGAAAAAACTCCCCCAGCTGATGAGCAAGGGGGAGTTTTTGTTGTTTTTGTTTTGGGTGTTTTTTTCGGACGCCCACAGGTCGTCCGAAATGCATTTAATTGATCTCCACCACTTGCCCGCTTTGGCTGCTTCGCTCAAACGCGGTGAGCACCTCCAGCACATGCAGGATGAGCTCGGCGCTGGCTTGCGCGGGGCGACCTTCTTGCATGGCGCTGGCCATGTCGGCAAGTCCCACGCCGCGGCTGTTTTCGGCGTAGTCCTTCACCGGGTTTTTGCGCTTTTTATAGCCGTCCTTGCCCAGTTGAAGCTGGATGTCGCCGTCGAAGTTGTTCGGGTCAGGCACGCTAAGTGTGCCCAAGCTGCCATACAGCTCGATGTTGCGCACACCCGGCGGGTAGGCATCAAAGCTGGTGACGAGCGTGCCGGTGACATCGCCCGCAAAGCGCAGCAGGCAGGTGTAGTGCGTGGGCACGTCCACCTCGATGACACCGCCGCGCAGAGGCTCGCTGGTGATGTGGCGCGTGGCGTAGCTGCGCTTGGTCATGGCCATCACGCTTTGCACCGGTCCAAACAGCTGCACCAGCGCGGTAACATAATACGGTCCCATGTCCAGCATCGGTCCGCCGCCGTGTTTGTAGTAGAACTCCGGGTCGGGATGCCAGGACTCATGGCCGCGGCAGATCATGTGCGCCGCGAAGCCCACCGGCTGGCCGATTTCCTCCAGCAGCGCACGGCTGCCTTGGATGCCTGCGCCCATGAAGGTGTCGGGCGCGCCGCCCAGCCACAGATTTTTTTGGCGAGCAAGCTCGAACAACGCTTTGCCCTGCTCGAAGGTTGCGGCAAGTGGTTTTTCGGTGTAGACATGCTTGCCGGCCAGCAGCGCAGCTTGGGTGACTGCGAAGTGCTCGTCGGGTCTGGTGAGGTTGAGCACGATGTCCACTTGCTCGTCTGCAAACAGCGCATGCATGTCGTCGTAGATCTTCACGCCATACTGCTTGGCGGCTTGCTCGGCTTTTTCGCGCACGAGGTCGCACACACCAACGAGCTCCAACTGCGTGAAGCGCTTGGTGATGTTCTTGAGATAAATGCCGCTGATGTCGCCAACGCCGACCAACGCAACTTTCGTTTTCATCAATTCAGCTTCCTCTCATCCAAGTATTGCTTGTAATCCCAGCCGTTGGCGGCAGCCCAAGCGCGACCCTCGGCAGCCCAAAGCATGCCGCGGCGCATGAGCTCTTGCGCGGCAGGGGAGCGCTCAAACACGTTGTCCACGTGCCCAAGTGCGTTATAAAACACACGCCCCACGCCCCAATATTTCGTCCAAACCACGGGCATATCCACGGGCTTGTTGGACGCGTGATAGCCGTTCACGAGCGGGAAACGCGTGGTGGCCAGCACCTCAACGGCGGGGTCAACATGGAGGTAGTAATGCTCGCTTTTCACGGTGAAGTCCGCAATGCCTGCGGTGATGGGGCTTGAGCCACGCGCCACGTTGACGGTGTATTTCACTTTATCGCCGCCGGGGTGGCTCACCCATTGCCCGCCGGTGATGAACTGCCAGTCGGTGTCTTGCCGAAAGGCGTCGCACATGCCGCCGTGGTTGCCCGCCACACCAAGACCCGCGCCCACGGCTTGCACAATCGCTTTGGAGGCTTCACTGGGCAGTTCGCTGCTGGTGCAAACGGGCACGAACAAATCAAACTCGCCGAGCTGTTTTGGGTCGCTGGGGATGGCATCTGCGCCTTGCAGCATTTGCACCGCAAAGCCTTCCGCCTGCAACATTTTGCAAAAGCGGCGAGCCACCAGCTCGGGCTCGTGACCATCCCAGCCGCCCCAAACAATGAGCGCTTGTTTCGCCATGTTATGCTCCTCTTCGCCGTCTTGGTGGGCGCTGCGGTTTGGGCGGCGCGGGCGTGAACACCTGCATCGGCCAGGGATGATCGTCCACCACGGCAACTTCTTTTTTGATGAGCTTTTCGATGCTCTTTAGGTATGTTTTTTCGTCAAAGTCACACAGCGAAATCGCCTCGCCCGACAACCCAGCCCGACCCGTGCGCCCAATGCGGTGCACATAGGTTTCCGGCTCGTTGGGCAGGTCGTAGTTGATGACGTGCGACAGCTGGTCAATGTCGATGCCGCGCGCGGCGATGTCGGTTGCCACCAGCACGCGAATCTGCCCTTGCTTGAACTCACGCAGCGCACTTTGGCGCGAGTTTTGCGATTTATCACCGTGAATCGCGCGTGCGGCAATGCCCGCTTGGCACAGCTTTTTGCAAATGCGGTCTGCGCCATGCTTGGTGCGCGAAAACGTGAGTGCCGACACAATGCTGTCGTCGTCCAGCAGGAGCGCAAGCAGGTGAATCTTGTTCGGCTTGTCCACGAAATAAACCGACTGCTCAATCGTGTCCACCGTGGATGCCACCGGCGTGACGGTGACCTTCGCCGGGTTTTTGAGGATGCTTGCCGCAAGTGCCTCGATTTCTTTGGGCATGGTTGCGGAAAACAGCAGCGTTTGGCGCTTTGCGGGCAGCTTGGCAATCACTTTTTTCACATCGTGGATGAAGCCCATGTCCAGCATGCGGTCCGCTTCGTCAAGGGTGAAGATGGAAATCGTGCGCAAGTCGCACAGCCCTTGACCGATTAAGTCGTTGAGCCGTCCCGGTGTGGCCACCAAGATGTCAACGCCTGCGCGCAGCGCGGCAACCTGCGGGTTTTGTGGCACGCCGCCGAAGATGCACACCGTTTTCAGTCTCGTGTAGCAGCCGTAAGCCTGGAAGCTCTCGGCAATTTGCAGCGCGAGTTCGCGCGTTGGGGTGAGCACCAGCGCCCGCGGCACTCGCTTGCCGCCGGACGGTTGCTTGCCCAGCGTTTGCAGCGTTGGCAGCGCAAAGGCTGCCGTTTTGCCAGTGCCGGTTTGGGCGCAGCCGAGGATATCACGACCCGCGAGCATCAGCGGGATGGTTTGCTGTTGAATGGGGGAGGGGGTTTCGTAGCCCTCGCGGCGTACGGCGCGCAGCAGGGAATCGGTTAGGCTGAGGTCTTTAAAAGTCAATTTGGTCTCCTTCAATGTTTGTACTTCTTAATTATACCACATATCGGCTGTTTCTGCAAGCCCAAAAAATGAAGGCGAACAGAACATGTGTCTGTCCGCCTGTGGTGCATTCAGTTGTTGCTTATGCCGCCAAGCCGAAATATGCGCCGATGTAGCGCACAGCCACGCCGCCAACCAAGCCGATGAACGGGTTCTTCGTCAGCGCTGTCAGTGCCATGGCAACGGTAGCCGCAGCGGTGTTCCCGGTTCCAAACGAACGCGCAAGGTTCGGCGTGAGCGTGGAGAAAAAGCCGATGATGAACAAGAAGCCCGCAATCGCTTGCACGGGGATATACTTCACCGCTTTCGTCATCAGACCCAGCAGCAGCAGCAGCGCGCACAGCAACATCATCACCACACCCGCAATCACCGGCCAAGGAGCAGCTGCCGTGGCGGAGATAATCGCGCCAACGGGAGCGCCGCCGAAGATCACGCTGGGGATGTCGGCCAAGCTGTTGATCACGGTGAGATGATCCATGTTTTGCGTCGTGTTGCCAAGGCCGGCGGTGACGTTGCCGAAGGCGATGTTCGTGCCGATGTTCAGGCTGATGAACGCCAGCGCAAAGTAGATTGCCTTGACGCTGAACTTGGGCTTCATGATTTTGAAGTCTTGCCAGTAGGCCTTTGTCCAGAATTTTGGGTTGTCGTTTTGTGCCATGTCGCCGGTATAGCCGTCTTGTTGGGCGGTGGCAAACAGGTCAACGCGGCGCTTTTGCAGGAACACGAAATCCAGCGTGGCCAGTGTGACCGAAACGCCGATGATATACACCAGCGCGTAGTCGTTGTCAGGGAAGAACACATGGAAGATTACATGCGTGGCAAGGGCGCTCACGAAGGCGATGATGCCTGTGCGTTTCTCTTGCTTCACCATTTTGAAGCTGATGCCCGCAATCATTAGACCCACGCCGGCCATCATGCCACCCACAACCGCAGGCCCTGCGAAGTCCGCAATCCACGTGACCGCACCGAAAACCCCCAGCGGAATCATCACCACAACGGCCAGCAGCAACGCGCCGATGCGCTCGTTGATGTTCTTCATGAAGTGCGAAACCGTGAGGATGGACGACTGCCCCGAAATGGGCGTGATTGAACCGGTGAGCAAGTTGCCCACTGCGCCAACGATGAAAGCGAACGCCGTCGGCTTCATTTTGTAGCCCTGCGCGGCGGCCCACGCCAGCATGGTTAAGCCGTTGATGGCGACGAACACCACCGCGACGACAAACGTCGATACATTTACAAACATAATTTCTCCTCGCATTCAGCATTTTTCGTGGGCTTTCGCCCAATTCCATTATACACCAACGCGCGAGAAAATACAAGCCTAAATTTAATAAAAATTTAATTGTTTAGACACATGGGGCTTGCACCGAAATGAAGTCAAAGCTCGCCACATCAAACAAGCCCATGTCCGTGAGCTTGAGCTGCGGAATCACCGGCAGCGCCATGAAGCACAGCGTCATCAGCGGCTCAACATTGTCGTGGATGCCCAGTGCCCGGTGCGCCACATCGTGCAGCGCGTTGAGTTTTGCATCCACCCATTGGCCGCTTTGGTCGCTCATGATGCCACCAACCGGCAACGGCATGCTCTCGAGCACCGCGCCGTCCTTCACCAACACCACGCCACCGCCCTGCGCAATGAGGCTTTGCACCGCAAAGGCGATGTCTTCGTCGCTGGTGCCTGCGGTGATGATGTTGTGGGAATCATGCGCCACACACAGGGCAACCGCCCCGGCTTTGATGCCATAGCCGCGCAGTAGCGCCACAGCCACATTGCCGGTGTTTTGATGGCGCTCCACCACAGCGATTTTCACGATGTCTGCGTCAGCGTTGTAGACAAAATCGCTGGTTTCGTCTAGCTGCACCTGTGCTGTGCCTTTGCCGGTGGCGACTTCGCCGGGCAGGATATCAATCACGTGCACACGGTCGTGCGCAAGCGACAGCTTGAGCTTGTCCTGCGTAAAGTCTTTCACGTGGAAGCTGCTTTGCATCGCGCGGCTGTCATGGCGAGTAACCGTTGGCAGATACTCGCCGTCGCTGGCAACCAGCTCGCCCGCCGCAAACACTTGCCGCACACGGAAATCCGTCAGGTCGTCCAGCAGCACAATGTCTGCGCGCAGCCCGGGGGCGATGGCACCGCGGTCGCTGAGACCATAGCAAGTTGCTGCGTTGAGCGTAGCCATGCGAATGGCGGTGATTGGGTCAATGCCGTGGCGCACGCAGATGCGCAGATGGTCATCCAAATGCCCTTGTTCGAGAATCGTCTTGGGTTGGCGGTCATCAGAACACAGCAAGCAGCGGGCGCTGTTCTCCGGTGTCACGCCCTGCAGCAAGCGCGCCAAGTTGTGGCAAGCTGAGCCTTGGCGCATGAGGATGTACATCCCGCGGGAGATGCGCGCGTGCATTTCCTCCACAGTGGTGCACTCGTGGTCAGTGGAGATGCCCGCCGCCACGTAAGCGTTGAGTGCTGCGCCAGTGAGTCCCGGGCTGTGGCCGTCAATCGGCACGCCCGCGTTGTGTGCCGCCAGCAGACGATCAAGCGCGGAATCCGTAGCATGCACCACGCCGGGGAAATCCATGAACTCCGCAAGCCCCAGCAACCGCTTGTCCTGCAGCGCCAGATGGATGTCCTGCGCCGTCATGGCGGCTCCTGCGTGTTCGAACGAGGTTGCCGGCACACAAGAGGGGAGCATGTACTTGATATCCAGCACCGTGTGCTCGGCGGCGTTGAGCATATACTCCAGTGCCGCGAGCCCCTTGATGTTCACGATTTCGTGCGGGTCGGCAACGATGGTCGTCGTGCCGCAGGGCACTAGCAGGCGACCGATTTCCTCCGGTGTTACGTAGGCAGACTCAATGTGCATGTGACCGTCGATGAAGCCGGGTGCAGCAAAGCGCCCTTGCGCGTCGTACACAGTCGCGCCGTCGTAGTCACCCACGCCTGCCACGTAGCCGTCCACGATGGCGATGTCGCCCGCCAACATCGCCCCGCCATACACATCCACCACCTGGGCGTTTTTGATTACCACGTCTGCCGGGCAGCGCCCTGCCGCCACGTCGATGCGCTTTTTCAGTTGAGCTTTTGTCATGCTGTTCTCCCCCGCGATTTTCTTCAGCATTTATTTTATCACATTCGCGCTGGGCTGTCAATATCACATAAAAGTCGCGCCCACACAAGTGTGAGCGCGAACGGGGGTTATTGCGTTATGCGTCTATTATGCAAACATGCATGGATTTCCATCGCAGATAATCAAAGGACCGCGGATATCGCCTCCTACGTAGGCGTTGTGTTCGCACAAATACATGCGAGAGTTATTTCCAATGAGAGCGGCAGACGCTGCGTTCGCCCCAGTGAATCTTATCGTATTGTTAGATATTTCGCCACCCCGCATCGTGAACACGCTGACGTTTGTCAGGTTTACGCCGCCGCCGTTGTTGGCGTTGTTGGCCTCAATGATGCCGTTGTGCATGACAAAATTCCCAGGGTTCTGTTGCGTGCCGTTAATCACCACGCCGCCGCCATTGTTATTTCCTCGTGCTGTGTTGTTGGAAATGCGCCCGTTATGCATTGTAAATGTTGCAGCGTTAACCAGCACGCCGCCGCCGCTGTTTGCTGCGTTGCGTTCAATCCTGCCGTTGTACATGGTGAAGGCACCCAATGCGCGCACGCCGCCACCGTTGCTTTGGGCGTAGTTGTCTACAATGAAACCATCGCGCATCACCATACTGCCATTTGCGCCGATATCCACACCACCGCCGAAGTTGAAGCGGTTGTTGCGGATTGTGCCGCCGTCCAAGATGAAGGTTCCGCGGTTTTGTGCAGTGCCGCCAACTTGTACACCGCCAGCCACAAGAGCCGGGTCATCAGCTGCATTGGAGGAAAGTGTGATATTCGCGCCCAGTGTGAGGTTGCCATTGACGATGAAATGGCGCTGGTCGGCGTTGGGTTGCATCAACACACGTTGGCCGCCATCGCTCAACAGAATGATATCCCGGTTCGCCGGAATGGTGATTGCGCTGTTGTTGGTCGCGTCGCTAGCCGAAAAGCTGCTGCCAATGCGAAGCGGGGTGGGGGTGTTTGCCGGTGCATCGTTAATGGCTGTGCGCAGGCTGTCCCAGCTGTGGATGGAGGGCGTTGGGTCACTCACAATCACTTCAAGGAAGTACATTGCGCCCCACGGCGCAACCAATTCGCCGCGAGAAAGTTCAATTGCACCAACAGCCACAGAAATCACTGCACGACCCGGTGAGATGCCAATGATTTCAATTGAAGACAAAAAACGCCGAGTGACATCTTGCGTGAGGTTTTGTTCAAATTGTTCGAGGCGTTGTAGACCTTCTGTTTCACTTATCATTCCTTGATAATACAAATACGTTAGATAGGCGATGTATTGTTCGCGATAATACGCGAATTGCTCGAAATAATTATCAGGCAATTCCGGCAGTTGTGCAATTGCAATTTCCGGGTTAGAATTCAATATCAGCGAATCGGCAGTGCCGATTTGCATCCTAACCGCTGGTATAGCATCATTAACGTTCTGCGTAAAAGAAAGCGTGGCACTAGCGGTTTCACCTGTGTTTACATGCATAACATGTGGGTCAAACGAAAACGCCTCTGGAGAAGCAAAGCCTCCTGGGCTTGGCGTGACCGTCACTTGTTGCTGAATAGTGATTGGGTAATCATTGAGCGTCAACTGCAAATACGCCAAGCCAGCCTGCCTAGTGACAATCATTATATCACTAGTCGAAGAACTGTATTCAATTGTAAATACATTTTCATTGCTGCTTGACCACGTGATGCCGCCAAAACCAGGAACATCCCAAGTTGTTAGCCGTTGCCGCAACGACTCGTTTATGGTTCTGGGGGGATTCATGGTGTCTCGCCATACGGGTCTGAAATTACTTACAAATGCTGCGCCACCCTCCGGCAGAGTGAGAGTATTTACATCTTCGGTAAGCACTCCCCAAATTACTCCAACAAGCACAAAGCCAAGTAAATCCACACTCTGCAGCCGAAAACCATCATAAATGACGTTGTGGTGGCTTAACCCAATGTGGCCCACTTCGTTTCCAGGTGTAAAAAAGGTGTAGGTATACGCTGACTGCGCCACCGGCGACGGCGGCGGGGGAAGCTGCATGGTGCTCGCGCTCAGGGCAAACGCCCCCAAGCACAGCGCCATGGTCAGGACGATTGCCAGTGTTCGTTTTGCGTGTTTCATGTGTGTTTCCTCCTTAAATTTTAGGTCCTCATGGTGAGGCCTTCACTACTTAAGACAACTGGCAAGGAGGTTTCATTTTATATTTCGCCAATTTTTTTAAAGAGAAGTTGTTTCAAACACAACATAGCCGCCTTCAATGCGGGTGTCTCGCAGCTGCCCCGTTTCGCGAATACGCAAATCTTGCGGGTCTCCGGCAAAGCTTGCTGGCACCGGAATGCGCACCGTCACCGGTCCGGTTGGTATCCGCGGAAAGCCGTTAACGTGCCCCTCGATTCGCCAGCTTGCGATGGATTCATCTGCGGTTGGATTCGCGTGCAGCCTAATATTTGCAACGTTCGTTACCTGCACAACCAGCACAACGTTCTGCGGCAGGAAATCTTCACGAAAGTGGATGGAGATGCCCGATGCGGCGTCTGTCAATGTTCGGTATTGCAACGTGGCGTTGGTTGTGGTTGTAGCTGTCGTGGTGGTTGTGGTCACAGCCGTCGTTGTGGTGGTTTCCGTGGTGGTTGTGGTTACAGCTGCCGTTGTGGTGCTTTCTGTGGTGGTCGTTGCAGCTGCCGTTGTGGTAGTTTCCGTGGTCGTGGTTGTTGTAGCTGCCGTTGTAGTGCTTTCCGTAGTTGTAGCCGCTGTTGTGGTTGTTGCTTGTGTGGTTGTCGGTATTGTCGTGGTTGCTGTTGTGGTTGTCGGTATTGCCGTCGTGGTCATGGTCGTGGTTGTTGTTGCTTGTGTGGTCGCCTGAGTTGTGGGAGCGGGTGCCGTGGTGGTTGTGAACGCAATTGTGGGCATCTCCGGCGCAAGCTCATGTTGGGTTGGTTGGGGGTGTGTTGTTGTGTGCTCAACTTGCGCGGGGAGCACATTGGGCTGCTCGGCAACAAACGGTGGCAGAAGATGCGGTGCGGGTGCCCTGTGGTCTTGTTCGGGCGGCGACAATGGGAGCAGCGGCGGCGAAAAATCCGTGGCGGCGAGCGTTGTGGCAAGCGTGGGCTGCGGTGTGATTAGTGGTCTGTCACGCCATTGCTGATACACACCGCTGCCCGCAAGCATCACGGCAACCGTGACGCAAACGGCGGCGATTTGGCTCACCGAGGCTGCAATGCCTGCCGTGGCAGCGGTTATTGCGGCGGGTTTGCCGGTTTTGCTCAAGATGACCAGTGGCAGATTAGCGCAGTTGGGCTTTGGCGTGGGCATGGTGCGCAGCAAGGCAAGCAGCAGGGGAGCGGGAACGCCTGCAAACAGCTTGATATCACGTTGGTCGAGTTCTTGCACCGCATGACCAATTTTTTTGCGCGCATAGCCCAAGCGGCTCATCACCGTGCCGGCAGGCACTTCAAGCGCTTGCGCAATTTCGCGCACCGGCATGTCGTGATAATAGCGCATGAGCACGCACAAGCGTTGGTCATCCGGCAGCGTTTGCAAAATCACATGCAAGATTCGCTGTGTTTCGGCATGATCCATGGCTTGGTGGGGGATGTAGTCGCTGCTTGGTTCTGGTTCATCATGCAGCATATGTTCATCGCTTGCGATGTCGTCAAACAACAACGGTCTGTGCTTTTTCAGGGCGTTTTTGGCTACGTTGCCCACAATGCGGTTCAGCCAGCTCGCAAAGAGCTCCGGCTGTTCCAACGCACCGAGGTGTTTCCAGGCATTCAAGTAGCTATCCTGCAAAACGTCCAAGGCGTCGTCTTCGTTTTTCACCATGGAAATTGCAAAATAGTATGCTCGGTCTCGCGTGAGCAAGTAAAGCTGATTGAACGCGGCTTTGTCGCCTTGTTGCGCGGCCAGTGCGAGCATCGCGAGCTCCTCATGTTTTTGTCCAACCATAGCACACCTCCGTTTCCCACAGTATAGCATACTTTTTGGTGATTTGCAACAAAGAAACACAAAAAAACCCATCATGCGACAAAACGTCACCTGCCACGCAAGCGACAGCGTGCGTTGAGCGGCTTGCTCAAGCGCTGGACAGACCACAGCGAAGCGACTGCGCCCCACACAAGCGGAAAAATTTGTGCTTGCAATATTGCGCGAAATAGTGTATAATGTAGTTCCGGAATAGTTAAGCGAACAAAGGAGACAACCCTATGTTGTGCGAAAATTGCGGCAAAACACTAAACGAAGATGCGAAATTCTGCAGTGGCTGCGGGGCAAAAACCACGCCACCGCCACCGCCGCCTCCGCCTGTGCCTGCGCAACCAGCGCCGGACAAACAAAATAACATATTGGTTATCGTGCTTGCCGCGGTGATCGCCTTGCTGTTGGTTGCTGTGCTGTTGCTGGCAGAGTGGCAGTTCGGCTTCATCGGGCTGTTCGGTGGGGGTGAATACGTTCCCGTGGACGGCACCGTAACCACCATGGAATATTACGACACCACCGAAGCTTACGAGCAAACCACCGCAGAAGAAACCACGGACGCAACGACCACCGAAACCACCACGGCGGCACCCTTCGTGCACACCGGAACCACCGCAGCAACAACGACCACAACCACTACCACCACCACGACAACGACGACCACAACAACGACAACGGTTCCCACCACCATCCCCAGCCACCCCGCGCCGCCGCGCCCTGTCGCGCAGTCGGTCACACGCACGCAGGTGGTGTTGCACAGCGTGGTGCCCAACCCGCATGGCGGCATCGTGCAATGGCGCGTGGTTTTGGCGCTTCCGCCGGACTTGAACATGCTCACCGGTTGGCAGCCAAGCCCCGTGTTCAGCAACCTCACCCCCGGCACGATGTATACGTTCCAAGTGCGCATTTTGGGCGACGGCATCAACTTTGAAACCAGCGAAGAAGTGGCCAACATCATGCCCATTATCACGCCGAACTAATCAATGCAGCAGGAGAGCACGTGGATGTCAACCTAAGGAGATCACCGAAAATGTTTTACGTTCATCGGTATTAGCAATGTTTTGCTCACGATACAAATTTTCTTCTTCGGGCGTATACGGTGGAGGTCGGACATCGAGCGAATAGGGAATATTATTCTCTTCACACCATTGTATCGCGATTTTCTCCAGCTTGCCCTGCCAAAATGTCATGCCTTTTTATGATTCGCAAATAAAGTGAGCTGAAAAAAAGTTAAAAATAGACTTGATTTTCTCCGCAGACTGTGGTATAATAGCTTTGTTGCCATGCGGAGAAGTACTCAAGTTGGTGACGAGGCGCCCCTGCTAAGGGCGTAGGTCGGGCAACCGGCGCGGGAGTTCGAGTCTCCCCTTCTCCGCCACACAGAAACCCTTGTTTATCAAGGGTTTCTTGCTTTTCAAAGGGATTAAAAACACCCTAACAGCACTGTCTTTCTGCATTTTCAAAGTGGAAGAAAAATACTGCTTGAAAAGGCGGTTTTTTTGTTGCTGAAAAAAACACTTGACAAATGCGCCAACATGGTGTATCATAGATAACATACTAATCATACATTGTTAGTATGTTATCTATGAAAGGATGGTACTCCCATGAAGAAACACACCAAGATCACCGCGCTGCTGTTGGCGGCCACCATGCTCGCCACGCTGGCGTTTTTGCTCACCGCTTGCGGCGGTGGCACGCCGGCTGCTCCGCCTGCCACATTTGAGGAAGAAGCCGGTGGCACGCGCACCATTCGCTTGGGCTTTGAAGGCGGGCTGTGCCAAGCTGCGATCCCCCTCGCACACATCATGGGCTTTTTTGCCGAGGAAGGGCTGGACACTGAAATCGTCGTCACGGGTGATCTGGTTAGCTCGCGCGACGCACTGGCTGCCGGGCACATCGACACCGTGGCGGGGATGCTCGCAGGCTGGTTCGTGCCGGTGACGCAGGGCATCGACATCCGCTTCACGCTGGGGCTGCACACGGGTTGCGCATCTGCGTTTGTGCTGGCGGATTCCGACATCACCGCGCTTGCACCCGGGCAGAACATCGCGGTGAGCGGGGCAATTGGCGGGGCGTTTCATAACATTGCGCTGCGTTTTGCGTATCGTGCAGGGCTTGCACCGGGCGATTTTACTTTTCGTGATTTCCCCGCGGCAGAAGCCGTGATTGCGCTGCAAAACGGTGATGTGCAAGTGGCCGTCATCCCCGACCAAGTGGGCATGCGCTTTGTGGAAGATGGTCTGCTGCGGGTGATTCGCTCGCTGGACGACGAAGATTTTGTCGACGACAACTGCTGTGTGCTGGGCATGACAGGCGCGTTCATTGACGCGAACCCGCAAACCGCCGAGCGCATCACCCGCGCGGTGTATCGTGTGTCACGTTGGCTTGACGAAAGCGATGAAAACAAACGCTTGGGCGTGCAGTTGATGATTGAGCACGGATATGTTAGCGCAGGGGTGGACATTGACTATGTTGTTGGACTGATGAGCAACTGGCGTTGGGGCATGCCGCACGACCTGACTGAGCAAACGCTGATGACCTCGATTCACGAGTTCCAAGCCATGGGGGTGGTCAATCCGGCGCTTGACCCCGCGGTGGTGCGCGCGCAAGTGTGGCATCCGTTAGGCATCGACAGCAGTTCAAGTGAACAGCACGTCGAGCTTGATCCCGCATTGGCATCCGCGCTCGCACAACTGCAACACATCGGCGGTGATGAACTGCCCCCCTGCTGCGCACGATAGAAGTGCTTAACCATTTGGCTATTGAGGAGGCTAACCATGAAAAATCGTATCATCTGCACATTGCCGCTCGTCGTTTCGGTGCTGGTCATGTTGCAATACGTGCTTGTGCCGAATTTTCGCGAGTTCACACCGCTTGACCAAAATGCGCCAACCAATGTCTGGCTTTGGTTCATGGGCTTCTTTGCCTTGGCGTTTGCCGCGTGGAATGTTGCCGCCGTGTTCTCCAAACGCGCCCACACCCAGTTGCGCCGTCGCGCGCCGCTGCTCACGGTCGTCTTTTTGTTGGTGCTGCTGTTTGATTTCGCCACACTGAAAACCGGCTGGCTGCCGCAGCCGTTTGTTCCCTGGCCGGACGCTATTCTCAACGCCATCATCCGCGATCGTGCAATACTTTTAACCTCGCTGGGGCATTCGCTGCGGCTGTTGTTCACGGGCTATGCCATTGGCGTGGTGCTGGGCATCATCACGGGCGTGGCGGCGGGGTGGTCGGTGAAGGCGCGCTATTGGGTGCAACCGTTGACGAAACTTTTCGGCTCAATCCCGCCTGTCACCTGGCTGCCGATTATCCTAATCTTAGCAGGCAGCTTGTTCGGCGGCGCGGTGTTTCTCATCGCCCTTGCGGTGTGGTATCCCGTGACGGCGACCACGATGAACGGCGTGCTCAACGTGCCCAAAAGCACCTTTGAGGCCGCAAGTACCTTCGGCGTGTCAAAACCGGGGATGATCTTCAAGGTCGCGATTCCCGCGTCATCGCCGTTTATCTTTCAAGGGCTAACGCAGGGGATGTCCATCGCCTGCACGGCGCTGCTGATTGCCGAAATGATGGGCGTGGAAGCCGGGCTCGGTTGGTACATCAACTGGCAACGCGGCTGGGCAGAGTTCGCGGGGATGTATGGCGCGGTGGTGATTATCGCGGTGACATTCTTCGCCGTGAACGCCGTGCTTGGCGTAGCCCGCCGCCGCGCATTGCGCTGGAAGGAGGGCGGAGCATGACCGGTACAATCGAAATCAAACACTTGAACAAAACATTCGACGACGAGTTCTGCGCAATTGAGGACCTAAGCCTAACCATTGCGGCGGGCGAGTTCGTGTCCATCGTTGGCACAAGCGGCTGCGGGAAGTCCACTTTGCTGCGCACGATTGCAGGGCTTGAAGCGCCCACCGGCGGCGAAATCCTGTGCGGCGGCAAGCCGGTGCACGGCACCAGCCCCGACCGCGGGCTGATGTTCCAGGAGCACGCGTTGTTCCCTTGGCTAACGGTGCGCAAAAATGTCATCTTCGCGCTCAAGGCGTCGGGGCGCTACGGCGCAAACGGCGGCAGCGTGGGCGCACTGCTGGAAACAGCAGGGCTTGCGGAGTTCGCAGACGCCTACCCGCACCAATTGTCGGGCGGGATGCGCCAGCGCGCGGCATTGATCCGCTCGCTTGCGGTGTCGCCGGATGTGCTGCTGCTGGACGAACCGCTGGGTGCTCTCGATAGCTTCACGCGCATGGTGCTGCAAGACGAAATCATTCGCCTGTGGCAGGCGCGCGGCAACACCATGGTGCTCATCACGCACGATGTGGACGAGGCGATCTATCTGAGCAACCGAATCATTGTGATGGCGCCGCGCCCGGGACGCATTGCCGAAATTATTGACGTGCCCATGGGTTACCCGCGCAATCGCGGCACGTCGGACTTCGCAGACCTGCGCAAGCGGCTGCTCAAGCGCCTGGACTTTGCCGCAGAGGTGGAGCAGGAATATTATTTGTAGGGACTGCATTGAGGTTAAGGCGCGCCAGCGGCACATAGCATTCACTTTGGTTTGAGGAGGACTGTGTCAAGCTGAGATTTGGGGTTGACAAACTTGCTCAGTTGTGGTATAATAATCAGCGGCGATAGGCGGTTGACTTTTGACGGAGGCTGCCGTTTGTTGCTTCGGGTTCTCGTCGTGCTTTTGGGTGCGACGAGTTCTTTTTTGCTTGTTGCTTATAAAGTAACACCCTCCGCATGTGTTTGTTGCATGCAGAGGGCGCTTGTTAACAGTTGACTTTTGACGGAGGCACTGCTAACTTTCCGGGTTCTCGTCGTCGTGCTTTTGGGCGCGACGAGTTCGGCGGCGCGGTGGTCGTGGCGGCCTTGAAGTTCGCCATCGCCAGATAAGATCGATGGCTAGCTTCAGGAGAACCGGCAGGGTTGCTGCGACTACAAGTTGTAACCAGGTCATACTGTCTCCTCCTATGTTTATTTATCGTTTTGGCAGCAAGTTTATTCGTTCGTTTCCTTTGCGGTACTCAATCTCTCGATCTGGGAAGAGTTCTACTGTGCGCAGGAAGTTATGAAAGGTTTCTGTTTTTTCTATAACACCTGCTTCTTCAGCGCCTTGCTCCACCTTGGCGAGCTCATCCATGGCTGCTCTCATTAGCTCATCAGAAGTTGTTCCCAGCACATTGGCTAGTCGATGCAGCGCATCCGCTCTTGGTATAGAGCCATCTATCTTCATTTTGCGAACGGTACCCTCGGAACATTTGGCTGCTTTTTCAAGACTGGCGATTGTCATGCCTGGCGCTAAGTTGCGTTGCAAAACCGCATACAAAACCTTGCCGAGTTCTTTAGACATAAAAATTCCCTCCTCCCAACCCATTATACCATGAAACAGCGGGCTTGTCAAGTGTTTTTCAAATATTTCTCCGAATTTTTCGTCTAAACATCCGATTTTTAGTGTTTTTATCCGATTGCGGTTCAAGGGCGCGCGACAAAACCCCCGCAAGCTACGTCAGCCTGCGGGGGTTCGTTATCTGGTTTAGATTATGCGAAAAGGGCGCTGAAGGGCGCGTGATTCAACACACGACCAACGATGTCTTGGTCCAGCTGGGGCAGGACATCGCGCATGTTGCGTTTGACCACGGCTTCGATGCCCGCCAACGCCGCGCGGCTGGCGGCTTGGCTTTCGCTGCGGTGCAAGGGATAGCCTTGACCGGCGGGGTCGGCAAAGAGCTTGGCGAACAGGTCGCGCAGGTTGAGGTCGCCTGCCCAGCCAAAGCCGTAGTTCAGCGCAAGCGAAACGCAGTTGCCCGCGTTGATTTGCGAAAACAGCCATGCGTCAAGCGGGTTTTGAATCAGCCCGCAGGTCACGCCGGGATATTGCATGGCGCTGATGCAAAAGCCCTGCCCGGTGCCGCAACCGCCCACCACAAAGTCCGCGATGTTCTGGTCGAGCACCAGTGCTGCCATCAGCCCGGTGTGCACATAGGTGAGCTCCGGCTCGTCGCCGCTTTCGCTCATGCCAAGGTTGAGGATTTCTGCGTCCGTTGCCTCTTGCAAGGCTTTGACGATCATGCCGTTTTTGTCGCGCGCCGAGACTTCGCTGATTACTGCGATTTTCATGGTTATTTCCTCCCCATTGCTTTGATTGCCTTGCGCGCGATTTCCTCGCCCGTGAGGCCAAATTTTTCTTGCAGATAGCCTTGTGTGCCCACCTCGCCGAACTGCTCAAACACGCCCACGCGTTCCATGGGCACCGGGCAGTGCTCAACGAGAACCTCCGCCACGGCCGAACCCAGCCCGCTCATGGCGTTGTGGTTTTCGGCTGTGACCACCGCACCGCACGCCATTGCAGCGTGGATGACTGCGGCTTCGTCGATGGGCTTGATGGTGTGCATGTCCAGCACCGTGGCACGGATACCCTGCTGCGCCAGCATGGCGTGCGCCCGCAGCGCTTCATACACCATGATGCCGCAGGCGATGATGCACACTTCGCTGCCGCGAGCGAGGACATTGGCTTTGCCGATGGTGAACTGCGCGTCGTCGCGATACACCCGCATGGCGTTGCGGCGGCTTGAGCGCATGTAATGCACGCCCCAAGTGCTTGCCATATGCTGCACAGCGGCGGGCAACATGGCGGCGTCGGCGGGCTCGATAATCGTCGCGCCCGGGATGGTGCGCATCAGCCCCATGTCCTCCAAGGGCATGTGCGTGCCGCCATTCATCGTTGCGGTTACGCCTGCGTCCCCGCCGATGAGCTTCACGTTGAGGTCTTGGTAGGCACAGGCGAGGAAGATTTGATCAAACGCGCGGCGGGTGGCGAACACCCCAAACGCATGGAAAAACGGCACCAAGCCCGTGGCGCTCATGCCGGCGCACATGCCCACGGCGTGTGCCTCCATGATGCCGCAGTTCACGCCGCGGCGGGGGAATTTCTCGTAAAACGGCTTTGTGCCCATGGAAAACTGCACGTCTGCGTCAACGGCGACGATGCGGTCGTTTTGCTCGGCGGCGGCGATGAGTGCTGCGCAGTAGGCGGCACGCAGCTCAACGGTGTCGAGCTTGATTTGCTCAAGGGGATATGTCATGCGGTCAGCCTCCTGTCAATTTCTTCGCAGGCGGCGCGCGCCATGTCGTCGGTGATGACCATGTAGTGGTTGAAGCCCGGTATCTCGGCAAAGTTGCAGCCGTGACCTTTCTCCGTGTGCATCACAAGCACTGCCGGTTTTTGCACCAGCGCATCGTGGAGCGCGCGCACATCGTGACCATCGCATTCCAAGGTGTGCAACCCAAAGGCGCGGAATTTCTCCGCAATGTCAAACTGCTTGCAAACGTCCTCGGTGTAGCCATCGAGCTGGCGCTGGTTGGCATCCACAATCACGGTGATGTTGTCCATCTGTCGGTGCGCGAGGAACTGCGCAGTCTCCCAGTTTTGACCTTCGTTGAGCTCGCCGTCACCCAAGATGACATACACGTGGCTGTTGATGCCCTGCATGGCGTTGCCCAGCGCAACCCCGCTTGCCATGGAGATCCCTTGCCCCAGGCTGCCGGTGCTGATGTCCACGCCGGGGGTTTTCAGGCGGTCGCAGTGGCTGGGCAGACGTGTGCCGTTTTGGTTGAGCGTGAGCACTTCCTCTTTGGGGAAGTAGCCCTTGTGTGCCAGTGCCGCGCACAGCCCCGGCGCGCAGTGTCCTTTGGACAACACGAGCCAGTCGCGGTTTGGGTCGCGTGGATTCTTTGGGTCAACGCGCATGATGTCGGTGTATAGCACCGCCAGCACATCGGCGATGCTCATGCTGCCGCCAATGTGACCATAACCTGCCGACTGCATGGCGGCGATGGTCAGTTTGCGGATTTCCGCTGCGGCTTTCCTCGTTTCGGTTATGTTCATTTGTGTCTCCCAAACAGCGAGCCAAGCAAGCCTCTTTGTTTCAGCACGGCTTTGTCTTCGTAGTCGTCGAGGTGGATTTCTTTGTTCTGCGCCGAGGAATCAATGGCCGCTAGGGCAAACTTGAGCACCTCGCGCCCGCGTTCGCCGGTGAGCATCGGCTCGCGTTGGTTGACCACGCTGTCGATGAAATCCAGCGAGCAATGTTCAAACGAATCCGCCCAGTCGTGCTTCATGTCCCAATATTCCGTGGTTTCGCCGTCGCGATACATGATCACCGGCGCGACCTCGGGCTGCATAACTGCCGTGCAGCGCGTAATCCAAATCACCCCGCGCGAGCCCGTGATTTCCACGCGCTCATCGCAAGTGTAATACTTGCTTTGCACATACATTTCGTCGCTGCTCATCACGTCCCACACGCCATACAGCGGGCGGTCTTTGTACTTGAACATGATCGTCGCCGGGGTATCCAGCGCAACGCCGGGCAGAATTTGCGTGCTGTCAATCCACGCGCAAACCTTCTCCACGTCGCCCAGCAAATACATCGCCACGCTGAACTTGTGGTAGCCATCATCAAACACCGTGGGCCCGCCACCGCTGAGCGTTTCGTTAAAGCGCCACAGCCAGCTTTTCGGGTCAATTGCCCAGCCGGTTTTTTCCACAAGCTCGCCGGCAGCCACGTCGCCGCGTTTGACTTTTTTGTCAATCGGCAGGTTGCTGGAGGCCAAGCCCGCGTTGTTCATCTTCAAGCGGATGCCACGGGGGCTGCCGATTTCGCCGTCATCCAGCAGCTTTTTCGCCAGTTGATAGGGTGGGTAGAACACAAAGTTTTCGTAGACTTTGAGCGTCACGTTGTTCGCTTTTGCGGCGGCGATCATCTCATCGCACTGCGCCAGATTCATCGCCATGGGCTTTTGCACGCTCACATGCTTGCCCGCGTTGCACGCCCGCACGCTATATTCACAGTGCAGGTGGTGCGGAATCAGCAGCTCCACGGCAACGACTTCGGGGTCGGCGAGCACATCGTCAAAGCTGTCGTATACATGCGGCACGCCGTGCTCTTGGGCGAAGGTTTGCGCGGCGCTTTTGTTGATGTCACACACGCCCCACAGTTGCACTTGCGGGTGGTCTTTGTAGCCCGCAACATGCAGGCTTGCAATGCGACCACAGCCAATCAACACAAATTTGAGCTTATTCATCACACTAACTCCTCCTTTGCGGCTTGTTCATAGACTTCGCGGCGTTCTTCCAGATAGGCAGGCACGGGCACATCCCACCACCCGAATGCGCGACCGCCCGAGTTCGGGTGTTCACGGCACACGTTAATGTGGATAAAGCCCGGCTTTCCGCTTGCGATGGATTCATTCAGCGCTTGCTTGACTTCATCTGCGGTGTTTGCACGCCATGCAGCCACACCAAAGGCTTCGGCGATGGCGGCGAAGTCCGTGCCGGGCGCGAAGTCGTTGCCAAAGGCGGTTTCGGCACCCAGCGCGCCGATTTGCAGGTCTTTGATGGCCATCCAGCCGTGGTTGTCTGCGAGAACGACGACCACGGGGATGTCGTACTGCGCGATGGTGGAAAGCTCCTGCATGGTCATCATGAAGTCGCCGTCGCCGAGGTAGGCGATGACGGGTTGGTCGGGTGCGGCGAGCTTCGCGCCCATGGCCGCAGGCACTGCCCAGCCCATGGTGGAAAACCCACCCGTGGTGAGGTTGCAGCCGGCTTGCGGGTAGCAATACTCTTGGAACAACTGCGCCTGCGTGTTGCCCGAGGATGTGGAAATGATGGTATTCTCCGGCAGGGTTTCGTTCAAAATGCCGGTGAGCTGCGAGATGGTGAGTTGGTCGGTTGGCTGTGCACGCACTTGCGCGAGATAAGCAAACCAGTCTTCACGCAGCTGCTTGATTTCCGCGAGATAGTCTGCGTTGGCGGCAAAGTCGTGCCCCAGCAGCTGGCGTAAGCTGTCACACAAGTCCGCGTTGATGGCAACGTCAGGCGTGTAGTTCTTGCCCAGCTCGCCCGCGTCAAGGTCGATGTGCACGAGCTTGGTTTCGGGGAAGTTAAACGCAGCCCCTTTGCGGTATGAACAGGTGGTTTCGTCGGCAAAGCGCGTGCCCACTGCCAGCACAACGTCGGCCTTGCGGGTGAGCTCCACGCCAATGGCTGTGCCTTTGCTGCCGGTATGAAAGCCCACTTGCGGGTGGGTTTCGGCAACCGTGCCTTTGCCCGCCATGGTGGTGATGATCGCAGCACCCCAAGCTTCGGCCAGCTGGGTGATGAGCTCCCCAGCTTTGGCATACAGCGCACCGCCACCGACCATAATCACCGGACGCTTGGCGGTTTTCATCACCGCTGCCGCTTTGGCGATGCTCGCGGCATCCGCACAGGGCACCGCAGGCGGCTCGACCGCTGCGATGTTGCAGTCAATCGCTTCGGCCTGCACGTCCATGGGCAGCGCGATCACGCATGGCCCCGGACGACCTTGCAGCATCTGCCGGAACGCGCGTGACATCATGCGCGGCAGCTGGCGAGCGTTTTCGGCACGCCAGGTGCGCTTGGCTAGGGGCTCGAGGCTGCGGATGATGTTGCTGTCTTGGTAGCGCTCAATTTCTTGCAGCACACCGGTGCCCATCATGTGCACATGGGTGTCGCCGCACAGCGCAAGCAATGCGGTGGAATCCACATAGGCGTTGCCGATGCCGATGCTCAGGTTCAGCGTGCCCGGGCCGATGGAGGCAAACACCGCCATGGGCTCGCCTTTGGTGCGGTAGTAGCCGTCGGCGATGGCGGCCGAGGTGTGTTCGTGCTTCACTTGCAGGTATTTGATGTTGCCTGCTTCTTCTTCGCGGCGTATGGCGTCGAACAACGCCAGGCAGCCGTGCCCGGGAATCCCCGCGATGTAGGGCACACCTTGTGCCACGAGTTGTTTCAGTACAATTTCTCCGCCGGTGAGTTTCATAGGCATTTCTCCTTAACGCGTTAATTTTTATTATTATACAATGCCTTCGGCGCGATTGTCAAGCAATTTTTTGCCCCGCCGTGACGCTTGTGTTGACAAGCCAACATGTCTGTGTTATAATAGGTGCATCAAAAAGGGGGAGTGTGAGACATGAAGAAGATTTTCTGTGCCTTGTTGGCCGCTGCGATGCTGGCGGCGGTGCTGCTGTTGCCCGCTTGCACGGCAGCAACTGACCCGGACGAAACCGAACCCGCAACCACGCAAGAAGTTGAAACATACCCGCCATACGACGACGAAAATGAAGAGCAAAACGAGGCGTATAATGACGACCACAATGATAACGACAACGACAACGGCGACATCACCCCCATTGTGTGGACACCAACAACCACAGATGGTCTGCCGTCGCTGCACATTCGCGCCAATGGCACGCCCTTTGTGGAGCGCAATTTGTGGATAGACTCGACCTTCGAGCTCGCCGGCGGCGGCAACAGCGCGCACCACTTTGCAGACGCAACAGGTCGCATTCGTGGGCGCGGGAACTCAACCTGGTGGGACTTGCCGGGCAAGCGTCCGCTGCGCATTCAGTTCAGCAGCGCACAGCCCATGCTGGATTCCGGTCACGCGCACCGTGAGTGGATACTGCTTGCCAACCATGGCGACATGAGCTTGCTGCGCAACTATGCCACACTGCACATTGGCGCACAGCTCACCGGGCTATATTGGACACCCTTTGCGCGCAATGTGCATCTGTATGTGAACGGGCGATACATGGGCGTGTATACCCTCGCGGACGAACGCGACATCGGTCCTGGGCGCGCGCGCCTCACTGCCCACACAGACCCCGCCATCAGTGAATACTTGCTGGAGATGGACTGGCGGCTGTATCGCAATGGCACACAAGGGGTGGACTTTTTCCGCATCAACACCAGCGCCGCAGGTTATGTGAACAACACCCACGCTGGTGTGTCAAACCGCGACTCGCTGTATGAAATCCGCTGGCCCAACGCCACGCCCGGTCACATGGAATATGCACGCGCGTTCGTCGAGCGAGTGAGCCGTGCCATCCGCTCGCGAGATTTTGCCGCAATTTCTGCCGTGCTTGATGTTAACTCAATGGCTGATTTCATGATCGTGCAAGAACTCACCCGCAACCCCGACGCCGGATTTTCCAGCTGGTTCATGCAAATTCGCGGACAAGGCGACAACCGCAGGCTGTACATGGGCCCGATATGGGATTTCGACACCACCTTCGGCAACTGGTACCACGACATTTCGCCCAATGGTTTGTTTTTGCAAGGGCAGCATTATTGGTTCCAAAACCTGATGCAAACGCGGCAGTTTCGCTCGCTGTTGGCGCAACGGTTCAACAGCATTGCGCGCCCGGCAATCACCAACACAACAACTCATGTGCGCCAGCTTGCAACACGCTACCAAGCCTGCTTCGCGCGCAACTTTGTGCGGCATCCAATTCTAGGCACTGCCGTGTGGCCAAACCGCACGCCACCGCAGATGGTCGCCATCGCCACGCATCCGGGTCATGTGGACTTCCTACTGGATTTTATCACCCGGCGCGCGAACTACATGGGGCGAGCGCTGTAGGCAAAGCAACCGTGGGGAAAATATGCAACCAACGCCCGATTGCACTTGACATGCAGTCGGTTTTGTGGTATAATCAAGGTTGTCTCGCAACAATGAGACCCACATGCGCCTGTGGCGAAGCTGGATATCGCAGCAGATTCCGATTCTGAAGGGCGGGGGTTCGAATCCCTCCAGGCGCGCCATATTAAATGACAAAATTTAATACCAAGCGAGCCGCCCGGTTTGGGTGGCTCGTTTGGTATTTACAGGTTGAAAAGCCGCGCTGTCAAAGAGTTAGCAAAATGCGACAAAACTCATATCGAAGCCATAGCACGCGATACGACGACCTCAAACTGCTCACTCGTGCCTGCTTGCGATATTACGCAAAGCAATCCGAGCCCCCTGTCCGTACTCTTAAATTAAAGGTCATCAACAAAAAATCGCCGAGCCCCTCTTTTGTCTTATATTGAAAGAGGGCTTTCGTTAATATGTAGACCGCAATTTATGCAAAATTGACCAAAAAAATATTTTTCAAAAAACTATTGACTTTTTTGGTTGGTCGTGATATAATAATAGCACAGACAAACCAAAACAGTCAACAGGAGGTCGTTTTATGGACGGATCGGTCAAAATTGCTAATCTCGAAAAATTCATGAGGTTAGACGAAAGCAAGCGCAACCGTATCATCAACGCAGCGATGAAGGAGTTCCGCTATGGCTACAAAAAGGCCTCGACGGATGCCATTGTGAAAATCGCAGGCATCTCAAAGGGCTTGCTGTATCACTACTTCGTGTCTAAAGAGCAACTGTATGTGTTCTTGGTGCGGCATGCAAATGAGCTAGTCAACCGTAACTATTTCGACTTGCTCAACGAGGGCAACGCGGATATCCTGGAAGTGTTTTGGCAAACGGCGCTGCTGAAAAAAGACATGAGCAGTCAGTATCCGTACCTCAACGACTTCACCAACGGCATGTATATCCACCAAGCTGATGCCCCGGCGGTGGAGAATGCGCAGCTGGAGGAAGAGCAGCAAGCCGCTTACGACGAGCTGTATTCGCGTTGCGACCTAAGCTTGTTCCGCGATGACATCGATGCCGAAAAAGCCATTGACATCATTGCAACCGCCATGGACGGCCTCATCGACGGCGAGCAAGACGATGACTACGAGCAATTCTTAGATACCCTGCGCGGGTATTTGGATATTTTCAGAACATGTTTCTATAAAAAGGAGGCGAAAGACCAGTGATTCAGTTATTCAAGCAAGCACAGCTAGGTAAAACGCGTGTGTTCATGCTCATGCTGTTCATCACCCTGCAGATGGCAGGCACGCTGCTGCTGCCCACGCTCACGGCCAACATCATCAACTATGGCGTAATGCGTGAAGACATGGACTATGTGCTGTCCACCGGCGCGCTGATGCTGGG
>Ga0209755_10001235_pt1 | contig 41143 bp, 34 predicted proteins | sample TergutCo191P1_FD_187301 | JGI IMG/M metagenome (GOLD analysis project Ga0209755, IMG submission 187301) | Cornitermes sp. P1 segment gut microbial communities from Petit-Saut dam, French Guiana - Co191P1 (SPAdes) (version 2) | ecosystem: Host-associated > Arthropoda: Insects > Digestive system... | reverse complement strand
AGGTACGAGAAAAATTCCAAGAGATGGATAACTATTACTAGAAAATTATAAAAACATAAAGGGTCTGCAGGCGGAAAAATGCCTGCTTTTCCTCGATAGTAAACACTCGGACAGCAGTCATTTTTCCGCCCGCCGACCCTTTAAAAGTTTTTATTATATATTTATTTGTTGTAATTAAAATAATATTTTTAATTATTACATTCTACATTTTATTTATTATCTTTTCATTAATTTAAATAGAAAGATAAAATTTAAGTCTGCGGGCGGAAAACGGTCTCTGCCGAGTAATTCCCGAGGCTAAGAGACTGTTTTCCGACCGCAGACCTATGTTGTTATCTATACTTTAAAATTATAATAATGTTTGTAATAATTTCTTGGTATCGGTTTTATTACCGCCAGGCCCTACGCAAGAAGGGCAGCCTGTTTTGCATGGGCATTGATTTAAAGCATCCGTAATTGCAGATAACAGCGGTTTTATTTTTTGTGATAAACTTTCTATTAAGCCTGTCCCTCCCGGGTATTTATCGTAAATGTAGAGCGCGGGAAAAGCGAAGTGCGGGTCTTTGACACGTTCCGCTATACCGAGATCTCTGGTGTCGCATAACAGGAAAACAGGAGCAATATTACGGATTAATGTTCCAGCCCCTGACAATGCCCCGCCTATTTGCTGTTCATCCATTTTCGCTAAAAGTTTTCCGCTTTCTTTTGTAAAGAGCAGTACAAGCCCTCTGGTTTGAATTTCTTCTTCAGGTAACATTACATCGCCGAAACCGATATTTTCATGCGTTCGGAATTTCAGCTTTTTAAATTTTGTTACCTGTGTCCGTACCAGCACATCGCCTGTAACTATTTCAAAGGATGCAATATCATTTTTATTATTAAAATTAATTCTTTCATCTTCTGTTAAAACTTTTATATCTGTTTTTACTAAGCCGTCTGTAAAATAATTAACATCAGCTTCACGTACATGGCATTTGCGATTTTCGATATCAAGCATTTCTACCATGTACTGCCGCCCCCTATGGATGTATACGGCATTTACAAAAAGCATTTCCTTCGCACTCGGCCTGTCCATCTCACCGATCACTTCATTTTTTCCATTAGTCAGATCGATGATAACTATATTGTCCGCACCGGCGCTGCGAAGGCTGACCCCCTCCGCAGGATAGGACCTGTCAGCCCAATGCCACTTAGCTCCTACATGACGGACAATACCGGACTCTTCCAAATACTCCAGAGCCTCAAGCGCGTTCTCCCCGTAAATTTGATCTGCAAGCAGCCCTCTATTCTCTGATACCTGTTCATCGTTCTCTGATGATTGCTCCCTGTTATTTAATTCTTCATCCGTAAAAGGCAATTCAAAACAGGCGCACTTTACATGATCCGTTAAAATAAAAGGATTGTCAGGGTCTATGTGCGCTTCTTCCGCGCTCTTTCGGAAAAACCATTCCGGATCATTCATAATAAATTGATCTATAGGTGAAAGGCTTGCGATAAAAACACTGACAGATGTGCCTCCCCTCCTTCCCGCTCTGCCCGACTGCTGCCAAAAACTGTTAAAAGAACCGGGAAAACCGGCGACAACAGACGCATCAAGCCCTCCGATGTCTATGCCCAGCTCAAGAGCGTTAGTTGAAACTACACCTTGAATACTCCCTTCGCGTAAGCCCTTTTCTATTTCCCGCCTTTCATTGGGGAGATAACCGCCGCGATAACTTTCAACCCTTATTTTTGCGTTATCTGTAAAAATATTTTTTAAATCTTCGTTTACATAAGAGGCGGCTACTTCTGTTTTAATTCTTGAATGGGCAAACAGTATTGTTTTTATCCCCGCTTTTAACAAGGCAATCATCCAGCGGCGGCTCTCCGATACTACAGAGCGCCTTATCCCTTGCACTTCGTCAACCAAGGGCGGGTTATAAAGGATTATACGTTTTTCGCCTCTCGGAGCGCCGTTTTTATCAACCAGTGTCACGTCCTGCCCAATCAAAGCCGAAGCAAGTTCCGCCGGGTTGGCTATGGTCGCCGAGCAAAGGATAAATTGAGGCTTCGAGCCGTAAAAAGCGCAAACACGCCTTAAACGGCGGATAACATTCGCCGCATGGCTTCCCATAACGCCCCTGTAAGCATGAGCTTCGTCTATCACTATAAATTTCAGGTTAGAAAAAAACTTAATCCATTTTGGATGGTTAGGTAAAATACCTGTATGAAGCATATCGGGGTTTGAAATGATGATTCTCCCCGAATCACGGGCGGAAATACGCAGGGAATCGGGGGTGTCGCCGTCATAAGTCGCAATTTTTAGCTTAAGTCCTTCATCTCCGCCTGAAATTTCGTTTAACTCTGACTGTTGATCCTGTGAAAGCGCCTTTGTAGGGAAAAGATAGAGGCAGCGCGCCTTATCATCGTTCAGCAAAGTGTGAAGGCAGGGTAAGTTATAACATAAAGTCTTCCCTGAAGCGGTCGGTGTGACTACAACTACGTTCCGCCCCCCTTCAATCACCGTTTTCCAAACCTCGGCTTGATGGGAATAAATCTGATTTATACCGCGTTTTTGTAAAACGGAAACAATTCTAGCATCTAACTTTTCGGGAAAAGCTTCGTAAACCCCTTCCTGAGCAGGCAGTAAGCGGTTAATAATGATGTCAGAAGCAAAATCAGGGCTTTCTAACAGCTTCTCAAGGTTTTCTTTCGCAGTATTCATAAGTTTTATTTTACAATGTATTTCAAATACATGGAAGAGTTAACAATAATCCTCGAATTTAAGTAAAAATAAAAATTTAATCCGTATAAATCCGCGAAATCCACGAACCTAATTAATTCCGTGATAATCCGTGTAATCCGCGGACCTAATTAAAATCTTAAGATTTTTGCCTAAAATTTATAAAAAACAAAGAAAATTTAACATTTTTTTCATCTAACACTATCGACAAATAATTCAGTTTATTCTATAATTAAATAAAGGAGTAAAAGATGTCCGATGTTTTGTCCATAATATTAGGCGGCGGAAAAGGCACACGTTTGTTTCCCCTAACCCAATTCCGTTCAAAACCGGCAGTTCCTTTCGGCGGTAAGTACCGCCTTGTCGATATACCTATTTCTAACTGCATTAATGCGAATTTAAGGCAAATTTACGTAGTTACCCAATTTAATTCCGCTTCCCTTCACTTGCACATCGGTCAAACCTTCGTTTTTGATTCATTTACTAACGGTTTCGTAGAAATTCTCGCCGCAGAGCAGACTTTTGAACATTCCGGCTGGTATGAAGGCACGGCAGACGCTGTCCGTAAGAATTTTTCTCATTTCAGAACACAGAATCCATCGTATTATATAATTCTTTCAGGCGATCAGCTTTACAGAATGGACTTACAAGACCTATTAAATCAACATATCTCTTCAGGAGCGGCTATTTCAATTGCGTGTACTGGCGTTCCAAGAGACGATGCAAGCGGACTCGGTATACTTAAAGTCGATAAAAGTAATCAAATTACAGAATTCCTTGAAAAACCGGGACCGACCAAAGATATTTCTGATTTTAAAGCACCTGCACAGTTGCAAATGGAAAAAAATAAGGATGATTTCTTCCTCGCTTCTATGGGTATTTATGTTTTTAACGCAAAAGCGATGGAAGACTGCCTTGCAAACGACCTTACCGATTTCGGAAAGGAAGTAATACCTGCCGCAATCAGCAGGTTAAAAGTAAACGCTTATTTATTTGACGGTTATTGGGAAGATATCGGGACAATTAAAAATTTTTATGACACCAATCTTGAATTAACAACGGTAAAACCACGTTTCGATTTTTATGATGAACACAAGCCGATATACACCCACATGCGTAATTTACCTCCGTCAAAAATGAATTTCTCCAGTTTGAATCAATCAATTGCAGCGGAAGGCTGTATTATAACCAATGCAAATATAACAAATTCCATAGTAGGTATCCGTACTTTAATAGAAACAGGATCAAGTCTGAACGGTGTTGTATGTATGGGTGCTGACTATTACGAAACAGAAGTGCAAAAACTTCAAAATGCAGAGGCAAGAATTCCCAATGTAGGTATAGGGAGAGGCGCAATAATTAAAGGCGCGATAATCGATAAAAATGTCTGCATAGGGGAAGGCTGCCGTATCGGGGTTGATGATCTAAGACGCGTAGACGGCAATTACGGTCATTACTATATTGTTGACGGGATTATTGTAATCCCAAAAAACACAATTTTATATCCCGGAACTGTAATATAATTTGTTTCGATTCTCTTGTTTCTGCTTTTTAATTTTTTTATTTTTATCTTGCGCAAAAAACAATGAACCTTATCGCATAACAAACGAAGGAAATGGAAATTTTTATTCTTTTTATTCAAATGAAGCTTTAGTGCATAAAACATTGTCAAATTTACAACTGCCTCAGAATATATCTCTAAATATTTTAAACAATCAAAATTTTTTTCAAGAATTAAAAACTATTCTTGAAGGCGATCCTTATTTATGGCTTTTAGTAGATAAAAATAATCCTCTGCCTTCCAACTACGCCCCTTCCGATCTTGTTAGATTAAAAAAGGCAACTTATGATTTAAGCTTACAAGAAATAAATCTTAGAAGAATCGCTATAGCCGATCTTGAAGAAATGACAGCTGTTGCAAAAAAAGAAGGAGTGAATCTTCTTGTAACATCCGCTTACCGTTCATATAGTTATCAAATTCAAGTTTTTGAACAATATGTAAAAAAAAACGGGTATGATAACACTTTCCTTATATCCGCGCGTCCCGGTACAAGCCAGCATCAATTAGGTTTAACGATTGATTTTGAATCTTATTTAAATTTTGAGAAATATAAACAAGGTCTTATTAATGATGATAATCACGCAATCATTTTTTCACAAACCCCTGAAGGCAAATGGCTTGCAGATAACGCTTCCCTTTACGGATGGTCAATGTCATACCCAAAAGGTTACGAAGAAGCAACCGGATACAACTGGGAAAGCTGGCATTACCGCTATGTAGGAAAGGCCCTCTCTCTTTTTATTGACACTTATTTTGAAGGCGTGCAGCAGTACGCGCTTGAGTTTATTGATTATTATACTAAACAGATTTCGGCTATAAATTAATTCTTTGCTTTCTTCTATATGAATCAAATACCATTTTCTATAGCACACAATTGACAACATCATCTTTCGCTAATATAATAAAAAACTAAAGGAAGCAAAATGAATATAAGAAAATTTGTTGATAAAAAATACGAAAAAATGACTCTCAAAGAACTGACAGGCGCTCCTGTTGACGCGCTGCAAGGGCTTAGCGAAGAAGACGCTAAATTACTCAAGGAAGCTTTCAATGTTAAAACAATTGCAGATTTGGCAAAACTTAAATATGTAAAATGGGCAAAGGCAATCTGTTTACTTGCTGACGGCGAAGAATAAACGGATATGCAAAATGAATGTTAATAAATTTTTACAAGAAGAATATCAAGATATGTCATTCAAAGAACTTACTAATGCTCCTTTTAACGCAATAAATGGTGTCAGTGAAGATATTGCAAACCGTATAGAAGCCGCTTTTAAACCTCAAACCCTTTCAAAATTTGTAAATATAGCAGAAGCCATTATCACCCTTGCAGAAGGCGAAGAAACAGAGAATAACTGACAAAGAACAATGACAAAATTAAACGCTGAACACATAATCGCCGCCCTTCAGGAAGACGGCTCTGTAGCGAAAAAATTGCCGTCTTATGAACCCCGTCAGTCACAGTTAGACCTTCTTGAATTAATTATCCGCGCTTTTAACGAGGACGCTCTTTGCATGGCGGAAGCGGGAACAGGTGTCGGTAAATCATTCGCTTATTTACTGCCTGCAATGCATTTTGCTCTTGCAAATAAAGAAAAAGTTGTGATTTCTACAGCTACAATTACTTTACAGCAACAGTTGTATGAAAAAGATATCCCGCTTGTCGCGCAAACAGAGTTTGCAAACGCGACGGGCGTTTCTGATGAACCGCGCGAAAAAGTAAAAGCTGTTTTAATGAAGGGGAGAGGCAACTACCTTTGTCTGCGCCGCCTCGAAGATGTATTAAATGATCCGCCTTTAGACGAAAACGAATACGATGAAGTAAAACAAATAAATGAATGGGCTCAAAGAACAAAAACTGGCGGTAAATCAGACCTTTCTTTTTTACCTTCCGATTTTGTCTGGTCATCGGTCTGCTCTGAATCTGATTTATGTTTGGGTATTCATTGCCCATGGAAGGAACAATGCTTTATTCTCGCGCTTCGTAAGTTAGCGCAATCCGCCGATATCATCGTTGTAAATCATCATCTGCTTTTCGCTGATTTAGCGGCTCGTTATCAAGGCGCAGGTTATGAAAACTCTGTCGTGCTTCCCCCTTTTAACCGCCTTGTCATTGACGAAGCGCACACGATAGAAAATGCCGCAACTTCATTTTTCTCCGCCGAATTCGGGCGCACGGGGATTCTTAAACAATTAGGAAAACTTTATCACAGGCGCAGGGGAAATAACCGCGGGCTTTTAATCAGATTGATCGCTCTGCTTCCGTCAAGTATTGATCCCTTAGATGAAATAGTAGATGTGATCGAAAAAATCCGCGCACGCGCTGAAGAACTTGATAATTGCGCTTTGGAATTATGCGGAGCTGAAGGGCTTTTTAGACTCTCCCCTGCTATAGATGAAGCTTTTTTAAAGAAAAATCTTTTTCCTTATTTTAAATCATTAAGCAAGGAAATAAAAAAAATTACTTCAATGATCCGGGATTTAACAGAAAATCTTGACGAAGGACAAGCGGCAGACCCTTGTGTTTGGGAAATTAAAACTATCGTTAAACGTTTTGAAAGCATTACAGAAATTTGCGAAGTATTTTGTAAATATAAAAAACATGAAGATGATATTTTATGGATTGAAAAACATAAAAGTTCAAACAATTTAAATAACTGGGCGGTCTTTACAAGAACGCCTCTCGATTTAGCGCCAAAATTAAAAGAAAGCGTATTTGCACCTAACAAAACAGTTGTTTGCGTATCTGCAACCTTGGCGCTTAACGATGATTTTTCTTTTTGGGCATCAAACTGCGGTATCGGCAGCTTTCCAAATCGCAGATTATTATCAGGTTGTTTCCCCTCTCCTTTCCCTTATTCAAGCGCGGTCCTGCTTGCAGTACCTACAGACGCGCCCCTTCCCGATGAAGAAGGCTATCAGGACTTTGTCGATAAAGCGGCATCAAGCCTTGCCTCAGTTGCAGGGGGATCGGCTTTAGCGCTTTTTACTTCCTACCAATCCTTAACCAGCGCCCACCTAGCGGCGAAACATGAATTATCAACTTTAGGGATACGTTGTTTAAAACAAGGCGATGACGACCGCACACGCCTTTTACAGGATTTTTTATCAGATACTAAATCATGTCTTTTCGCCACAGACTCCTTTTGGGAAGGTGTGGACGCGCCGGGCGACACCCTGCGTCTTGTTATCATCTGCCGCCTGCCCTTCCGCACTCCCGGAGACCCGGTCTTTGAAGCGCGCAGGGAAGCTATACAAAACAGAGGCGGAAACCCTTTTATGGAACTTTCCCTCCCTCAGGCAGTAATGAAATTCAAACAGGGTTTCGGGCGGCTCATGCGCAGAAGCGCGGACAGGGGCGTTGTTGCGGTTTTGGACGGCAGATTACTAAAAAAAACATACGGGAAACTGTTTTTACAGGCCTTACCTGCAACTAAAACAAGTTTTGATAAACTTAATAATAACATAAATGATATAGAAAATTTTCTATATTAGTGATATAATTACTAATAATTTGAAATTAGTTATCAATAATAATTTTAAAGAATAATGCTTAATTCTATAAATTGTTTTATTTCAAATTTACATTTGGAGAAAATATGTCAGAATTAACAGAAAATAATATAGATATATTACAGTATACAGATGATCATACAGAAACGCATTTCGAGAAATTCCTTATTTTTTCTATCTTAGAAAAGTTATATTGCTTCCCTTCCCGTTTCATCGGGGAAATCGCTTTATTTGATACAGTATACCCCTTGCCTCTTTTACCTTCTTATATTCTTGGAGTTGTCAACAGATACTCTGTTCCTTATGCCTTATTCGATATCGGGCTTTTATTTTTTAAAAAACCGGTTTTCACAGAAACAAAAAACAGTAAAACAAACAATAAAGCGCGAAATAAATTATTAATTTTTAAAGAAGAAATTGATAAAATCGCGGTTCTTATTGATGATGTAACAGGTATAGTCGATATACCGCAGGAAAATATTTTCCCGATAGAACGAAGCGCGGAAGCAAATGATATAACAGAAGCAATCAGCGCGTTTTTTAAATGGAACGATGAAGATGTTTTTGTTATCGATATTCATAGGATTTTAACGCAAGTCGGCGCAGTGCGCGGAGAAATATTTTAATGAAGGTTTTTATTTGTTCATATAACAATTATTATCTTGCTGTTCCCATGGATTTAGTTTCCTCCATTATGCTTTATAAAAAAAATACTGATAAAATCAACTTTACTGAAGAGAATGACAACATATATATTTCACTTCCTTTACTTTTTAATTGCCCTTCTTTAAATATCCATCATGGAATTATTTTAAAGAATGATAATATTGAAAATTCCAATAAAATTATTTTACTTACAACAGAAATTGAAAATGAAACAGAAATCCAAAATGATATTATTTTCCCGATTCAAAAATCATTAGAAAATATAATTGTAAATATTAATATTTTAAATAACATTCGGTTTTCAGAGATTTTTAACGGTTTGTTTTTTAAAGCGGGGCATTTAGTTCTTTTATTAAATCCTCTGCCAATAATTAATTATTCAAAAAGGAGTTAATATTATGATCAGAACTATTATTGTTGATGACAGCCCTCTTGTCCGCGATATAATCAGGGATTTTTTGCAAAGCGAAGGTTCTTTTGAGATAATCGCAGAAGCGGAAAACGGACAAGAAAGCATTACTAAAGCAAAAGACTTAAACCCTGATCTTATCACTATGGATTTTAATATGCCTGTAATGGATGGGCTTCAGGCTATAGAAGAGATAAGAAAATTCAGCAGTTGCGGGATAGTAATGATAAGCACTCACGATACTGCAAAGATGGCTTATGACGCGACTGTTAAAGGAGCGCATGATTTTTTTGCAAAAGATATTTTTACATCTAACATGACCGACAGGCAAAGAAGCGATATTATCAATACTTTAAAGCAAATAACAAATATAAAGAAAAAAGCGCCTTTGCTTGAAGATAATATTAAAGACATAAAAGAGTCAAAACAAAATATAAACTGCATTGTAATTGCAGCATCTACAGGAGGTCCTATGGCTCTTTGCCAGCTCTGCTCAGGGCTTCCTGAAAATTTCTCTGTCCCCATACTTATTGTCCAGCATAATACATCAGGTTTTGATAAAGGTTTTGTTCAATGGCTTGACGGTTATACGCAACTTACTGTCCATCTTGCAGAAAAAGATATTATCCCTTCAAAAGGGCATGTATATGTCGCCCCCACAGATAAACATCTTATTTTAGGCGCTAAAGGGATCGATTTTGATGACAGCGATCCTATAAATAACCAGAAACCTGCTGCGGATTTTCTTTTTAAAAGCGCTGCGGAAAAATACGGGAAAGCGGTTGTCGGTATAGTTCTTACAGGAATGGGAAATGACGGAGAGGAAGGCATCCGTTACGTGAAAAAAGCGGGTGGGATTACTATCGCCCAAGATGAAGCATCTTCCATGATTTACGGTATGCCTGAAGCGGCGGCAAGAACAGGATGTGTCGATTATATTATTCCGTTAAATGAAATCTCTAATATTCTTGTATCATTAACACAAGGGTAATTAATGATGACAGATACTATCTGCGATCCGAAAAAAAATACCCCATTGGTTAGCGAGACTTCCCCGTCTGAAGAAATTCTTTCAAATCCCGCTTTACTTTTTTTATATTATCGAATTGAACATATCTTTGGAATAAAAACAGGGATAGAATCTCTTGAAAAATTAAATGAATATCTAGAAAAAAAATCAGGAAACACATTTATAAAAAATCCATCCGCTTATGATTATTTACTTACTTCCCGTGAACAAATACATAAAATAGCAAAATTTATAACTATAAACGAAACATATTTTTTCAGGGAAAGCTGTCATTTTGAATTATTGTCATTGTTCCTTCCTGAATTTGCAAACTCTATTTGCGCTAAATTAAATAGGCCTTTGCAAATATGCTGCGCCGCTGTTTCCATCGGATGCGAAGCTTACAGTATTGCAATGTTATTGGATTATTATAATAAGAAAGGTATAGAACTTGATTACTCTATCGATGCTTTTGATATTGACGCAGAAGCTATAGAGACCGCCAAGAACGCGCGTTATAGCGCTAATTCCTTACGCTCCGATACTTTATCATGGAAGCATATTCTAGATTCCTATCTTATCCTTGATAACAGTGCATCTTCAACATCTCATCCTTATTTAGTAACGCAAAATATCCGCAGAAAGGTTCATTTTTTCCCTCATAATATAATGAGAGGGCTTGATAAACAATATGATATAATTTTTTTCAGAAATGTATTAATTTATTTTTCATTAAAACACAGACTTTCTGTTATTAATAATTTATCAGAGGCATTATACTCAAACGGGTTGCTTTTTTTAGGAGTTTCTGAAACCGCTTCTATTAATCATCCTCTTCTTGCAAATTGTTTTACAAATAATGTTTTTTATTTTCAAAAATTACCATCCCCTTCCTATACCAACTTGATAAAGCAGGAAGTATTTGATGATAAAATAAATGAGATCAATGATATAGTAACTAGAGAAAGAACCGATTCAATCCCCAATACCCATTCCCCAATCCCTAATCCCTTTCCTTCTATTACACAACAGAAAGAAAGCGAAAAAAACGTTAATATTCGCGAAATTGCAGAAATATTAAAAAATGACGAAGGTAAAACAAACGCTCAAAAAGTATTAGAAATAATTATTAATAATTCCAATATAGATGTAGTAAATTTTAATAATACATTTTCATGCAATAATTTCGCAGCCGCTGTTTCTTATTTTTTAAATACTGAAGATTATAATAATGCAAATCTTGTTTTAAATTTTTTAGAAAAATACAATACAGGCGCAATAACTCAATTTTTACGCGCGGAATATTATTTTTTTCGTTCAGATTTTAAAAACGCGGAAAATATTTATCAGGAAGTAATTTTTAAAGATAAGTATTTCTGGCCTGCATTTTATAGAATTGCAATTACCGCAGCAGAAGGAAATATTACAAGGTTTGAATATAAAATAAATAAAACAATTGAATGTATAGAACTTTTACATAAAGATAAGGTCAATGGATTAAATCATAATTACGAATGTTTTATGGGCGGTTTTTCTCCTGATTATTTTAGAAGAATCCTGGAGAAAAAATTATTGGAAAAAAGAGGTGAATAATGAATATAAAAAACACAAAAATTATTTCTAATTTAATTATCAGTGCGGCAGCATTTATTTTACCTCTTGGAATTATGCTTTTTTTTATTATTTCTATTTCCGGCAATTCTATCGAAAAAGATAAAAAAGAATTAAAAGGTCTTGAAGTTATACGCCCTGCATTAACGCTTTTACATATTATCCCTCAATATGTTCAAAGTTCGGCGGATAATAATATTTCTAATGAAAGGAATTTAGAACTTAAGCAAAATGCTACAATTTTAATAAATGAACTAATAAAAAAATATTATGAATATTTCAGTGATGAAATATTAATTGTCTCCCTGCAATCATTTATTGAAAACTGGGATCATATAATAAATACTAAAATAAGGGAAACTGTAGCATGGTCATACAGGCAGTTAATTCATGATATTTGTAAAATGGTAGTTTATACAGGGGATATTTCAGGGCTAATAACAGACAGCGAAATTGAAAGCGCATATCTGATTACCGCAACTATTCATGAATTGCCGCAGGCACAGGAAAGAATGGTTATAATGTGGAATTTACTGAGAATGATAGATGACGGCGCTTTTACACAAATGAGAAAGATTGAACTTTTCCGTAATCTTGACTTATTGGTTTATTCTGATAATATTCGTATTCAAAACAGATTTTCAAACAGGCTTGGACTTAAAATAAATCAAAATAATAATTCAGAAACTTTTGAAACTTTATTAAGAGGGATTTTTGATAAAATCACATACTTCTCCCTCCAAGTTGATGAAGCCCTTCAAGAACAAAATATATCGAAAAATATACTCCCTGCAATTTATGATGCCGGTAATCAGGCAAACGAAGCGATATATCTTTTACAAATCGCTTCTCTTAACAGATTGGAAGAAATTATTTCCGCAAGAATGAATATTTATTTATTACGTTTAACCTTATCATTAATTGCGGTCGCTCTATCAACTTTTATTGCATTCTTCCTTATTCTCAGCACCACTCATAATATTCGTATATCAACTTTAACTATGGGAGAAGTTTTTAAACGTCTTGATGAAAATGATTTATCTGTAAAGATTAATAACTCTTCTAACGATGAACTTGGCGAATTTATGAAAGCACTTGATGCTTTTTTAGAGAAATTAAACCATGCTTTCGGTTCATTTACAAAATCCGCATCAATGGTGACAACCGCCGTGATGGAAATGTCATCATCTTCCATGGAAATTACCGCAACAGCCAATGAACAATCTGCAAGTATTGCAGAAATTGTCAGCACTATGGAGAATAACAAAAACCTTTCCGCGCAAGCGGCGGAAAAAACCTCCGAAGTTGCAAAGATGGCCGGTCACACTCAGGAATTAAGCCTTTACGGGGCGGAACTGCGTGATGCCAATGAAGATATGATGCTGGATATCCGTACACAAAACGCAAAAATAATAGAAATAATAAAAAATCTTGCAGATATGCTTTCACGCATAGATGAATCAATTCAATTAATTGACTCGATAGCAGATAACACAAAATTAATCGCATTTAACGCGGCGCTAGAGGCTTCATCATCAGGGGAAGCGGGATCGCGTTTTTCTGTTGTTGCAAGTGAAATACGGCGCTTTGCAGATAATGTTGTTGAATCTGTAGTTGAAATTAAAGAAAAAATTAAAGAACTGCAAGATGCCTCCCATTCATTAATTAATGAAGCGAATGAAGGCACCCTTGCAATTGATACAGGGTATGAAAGAATGGTTGAACAAAAAGAAATTTTTGAAAATATAGTCGAGGTATCAAAAAATGTCGCAATTAATTCACAGCAAATTTCAAATTTGAGCAAACAACAGGAACTGGCATCTGCACAAGTATTTATTACATTAAAAGAAATTTCATCTGGGGTTAATCAGTTTGTTACAGCTACTAACGCTACATCCGCTACAATCAAAAAGCTTAATAGTATGTCTATAGAATTAAAACAAACTCTTGCAAAATATCAAACTGACATTGATTACGGCAATAAGTAATAAAGGAGAGTTTTATGAATTTATTTTTTTTAAAACAAAATATCAATAAAGATGAATATGAAGGTGAAAAAATAATAGGGGGTTTGCGTTTATTACTCTCAGTAATTTATTTTGTCAGTTTACCTGTTATCTCTCTTGTCAGAAATGCTGAAGGTTATGGATATTTACCTCTTCGCGCTTATATTTTTACAACTTTATTTTTGTTATACTCTGTTTATATTATCTTGTATCTGCGCAAAAATTTATCAATACTCGGCTCTTTTAAATATTCAGTTGTTATTATAGATTTTATTCTTATAAGCGGATGTCTTTGGCTTACATGTACATATCCTGAAATATGTCCTCCTATTATTTACCTTGCAGTTCAATCTCAGTTTTATATTATGCTTATTTTAATAGGTTCTTTCAGATACAGTGTTCCATGCGCTGTTTTTTCAGGAATTTTTGCAAGTATCTGTTATTTAATTGTTATAATTGCAAACGTCAATTCTCTTGATTTACCTTATTCTACAACAATTAATTCAAAAACAATTGATTTTACCATTCATCTTTATAATGAAGTATTCCGTATGCTTGCTTTTATTTTTGCAGGTTTAATTACAGGTATTGCCAGCAAACGTTCATTTAACCTGTTTAACTACATAATAGAAACACAAGCAGAAGCGGCGCAATCCTCTTTAAGTACTATTGAACAAACAAAAAATATATCTTTAATAATTGAAAGATCAACAGATGAAATATTTATATCTTCAAAAAATATTTTTACAACTGCAAATAACCAAGCGTCAAGTATTCAGGAAATTGAAAGTACAATAAAAGAAAACACAAAAATTGCCGTTGAAATAGCGGAAAAAACATCTAATGTTGCATTTATTTCTTCAAAGATGGAAACAGATGTTAATCATGGTTTTAGTATTTTAAATAAAAATATTAATCAATTGGAAGATATCAAAAATAAGAATGAAAGTGTATTATCCGGTATTTTTGATTTAGAGAAACAAATAAATAAAATCAGAGATATAATCGAAACTATAAACGCAATTACAGATCAAACAAAAGTGATAGCATTTAACGCCGCTTTAGAGGCTGCAAGCGCAGGCGAACACGGCAAACGCTTTTCAATTGTATCAAGCGAGGTAAACCGCCTAGCAGATGATATTGCGTCTCTTACAAAAGAAATCCGTAAACAAGCAGATAATATGAAAAACTCTTCAGCGTCACTAATAAGTTCAAGTAATGAAAGTTCCAGAAAAATTACAGAAGGGAATAATTTAATTAAAGAACTTAAATCTGTTTTTAATGATATTCAGCAAGGCGCACAAGAAACATCAGCTCAGGCAAAAACAATTACTATTTCAACTCAAAAACAACAAAAATCTTCTGAGCAAATCAATATTGCAATCTCTGATATTTCCAAAGGTCTTTCTAATTTCTTAAATTCCACTAAATCCGCGACATCTTCCGCTGAAGGGCTTGTAAAAATGATACAGGAACTTGGTTCTATTTTAACAAATAACAATGAAAATGGAGAAAAACATGACAAATGATATAATTAATTATAATTTAAAACGTCATGAACATAACGGTGAAAAAATAATTACAAATATAAGATTATTACTTGCAATAATATATACGATTAGTACAACAGCGGTAGCGATAATAAAAAGCATAGAAGGTACAGGTTATATACCTATACGTTCTCATGTTATAACAATTATCTTTTTATTTTATTCTATTTTTTTATTTATTTATGTTCGAAAAATAAATATATTACATAATCTATTTAAATATTTCTGTGTCATTCTTGATATGTTTATTCTTAGCGCTTCAATTTGGATTAGCTGTACTTATGTAGAAATTTCCCCTCCTCTGCCGTTTTTTTCTTCACGCGTACTTTTCTTTAGTATATTAATTCTTGCAGGCTCTTTCAGACAAAGTACGCTATGCGCTTATTTTTCAGGTATTTTAGCTGCATTTTGTTTTCTCATTATAGTAATAATTAATAGAAATGTTTTAGATCTGCCTTATTTTTTTGAAATTAACAATAAAATAATTAATGTAAGATTTCCCTTCTATAATGAATTATTTAAATTTTTTGGAATGATTATTATAGGCTGGATTACAGGTATGGCGAGCAAATTAAATCTTGAGCTTTTAAAAAATATGATTATAACTAAATCTGATGCTGTAGATACAGCAAATGCTACTTTTGAACAATCAAAGATTATGGCTCAAACAATTCAAAAATCAACTGATGATATATTTTATTCTTCTAAAGACATTTTTTCAACAGCAAATAACCAGGCCGCAAGCATTCAGGAAATTGAAAGCACAATTAAAGAAAATACTAAGATAGCAGTGGAAATCGCAGATAAAACAGCAAGCGTCGCAACCATCGCTGTAAAAATGGAATCCGATGTTCTTAACGGTTTTTGCGTGCTTGAAAATAATGTTGAACAACTTAAAAATATTAAAAATAAAAATGACCGCGTTATTACAGGAATAATCGCGCTTGGAAATAAAATATTAAAAATACGCGATATTGTAAAAAATATAAATAAAATAACAGATCAAACAAAAGTAATTGCATTTAACACCGCATTGGAAGCTGCAAGCGCGGGGGAGAAAGGAAAGCGTTTCGCTGTCGTTGCAAGCGAAGTAAACCGCCTTGCAGATGACATTTCTATTTTAACAAAACAAATACGCGAACAAGTAGAAGAAATTCAAAATTCTTCATCAACTTTGATTATTTCAAGCGAAGAAAGCGCGGATAATATTATCCAAGGAAATAATTTAATTAAAAAACTTGAAGAAATTTTTCGTGAAATTCGTTCAGGAGCAGAAATTACTTCTAATCAGGCTCAAATTATAACAATTTCTACTCATAAACAATTAAATTCCAGTGAACAAATCAATACAGCAATAGCGGATATATCAAAGGGATTAACTAATTTTATTCAATCAACTAAGATTACAACTTCCTCAGCAGAAAATCTTACAAAATTAACTCATGAACTTGGAAGTCTTTTAACAAATAATATAAATAATGAGAACTCAGATTCGCAAGGAAGTAATTAACAGGAATTATATGGCGATAGATAAATCAAAATATATAAAAAAATACATCTCAGAAGGACTTGAAAATATAGCTCTTATAGAAACATTATTTTTTGATATAAAAGACGGTGTTTCTGTAGAAGATGATCTGTCTACCCTCTTACGTTCTCTTCATACTCTTAAAGGTTCTTCAAAAATGCTGGAATTTAAACATATTGAAGAATTAACCCATTCTATTGAAAGCGTATTCGTCGCTTTCAGAGAACATAGAATCGGTTTATCTGAAAATGCTGTAAAATTAATTCTTGCATCCCTTGATCTTTTAAAAGAAGGTTTTAATAAAATCCTGCATACAAATGATGATAATATTAATATAAATGAATATATTAAAAATCTTTCTTTACTAGGAGCGAATGAAGAATACAGTTTACCTGCCGATACAGAGAAAAAAGAACAAGAAACAAATAGCAATGAAAAAGTAATAATTGAAAATGATGATAAAAATGAGCTTGATCAGATAAAACAATCTTCAGAAGAAGGAAAAAAAACAAGCAAACCAAAAAAAGATTCTAAAACTGAAAATATAAGGGTTTCGCTTGAAAAAATAGATAATATAATAAAAAGTATCGCGTCATTACAATCTCTTGAAATTCAGGCAAAAAGCATTTCACAGGATATTTCCGTTTTAAATCTTTTAATAAAGGAAAATTCCAAATTAATAAAAGAAATAATTAAAAACGAACCTTCGCTTGCAGCGAATTTCAGAAAAGTTGAAAGGTTAAGTGAAAAATTATTTTCTTCATTAAGAAATTATTCACAAGATGCCGGTAACCGTATAAGGGGGGCATACGACAGTGTAACATCACTTAGAACTCTTCCTATTTCTACAATTTTTGACAGCTATCCCCGTTTTGTTTATCAAACATCTATTGAACTTGGAAAAAAAACCTCTCTTATTATTGAAGGCAAAGAAAATGAAATTGATAAAAATATAATTGAAAGTTTATCGGAAGTATTCATGCACATGGTGCGTAACGCCATTGATCACGGACTTGAAACACCTCAAGAACGGATAAATGCCGGAAAAGATGAAACAGGCAAACTTTCCATTATTTGTTCCCGTGAAAGCGGGAGTATGAAAATAATAATAAAAGATGACGGCAGGGGAATCGATCTGGAAAAAATCAGGGAGAAAGCCGTAAAGGAAGGATATGTCGCGCAAGCAGCATCTTCTTCCCTTACAAAAGAAGACCTTACTAATTTAATTTTCCAAAGCGGGTTTTCAACATCAGGTTCAATAAGCAATATATCAGGGAGAGGTGTCGGGATGGATGTCGTCCGCGAGACTGTTGAAAATCTAAAGGGCAGCATATCTGTAGAAAGCGTTTTAGGAGAAGGGACTGCTTTTACAATTTTGGTTCCTCTTTCAATCGCCGCCCTTATGGGTTTCCCTGTCGAGTGCGGGGGAATGAAATTTATTATCCCTTCCACTTTTGTAGATAATATTTTACTTGTTAACCGCGAAGATATTATTACTGTTGTTGATCGCCCTGAAATAAAATACAACGACCGAATAATAAAAATATATTATCTAAGCCAAATTCTTCAGATAAAATCTGAAATAAACAGACAAAACGATGCTATTTTTGTTGTTATAATCCGCTCTTATGAAGATGTAGCCGCTCTTGCCGTTGACAATATCGACAGCATGAGGACAGTGATTTTAAAAACAATACCTGCCTTTATGGAAAATATGAATATATTTTCAGGATTTATTTTAAATGAAGATTATGAAATGGTCAGCGTCCTGCATATTCCGGCAATTATCAAAATTGCAAAACGTATTAAAACAATTGATATAAAGAAACGTAATATAGAACATGAGAAACTGCGGAAGTCCATACTTGTTGTTGACGACTCTCTTCCGACACGTGAAATTGAAAGCGAAATTCTTCAAGCGGAAGGATATCTTGTAGATACAGCGGTTGACGGGGCTCAGGCTTTAAAAGCGGCTAAATCAAAACATTATGATTTAATTTGCACAGATATTAATATGCCTGTTATGGACGGTTTCATGTTATTGGAAAATTTGAAAAAACATGAAGAACTGTCAAGAATCCCTGTTATTGTTATTTCATCGAAAGAAGATATAGATGATTTAAAACGCGCGTTTAAACTTGGAGCGGCAAAATATATTTTAAAGAACTCCTTTAACAATAATAATCTTTTAGAAGCGGTTTTTGAACTTATCGGCGGTATCTATGAACGATAATAAAAAACGTATTCTTATAATGGAAGATTCAGATATTTTCGCAGATATTTTAATAAATCAATTTGATACAGAAAAATATATTACACAAAGGGCAATAAACGGTTTTGAAGGCATTAAACTTGTTTATTCTTTTTTACCACATTTAATTATCTCTGATATTGAAATGCCTCTTTTAAAAGGATATCAGGCTACAAGGCTTTTAAAATACAGAAAAAATACAAAAAATATACCTATAATAATGTTAACTACTTTAGATGAGACAAAAGATAAATTCTGGGGTTATCAAACCGGTGCTGATGATTTTATTATAAAATCTCCTGATAACTTTAAACCTTTATTTGAATCTATAGAAAAACTTATTTCTTCTTCAGAGAATATAGATTTTACAGCAATTGAAAAAGAAAGCAAAAAAATAACAAATGATTTTATCATTGAAATGATAAATAATCTTCTTGATAATAAACTTTTTCAATCCACTGTTATAAATCTTTTAATTGATTTATCCAATAAAGTTTATTCACTGGAAATGGTTGTAAAAGGAATATTTGATTTACTTAAAACAATCTGCAAAGCGGAAATAATTTCTTTGATGATATACGCTGATAAAAATACTTTATATACTTATACGGTAAATTTTGGAAGTTTTACAAAAGAAATAGTAAATAATTTTATAGAAATTAATAATTCAGATTTTAATAAAATATTTCATAATTTTATTCAATCAGTACATAAAACAAAAGAGTTTTTAAATTACGGGTCAAATACAAAACGCCTTACATCTTATACATATTTACCTTTATCAATAGCAGGAGAATTATTTGCTTCTATTCATATAGCAAATACAATTAATGAATATTTCTCCCCTGTTATCATGGAAAATCTTAATATATTTATGGGAGCGGCTTCCCCTATAATTGCAAACGCTCTTTCAATGCAGGAATTGGCAGAACTTCAAAAAAACACCCGTATTGCATTTGCCCGTTATGTACCGGCAGATGTAATGGACGATATAATAAACGGGACAGCAAAGAAAGCGAGCGTAAGCGAAAACAGAAATATTACAGTACTTTTCAGTGATATAAGGAATTTTACAACGCTTTCAGAACATTCAGACCCTCAAATTGTAGTTGATTTTTTAAATAATTATTTTTCAAAAATGGGAAGCGAAATAATTTCAGAAAACGGACATATTGATAAATTTATCGGAGATGAAATAATGGCTGTATTCGGAGCGATACACAATATAGAAGATTCTCCATCAAATGCTATAAAAGCCGCCGTTAAAATGCTTGCCGCGATGGAAATGATAAATAATGAAGGAAACTCTTTATCAGATAAAAATATTAATATAGGTATCGGAATAAATTGCGGCAGTTGTATCCTTGGAAACATCGGATTTAAAAATAAAATGGATTATACAATCATAGGAGATACTGTAAATCTTGCATCGCGCCTTCAAAATATAACAAAAAATTATCATCATCCTTTGCTGGTTTCAGAAAATGTTTATGAAATGACAAAAGAAAAATTCCTTTTCCGTAAAGTAGATAATGTAAAAGTAAAAGGCAAACAACAATCTGTCGGTATTTATGCTGTATACTCGGGTTTTCATGGAAGTGACGGGAAAAAATTACGCTCTGGAGGTACTGCGGATATACTTACAGTTTCTTCTCTCTTTATTAATAGAGATACGCTTATTAATTATAACAAAGGTTTACAAATGTTTTATATACGTGAATGGAAACTGGCGCAAGAGTATTTTTTAAAAGCGCTTGAAACAGATAACGATGATTTTTTATCCAGACTTTATTTGGAACGTTCAGAAAAGTTTTTTCTTAATCCTCCTGATAATAACTGGGACGGTGTTATTACATTATTGGAAAAATAATTTATAATAAGGAAAAGAAATGTTTAAAACTAATAAAAAATATATTTTAAAATTATTTTTCTTTTTGGTATTTGTATTATTAACAAATATTATTTTCGCCCGCGATATTACAATAACTATAATAGATATAGATTTAAATCTACCTCTTGAAGGGGCTGTAATCAGAACAAGAGAAGGTATCGAATATATTTGCGATCATAACGGAAAGGCATTAATAAATATACCTGAAAACAGGCAAATAATAATTCAAGCGGCATACCCAGGATATGAAAACGGTGTTATAACTATCCCTGTAACAGGGGATTCTTTTACAATCGCGCTTCATCTATCAGGATTTATGCAAGGAAATGAGCTGGTACTTGAAGCCTCGATACCTGGAACTACAGAATCAAGAACAGGGCGCAGTATTGCAGTAACATCAAAAGAAATATCGCAATCAGGAGAGATGGGGATTATTGAAGATGTTATGGGTGCTATTAAACTTCTCCCGGGAGTGAATTATTCAGGCACTTTCGATGCAGAACCGAGTATAAGAGGCGGTCATCCCGGGGACATGATGGCATCCTTTGATGGTTTTTATATCAATAACCCTTATCATTGGGGAGGCGGTTTTTCTATTTTTGATCCGCGTATGGTGCATGGCGCTCAGCTTTCCCATGGTGTTTTTTCTACCCGTTACGGAAATACAATTTCCGGTTTGCTGGAAGTAACTTCTAAAACCCCTTCTCCCACCGAAACCACTCTTGAATTCGGCGTTAATTTCAGTATGGCGGTTTTTAATCTTTCTATCCCTATATTAGGTAAGGGCGGGATTCTTTTTATGGGGCGCGTCACTTTTTATGATCCTTACATTGCATTGGTTCAAGCGCTTTCAAAATATTATGAGCCTTTGACAGCGGTAAATTATATAGAACGCACTCCTTATATAAGATCGGGAGCAATAACAGGAAATTACCGATTTACAGATAAAATCGAATTAAATGCAACCGCTTTTTTCGGTATGGACGGAATGGGCGCTCATTTTTTAAATTCAAACCGCACAGAATCTCTTAACAGCGATACATCAGCGGAATTTGATTATACAAATTATCAGGCTTTTTTAACATCTTCTCTTTTAATTAATCCAAGAAAAGATATGTTACTAAAAGTCAGATTAGGGACAGGATACGAAAAAATGATTATTGACGGGGAAATTTTCAATGATATTATTGAAAAACATTTTTCTGATAATTTTTTTACTGAAAGATATCCTTTTTTAAATGATAAAGTTAACAATCCATATAATCTGTATAATTATAACCGTATATATTACAATGAATTATTATTTACAGTGCAAGGGCGTGTTGATTTTGACTGGGAAATAAAAGATTGGGTTTTATTATCTGCCGGTATCCAGGAAATGTATAATCAATTTAACGCGAAAAGTGATACTCAGATGACAAGAGATATTTCTTTTAATGATTTTAAAAATGAATTAGATAAAATGAATTTGAATGAACAATTATTTAAAAGTATTTACGGATATATATATAATATACCTTTTAATTCAATTTTTTGGGATGATCTTATAATCAGTAAATCTTTCAGTCATTCATCAAAATCTAAAAATCATCTTTTAACTACGTCAGCTTATGTTCTTTCAGAATTCCATTTTTTAAAAAACAAAATAAATATGGAATTAGGGCTTAGGCTTGAATATTTTCATATTTTTGGAGATGCAAATGAATATAGAGAAAGTTTTTCATTAGGAAGCAATGTAATTTTAAGCCCCCGTTTAAATTTGGATTTTAATATCTTACGCAATAAAAGTTTTCTTCAATCTTTTGATATAACCTTGGGAACAGGTCTTTTTTCATCTATGAATAACTCTATTTTCAGTTTAGAAGAAAAATATGATATGGATAAAATAAAACCTAATCGAAGCTGGACTTCTGTTTTAGGTATAAAAATGGAATTTTCACAATCTCTTATGTTTACAATAGAAGGATACTATAAATATGTATTTGACAGGATGTATGATTCCGGGCTTGAACAAATCGAAAATGTACCTAAATCTGACGGTAAAGGGATAGTATGGGGAATTGATTTAATGATTCAAAAAGTTCAATCACGTTATTGGGACGGTTGGCTGTCATATTCATTTAATTGGGCAAAATATAAAGATCCAAGCAAGGTACAGAATAGCGATTGGTATTTTCCTTCTTACCACAGATATCATAATTTAAACCTTGTTATAAATATCAGACCTATTCAAAGTATAAATATTTATATACGTTTCGGTCTTGCAACAGGAGTTGTTTTATCGCGCCGATCCGAAGAAGGTCCTAAAAGTTATCCTGTATTGGTAAATCCTGATGATCCGCAAAACAGTTATATTATAGAAAAATATAAATGGGATTCTGTTGTTGATGAGAAAAATCGTACTACCTCGTCATTGCCTATGGATATAAAATTCTCTATTTTAGGTGCAAGTAAGACAGGTAAAACAAGATACGAAATATATGTGGCTGTAGAAAATGTTCTCGCTCTTGTTTATTCTGCAAAAGGAAATACCAGTTTCAACAGTTACACAGGACAGATAGATGAAGGAAATAATACGGCAAGATATGATATACCTATACCGATACCTACATTTGGTTTTAAATTATCATATTAAACAGGAAAAAAAATGAAAAAATATTTAATAATGATTATTAGTATCTTCCTTTTTAACAGTTGTATCATGTTAATGGATCATACAGGCAGATTGATTGACGGCTCTGTTTTTGCAGAAAAAACACTTGCTAAATATGTTAATAAAGAGCAGAAAATTAATATTAGTTTTGTTCAAAACAAAAATAAAGAGAAATTTATTATCATCGATCTAAAAAATTACCCTATGATAAAACTGCGCGCTTCATTACCGGAGAAAGAAGATACATCTGTTACATCAATTAATTTATTCTTTACAACGCTTGAATATCTTTCGGGAAGTACGTATGGTTGGAATGAATTTACTTTACAATTACTTGGAACAATACACCTTATATATACAGATGATAATAATTTTTACCTTGAACTTAAATCCGGTTCGAAGAGCGAAGATTCCCCTCTAGATAACATGGATGAAATCGAAAAAGTGCAGATTTCAGGCGGACGCATCCACCGGTATGATACACGTATAACAGGGAATGATGCGCTTAACCCCTTACGCAACCGTTACGAAAGGATAAAAGTTTTGACAGAATGGATGAATTCAATAAATAATCAAAAATCTTTTAACACAAATAATTTTAAAAAAGATATTAAAAATTTTGAGAAATATTGGAAACCTATTTTACTTCCGGAAATGGTATCTAAAAGAAAAAAACATGATAATTGGCATGAAAACGGTGATATTTATCAAAGAGCAGAGGATATAAGATGGAATACCGGTTATACTGAACGTGTATTTCCTAAGGAATTATGGCCTGTCAGAAACTCAGGTACTTTATTAAGGGATTGGGAAGAAGCATTTTATTGGTTATACTTTGAATATGAATGGGATAATATTATTAAGATATTTTCCCGGCCTGTAAATTTTATTAAAACAAGGTGAGGGTAAAATGGAAACATCATTTTCTGTACTGGAACTGTTTAAATTAGGGGGCGTTATTATGTGGCCCCTGCTTGTATTTTCTGTCGCGGTTGTTGCAATTTCAATTGAGCGTATTATTTATCTTGCTTACCATAATTTAAATATTGACGATCTTGAGGATAAAGTATCCGAATATATTAAAACAAATGATTATAATGGTGCAAGCGATTATTTAAAAATTTTAACAAAGCGTAATATAGGCGCGCGTATTATCTTAAGCCTTATTGAACAGGTAAGCAAAGATCAAAAATTTTCAGAGCGCCGCATTGAACAAGCAGTAGAAATATCAGCATCTAAAAATATTAATTCCCTTGAGAACGGATTTAACTTCCTTACAGCTCTCGGTTCTTTATCGCCTTTAACAGGTTTTTTAGGGACGGTAACAGGGATGATCGGAGCGTTCAGATCGATAGCGGAAGCGACAGAAGTAAACGCTCAGATTGTAGCAAACGGTATTTATGAAGCGCTTATCACAACTGTATTCGGTCTTGTAATCGCTATCATTGCAATGGTTTCTCATTCAATATTCAGCCATATAGTTGACAGATTTGCAGCAAAAGTCGAAGGAACCTGTTCCAATTTAATCTCGCAAATATCAATTAACAATCAATAATTTGCGTATAACAAGATAAAGGGTAATATTTCAACATGAAAATTAAACGTAAAAAGAAAACAGGATTTCTTGAAACTTGCGCGGCAAGCGATCTTGCTTTTTTACTTATTATTTATTTTCTTGTTATAGCAGGCTTTAATATTAATAAAGGTTTTTTAATGAACCTTCCTGCAAAAGATTCTACAAGGATGATATTAAGAGAAGAACTTCTTCGTTTTGATATGAATGAGTTAGGTGAAATAATTCACTCAGAAGAAGTAATTGATATTCCTCGTGCTAGAAGTTTGATAAGTACAGCTAAAAAAGAAAATCCCAATATTGCGGTAATTTTAACGATAGATAAACATGCGCGCTGGCAAAATGTTGTTTATTTTGTAGAACTGGCTCAAAATTTAAATATCGAAGCTTTTTCTTTTTCCATGAAGAAGGAGAAAGAACAATGAAATTCAGACGACATAAAGAATTTGTTTCTGTCCCTCTTTTTTCCACTTCCGATATAGCGTTTTTACTTTTAATTTTTATCATGCTGGTATCTTTGATCAATTACAGAGTCGAAGTAAAAATAGATTTCCCTGAAGCGGATATGGCTCTAAGAACAACAGCGGAAAAAAATCTTGAAGTGTGGATAAATTTAGACGGCTCAATATTTTTGGACGGAATTCCTTCTGATTATCTTGCATTAGAACAGAAAATAACAACTCTCTATACAACCGCTCCTGACACAAGGGTACACATCATCGCTGATAAAAATGTCGTTTATGAAAAAATCAACAATGTACTGGAAATCATGCAGATTCTTCAATACCGTGTTGTAAGTTTTGTGGTAAAATCCAATGAATGAAAAATTATTGCGTTTAATAATTATCATTTTTACCGCCGCTCTGCATCTTGTTATTATTTTCTTTCTTGTTTTTAAAACAGAAACAGTAATCCAAGAAATCCCTGAAGATGCACGTGTAATGAGACTAATCGATTTAACAGAACTCCCGCCCCCTCCACCTCCGCCGCCCTCCGAGATTGAAATTCCTCAAGTAGAAGAAATTGCAGAAGTAATGATAGAAACCGATCATGCACCTGTTCAGCATATAATTCCTGCAGGAACATTAAATTTAACTACAACACATGCAATAGAAGAAAATTATCTTCCCATGCATTTAGTTTCAAATCCTCCTGAGTTTAATATAGCCGAAATTCTCTCAGACCTTGTTTACCCGCCTATTGCGCTGCGCTCAGGTATACAAGGCAGGGTAATGTTGGATTTATTTGTAGATCGCACAGGCACAATTCAAAGGATCACTATTCTTAGAGAAGACCCCGAAGGCAGAGGTTTCGGGGAAGCGGCAGTACGTGTATTCACGGGCAGAAAAGGGACACCTGCTATCGCTAACGGAGAGCCTGTATCTTGCAGGTATAGGTATCCTGTTGTGTTTGCGATTAGGTAGATTAATAAATCAACATCGCATCTCCGTAACTAAAAAATTTGTATCCTTCACGCACAGCCTCAGCATAACTTTCCATAATTAAATCCTTACCTGCAAATGCAGAAACTAACATTAAAAGGGTGGAATGAGGTGTATGAAAATTAGTAAAAAGAGCGTCAACAATTTTAAATTGATATCCCGGAAAAATAAAAATAGATGTTTTATGCCAACTGTTATTTGAAATTTTTTCATTGTTAATTAATTTCGCGCTTTCAAGAGTACGCAGGCTTGTCGTACCGACTGCGATAATTTTTCTTTTTTGAGCTATTGCATTATTAATGATAGACGCATTTTTTTCCGTAATTATAAATTGCTCTTCGTGCATGATATGATCTTCGATATTTTCACTACGTACAGGCGCAAAGGTGCCTAAACCTACATGTAATGTTACAAACGCGATCTCTATCCCCTTTTCAGCTATTTCTTTTAGAATAGCGTCTGTAAAATGCAAGCCCGCTGTAGGGGCGGCCGCCGATCCTGTTTGTTTAGCATAAATTGTCTGATAACGGTCTGCGTCAGAGGGGGTATCTTTTCTTTTTATATAAGGCGGCAAGGGGATATGCCCGTTCTTTTCAAGCCACTCATCATTAATTATTTTATCAAACTTTAAAAACCTGAACTCACCCTCCGCTCTTGTAATTTCAGCTCTTGCTGTTTCTTTACCGTCTGCATCATTAAAAACATAACCGCTTCCTGTTTTTCTGCGGCTTGAACGCTGAACAAGTGCCTTCCATTCTTCACTCTCATTTTTTTCAAGTAATAAAAATTCTACAGAGGCATCCGTCTCTGTTGAGCTTCCGATAAGACGCGCTTTTCTTACCTTTGTATCATTGAAAACTAAAAGAGGCTTCTCTCCTTGTTCATTTAAAAAACGCTCACTGCAAAGGATATCGGGAAATTGTAAAACAGTTTTATGCTCCCTCTTTCCTGTCATACGATCCAGCGTCATAAGACGGCTTTTCCCTCTTGTAACAGGGGGTACTTGCGCTATAAGATCTTGCGGGAGATCAAAATTAAAGTCGCTTGTTTTCACTGGAAAAGAACGCCATTTTCTGATGAATTTGCAGCGTTAGGTGTAATGCCTAAATGCCCGTAAGTGAAACTTGTAACAACACGCCCTCTTGATGTGCGTTGTAAAAGCCCTGCTTGAATAAGGAAGGGCTCATAATAGTCTTCCAAGGTTTCAACAGATTCGCCTATCGTTATCGCTAAATTTTCCGCCCCTACAGGCCCGCCTTTATATCTTTCGATAATTATTTTTAAAATTTCCCTATCTTGTTTTTCCAAACCCAACTCGTCAATTTCAAGACGTTCCAAACCTGTACGGACTACATTCATTGTAATAGAAGATGAATGCGTTTCTAAAGAACCGTTCGTTTCTAAAGAACCGTGCGTTTCTTTAGAAAGGTCTGATACTTGCGCAAAATCCCTCATGCGTTTTAGAAGCTGGTTTACAACACGCGGGGTGCCTCTTGATGATTTTGCTAAAAGACAGGCAGCATCATCTTCGATCTTTATTTTTAACAGCCCGGCAGAACGATGAACGATTGCTTTTAAATCTTCCTGTTCATAAAAAGAAAAACGGCATGTTATACCAAAACGGTTGATTAAAGGTCCTGATACTACACCTGCCTTTGTTGTCGCACCGATTAAAGTAAAAGGTTTTATTGCAATCCTGATAGTTCTCGCCATCGGCCCCTGCCCTACTACCCAATCAATACCGTAATCTTCCATTGCGATGTAGAGTAACTCTTCGATAGCGGGTTTAAGACTGTGGATTTCATCAATAAAAAAAACATCGCCTTTTTTTAAGTTGGTTAAAAACCCGACTAAATCTTTAGGTTTTTCAAGCGCGGGAGCTGTTGTCTGCACAAAACCGGAGCCCATTTCATTTGCAACTATCTGAGCCATAGTAGTTTTGCCAAGCCCTGCAGGGCCGATTAAAAAAACATGATCAAGACTGTCCCCTCTTTCTTTAGCGGCGGAAATAAAAATATCAAGATTTTCCTTCATCCCCTTTTGCCCGATAAATTCTTTTAAGGTACGAGGGCGCAGAGCTAGATCATGAGTATCTTCTTTTAAGGTTTCAGGACGCACCAAACTGCTTTCATGCAAGTTTAAATCTTTTTTTTTACCCATAAATTAAAACACAGCCTCTCTGTTAACTGTTACCTGATAAATAAATAATCGCTTCTTTAAAAAGAATTTTTTCTCTTTCTGTTTCCTGTAAATCGTTCCCGATAGAGTCTTCCGCTTTTTTTAACGCATCATTTGCCTGCCGCCTGTCATAGCCCATTCCGACTAAAGCTTCTACCAAATCATTATATGCAGATGAAACAGACTTCTTTTCCTGAGCTGAAACTAATTTTCCTTTTAAAGATAACACCATTTTCTGCGCTGTCTTTTTCCCAAGACCGGGAACAGCTTCAAGGCGTGTTATATCAGCGTTTTCAAGAGCTTTTTCTAAATCATCCTGGCTTATACCGCCCATGATTTTTACAGCGGCTTTAGGACCTATGCCTTCAACTTTTATTAATTCTAAAAAAGTATTACGTCTTTTATCATCAAGAAAACCGAAAAGTTTCATTTGATCTTCACGATGATAAAGCCATGTTAAAACCCTGCACTCTTCATTTAAAGGCAAAGTATACATATCATTTACCGGCATGGCGATTTCCCATTCAATATCACCTGAAAGTAAATAAACCGCCTCAACACCCTTCGCGCTGACTATGCCTCTTATACTGTTAAACATAAGAGTAGTTTAGCATTTAATTGGGAAAAAAGTAAGAATCTGCTTGACTTAAAATTAAATCAATATTATAATCTGACTAGAATGACTAGTTTTAAAAGGATGATAAAATGGGGATAGTAAAAAGAAAACCGGTAACGAAAAAACATAATATAAAAAAAATATTAACCAAACCAAAAAAAATTCTGTCAATCAATAAAAATGAATGGCAATTACAGGATGCAAAGGCAATGTTCAGCGAAGTAATAAAAAATGCTCAAACAGAACCTCAAGTAATTACAGTTCATGGAAAGAAAAAAGCGGTTATTCTTTCATACGATGAATATGATGAATTAATTTCTCCAAAACAATCAATAATAGAATTTTTTCAAAAATCACCATTATTCGGTTTTGATTTGGAATTACCTCCTCGAATCCCGGAACCTGTCAGAGAGGTATTCTTATGAAATATCTTTTAGATACTAACGTAATATCAGAAATTAATAAAACAATATGTAATCAAAATGTAAAAACATATTTAGATAACATCAACTTAAAAAACATATATTTATCCGCTATTACAATAGGAGAACTATGTTATGGAGTAGAAAAACTTCCTGTAAGTAAAAAAAAGCATGAACTGTCAATATGGCTGTATCAAAAATTACCTCAGCAATTTAATAAAAGAATTATCACGCTTGATACAGAACTTTTTTTTACATGGGGAAAACTTCTTGCATCTGCAAAGAGAACCCTTCCGACAAACGATTCAATAATCGCCGCCTCTGCAATCTACCATAACATGATTTTAGTAACAAGAAACACAAAAGATTTTGAAGATATAGAAGGAATAAACCTTGTCAATCCCTGGGAAGTGTAAAATTGCAATTAACTAATAAACTCTACCGCATTCGCCGCGCAGATTGCAGCCCCTAATGCATCCGCCGCATGATCGGGTTTTGGAATTTTTTCCAAACCTAAAATTATTTTTACCATCTCTTGAACCTGCTTCTTGCCGGCAGATACGCTCCCTACAACCCCTTTCTTTATTGTGTTAGGTGTCAATTCGCGCAGAGGGATGCCCTTCTCCGCTACTGCCGCGGAAATTACCCCGCGCGCCTCTGCTACAGGGATCGCGCTTGAGACGTTTTTTCCAAAGTATAGATTTTCGATAGCCGCTTCTGTAGGGTTATATTTTTCAATTATGGAGCGGATACTTTGCAGGATAAAAAAAAGACGGTCACATCTGGGAATATCCGGCTTTGTTACTACTATGCCATGATCGATATAACAGATCTTTCCGTCAATTTCATCAAGTACTCCCCAGCCTGTACTTGCCAAGCCGGGGTCTATACCTAAAATTCTGCGTTTCTGAAGAACCGCACGGTTTTTATTATTGATTGTAATTTGCTTAAGCATTTGCTTAAGCCGCTTCAAAACCTTCAGGAACAGCGATATTTGAATATACATTTTGAACATCGTCGTTTTCTTCAAGTTTGTCAATTAATTTTAAGGCTTTTGCTGTTCCTTCATTATCAAGTGTTACTTCAGCTTCCGCGACCATGCTGACCTCGGCGCTCATAGTTTCAAATTCCTTTTCTTGAAGCGCGCTAAGTACAGCTTCAAAATCTTCAGGAGCTGTCGTTACTTCTATAATGCCGCTTGATAACTGAACATCTTCAGCTCCGCCTTCAATCGCCACTTCCATTACCTGATCTTCTGTATATTTTTCACCATCCATGGTTATTACACCTTGACGTTTAAAAAGCCTTGAAACAGAACCAGTTGTTGCAAGCTGTCCGCCTGCACGGGTAAGAATATTACGGATATCGGCGGCGGCGCGGTTTTTATTATCTGTTAAAACTTCAATAAAAATTGCAACCCCGCCGGGAGCGAAGGCTTCATAAACCAGTTCTTCGTAGTTTACCCCTTCAAGCTCTCCTGTACCTTTCTTGATCGCCCGGTCAATATTATCCTTCGGCATATTTGCGGCTCTTGCTTTTATAATTGCAGTCCTCAGCCTCGGATTTCCATCAAGACTTCCGCCGCCCATCCTTGCAGCAATGGAAATCTCTTTTATCAATTTTGTAAACATTTGCCCGCGTTTTGCATCTGCGGCGCCTTTTGCGTGTTTAATCGTCGCCCATTTACTGTGGCCCGACATGGTTACTCCTTAAGTATAAAATGAGAAAGTCCCAATAAAGAACTTATCTATCAGTAATTAAAAAATCTTACTTTCCTTTTGATATTGATTTTGAGATATTATCTCCTATCATTTTACTATACCATTCATAAGTAAAAGGATCATTTCCTCTAACATTGGTCTTTACTTGAAGTTCCAAGTTATCTTTACATACTTCGCAGATACTATGTTCTGCATAATAGAAAAATGTACGTCCTGTCACCGCATCCTCAATCTTTTTTTTACAAACATCGCAAGTAATAGTTTGCATTCACAACCTCCAAAAACTAATATTGATTATAGTATACAAAAAGTTTTACAATATGTCGAGTACCTAAATGAAGGATGAAGGAAAAAAATTAACAATTGACGGGCATTTTTACACATCTAAGGCCCCTTTAATTATTGCTGAACTAGGCACTTCCCACAACGGCGATATAAAAAAAGCGAAAGAAATGATATCTGCCGCCAAAGAAACAGGAGCGGATTGCGTAAAATTTCAAATAGTTTATGCTGATGAGATTCTAAGCCCTAACACAGGGGTAGTACCGCTTCCCGGAGGCAATATCAGACTATACGATAAATTTAAAGCGCTTGAAAAAGAACCTGATTTTTACGCGGAAATCAAAGAATACTCAGAAACGAAGGGGCTTTTGTTCTTATGTACCCCTTTCGGCATGAAAAGCGCAGCGGTTTTAAAAAATTTGAAGCCGAAAATGGTGAAAATCGCCTCACCTGAATTAAATTACACCTCTTTGCTGGAAGAAATCTATTCATGGAAGGTGCCTGTCCTGCTTTCTTCCGGGGTTTCACGCCTTTCAGATATAGAAGACGCCCTTGATATATTGCGGACAGGTAATAATGAGCGCGGTTCATCAGAAACGCAAATATGCCTTTTACATTGCGTCACATCCTACCCCGCTCCTGAAACAGATTATAATTTGAAAGTTTTGCCGAATCTTTCGAATATTTTTGATATTCCTGTAGGTTTGAGCGATCACAGTGCCGACCCTGAAATTACAGCCTCACTTGCTGTGAGTTTGGGTGCGCTTGTAATAGAAAAACATTTTTGCCTATCAAGAAAAGACCCGGGTCTTGACGATCCGATTGCCCTGCCGCCAGAAGAATTTTCTCTTATGGTGAAGGCAATCAGGGATAAAGCGCAATTATCGCTGGAAGAAAAAATAATTTATTACAGTTCAAAATACAGCGTTTCATTTTTAGAAGGGATTTTAGGGGACGGTGTAAAAAAACTCGCCCCTTCTGAAAAACAAAATTACAAGTTAACAAACCGTTCCATCCACGCAGTGCGTGACATCAAAGCGGGGGAAATTCTGACAAAAAACGATTACGCTGTTTTAAGGACAGAAAAAATACTGCGCCCCGGGCTTCCGCCAAGCTGGGAAAAAGCTCTAGAAGGAAGAGTTGCACGTAACGATATCCCTGAAGGTGAAGGGATAAGGTTTGAAGATATTTAAATTAATACAGATTTTTAAAACCGTTCCAGCGATAAAAAATAACATTGACAAATCATTTATAGTGCTTGAAAATAAATATAATAATATCTATTAAAAACGGAGAAAAAAATGGCTGATAAAACTTTAATTGAAAATACATTAAAAAAAGGGGAAGGGGTTTTTAGGTTAAACCCTAATTTTATCCCACGCCCTTTCGGGGTTGAAGGCAGGAGGCTGAGGCTTCATCCTGATGATTACTTCGCTTACGGTTTAGAGCGCGGCTCTATCAAAGAACGGTGGATGGCTTCCACAAATATCGCGCAAAACGGCCCGCTTGCAGGTCCTACAGAAGGTTTAAGTTTTGTTGCAGTCGATTATTCCAGTGATGAAAAATTCAGCCTTAAAGAAGCGATTGAAATTTTAGGGGCGCAAATTATCGGCAAGGAATTGATGGACAAGTATAAAGGCTTTCCTGTCTTTTCAAAATTTTATGATCTAAAGACCCCTCTCTTTCACCACCTTCACCTTGATATGGAAGCGGCGGCGAGAGTCGGCAAATTGGGGAAGCCTGAGTGCTATTATTTCCCTCATCAATTTGCAAGCCACACAGGGGAAATGAACGCGACCTATTTTGGCTACGATCCTGACACAAAGCCTGAAGAAGTTAAACAGCGTCTTAGAGATTACAACAAGGGCGATACACGCATTACAGAACTTTCACGCGCATGGCGTATCGAATTAGGATCAGGCTGGTATTCTCCCGCCGGCGTTATCCACGCTCCCGGCTCTGTCATGACCTACGAACTAAACTGGAACGGGGATGTAAACTCAGTCCATGAAAATGTAGTGTCCGGCGTTACCTACCCCCGCGAATTTTTAAACGGCGAATGCCCTCCCGATAAAAAAGACGACATTGATTATATTTTCAGCCTTCTTGATTGGGAAAAAAATATTGACCCCCATTATAAAAAACGCTTCGGCAGGCCTCCCGTCACAATAGTAAAAAATGCAGATTACGAAGAAAAATGGATTTCCTATGCAAATGACGGCTTCTTCAGCGCGAAGGAACTTTCCGTAAATCCGGGAAAATCAGTAACAATAAAGGAAAGCGCCGCATACAGCGTGATCTTCATACAAGGGCACGGCAAATTCGGCGCGCACCATTGCGAAGCGCCGGGAATGTTGCGCTTCGGACAGCAAAGCGCGGATGAATTCTTTGTTTCAGAAGATGCAGCGAAGAGGGGGATAAGCATCACCAATACAAGCCCTGTTGAACCTTTAGTCTTAATTAAAGGTTTCGGCCCTAACAATACAGACGCTCCTGCCTCTTGCGGCTGATAAAAAAGGACTTTCAAGGATCCGCAGGATTTGCTTGATTTCTGCGGATTTTTTTCTTTAGTTCAATGAAAAATAAGCGAAAATTCGCAAAAATCACATAAATTTATGATAAATATACGCTTCTTTTATAAAAAATAATTATTTTTTATAAAAAAAAGTTCACATTATAAAAATTTTATGCTATAGTTCAATAAAAGAAAACAAAATAATTCTCAAAAGGGTGGGTATTATGAAAAAGGGGACAGTAAAAAAGAAAACATCTACAAGTCCTGTAAAAAAGGAAAAAAAAACAGTTAAAACTGCAATAAAACCGGAAGTGAAGAAGACGACTGCCGCTAAAACTGTTAAAAAACCTTTAGTAAAATCAACTAAGAAACCCGCCCCGGCTAAAACAACAGGAACTAAAAAAACCGCCGCCAAACCTGTCAAGAAAACAACAATAAAACCTGTTGTAAAAATATCTAAAAAACCTGAACCTATAATAAAACCGGATACACCGAAAAAAGAAAAGAAAACCTTAATAAAACCTGAACCAATTGAACCTGTACTTGAAAAACAATCCCCAATGGGCCTGCCCGAAGGAACGGCAATCCAGCCGACAGGGAACAGAAGGCCTTTGATTGTTTGGCCTAAATAACTTAAACCATGCTTGCCATTTCATTAAAAGGCGGCGCTTCTTCCAGCACTCTGGCGATTATCCTGTGATTTGCAAGTAATAAATCGCTGTCATTTTCTAAAATTTCAAACACGTCTTTTCTTGCGCGTTCCAATTCCTCAATATCCCGAATCGGATCTGCTATGCTTAGCGCCATAAAACCTGATTGCTCGGTGCCTGCAATGGAGCCGGGCCCGCGCAGTTTTAAATCTTCTTCTGCGATAATAAAACCGTCAGTATTTTCATGCATGATTAAAAGACGCGCCTTTGCGTCCTCTGTGTAATCGTCAGCATAAATTAAATAACAATACGATTGATGCTGCCCTCTTCCTACCCTGCCGCGTAATTGGTGTAAAGCCGATAAACCGAAACGCTCAGCATGTTCTATTATCATGCATGTCGCGTTAGGCACATCTACACCTACTTCCACTACGCTTGTTGCGGCAAGTATTTTTATTTCACCTTTGCGGAAATCATCCATCGTTTGCTTTTTTTCTTCTTCGCTTAATTTTGAGTGGATAAGAGCTGTTTTGTATTTTGGGAAATATTCTTTTGATAATTTTTCAGCCATGGAAACCGCGTCTTTTATTTCTTCAGTACCTTCAATTAAAGGATAAACAAAATATGCTTGCCTACCCTCTTCCAATTCTTTTCTGATATATTCATATACTTTTAGAGCGTTAGACGCTTTTGCAAGATGGGTTTTTACAGGCAGTCTGCCTTCCGGCATATCATTTATTATTGATACATCCATGTCGCCGAATACAGTTAATGCCAAAGTACGCGGGATAGGGGTCGCGCTCATCATTAATAGATTGGTGTTTTGCCCCTTTGACATTATTAATGATCGTTGTGTCACGCCGAAACGATGTTGTTCATCAATTACCGCCAAGGTTAAATTTTTATATTCTACATCTTTTGAAAAAAGAGCGTGCGTCCCTACAACAATATCTATCGCCCCATCTTTAAGATTTTTTAAAAGTTCCTTGCGTCCTTTCGCTTTTATATTCCCTGTCAGATACGCGATACAAAGCCCTAAAGGTTCAAGAAGACGGGAAGCGTTTTCCGCATGCTGGCGGGCAAGCAATTCTGTCGGAGCCATAATCGCCGCCTGCCCTTTTTTTTCTTCCACCGTAAATATCGCGCTTAAAAAAGCTACAAGGGTTTTCCCTGAACCTACATCCCCTTGCAGTAAACGAGACATAGGCATACTTGAAGACATATCGCAATTTATTTCTATAACAGCGTCTTTCTGCCCTTTTGTAAGAGAAAACGGCAATCTTTCTATTAATCTTTTTTGCAAGGGTGTTAATTCAACTTTTTCAATATTACCGGCATTTTTTTTTAATTTTTTCCTTTCTATAGCGCGTTTTCCTACCATCATTTCGAGGTAAAATAATTCTTCGTAAATAAGCGTTTTTTTTGCCGTATCTATATCACACATTTCAGACGGGAAATGGATCGCTTTTAAGGCTTCGTTTTTAGACATTAAATTATTTTTTATTATTATTTCATCCGGAAGTTCGTTTTCAATATTTTCTAAATTTTTAGAAAGAAGCGACGTTATCATTTGCTGCATTTTTTTTTGTGTTAGCCCTTTTGTTAAGGGATAAACAGGAAGTATTTTATCGAAACTTTTCGCGTTTAATAAGGGCTCAAATTCAAAATCACTTGATTGAATTTCCTTGTAATTATATTTGAATGTTCCGTAAATTTTATATTGACATCCAATTGTAAGTTGATTTACAAGCCATTGCCTTTTTTGACAATTAAAAAACATTAATACAGCTTTTTTTTCTTTTAATGAAAACTCAGAATCAGTAATATCTTCGATATAAACTTTTAATGTTGATTTACCGTAACCTATCCATTCCTTTGCTAAAACAGTAATTGTTGTACATACATTTGATTTTTGAAAATCACTTATGGGAACAATCGATCTTCGATCCTGCCACTTTCTTGGAAAATGCATAAGCAAATCCGCCGCGGTTAAAATACCTAAACGGGAAAGTTTTGAAATTGCTGCGTCTTTTTTTAATATTCTTTCTAAAGGCATAGAAAGAGAACGTAAAAACATTATATTGGTAAAGAGTTGAGCAAACTTACAAGAAACGCTATAAGATATTTACCTCCGACTATTATTGCAATTAGTATAATTCCTGATAATATCATTCCATGTAAAAAATTACCGGTGCGGTTTCCGTAAATCAATCTGTTCATTTGGAATAAAACAGGTTTTGAAATAGATTCAACTGTAGCCCAAAAACGGCTGCTCATATTGACTTTGGCAAGATATGCAAAGCATCTTATAATGATAATAACAAGACAAAAACCTGCTATAAATGAAATTATCGACCAGAGAGCTTTTACAAGAATAGCCAAGATTATCCCGATTGATACTTTTTGCGATGCGGCAAGCATGTAAAATATAGTTTGAACAAGAGAAAGGCAAACAATGGCGAAAATAATTGATAAATCAAAAGGCCCTATTTTGGATTTAACTATATTTCTCCACCAATCAAGATAAGGGTCTGTCGCCTTAATTAAAAAAGTGGAAATTTTTCCGGGAACAGAGCGGGAAAACCATGACATAATAAAGCGGGCAAGAAGTATAAAAGAATAAATACCTACTAAACCTGCCAATAAACTAAAAATTTGTTGCATTAAATCCTCCATACATCGGCTACACATTTACATTTTTTTAAACCTTCTATTAATTCATTATTTTTTATATCCAATCCGGAAAAAGAGCGCATTGTTGTTTCACCGTCTTTTACAGGTATATGAATATAAGTAACAAATGAACCGGAATTTTCAGCCATAAAATCCCGTAATTCGATTAAATCATCATTTTTATATTTATCGGTTAATGTTAATTTTATATGTACTATATCTCTTTTATTTTTTTCTTCTACCTCTTCAAATTCAGGTATTAAAGGTTTCTCACTTGCTGCATCTTTTTTAACTGCCATCCTGCTTAATTGCGGCATATCTGCAATACTGCTTACATAAAAAGTTCTTTTATCTGTATCTCTTTCTTTTTCAGGATCTATATTACCTTTTAATGCAATAATTTCATTCAGATTTAAAAATTGCTTGCAGACTGCATATACTCTGTTAAAAAAGATTAGTTCTATTTCACCTTCAAAATCCTGTAAAGTCCCGAAAGCCATATCATGCTTGCCTGAATCTTTTGTTTCATTTAATCTTTTTAAATAACCAATAATTGTATAACTGCCTCTTTTAACTTGTTTTATATATGAACTTTTTAAATCCGCCATATAATACCATGTTATTCTGTGCATTTTTTCTTTTTCTTCTATTTCTTTTAATTCCTTTACCATGTTTTTTATTTCAAAACGATTTACAATATCATCGACAAGGAAACCATATTTATCTTTATCTTTTATATATTCAATTTTTCCTTTAAAAATATAAACCTTTTCATTTTCAAGCCTGCCGCTGAGTTTCTCCCATGCATTTGTAAAAAATGTAAGTTCTATTTCTCCGTTGTAATCCTCAAGAGTTGCAAAAGCCATTTTCTTGCCTTGTTTGGTTAAAATACTTTTTAATTTTTTTATAACGCCGATCAAAATGCAACTGCCGGTTTTTAAATTTTCTTTTTCTGCCAGATTTACAGTTACACATTCTTTCCAAATATCTTTATATTCATCCAAGGGATGCCCTGAAAAATAAAAACCTATTAACTCTTTTTCCTGATTTAATTTATCTGTCCTGCTTTTCGCAGCGATTTCATCAAATTTAAAATCCGGGATTAATTCTTCTGCCGCATCATCAAAGAGGCTTGATTGCCCGTATTGTTTATCTTCTTTTGATTTTAAAGCGTATTCGATGGCTCTTTCGTAATTTCCTTCCAGTGTTTCCCTTGTTATCCCTAAATTATCAAAGGCACCTGTTTGGATCAACAGTAAAATTACTTTTTTTGATACAGCTTTAATATCTACTCTGTCAAGAAAATCCATAAAACTTTTATAAGGTCCTTCTTTCCTGCAGTTTATAATTTCCTGTGCGGGAATACTTCCCACGCCTTTTATTCCTTTAAAACCGTAAACGATTCTCCCTTCCACTACAGTAAAAACAATATCGGAATGATTGATACTTGGAGGGTCTACAACCAAACCCATTTTTCTTGTTTCTTCTATACATTTAGAAAGTTTATCTTTATCCGAGCTTTCAATATTGTTTGTAAGGTTAGCCGCCATGAATTCAGCGGGGAAGTTTGCTTTTAGATAAGCTGTCCTGTATGCAACTATTGAATATGCCGCCGCATGGCTCTTGTTAAAACCGTAACCTGCAAAGCGGTCAAGTATTTCCCATATTTCGTTTGCTTTTTCTTCGGTATAAGCTTTTTCTTTCGCACCTTTTATAAATTTTACTTTTATTTTATCCATTTTTTCTTGGATTTTTTTTCCCATCGCTTTGCGCATTTCATCCGCTAAACCAAGTGAAAAACCTGCAAAGATCTGCGCAACCTGCATTACCTGTTCCTGATAGACAATAACACCATAAGTTTCTTTTAATATTCCTTCCAGACTGGGATCAGGGTAGGTAATTTTTATTTTTCCAAGCTTACTGTCAACAAACTGCGGTAGAAATTTCATAGGCCCTGGTCTATTCATCGCGTTAAGGGCTGTTAAATCTTCTATAGATGAAGGCTTGGATTGTTTCATATAATCCTGAATAAAATCTTCTTCAAACTGAAATATCGCATAACAGTTGCCTTCGCCGAGCATTTTAAAAGTTTTTTTATCGTCTTCCGGGATCTTCTCTACAGAAAATCCGGAATATTTCCCGCCCCTATTGCGTATTAGTATTTCAGTATTTTTTATTACATCAAGGGTTTTAAGACCTAAAAAGTCCATTTTAATGAGACCGCAGGACTCTAAATGGTATTTATCGTACTGAGTTATTGAATATATGGAAGAAGAGCCGTCCGATTTTTTTTGTTTCGATTCGCTTTCCTTGTAAAGCGGGACCAAATCAATCAAGGGGAATTTTCCTATTACAACCCCTGCCGCATGAATCGAAGAATTACGTTTTAAACCTTCAAGCTTTCTTGCCATTGCAAAAAGTTCTGCATAACGCGCATCTTGCTCATATTCAGCAAGGCGCGGCTCATCGCTGATCGCTTTATCTAATTTTATTTTAGGCGCTTTTGAAATAAGTTTTGTTATTTTTTCCGACTCGTCAATTGAGATACCTAAAACACGCGCCACGTCTTTTACAACGGCTTTTGCGCCTAATGTACCGAAAGTGATGATCTGCCCTACCTTATCAATCCCGTATTTATTAGTTACATATTCTATGACAGATTCCCTGCCGTCATTTGCGAAATCAATATCAAAATCCGGCATATCAACCCTTTCAGGGTTTAAAAAACGTTCAAAAAGAAGGTTATACTTTAAAGGTTCGACATCCGTTATCTGCAAAGCATAGGCTACTATCGATCCCGCACCCGATCCTCTTCCGGGACCTACAGGCACATCGTTCTCTTTTGCAAATTTAATAAAATCTTCTACAATTAAAAAATAACCTGTAAAGCCTTCATTTATTATTGTATTAAGTTCGTATTCTGTTCTTTCATTAATTATTTTCCATTCATTTGCGTTAGCCGCCATTTCTTTGGCGTAACGCTTATTAATCCCTTCCATTGTAAGATGACGCAGGTAATCATCAGCGCTTTTAAAACCGGAAGGTATTTCAAAATCAGGGAGATATTTTTTTAATTCCTTGCTCCTGTTTGGAACATCAGAATTGCATCTTTGAGCGATACGGACAGTGTTTTCAATAGCCTCAGGATACCCGCTAAAGAGGGCTGCCATTTCATCGCCTGATTTAAAATAAAACTGATCGCCGTAATATCTTTGACGCTGCTCGTCTGTTCTTTTTTTCTTGGTGCCTATACAAAGCAGAATATCATGCGATACATAATCATCCCTTTCTATATAGTGGACATCATTTGTCGCGACTAAAGGGATACCTGTTTTTTTAGAAATTTTTACGATATGTTCATTTATTTCTTTTTGAGAAAAATTAGAACCTTTTAAAACATCAGCAGGGATTCCGTGATCCATCAATTCAAGATAAAAGTTCGGATTCCCTTCCGGGTCTTTCCCGAAAAGATCGCGGTAAAAAACAGCTTTTTCAACTGCTTCATCAAATTTACCGGATGAAATAAGATTGGGAACCGCCCCTGACGCGCAGGCGGAAAGAGCGATCAAACCTTCATGATTCTCTTTTAATAAATCATTATCTATACGCGGCTTTCTGTAATAGCCTTCCATGTATGCAAGGGAACAAAGTTTTACAAGGTTAAAGTAGCCGGTTTGATTTGCGGCAAGCAGAATCATGTG
>Ga0209755_10001234_pt1 | contig 41168 bp, 36 predicted proteins | sample TergutCo191P1_FD_187301 | JGI IMG/M metagenome (GOLD analysis project Ga0209755, IMG submission 187301) | Cornitermes sp. P1 segment gut microbial communities from Petit-Saut dam, French Guiana - Co191P1 (SPAdes) (version 2) | ecosystem: Host-associated > Arthropoda: Insects > Digestive system... | reverse complement strand
TGATAAACGTGCGCTGAAAACTGATTCGATTTTTTAGCAGCCGCCCTATGAAAAGCTGAAGGACGTTGAATGTTACGATTATGGCAAACGCCATTGTTATCGAGCCCAGCACGCGCAGAATCAGCTCGCCGGACAGCATGTTGCCCATTCTGCCTAATACATCGTCGAAAAAACCGCTCGTTACGTTCATGCTCCCCCCGTATTATATGGCGGTAATGTCTTTAATAATATCCATGCTTTTGCGGGCAAAGGTTTCCCCGGCCTTGTATTTAACGCCGGCGCTTACCAGCCGCTGCTCCCTGTTTTTTGCCTTGCCGATCTTAAGCCTGCAGTCCGCTTCCATAAACTCAATTTCCAGCGTGTCGGTTACAAGCCTGTCGTCGCGGACATAGACGCTGAGCGGCCCGGGATTGACCTCGATGCGCTCCGGCTCAAGCATGGTCCTGGTTTTGTTGGTTAGGACAACCTCGCACCGGATAAGCGCCGTGGCCCGGCTCGCCGCCGTGTCGTCGCCCGGAAACGCGGGCAGCGAATGGCAGATTTCCCCGTGCATGGTGTCCGGGCCGAAAAAGGTTTTTGACAGGGTGAAGGGCGTTTCCTCCGCCAGAACCCTGCCCGGCTCCAACTCGAATTTAAGAACCGGCGGCAGGGCGACGTTAAAGCGGCACTGCTGTCCCGGGGATATCCTTAGCTTTTCGCCCATCGCGAGAATGTAGGATTTGCCGTACAGATACGGGTGAAGAAAAACCTTTTCCCCGTCGCCCCACGCGCGGATTATCGGCAGATCCTCCGGGGGGGGGGCCGTCTCCGGCCCGCCGATTTCGTCGTCAAGCTCGCCCAGCGGAATCGTCCTGAAGGCGATTTGCCAAGAGTCCCGATCCCGCCGAATGTACGCGGCGGCGCCGTTAAGCCGCCAGCGGTACCATTCGGCGTTTTTCGGCACGAACGGATGCCACATTCAGCTTTCGTCCGTCAAAGTGGCAAGCATGATCGCCTTTATCGTGTGCTTGCGGTTTTCGGCCTGATCCCAGGCGCGGCTTTGCAGGCCGTCTATAACGTCGGCCGTAACCTCCTCGCCCTTGACCGCCGGCAGGCAGTGGAGAAATATGCTGTCCTTGCGTTCGGTTTTGTCCATCAGGGCGCGGTTCACCTGGTAGGGAGTAAGAAGACGGACTCGCCGTTCTTTCTGGTCTTCCTCGCCCATCGACGTCCACACGTCGGTGTAAACGGCATCGGCACCCGCGACCGCCGCGATGTCGGTACTGACGCTAATTTTCGCACCGGAGGCGGCGGCAAGAGGGGCGCATTTGTCCCGCAGGGCCGGGTCGGGGGTAAGCTCCGGCGGGGCGATTACGGAAAAATTGACTCCGAGCTTGGCGCAGATTACCATAAGGGAATTGGCGACGTTGTTCCGCCCGTCCCCGATATAGCAAAGCGTCTTTCCCTTCGCCGGCCCGAAACTTTCCTCCAGCGTCATAATGTCGGCCAGGGCCTGCGTGGGGTGGAAGTCGTCGGTAAGACCGTTGTACACCGGCACCCCGGAATACTCGGCAAGGGTTTCCGCAGTCCCTTGGCTGAAACCCCGGAACTGGATCGCGCTGAACATGCGGCCAAGCACCCGCGCAGTGTCCTCCAGCGATTCCTTGGCCCCAAGCTGGATGTCCGCCGTGGAAAGGAAAACCGGGTGGCCGCCCTCCTCGCCGAAGGCCGTCTCGAAGGCGCACCTTGTGCGCGTGGAACGTTTTTCGAAAATCAGGGCCAGGGTTTTGCCGGCGAAACGCCTCTGCGTCGCGCCCTGTTCCTTGGCCTTTTTGGACAGATCCAAAAGATACCGTATTTCCTCGGCGGAATAGTCCAGCCAGGTAAGCAGCGACCGGCCTTTTAGTGCAGCGGGCATAGAAACCTCCAAAATCGTATACCCTAGTATAGTGCAAAAAGGGCCATGGATGCTACTGGTCTTTCGGTGTCAACGCCTTTATAAACTCTTGCGAAACGGGTTCGCCGTTTCCGTCTATCGAGGTAAAGTCCATCCCCTTGTACGTCCAGCAGGCCCTGCCGAAACCGTTTTCCTCGAAAAGATCGTTAATATCCCTAAGCCAGTTAACCCTGCTGCCAAGATCGGCAAGGCCTATCGCACCGTACTCGCCACAGTATAGCTCCCTGCCCGTGCGTTTCGCAAAGGCGACGGCCGGGGAAAGCGCGTTTTCCAGGAAGGCCCAGTCGAACACCGTGTCGGCGTTTAGAGCCTTGTAATGCTCCGGCTTGTTCAGTGCCATAAGTTTGTCCACCCCCTCAATCTTCCCAGGGTAAGGCTGGCTGACACCCGAATCCCTAAGATGGGTCCAATACGCCCTTTGGTGCGTGAACAGGAACGGTTCGTAGAAATGGAAATTGTAGAGAACGCGCTCATCGTCCCAAATCTCCAAGGTATCGAGTCCCGCGGCGGAATTGTAATAAGGACCGCCAAGAAGGATGTGCCGGTTCGGGTCTATACCGCGAATGCCCTCTATGGCCTTGCGCGCAATCCCGTTCCAGGTATCCCCGTGGGCATCCACAATCTCGTTCATAAGCTCGAAGACCAGGTTGTCCCCCTCCGCCCTGTAGCGTCTGGCGATTTCCTGCCAAAGCGAAACGAAGCGCTTCTGGGCGGTTTCGTCGGTAAAGAGGACATTGTCCTCGGTCTTGTTGCCAAAAGCATAACCCGGGGCCTTGTGCAGATCTAGCACAAGGTTGAGGGCCGATTCCTTGCACCAATCCAGGAGCCTGTCGATTACCCCGAAACCTTCCTCCAGGTAAACGAAGGGGTTGTCGTCGGCCTCCAACACAGGATAGTCGAAGGGAAGCCTGATGTGATCCAGGCCCCAGGATGCGATTTTTTGCACATCCTCTTTTTTGACAAACCCAGCTATGTGTTCCTTCGCGTAGCTGCTTTGGGAAATCCAGCCCCCCAGGTTGATGCCCGACCTGTATTTTTCAAGTATGATGCCCATGATCCGCTCCTCGCTTGGTTTTCGGTTTATTATAACAGAAAACTGGTTCCTATACATGTGGTTTTTAGGTCAGTCATCTATAGCCCAACGTTATATACCTCCGTTTATGCAGGATCGCCATACGGGAACTTGATCGCACCTTTCCCCTTTGGCATAATGTCTTATGTTGCAAATCGGCCTGCGCGCCCACGATTACGGGACGAACGTCACCGCCGAAAGGCTAGCGGAAATCCTTGGCGAATTTAAACCCGCTTCCATCCAACTTGCCCTTGCAAAGGCCCTATGCGACGCCCCCAAACAGGGATGCCTAAGCCCGGGTTACGCAAGGCGAATACGGGGAATCCTGGAGGCAAAAAACATATCCGTCGCGGTTCTGGGTTGCTACATTAACCCAGTGCATCCCGATCCGGACACAAGGGAAAAACACCTTTACAGATTCGAGGAACATCTGCGCTTTGCCAGGGATTTTGGCTGCGCGATGGTTGGAACCGAAACCGGCTCCCGCAACGGCGACTGTTCCTTTCACCCGGACACGGAAAGACCCGAAACCTTTGACCTGCTCTGCCGTTCGCTGGAACGGCTGATCGCGACGGCGGAAAAATGTGGTTCCATAGTGGCAATCGAGGCAGTGGCCGATCAGCACAGCGTTTGCAGTGTCGAAAAAATGAAACAGGTACTAAGCCGGCTGGCCTCTCCCGCGCTAAGGGTTATCTACGATCCGGTAAACCTTATACCAAAAAGCGGCCTGCGGGAAAGCCAAGGGGATTTTTTCGCGCGGGCTTTCGAGGCTTTTGGGAAGGAGATTGTCGCCATCCACGCCAAGGACTTCCGCATGGAAGGGGGACAAAAAAATGGCGCCCTTCCAGCGGGCACAGGCGAACTTGACTACGGCGCGCTTTTGAAGATCGTCATGGAACGGAAGCCGGGCATAGACATATTGCTGGAAAACTCATGCCCTGACACCGGAATCGCGGCGATGGCGTTTATAAGATCGGCCGTTGGATAAAAAAAAGACGGTGCGCCTGGACGTTCGGGGTTTACCCGTTGCACACCGTCTACTAACCGAGAGGTTTCCCTCCCCTACATCTATAGTATCGGCATGGCGGAAAAAGACTTTATAGGAAAATCGCGGGGGCAAAATAATTTCGAATGAAACCACAAGGATTCGGTGCTAAACAAAAAAATCCCGCCCGCCACCCGAGCGTATCTTTTCCACGTTGGCAACGGTGCGGCCGCGAATCCCGTCGTCGGCAATGTTGGGGATTTCCCTTTCGATTAGGGCGAAGGCCATTTCCCTGAAAGCGTCGTCGCCGTAGTCTATCGAGTATTCGCAAAGGGTCATAAGGGCGTTGGGAAGGCAGACGTTTCCTATCCTCCCCGACTTTGCCAGCGACATAAAGCGATCCCCGGTCCTGTCGCTGCGGTAACAGGCCGTGCAGAAGCTGGGGACATACCCGTCGCCCATCAGTTCCGCGATAATCGAAAGGGCGCTGCGGTCATCGTTCACCAGGAACTGCGAATTCGCCGCCGCCTCGCTGCGCTGCCGTTTCGCGTAGCCCCCAACCTCGGTGCTGGAGCCGGCGCTAAGCTGGGATATGCCCACCCGCAGAAGCTTCTTCCGCATTTCGTGGTTTTCCCTTGTCGAAAGGATCATCCCCGTATAGGGAACGGCTATGCGGATGAGCGCGACGATTTTCGCGAAGGTCGCGTCGTCCACGGGTTTCGCGAAAACGGAAATGTCGTCCGTCCCGCTTGCGGGGCAGATGCGCGGGACGGAAATCGTGTGGAAACCCACGCCGTATTTTTTCTCCAGGTGCTCGTTGTGGATCAAAAGGCCCATGACCTCGAAATAGGGATCCGCCAGGCCGAAAAGGACGCCGGCGCCGACGTCGTCAATCCCCGCGTCCTGGGCGCGGTCGAAGGCGGTAAGGTGCCAGGCAAAGTCCTTTTTCGGCCCGGCCCGGTGGACGCTGGCGTAAGTCGGCTCGTGGTAGGTTTCCTGGAAAAGTATGTAGGTGCCGATTCCCGCGGCCTTCAGCTTGCGGTAGTTTTCGATCGTGGTCGCCGCGATATTCACGTTGACACGGCGGATCTCGCCGTTTTTAAACTTCATGCCATAGATGGTCTTGATGCACTCAAGAACGTAGTCGATGGGGCATTCCCCGTCGTGCTCGCCGGTTTCCAGGGCCAGCCGCTTGTGCCCCATTTCCTCGAGTATCCTAACCTCCTCCCGCACCTCGTCCATGCTTAGCTTGCGGCGGCCAAAGTCATGGCCGTGGTTGAAGCTACAGTAGGCGCAGCGGTTCACGCAGTAGTCGCTGACGTACAGCGGGGCGAACATAACGATACGGTTGCCGTAGATGCGGCGCTTGATTTCGCCGGCTATGGCGAAGATGCGCCGCAGGTGTTCGGGGTTGTCGTTTACCAGAAGCGAGGCGATTTCGCGGTGGGTAAGGCCTTCAAGGCGCTCCGCCTTGTCCAACGCATGGCTGATGGCGGTATCGTCGGCCCCTTTCGCCTCTTCAAGTAGGGTTTCTATGTACTCGCGGTCGATAAAGTTCTGGCTCATCCTGTTTTGAGTATAGCAGGATGGCCGGGCTTTGTCTTTGGGGGGATGTGGCGGGGAACCCAGGCACTCGTTCACTTGACCATATTCCACAAAAGGAATACAATGTGGTATGCTGAACATAAACGGGTTTCTTATTCCCTAAACTGGCGGAAGCCAAAGCCTAGGCGCGTCAAATTCCACGCGCCTTTTGCAGAACAGGGTTTTGATCCGCGTCTTCAAAGGATTACCAGGTACCAGGGTTCCACGAAAGATGCCCAGGCCGTAAGCACCTTTCTTACGGCGAAAGGCTGCCTGGTAAACACGCAATGTTCCAGACAGCCACACAAGCAGTATTAAACCGCAATCACCATGAGCCACCAAAGGCAATGCCTGGCTGTAAGCGGAAAGCAAAGCCCCTGTGGCCAATCACCATAGGAAAGCTTACATACGGGCTCCCGAAAAAACCCCTTGCTTGCCCGCCAAGCCTCAACCCAAGACTCGGGGTTACCAGCAATCCAGAAGAGATATCCCCCATATGTATCATCATCATTCCAAATCCCAAGCCAAGCCCAAAATAAACTGGGGAGTGCCCAAAGAAAACACGGGCATTTGCCGAAATCCCGAAGTCGAACGGAAGATTCAAGAACCCGCTTGCACCCAGCGAAAAGAAGTCGTTTAAATCCCGTTCGTACTGCAAGTTTAAACCAAAACCCATACTATAGCCCCCCATAGCAAAGGTAAATCCACCCGAAAACCAGTTTACGCGATCATGCACGATACGCGCCGTCCGCGCACCCTGTCCTGCCCCCGGCGTTACAGGACCCAAAAGGTATGCGACAAGGCCGTCGTTTTGTACATCGGCGGTATGTATGCCCCTAACGTTGGCGGTTTCAACCTCGATTACCTGCGCCCTAAAACGAAAAAAACCAGCAATGGACTCAAACGATCCGGTAACGACGAACTGCGCGCCCAAAACCCTCCCGATAGACTGCGCCATCGCGCCGTCTATCGAATCGGACGGGCTGAAAGGCAGCCCCCCGACAAGCTGGTTCACCTGTGACCGCGCCATTACCGTAAACCCCTGCACGCCTTGCAATCCCGTAAGCGCGACGGTCATTTCGTCGATTAGATAGTCGGACATTCTGACGGAATCGGCCTGTATTGCAAGCACAGCGACCCTTGAGTTGCCGTCAATGCCAGGGGAAAGCCCCCAGGCCGCGTTCCGTACCGCATTGTCAAGACTAACCTGTTGGGCATACGCCATCCCCGTCCCTATTAGCAGCATCACTTGCATAACCAACCACAAAACCTTCTTTTTCATAATGTAACTCCTGAAACGCCTACCAGCGCCTATCGACAGGTAACCGCATTTATTTGCCCGCCCTAAAAGGCAGGGTTGTGAATAGCCCACGCAATGTCGCTCATTTTCTGGAAATTTGTTTATTCGCTTAAAGTATATACCATGGTTCGGATTATTTGTCAACAGCATACTGTTTGATATGTTTATCAGCCCCTAGCATACAAGGCATGGATATGATGAGGGTTTTTGCCTACAACATAAAAAAATATCGCAGCAAAGGGGGGGTGACGCAGAAACAACTGGCAGAGATGTTAGACACGACTACCAGCTACATAGGGGAAATCGAGATATGCGCCAAGGTTCCATCCATGGGAATGGTCGAAAAGATAGCGAAAGCCCTCGAAATCGAGCCCTTCAGGCTTTTCGTGGACGACAAGGCCCAGCCTGGCGGCGACACGCCAACGGCCGACGATTACCTGGAATGCCTAACCACGCTGGAAAGGCAGGATCTGGCGAAACGCATCATAGCCCGCATATCGGACGACGTGGAACGAATACTGCAACCGGAAACGGGGAAAGCCAGGGGGATTGAAAAGCGACCCAGCATAGGTTAATATAAGTTCATGACGGACTTTTTGTTTGCCAGGCCGTCCGTTCTGGAAGGAATAGGGCGCAACGTTGACCTTTTCGAGATTTTAAACGATTACAATTCCTCACAATCTGGAGAAGAGGCCGACAAAATCGCCTTTGACTCCGATTGGTCTGCGGTTTACAGCGATATGCACACCGCCTATAACAACACCATATGGCAACTAGACCCGACAGGGAACGCGGAATAGTTCCCCGCGAATCGCAGGCGTTAAACGTTACGGTGGCGATCAGGCAGAGGCATGACTAGGAGGCTAAAAATGGCATGGCAGATTATTTTAACCGTGGCTTTACTTATTTCGGGAGCGCTGCTTTTTTTGGCGGCCCACAAGCTTAAGAAGCACCGATAGGGCAACGCTTTAGGATTTCGCTACCAGACTCTCAAGTATCTGATCCAGAGTCAACTCGGTATCGCCCATCTTTATCACACCTACCGCCCCCGGGCAAGCACTGGCTCCGACTCGACATGCGCGGCGTTGAACGCAACCACGACATACGCATACCGCCGCGGTCGTCGCAGTTCCACATCGCTGGTAAAGCTGTGCGCCTGTCCGTTCCGCCAGACCCTGCCGACGATGTTCGTCGGATCGTTCAGCAGCCTGTCCAAACCTTCCCGCCTAATCCGCGACCTTAGAACGCGGTAGACGACGTAGTACCTGGAATTGTTGTCCTCGGTGTCGGCCCAGGTGATTGTGTTGCCCCGGCGCGTCACGTCAAGCGGCGGCACGGGCGCATCGGGCATTAGCCATGGTTTGGCGGGGACGATTGTCTTGTGTGCCTGGAAGTGCGAGCGCAGAAGCTCTATGGCCTCGTTCGCCGAGCGGTGCCTTGGTTCCGTTTCCTCGATGGGGAGCAAGCGTCGGAAGCGGAAAAACGCGCTGCCCGAAACCTGCGGATGCAGTTGGTTGTAGCGCAACTGGTTTACGATTTCCCTGGGGTTCATCCACGCCGGCTCGAATGTGGCGTTGTCCAGATGCTTGTAATTGGCATGGCCGATGTACAGGCTCACGTTCGTGCCCTCGACAAGATCGGCCCACCAGCGGACAAGCTCGGCGTAGGGGGCGGCCCCCTGGTCGAAGCTCCAGTAGATCTGCGGGATCACGTAGTCGATCAGCCCTTCCCTTACCCAGAGATAGGTGTCGGCGAAGACCTGCCCGGCGAAGGTGCGGGCAGAACCGGTCGGGGTGTTCGATCCCCGGGGATCGTTCTGCCTGTGTTCCCAGATACCGAAAGGGCTTATCCCGAATTGGATCGCCCTGCCACTCCTTTCGTTCTCGGCGGTAATCGCGGCCCTGACACCCCGGACAAGCGCGGTGTTGTTTTCCCTGCGCCACCGCTCGATCCCGGCCTGGGTGTCCGGAAAGTTGCCCAGGCCGTAACGCTCGAAGGCAACCCTGTCTTCGTTCGCCATGCCAAAGACCAAGGCCCCGGCACGGTAGGGGTAAAAGTAGTCGTCGAAGTGTATCGCGTCCACGTCGTAGTGTTCGATTACCTCCCGGATCGTATCGATTACGTGTTGGCGCACGGCAGGGAAGCCGGCGTCAAGGTACAGCCTTCCGTTGAAGCGGTACACGTACTGGGGGTGCAGAACGGCGAAGTTGTTGTCGGCAAGCATCCCCACGGCGTTCAGCGTGCGAATCAAATCCACCGTGCCCATTTCGATAATCTGGGCCGAAGTGTGGCCGGGAACGGGAAGCCAGCGATAGTTTGCGGCGGTAACGCGGTAGGGATTGAACCAGGCGTGGAACTCCATTCCCCTGGCATGGGTTTGGGCGATCATCCACTCCAGGGGATCCCAGCCCGGATCCGTTCCTTGGGTTCCCGTAAGAAAGTGCGACCAGGGGTTGATCCGCGACGGATAGAAAGCGTCCAGGGTCGGCCTTACCTGGAAAATAAGCGCGTTCATGTTCCAATCCTGGAACACGTCCAGTATGCTTTCGAACTCGCGGCGGAATTCCTCAGGCGAAGCGGCAAGGGGCATGTCCAGGTTGTGGACGGTGGCGACCCAGGCCGATCTGAACTGGCGTTTGACGGGTAGCAGGGTGTCGGGGATTCTTACGAGTTGGTCGGTGAACCTGTGGTACGGAACTGGGGAACTAAGGTCGTAGCCGTAGGTGCCGTCCTCGAACCTGACGAACCTGTACAGAACCTCATCGTCCCAGGTCGGGGGATCGACCCTTGGGGGCGTCGCGCACGTAACGGCCAGGGCCGACAGTGCGACAGCAATGATTAAGGGGCGGGTTTTGGAAATTCTTGACATGTCCGACTCCAGCTACCATTTTCGTTTGGATTAGGGAACCGCAAGTTCCCGCCGACTTCCGTCGGAGCCTTCCCCGGACGCTTCTTTTTTAGGAGAACACCGCGACACTTCGGGCAAGTATCCCCTGGGTCTTGGCAATGGTAATGCCGTAATTCGTAAAGGGGACATTTTGATCTTCGGCACTTAGGCGGCGGTACTGCATCTCTCTGTCGTTCAACATGCAGCCCCCGCAGTGTATGACCATCCTGTACCCGTAGCCGGAAAGATCGTCCGGAAAATCGCCCCCGGAACAAAAACTGAACTCCGGCTCTTTTCTGGTAAAGGCCTTGATCATCCGCGGCAGCTTGACCGTGCCTATGTCGTCGCACTGGCGATGGTGGGTGCAGCCCTCGCAGACCAGCACCTTGTCGCCATCCTGCAGCTTGTCCAGCATGGCAACCCCGTTAAGCGAGCTTTCCAGCGAGCCTTTGTAGCGGGCGAACAGGATCGAGAACGAGGTGAGCGGTATGTCCTTGGGAACCAACGCGGAGACTTTAGCAAAGGCCTGGCTGTCGGTTATAACGAGGGCCGGCCTACCCTTCCCTTTTCCGTCCGCACCGGAAAACTTCGCCAGCGTTTCCTTTAGCTCCGAATCCCTTACAACAACCGCAATCGCGCCGGCTTCCAGAATGTCCCGAATCGTCTGCTGCTGGGGAAGTATCAGCCTGCCCTTGGGAGCGGCCTTGTCAATGGGAACGACCAGAAGCACTATGTCCAGCGGACGGATCAGATCGGCGACCAGCCTTTTCACGGTTCCGTCGCTTTGGGCAAGCGCGGCGATTCTATCCTTCAGCACGTTCACGTTAAAACCGGTCTTCGCGCTTACCAGCAGAGTCTCCGGCAGGGACAGGGCGCTTGCTTCGCTTGCCAATGCCCCCCCGATGGGCAGGGACGACAAATCGCTTTTGTTCAGGGCGACGATAAAGGGAATGTTTTTTTCCCGGAAAATTTCGACAAGCTCCGTCTCGGCCTGTCCCAGCGGGGCCGAAGCCTCTGCCACCAGCACGGCGACGTCGGTTTTGTTCAGCACGCGCTTGGCCCGTCGCACCCGCATCTCGCCCAGGGTGCCCTCGTCGTCGATGCCCGGGGTGTCGATGATCACGACCGGCCCCAGGGGCAGAAGCTCCATTGACTTGTGGACGGGATCGGTGGTGGTTCCTTTTACGTCCGAAACCAGAGCGATATCCTGCCCAGTAACGGCGTTTACCAGCCTCGATTTCCCCACATTGCGCCGCCCGAAAAAAGCGATGTGAACGCGGCCAGAGGAAGGCGTTTGGTTAAGGCTCATCAGTTCTGCACCGCCTCGCGGTTGGCCAGAGGCACCTCTATAGTGACGGCGTTCCCGTCGCGGATTACCCCAACCCTTACCACATCACCGGGCCTACTGGACTCAAGCGCGCCGTAAAGGTCGGACACGGTGCGGATATCCGCGCCGTTCACCGAGGTAATGATATCGCCACCCACATATATGACACTACGCCCGTGGCGAACCGCCGTGCTTCCCTGCCGCAGACCGGCCCTTTCCGCAAGCCCGTTCCTGTGGGTACGGGAAACCAAAAGCCCCTGGTTCACCGGGAGGTTAGCATGCCGCACAAGCGCCGGGAAAAGCTGCACCATGCTCGCGTCAATCCAGCCCCGCCTAACCCTGCCGTACTGGATCAGCTCGTTCACCACGCGCCTGGCGGTGTTCACCGGAACGGCAAAGCCTATGCCCACCGATCCCCCAGTGGGGGAATAGATCATCGTGTTGATCCCGATCATCCGCCCCTGCGAATCCAGAAGCGGACCGCCGGAATTACCCGGGTTGATCGAGGCGTCTGTCTGGATCATATCCCGGATAACATGCCGGCCGGACATAATCGGTCGCCCCAGCCCGGAGACTATGCCCACGGTAAGTGTCCGCTCCAGGGCGAATGGGTTCCCGATGGCAAGCACCTTCTGCCCAACCCGCAGGCTGTCAGAATCGCCAAAAGGTATTACCTGCAGCGTCGTGCAATGCGGTGGCTCGAACCTAAGCACCGCAAGATCGTTTTCCGGATCCGTCCCCACGACCGTTCCATCGAACCTGGAGCCACAGGCCAGGGTTATGAAAACCCTGTGGGCGTTGGCGATGACGTGGTTGTTGGTAAGAACGTAGCCCCGGGGATCGATAATCGAGCCGGAGCCGGAGCCACCGGCCCTGGGAATCGGCTCCATGAACCAGTTAATCGCCATGGTCTGCGTTGTTATGTTCACGACCCCGGCGTTGAGCCGTTCGTATATGTCTATATTAGTACGTTCGCTTTCGGAGAAGGGCCTTAGCCTTTGCGCCGGTTGACCCTCAAGGTACCCATGCCAGTCGTTAAAACCCAAAGCCGGGGCCACAGTCGCGCCCCCCACGAAAGGATCATCCAACGGCCCAACCCATGCCGATGGCCTTTCCGCCTCGGCGAGGGTTTCCTGTTCGGCGTTTTGCCCGACCGAGCCTTGCCCGGAACCATCCCTAAGGCTCGACACCAAAACGGGCAGCCCAATACCCAGCAACAGAAGTCCCGTTATGAGGCTGCTCAAAACCGACAAAAATATCAACTGTCCCCGGCTGTAAAGTCTCATTTTATACCCGCCTTCGCTTTCATTATACAGAAAACCGGCCGATAATAAAAGAAGATATGGGCATTTCCGCGAAGAAAAAATCGATTCTGGTGGGGCTTTTCCTTCCGTTTCTTCTGGTGCTGGCGGCACAGCAGGCTTTTGGCCTTGACGTGCCCGTGGCCAGGATTGTTGACGATTCCGCTCTAAGAACCCGGGCCAGGGACACCTGGCTTGTCGAAAGCCCCGCCAGGGTATTGGCGATGCCCCGCGCCCTGCACGACCTTGACGGGGGTGGCAGGGTCGAAATCCGCGCCGTGGGCAGGCCCAGCGAAATTCTGGTTCAGTTCGCCAGACAGCACCACACCTGCGGACAGTTCACAGGCTGGGTACAGGGTTCGTGGGAGTTCACCCGCGCCAGAAACTGCGGGGCCATTAGGCAGGTACGGGTCTTCCCCCGCAGCGATGCCAACACCTTCGTCCAGTTCCGGCCTTTCGGGGCGGACAGGGTTCAGATGGACGTGCTGATATACGACGCCTACGTCGTCCGCGGCCAAACCCTGCCGGTTTCCATGGATCGCCTTTCCGTCATGCCCTTGAACGACATCCTGCAACTTGCCGGAAGCAGGTTCCCGGTCAGGTACTTCCAGCCCAACCCGGACGATTTCCGCGACCAAAGGCAGTTCATAGCCAACGTCCGGGAACGGCTTCCGGAGCTTAGGTTCGCCGACGACGGCGCAATCGACCATTCAGGGCGTTTCGTGTACATCGCCACTGGGGAAGAGCAACGGGGACAGCCCGGGCTTAACTGCTCCGGTTTCGCCAAATGGCTTATCGACGGGATTCTGCGCCCGGTTACCGGGGAACGCATGGCGATTCCCCCGCTAAAGGCGCCCTTTGGAGACCGAGGCTCGTCCTTTACCGACGACTTCGAGGAACTGCGGGATCCCTTCTTCGGGCTCGACTGGATCAGGAACCTGGCATCCCAGGCCGGGACGGTTCTGCGCTCCCCCGCTTTCGGCACCCTGGAGGAAATAGAGGTGCGCCGGGAACCGTTTTCGCAGGTAATTTTGCGACGGGGATCGAACGTCAGCACCCGGTCCTTCCCAGGCTTTCTGGAGAACGCCGGCTATGGAATCGAGGGACTGCTTCCCCTACTCTACACCCTTGCAATCGACGAGCCTGGCAGATTCTTCCTCGCCGCGGTGAACAACGACATGTACGCGCCCCATGCCCCACGGGACTGGCGCGGAAGGCCCTGGATGCGACAGTATTTCCACGTCGCGGCCCTGGTTCCCTACTTCGACGAACAGGGCGTTTTCCAGGTCGCCGTATTCGAAAGCGCGACGGAAACCTCGATAAGCAGGTTCAAGAACCGCTACGCTTTGGGGCATCATGTCAGCCTAGTAAGGGTGCCTTTGGAGAGGGCTTTCGATCCGTAAATCGCTCTCGTAGTTCTTCACACAAGCGGGATCTTACCGTATACTAGCTAGCGAGAGGTTATCAGGCATGACGGTGGTGGCAAGAGGAGCCCAAAAAACGAAGGCCCCTATCCTGGCTGTTGTCGCGATTGTGGCAATCGGGTTTTTACCCATGGGGTGTAACGAAGCCGAGGAGGTCGCATCTAATAACGATGCGGGCACGGAAGGGCTTGTGTTTACCCGGCACTATCACACCGCAACAGGTGCATATGAAACCATAACAGTCACATATGAAGTTACCCACTTTATGGGCTTTTCAAACGCAGTAATTATACCCGCCTACTATAATGAGCACCCCGTGGCTCGCATAGGGAACAGGGTATTCGAAGGCAACCAACTGACCAGGGTTGCCATTCCGGACACTATTACAAGTATCGGGGATTTGGCTTTCGTGGGAAATAGGCTAACCAGCGTTGCCATCCCTTACGGTGTTACGAGTATTGGCCGTTCAGCATTTGAACGAAACCAACTTGCAGACATAGACATTCCGAAGAGCGTTACGAGCATAGGAACCTTAGCCTTCGCGAACAACCGACTCTCCAACATAGACATTCCAAACGGCATCGCCAGAATTGAGCGTCTGACATTTTCGAACAACCGAATCACCAATGTTACCATTCCAGGCGGAGTTACCTACATCGGAGAGGGAGCATTTGCGAGCAATCGAATCGCCAGTGTAACCATTCCAAACGGCGTTACCCATATTGGGCAGCGGGCATTCGAGAACAACCAACTGGCCAGCGTAGTTATCCCCAACAGCGTTACGCTTATAGGGCAATCGGCGTTTGAACGGAATCAGCTAATAAGCGCAACCATTGGCACCAGCGTTACTTCCATCGGCGATAGGGCATTCGCGCAAAACCAGCTTACCAACATTTCGATTCCAGGCAGCGTTGCCGCCGTCGGGCGTTGGGCGTTTGCATGGAACCCGACCCTTGAAACCATACGCATTCCGTTTGCCTCCAGGGAAATAGCCGACCGCGTCTGGAGGACGGGCTGGCGATCTGACGTAAGCGTTGCCGTTGTTGTTATCAACAATGCGGGCGTGCCTGTGACTCATTAGGAGGGCCATGAAAAGGATCTTGCCCATAGGCATACAGGACTTTGCGAGCATTCGCAAGGAAGGGTTCTGTTATGTTGACAAAACCGCCCTTATTTACCAGCTGATAACCGGCTCCGGCAGGGCTTTTTTTCTGTCCCGTCCCAGACGTTTTGGGAAATCCCTCCTATGCTCGACCATGGAAGCCTTTTTTGAGGGCCGCAGGGAACTATTCGGGGAAATCGCAGGCTTTCCGGAACTTGCAATAAATTCGCTTGAGTGGGAGTGGGAAAAGCACCCGGTAATCAGGCTTGATTTGAATGTGGGTAATTACAATGATGGCACGGATTTCCTTGAGTCCACGTTAGACAACACACTCGGCAACGTGGCCCGTCGCCATAACCTGGAACTGCGCGGAAACTATGCCAGCGAGAAGTTTACAAACCTTATCATGGACATGTACGAGAAGACAAAAAAAGGAGTCGCGGTCATAATCGATGAATATGACAAGCCCCTGCTGGATACCATGATGGACGTTCCGCTACACACAACCATAAGGGCCAAATTAAAAGGATTTTACGGCATACTAAAACCGTCCGACAGGTATCTTAGGTTTGTGTTCCTAACCGGCGTAACAAAGTTTTCCCATGTCAGTATATTCTCCGACTTGAACCATCTTGTTGATTTGACCCTTGACCATCGCTATGCGGATATCTGCGGAATAACGCAGGAGGAATTGGAAGCCAACTTTGCACCCGAAATAGAATCCATCTCGAAAGAAGCCGAAAAGAGCCGCAAGGAATATCTGGAAAAATTACGCCGCTTTTACAACGGCTATCGATTCTCGAAAAAGCCGATCAAGGTCTACAACCCTTTCGGCTTGCTCAGTCATTTCGAAAGCGGGGAGTTTTCATCCTACTGGTACGAGACAGGTACGCCAACTTTCTTGGTAAAGCTGATCGCCAACCAAAGAATAAACATCATAGACCTTAACAACATGCATGTCGGGGACAGGGACTTCCGCAAATATGATATCGAAAACATGAGGGCAGAACCGCTGTTGTACCAGAGCGGATACCTGACAATCAAGGAGCACGACGGGGAATCCAACCTGTATACACTTGACTTCCCAAACGTGGAAGTACGTTCCTGCTTCGCAACGTCGCTGGTGGATCAGTACCTGCAATCATCCAACTCCAACGAGACCGCCGGAGGGCTGAATACCAGGCTTTTGCAGGCCTTACTAAAGGGCGATGTCGAGGGTGCGATAAACGCCCTGCGTGGTTTCTTTGCGTCGATACCGTACGATATAATCAGGGAGTCCGAAAACTACTACGAGACCGCCGTACATCTTATATTCACGATGCTGGGTTTCAACTGTCGTTCGGAAGTACGGATTGCGGCGGGGCGAATAGATACGTTGGTTGAGACGAATAATTTTGTCTACGGCTTCGAGTTTAAGCTGAACAAAACCGCCGAGGAAGCGTTGGCGCAAATAGACGACAAGGAATACCTTTTACCGTGGGAAGGGAGCGGGAAGAAATTATTTAAGGTTGGCGTTGGGTTTGATCACGGGAGGCGCAATATTGGCTCGTGGGAAGTTTCCCGTATCAAACGCTCCCCCACGGAATAGCCCTGTGCAACTCCAGAATGAAACGCGGGTTTCCCATTGACGCACGTAGGGAAATTTCACAGCATATTCGCCCAAGCCAGACTTAAAAAGCGATAGGAGGCATCGATGAGAAAGATCACGTACCTTGCCGTTTTCGAGAAAACCGGAACGGGCTACAGCGTTTATTTCCCCGACGTTCCCGGCTGCATTACCTGTGGCGACGACTTCGACCACGCCCTGCGCATGGCGGAGGAGGTTTTGGGACTGCACATATACGGCATGGAAAAAGACGGCGAGACGCTGCCTGAGCGCACGGACGGCATCCCAGAGCTAGCGGACGGCGACATCGTAGTCGCCGTGTCGGTGTTTCCCGTGTTCGTCAGGAACGAAATGGAAAACCGCAGCGAGAAGACCACCGTCACCATCCCCCGCTGGCTCAAAACCGCCGCCGAGGCGAAAGGGGTAAACTACTCGCGTCTATTGGAGGCCGCAATTAAGGAGCAGTTAGGCATCGCCTCCTGACGACTGATGGCTTAAGTATATCGTAAAACTGCCTCCCGCTTTTCGGGCGTTACGGACATATCCTCGGACAAGAACGTATTATTGATGAGGAGGGGAAAGACGGTAAGGTTTATGATTGGATTTGGGCTATATAGACATCAAGGAAGCAGACGGGGAAAGATATATGCTTATATTTTTTTCAACAATGGCAGAAACTTTAGTGTGGGTCTGTACAGGTTAATTTGCTCCGTTTTATCAGATTTTTACCACCTAAGAAGATTCGTACCTACAAGAATAGTAACAGCTGAAAGTATGACCGATAACACTGGCGCGACCTCACGAGCCCAAAACAATACACTATTCGTTCTGGCTTTAATGACTGTTTCTGGGCCTATCGGCTCGTTTGGATCTAACCGTCTTCCATTTAGATCGGTTATGATAACCCTACCACAGGCATTACGTGACGGATTAAACCCCCCAGCCAAGGCAACAAAATATTCCCAGCCACGGTCGGGAATAAAAGGAAAACGCCCAGGATTCGTAACGCCCCCTGCCACCGTAACAAAGAATTGCCTGAATGGAATAATAAGCGTGTCGCTATGCTGAATCAGAATCTCGCTACGATAGGAAGCGTCAAAAAGTGCATTATTAAGGTTTATCGGTACCACTTCACCGCAGTGTCGTACAATGCGCGCATTTTCGGTATCTGACATCGATGAAAACCACCCCCTGTTCCGCTGGACTATGGAAGCATAGGTCTCACCAACATGAAATTGCACCGTTATCCGGTTTGTAGCATAAAGCCGTTGGTGATAAAAAAATCTTTGGGTATTATAAATATCGACAGCACCTTCCACAAACAGGACAGGCCTTAAATCCCTCATTGCAGGAACAGTTATGACATCGTAGTCTTCCAGTGCAAAACCGTTTTCCAAATCATCCAATGTCAAAAATATCCTGTTTCCAGCAGGATCCTCACTGTTTAAGTGTCGAACAAGCTCTATTCTTGTTGGGTCAGCAAGTGGCGAAAAACCACCCCCATATAACTCTATTAAATCCCTAATATTCTCCCCATACAACAACTGGTAGGTTCCAGGGCGTTCTACCGCACCATGAATAGTAACAACTTGCCTAACCCGGTTAAATGTGACTACATCTCCAGGTCGAAGGTAGGGATTTTGAGTCTGATCTCCGAAACGCCAAAACTGGAAAAGGTCAAATACCTGTGTTTCCCCATTGACAGATCTAACTGAGACATCGCGAGTGGACGCTAACCTGGTTAAATTGTCGTCAACCAGCGAAGATAGCCTAGTCAAAGCCCAAGCTGAATGTTCCCCAACTCTACGTACCTGGCCATCAACAAAAACCCTGAAAATCGCCGGCTGGGCCAATGTCAATTGAGGGCCACTCAATGGGACATTGTTAGCAACAATGGCCTCGACCCGATTTCTTACCTGTGCAAAAGTCTGCCCTGCCCCATTTACAATCCCCAAGTTTGCAACACGAATACGATAAGCGGTATCCACCACTATCGTATGCGAAACAAGTTCACCGCCAAGCAAAAAAGTCAGTGTGTAAACATCCCCAGGTGTCACCCTAAAATTAGGGTCAGAACGAGCCAACATAAGTATATCTGCACCGATGGCTGTCCCGACCCCTTCCTGAGCAAACCCAAAGGATCCAGAACCCATCCAAATAATAAAAACCCCAAAGAGAAATATACATTTACGCATTTATGCCCCCTTTAAATTTTAGCATAGCCACAGGGTCTCTTCTAATTTTGGAAATGCCTTCCAAAGCCAAAGCGAAAAGCACCGAGAAAAAGCCTGCAGCAAGAGAAACAATAATACATATCCTAGCCCGGCTTGGCCCTGCTCTTCTATACGGCACCTCTGCTAGTTCCAAAATTTGAAGCATTGGAGTTTCTGCTGCCATATTTGCTCTTAACATTTCATGTCGCACCCTAAGTTGAGTATAAACCTGCCTCATTGCCTCCGCTTCCATAGCAGCCCTGTTAATATCAGCCATAATAGCCGGAATATTTCCACCAGTCAAAGGCATAAAGGCAACCGATTGTTCAAGCCTACGTCTTTCTTCATCAAGTAGAAGAATATTTTGGAAAACCTCCGCAAGATGCAATTCCAGTGCATCTTGTTCGACTCTACCTCTATCAAGGCCAATTTCAGCAAAACGACTTTCCAGACGGACAACGACGAGATTGACAACATCCCGTGCAAAAGCAGGGTCTATATGGGTAAAACTTACAGATAAGACACCGCTGTTTTCATTATGTCTTGGGCCCAACCCACTCCTGAGCATGGAACGAGTTAATGCTGCATGCAACCCATTATAGTCGCCATACCGCGTAAAAGTAACTTCATCTATAACCGAATCAAGCAATGCATTGCTTCTGAGCAAAAACATCGCAAGAGCAGCGTAAGTTGGCCCCCTTCCAAGCCCATATCCCAACAAGGTTTCACGATCTCCAGCCGACGATCTAGCCTCAGTGATAAGCATATAAGCTCTGGAGGTGTATACATTTGGAAGAGGTGATGTTTCGGGTGGCAACATAAGAGAGATTATTGAAAAAACCAGGACGCCTATCATGGCAAACGCAGTGATAACAATTATCATGATTTTTCGTCGCCAAAGCACGGCAAAAAAATCGATAAGCCCTATTTCACCATCTTTCGCCTGTTCACGTTCCGAGTTTGCATTTTCCATAAATGCCCCCTTCTTATTTTTTAACAATACACAAAAGCGTTTGTTATGACAGGGTACTTAGATCGTATAGATCTTCACCACATTACTATATCTCATCCAGCAAATATGACAAAAAATCAATAGGGGCCATCCCCCTCGTCTTTCTTTGCCCGAATATTATCTTACCCTTACGGCTTAAAATTATCATCTATCACTTTCTCTATTAATCCTTTCGATCTGTTTCAAACACTCAATATTTATCACTTTCCTTTCTTCATCAAAAAACCAACCCCATTTCATGAAATATTTTACTGCAGATTGTACATGGTGAATTAATATTCTTGTTGATTTGTATGATTTTTTTCCATGATCATGCATAACATTAACATTTGGATAAAATACTGTTTCCCCAACAGAATGAAGTCGTCTTGAATAATCAAAATCTTCACAATATATAAAAAATCGCTCATCAAAAAACAGGTCATGTTCTTTTATTTTATCTACCCGTAAAAACATGAAACAACCAGATAAGCATGGAATATTCATTATTTTATTATAATCACTGTTTTTTAAAATATATTTACCGTTCATTTTTTCCGTAAAATAATTTTTTGGGAAAAACCTCCTGGATATAAGATCTAATGGCGTTGGCAATAATTTACACAAATATTGAGTATCCCCATCAGGACTTATTATTTTTGGCATAACATTAACAACATTAGTATTTTTTTCCATAAAATCAGCCAGTTCATCTACTACACGTGTCTCGAATTGAATATCTGGATTCAATACAATATGAAAATCTGAACCGTCCTTAATTGCCCTTTTTATACCTACGTTATGAGCCGAACCATAACCGATATTTTTTCCAGAAAAATAATATTTTATATATCCATTATCTTTCTGTGCAAATTCTTCCGAGATATTCGGTGAATTATCAATAAAATATAGCTTTCTGTCTTCAGACGGACAATAAGAATCAATGACAGTTTCTACCTGTGGGATATTTGGATTGTGCAAAACAATTGATGCCGTTATTTTTCTCTTGCCCATGTAAAATTCATCCTAAATATTTAATTTTGACTAACTTTGCCAAGCTTAGCTCGGAGTCCATCAATAACTCCTTTCATAGTAAAAATAAATTGCTTAAAATGCGGTTCGCAAAAAATTGGAAACCCAACTACATATCTAGTTGATTTAATCAACAAAGTAACTTTATGAATAAAATCTAAACTCGTTGAATATAACGCCAAATAAATAGCATTACGGGTAATATAATAACTCCTTATAGGTGGTCTCAAATTAATATCTCTAAAACCAATAGACACAGCAGAATCACCTAATAAATGACTAATAGTAACATTTGCATTCCCAATAATTTTATACCGATGACGAGCACGCCAACACCATTCATAATCAACCCAATCCATGAACAATGATTCGTTCATCAAACCGATTGATTCTATCAATTTTGAATTTATTATTTTCCCCGAAGAAATGGCCTGATCTACTTCATATAATCCTTGTTCTGGAAAAAAACGCTTCCAACCATACAAAGTGAACAACATAAAACCCTTATTAGATGATTTTGCTTGATTAATATCTTTGAACAATGGAACAATGGCTGCAGTCTCATTAAAATCAATATAATTAATATCATATACCATTTTTTGTATATAATCATCGGGAAAAAATGTATCTTGATCACTTAACAGAATAAAGTCAGCAAATAATTCTACAGCTCTTTTTATACCTATATTTTGTGCTTTTGCAATACCAAAATTGTCATTAAGTGGTATGAATTCCATATGACTTTCAAAATTTTGAATGACCTCATTGTGGGAGCATTTATTCCCTACAGGGGTATTATCAACAAGTATAATTTTATCCACTTGACATATTAAATTTTTTATTAATATTTCTAAGTGTTTTTTGTCAGGATAAAAAATCACAATAATGGCTATAATATTATATTTAACTTTCATAAAGCATACTATTGAAAAGTCATCTCAAAAGAAAGAACTGGTGAAAAGGTAATCCAATTCATAATAAATGTGGTACAAGTCAAAAGGAATAAAGCCAGTTTCATTAATTTTTTTTGTTTGACAGCATCAGAATATATTATTTGAAGTAAAAACAAGACTTCAACTCCATTAAACAGAGCACCAAACCTACCAGCCAACAGTTCAAAATCGAGAAAAATAAGATAATATAGTGTGCTGATAAAATATATTTTAAACAAAAAGAAGGCCGTATTGCCCGAAGCAAGCAATAATTCCTTTTTTACAAGCAAAATCAAGGAACACAAAATAATCTGTCTCAGGATAACGGGATGATATATAGGCATTGGTATATCAAATCGAGAACCGATATAAATTGATATTCTTCTTGGAAGAATACCAATATTTCCAAGTACGGAAAATATGTAATGAATACTAAACAGAAATGTGCCAATTAAGGCTAAAACCAAAACTAATTGCATAATTCGAATGGTTTTATTATTCAAAATTATATTATTAATAACCACTAAAGGCATAGCAATCAATGCTACTTGATGAAACATTGAAGCAACAAACACCCAGATGCAAAAATGCATTTTATTGCCTTTATGTAAGGAAACAAACGAATAAAGAAGTATAGCCGAAGCGATACCATTTCTAATTTGTATTGCATCTTTTCGCATAAACTCATGTGCAAGGAACGCAAAAAGGACTAATATTATATCTTCCTTACGAACAAAATTCTCAATAGCCCGAAATCTAAAAACAAATGAAAAAAAACATAAAAGAATAAAAAAAATAGTGGCCGAATTTGTAAAAAATTTCACAATACTAGTAAAAATAGCATATCCTAATTCTATATTGGTTTCTCTCAATTCCGAAAAAAACCCAGGCGAAAATAGCGCTGGAATAGAATGAAATATTTCTACATATCCAATGTAATCAGGTCTAGCAGAATTTACTCCTGTTATAAACGGAAAATATATAAAAAACAATAAGAAAACGGGATAAAAAAGATATTTGAAATACTTTTTTTCAGTTGAAAATAGCGATAATATCATTACAAGTGATATCGAATAATAAATTAACATACCTTCTTAGTCTCTTCACCACAATAAAAAATATTTTTATACTCACGTTGGTATGCTTCTGACATTTTTTTTGCAGAAAAATATTTCTTAATTACCCTTAATGTGATCTTAACCATATCCTCTATATTGCAATTAATCAACTTATCAAGTAAATGATAAAAATTCTCTTCGTTATCCAATTCATAACAAAAACCTATTCTTGAATCAAGAACAGTTATCTCTTTATGTGGTTCAATATCTGATAACAAAACAGGCAAGCCACAAGCCATAGCTTCCAAAACCGCATAAGGTAAGCCTTCACAATAAGATGCAGAAACGCAATAATCACTAGCCCTTAAATAATCAACCACATTATCCACATATCCAATCACATGTATATTATTGCATCCCTTTGTCTCTTCAACACATTTCCCATGTAAATTTCCCATACCTATAAAAACCAAATGGTTGTCGTTATCTAAAGCAAACTTTTTTTTCCATGCGTTTATAATAAAAAATGGATTTTTACGTTTTGTCAAAGTTCCAGAACAAATAAAGATATTTCCAGCTATGGGTAATTTTAATTGATTTCGCAAGCTTTTCTTTTCAGAACCAGTAGAAGGGAAGTATTTCTCCGTATCTACTCCGTTCTGGATGGCTATCACGTTTTCAATTTTCAGTTTGTTTTTTAACTCACCAGCAACCGCATCCGAAACACCTACACAAAGCCCTATTTTCCTTATTGCACTAACATGACAAGCATACATCATATAGCCTACCATACGACCACAGCTACTAATATAATCCCGTGGAAAAATATGCACTGTTGTAATGTTTCTAGTGCTTTTTTTTAATTTTGATAGAACCATGTCTGCCCGAAGCAAATGAGTATGAATAATATCTGGTTTTATTTTTGCGAGCAAGAACTTTACTTTTCTTGTTGCACACAAAACACCTTGTAATCGAGACAGCTTCAAGGAATGGAGATGTACCCCTAATGATTCATATTCTGCCCAACTACTATTTTGTGGTTCAGGAGAAAGTGTAATTAGATGAAGCTCATGTTTTTCCCTGTCCATATATTTTATTATATTAAAGAGCTGGGTAGTAGGCCCACCTTTTTCAAGTGTACTAACAATATAAAGTATTTTTATCATATCACTCTCCAAAATATTTTTTCACATCTTGAATAAATGGCACTTCATTCTTAAAACAACTTAACCCGTCTATATTCTTTTGTCCCGTAATAACTGATTTAAATGGGTTGTTTTTCTGTTGCTGAAATTTTTTTATCGCACAAATACTATCATAAAATGATATACTCTCAATAAGTTTTGAATAATCAATTCCATTGGAAATGTTCGTTTTAATGGCTTTCTTAGATAATATTCTACTTCCATTATTTTTTAAGAATATCTTTACTTTATCCTTAAACCCTTTGCTGAAATATTTTAAATATTTTCTCAAAAAATTAAAATGAACTATGTAATCGGAGTTTATAGCCTCAATTAAATTTTTGAAATATTCAATGGATGTTCCTTTTTTACGGTATCCACCATCATAGTCTTTCCAGTAGCTCGTACATAAATCCTCAACGACATAGAGACCACCTGCTTTTAATTTTGGAAACATAATTTTGAATGTTTCAATTACATCAGAACAGATGTGTGACCCATCATCAAGTATGATATCAAATTCAATATTTGAGAATATTCTTTCCATAAATACACGATCTGTAGCGTCCCCCAAGTGGAAAAATATATTATCGCTGAATTTTATTTTCTCACATCTTTTATTGATATCAATACCATGAATTTTGGAATTTTCTGGAAAATATTTTTTCCATATTTCTAGCCCCCCCCCTCTATCAACTCCTATTTCTAATATATTTATGGGTTTGTTTTTCCTAATAATATTTTCAAAAAGTAAATCATAAATATAGAAATAATGAACCCATTTATGTGCTATAAGTCCGTCATGATTTTTAAAAATTGTTTCATACTTTTCCATCAGAAACTCCCAAAACATTGTTCCAATAATTCTTCAGCCTGATTTTCTACTTTAAACTTATTTGCAAAAACAAGAATATTTGATTTTAATAATTTACTGTATAATCTACTTTTTATTATGTTTTTTACTTGTTCATCATTATCCACCAAAAAACCCGATACACCATTAGATATCGCTTCCACGGCACCAGCACGATTTCGTCCGATTGCTGGAACCCCACACGCCTGAGATTCAACATAAACCAATCCAAAGGACTCGCCGTCCCGATTTGAAAGCAACCAAAAAATGTCCGCATTTGAAAAGAAAGTTCTTAATTCTTCACGTCTCTTTGCTCCTGTAAAAATAACCCTATTACCAAGACCGTTTTCAACGCTCAAATTTTTAAGCTCATCTAAATATGCTCCGTCTCCAACAACAATCCAGAATAAGTTTTCTTTTTCATATAATTCTTTGAACAAACAGAACTTATCATAATATCCCTTGTCTTCCTCAATTCTACTTATAGATAATAACACAGTAGCGTCTTCGGGTATATTCCGTTCTAATTTGAAATTATTGTCCTTTTCAGGAAAAAATAATTGCAAATCGATTCCAGCATAATAAACGAATATTTTTTCCTGAAATTCGATCATATTTGTCTTTGCAAGAAACATTGTTTTCATGTAATTACTGACCGCACATATTCTCTTACATCGTCTTAGAGAAGAAATATAAATTTGCTTAAAAAAAGATACTTTACGAGCAAATGATATTTTTTCAAAAAGTATCTCTGGTTCGGAACCATGGAGAAAAATGACCGATTTTGAAAATGCCACCGAAGAAAAAAAAAGTCCCGCAACATAAACAGAAGGTAGATCATTCAGAAATATCAAATCGAAGGAGGCAAAATCCACAGCTTTACGATATGACAAAAACCATAATTTTGAAAAAACAGGTGCCTCAACAATTTCATAAGGCCCATCAGGAACTGTGTCAGAACGCTTTCGGGTAAGTACCGTTACTTTATGCCCACCCAAAGATAATGCACGAGCATTCTGTTTTGCAACAACCCCAGCACCGCCAACAAATGGGGGAAACTCATTTGAAAAAATAAGAATTTTCATTTCTATATCATATAATAGCTTTATTTGACATAAACACTTTAACTTTTTTCAAGGTATGATAAACCCAATAATACAAATTTGGAGAAAATGTCAAATAAAATATAGCTTTTCGCTTTAATGGAATCGAAAAATCGAATAGAGAATTCCTCAAGCAAATTTTACTGTCTAATATTATTTTTTTTAATATGCAAAAATTTTCATTAAAATGGTCTTTCTGAATTATATATTCGTGACACAATTTTGATGCAAAAAATATTTTTTCTAAAGTCAACACTCTCTTGATTTTTGCACAATTCTCCAATGAAATCATTTTGTCGAACACAATAAAACCTGTTTTTGCAGCTTCCGTTAGTCCGTATTGTTCCGTTACAGACCCTAAATTAATAAAATAATTATAAAAAGATTTTGAAAAATAAACTATTTTTTCAGTATATTTAAATATCTCATAAAACAACATCACATCTTCCATATATTTTATTCTTGAATCATATCGGAAATTGTATTGGGAAAAATATTTTTTTTTTGCTAATTTATTAACAGAAAATCCACCAAAAAAGGCAGAGGTAAATATCTTTAAAGTTGCCTCTTCTCCATTAAATATTTGTATTTTTTTCTGTATTCGCTCTGCCGTTTTTCTGCGATCTTGAAATACATAACGAATTCCACATACCGAAATGTCGGCATCATACTTCATGGCATTTTCATACAGAGTGTAAAACATTTCTGGATCGCACCAATCATCACTGTCAACAAACCCTATCCATTCTCCATTGGCTATACCCAATCCTGAGTTCCTTGCGGCAGATACACCAGCATTTTCTTGGTGGATAACAATTATCCTGTTATCTATCATTGCATACTCATTACATATCATAGGAGAACTATCAATTGAACCATCATTAATAAGAATACATTCAAAATTAGAAAAAGTTTGTGCTAAAATACTGTCAATACATTTCCGTAAATATATTTCCGAGTTATAAACTGGAACAATTATTGAAATCACAGGCATTTATATTTCCCTCAATTATTTCATATAGTTCACAAGATTTTTTTATATTATTTATTTTATTATCAATTTTATCCCAACGCATTTGATTTTTTTGTAAAGAATTATCAATGTTATCTGTAAAGTATTCATATTCGATTCCAAATGATGTAAATAAAGAAAAAAACCTATCATTTTGTCTTTTAATTGATCTTGGTATAATTAAAAAATTTTTATGGAAAATTAATGAAAAAATGGCACCGTGGTATGAATCAGTTATTACGTATTCAGAATTTTCTAAAAGGTAAATCCATTCTGGGATTGTTGCATATATCCTGCTTTTTATATTGTAACGTAAATTACCAGTTATATAAATAATCGCCAATTTTTTTTTCTTTGCCCATTTATATATTTTTTTCACCATTAAATAGTTATGTTTCTCATCGATTAAGTATATAAAACAGTATTTACTTTTTTGCTTAGTAATGGAAGATATTGTATTCTCATACAAAAGTCTGTAAATATTCGCATCCAACAATATAGTTGGATCCATTACCACTTTTACGTCCCTAATGCCGCATTTTCTGCATATTTCAATTCCAGATTCCTCCCTTGTTGAAACAAACTCAAATTGCTTCAAAAGCGGTGACATTTTTTGCATCAGAACATCTGATATTGTCTCGCCGCCAAAACTCGCCGCCCATGCTATCCTTCGAATATTTTTATCTCCAAAATCAAGACAAAAAGCTTTAATATTATCCTCATCATTGGTGTTCCATACCTGATCAGATCCAACAATATATACATCTGCTATTGGCGGGGCGTTTTTTAATTCATCATAGGAATAATAAATTTTCAATGAATGCCTTATGTATCTGTCTCTAAATTCATCAAATCCCCGAAGAGTATCTGCTTTGGTTGCCTGAATCTCAAGCCATTTATAGGAAACAAAATTATATACTTTCATAGGGTTAAAACAGTTTATTATTTTTTTGAAAAACCATTTTTTGTTGCTAATGATTCCTTTTATAATAGAACTATTTTTTGGATAATATCTTATCAAAAATGCATCATGTCCCATATCCTGCAAATACTTCTGTAAAGCATAGCACTGTAATACAGAACCATAATTATTTTTATAAAACCATAATGTCATAATACCTATTTTCACTTAGGATCTCCGTTCAAAAGCGATTTAATAAAAACAAGTAATCCTAGTTGCTGTAGTAATATAACAATCCGCCTTCGCAATCGTACTTGCAATGGGTCAAGCGTTAACTTGGCGATTAATGAAATAACAGGTACATTGTTCCAATGTTTGAAAAAAAATGCTCGTTTTAAGTGAGGCGGAGCAGATATATCAATATTACGATTGCACACAAGTGCTTCATTATATGATGTTTCTTCACATGCTACATTCAACAAATTGTAAATATTTTTCCCTTTTTCTGTAACAACCATTACTAAACTTATACCTTTTCCATCGTCAAATTCAGGCAAAACATTTTGTATCCCCCAATAGTCAGCAATCGTAATATCGCTGCCACTTTTTAAAGATCTAACTGGACAGCTGTGACATGACAACCTTGTAAATAAACCTTGAATAAAACCACGATAATATTCATTTTTGTCGCCCGTAAATGAACATAACATTTTTTCATTATTGGATAAAATATATTCATAATATAAATGATCACATCGCCAACCATGTTTTTTGCTACGGAACTTAATATTACAAATTTTATATACATTCATAAATGCACTGATTTCAGTCAAATATTTTCTCCATACAAGTGGACTTGGAACCCCATGGCACACAAAGTCAATTGTTAGAAGGTTATCATACTCTTTCCGCAAGAATCCCTTTAATCCTGCTATTTGGCATGGCGTACCGCTATAAAGAACCTTTCTACCATTCTGCAAAAACTCTTTAGTCCGCACAAAAGTATCACCTATAATGCTTTGTACGTATTTTGAGCCCCTAAATGCCGCCAATCCTTCCTCTGCTTCCGTATAATCATGTACTACTTCCCAGGCATCGTTAAATAATGCTCCAAAAACAACGCCATCTTCTTTTATCACGTATTCGGCAAGCAAGGTAAAAATACCTCCCGATGAACTCTGGTAACGTATTTCTTCATCAAGGTTTTTTGCGGCATATACTTTTAGAGGTTTTCGCATTATTCCCTGCACAATGGAAGGACAAATTTCCTCACATTTTGTACATCCCGTACAATTTTTCCCGTCAACAGTAGGATACAGGAAACCCTCCGTATCTGGTATCATTAGAATACAGCGTGTAGGGCATATTGAATAGCAGGCACCACAACCAGTACAATTTTGCTTATCGGCAAACTTCATTTTTCAATTATCTTCCATGCGGAGTCATCTATTCCTTTCTCTATATAACGGAACAGTCTTAGCGTAATTCCTGTATGCTAAGACATCTGGATGACTCGCTATTTCTGGAATATTTTTCCAAGGCTTTACAGGCGAAACAAAATGGAATAGCTTTGTATTCGACTCTGCCAATCTAAATAAACGTTTACCGTCCTTAAATATTCTCCAGACATAATTCCATTCTTGAGGCAAAGAAAAACAATCACTCTTAACTAATGATACTAAAACATCTTGATCATTGCACCTCTCCTTAAAACGATTTGTGAAATAAATGGCAAACTTAAAACAATCATGATACGATATTTTTTCCATAAATTTCTTGGTATTAAATACTAAAACACCAGCATTTATATATGAAGTCCAATCCTCTACATTTAAAAATAATGGCCATCCCAAGAAAAATGAATATGTCCTATTTTGTAGATGCACATTGACACTGTGAGCTATCACTGCGCCCATGCATGAATCATGCATATCCAAATCGTACAACTCGGCAATATCGGCTTTCGCAATCATATCGCTATCGCAGTAAATAACCTTCGGATATCTGTCAAGCCAATACGGAATAAATAGCCTTGAGAATGTATCGATGCTAAGAGGGCCACCAGGTCTAGGTATAATTGGAATTTCTGCGAAGGCACTTTCTGTATTGATAAAATCAATCTCACAATGAGAAAAATTATATTTTTGGTTTAAAATATATTTTTTTGTCTCGTCCGAAAAATCTCTCCCCAAAATTATGAAATGATATTTCCGCAATGGATTTGAATTATCCATTAATGATTGCAACATTACCGCCATATAAGGAGCAAAATCTTCATTTGCAGATAAAACAACTGGCACAGCATTTTCAATAAACCGTAAATTTGGTTTACACACCCTGCCTTGCCAACGATCCGCTAAGCTTCTCGATGTTTTTTCATCGTGAAAATAAATATCGGGGGAATATTTATATATTATCTTTTTTACCTGACTTTGAATTGCAGGTGAAAACGGCTTCCCATCGTATTTTATTTTACACTCCATATACAATAATTTTCGTTTTGTTTTTTCAATGATTTTTTTAAAAATATTTTGAAGTCTCATTTGCTTTTTCCTATTTTTGTTCTTATGAATTTTTGCAACAAAAGTTTTTCTTGTTTATCTAACCCGACCCAGTACATCAGACAGCCAATACTTACAGTTGAAACAACACAGGATACAACTAATCTACTCCAATCACCAGTAAATAGATTATGCAGAAAAACAGTTATAAAGGTAGCCACCCCCGCAATAATGAGCATTGGCACAATCACCTTTAAAAAAAACCCCATGACTGGAAGGTTAATCCTTTCACCAAGAAAAAATATACGCCAAACAACCATAATAATTTCCAAACTTATTCTTATTATTAATACCCACACAGGAGCAAAACCCATCCACAAAAATAATAGCGACAAAGGCAAATTGGCAAATCTAAAACAACCAATAATTAGCTGGTATTTTTTTATATTACCAGTTGCCTGTATTGAAAACCATAAAGGACCAGCTATCGCACTTGTTAGTGATACAAGTAAAGTTAATTGGGTAAGTGCAACGGCGTATTCAGGTATATTGTTCAACCAAATTCGTAACACGAAATCTGCATTTATGTACAGCGGCAACACAAAAAAGAATAGAAGACAAAATGACACTTTGGAGGTGCTGAATATAAGTCTCATGAAATGGTCATAGGCCTTGGCAGAATACAACTTGATTATTTGCGGCTTAAATGCAGTTTGAAAATTGTCTACAAATTGATATACTGCCGAATTTACCTGTGTCGCAATTCCCATGGCGGCGTTCACGGTAACGCCATGAAAAACATTTATCAGTATGTTTGCACCATGGGTGTTACTAATATTTGCCACTCCGCCAAAAACACTCCAACCAGAAAATTCCCAAAGTTGCCGAAACAATTTTTTGTCCCGACAATACGAAAAGCGTGCTGTTTCAAATGTCCTGTTGCAGTATATTTTATGTACAAGTAAAGTTATAATTCCTGTCAAAAAGACAAAGAGTACATACGCTATTAATTTGTCAAATAGGATTACTGGCAAAAGGAAAACAATTCCTAGCCTCAGTGCCGCCTCAACAATACTAAGCATTGCAAAAAAAGACATTCTCTCATACGCAATGATAGTGGCCCTATACGGAACTTGTATAATGCCTATTACCGTTGCCGCAACAGAAAATTGGTACACGACAAAAGCCGCATCCTGTCTTTCGGACGGTATGTTAAGCCATGTATGGAAAAACCATAAACCTACGGTCTGCGCCAGCACGACAACCAGCACGGCAATCAGCGCATGAATTACAAGGCTGGCACTGTACACGTTTCTTGCCTGTTTCGTGTCGTTCTGCCCCAATGCAAAATTCAGGAAACGCTGGGTTGCGCTTGTCATGGCGTTGTTTAGAAACGTAAACAGAACAACAACGCCACCCACTATATTGTAAATGCCATAATCTTCGACACCCAGGATTTCCAATACCACCCGCACAGTGTACAGGCTTACTAGCAAAATCAAGATTTGCCGGAAGTAAAGCATCAGGGTATTTTTGGCTATACGAGCGGTGTTTGAGGGCATTTATATTAATGCATCAACCTATACCATAAGTACAGCAACCGACGTTGTTATGTTCCTTTTTTAGGAAACACTGGCTGTCCGATTTCATCCAAAAGATGGATTGTTTTTTTAGCATTAATCTGACAATTTAACCACAATAAAGTCCTGCATTTGTCTCACAGAACCAGAACTGGGAAAAGATGGCATTGTTTCAGCTTCTTTGTGAGCTTGAACAAGCTGCTCCATGTCGGGCAAATCAAAATGAAAACCAAGAGTTCTCATAAAAATTAAATCAAGTCTAGGCGGAGCATGAATCGGATTATGAACACTCCTACTAAAAAATGAATGACCAATACCCTGCCCCCGCAAAGAATTTGCACTTTCGTAGAACCGCGTATCTACTCCTCTATACCAGCCAACAAACGCAACTGGTAATTCCTCGCCATCGGGCTGAATCTGCATAATCAAATTGTTAATTTCATGAGCAATGCGGACATCTTCGTTGAAACGCACATGATCCGAATAGAATAGCTGTGCCGTTGTCTGTGCCTGATATACGACACCAAACAAAGCAAAACAGGCAAGAACAAAAGCAGTGGTTTTTCTGCTTGATTTTATCAGATAGAAAAACATGAACGCATATGCCAATGGCAAAGAGTATAGGGCTCTGCTCGGCGGTACATTGGCCCCCAAAATCGCCAGGAACGCAATGGACAACGGAACCCCGATACTTGCAAGTGTGAACAAAAATTTTCTCCCCGAAGGAATTTCTTTTCGCATAAAAGCGATAATTTTGATAAGAAAAAACACCATAACGGGAAGAAGAAAAAAAGTTCTTGCCGCAACATTATATTAATATTAATCCGCACTCATCATATCAAACACGATCCTATTGATATCCTCGCAAAACACATCCCATTCTGGCTTTTTTATCCAGGCGATTGTTTCAAACTCTTGTTGGGGCATCCCCGTTAAAATATCGGAAATGTATGTTAATTCAACTCCCGCTGCTTTTTGCCGCGCATCCTTAATCGTCTGTACCCAATCCACCGACTCATGAAGGGCAATTTCCCGAATATCGGCCACGTCTTTTGCATCGAAACGAAACACGGCGGTTAGTTTGTTCGAAAGAATATTTCTTAAGGAATCAATTCTGTCAAAAATGCCCGCCTTAACTATTTCCCCGAAATGGGCTGCCACGTCATTCACAAAATCCAGCTTTAATACAGCTTCCGTTCTCCCCCATCGAACCTTAAAACTGGTGAACGTCTTGGCGCTAATAAAATCAACTTCAGTATCCCAGAAAAAACCGTCTTCTCTTAGCCTAAAAAAAATTTCCTTGACCTGTTCCAAATAGTCATCATCGTTATTTACGAAAAAATCCAAGTCATCAGAGTACCGATGCTTATAATAAGCTCGGCTTAATGCCGTCCCGCCAGTCAAAAAAAACCGGACGCCACATTTGCTTATAGTGTTCATCACCCCATCTTGCAGGGGGTAAAGGCTCTCTTCGTAATACCGCGAGGGCGAAATCAAAGTGATACCTCCTGTCCTTGGGCCAGATGCGCCCGGCTATTTCAGGCGTGTACAATTCCTTTATCGTTTCAACCCCCCATAGGGCCACGACATAATGCCAAGGAAGGCGCTCCAGCGAGCGCACGAAAAGCCTATCCCTCGTGAACGCCCCCGATGACTCAAGCCTGCCTTCGATAACCGCAAGCATATCCTCGCCTTTGTCCAGGTAATCCCAGTTAAGGGAAGACATAAATCTTAATTTTTCGTCATGGCTTAATTTCATCATTTAGCCCAAATTGGATATACCCACCCATCTTTAATTAATACACCAACCTTCTCTTTGTCAAGTTGAAATTTACTTTCAAACGAAAGCAAATTTTACAGAATAATAAGATCCGCCCTAATTTTATCTTTCACCACCCTTTCCTAAACTTACCCATAATCTTCCAAACACTGTGGAAACAGTTTAGCGAGGCAAAAAGAAGAGTTCCGCAGCCGCCGAAACAGGCTTGCAAAAACAAAACCGATGGGTTTCAAAGGCTTTGCCACATCGTATCAGATGCCGAATTTTTTTTCAAGTAGTCGGAGTTTTTATTGAGTTTCTGCTCTTTCCGTGGAAATCAAAGAAAAATACAACCAATTAACATATATCTACTCAATTTTTCAAGATACCATACTATCTTTCAAAAATACTGCCAGTCCAAATTCACCCCAATTGTTGAAAAATGCCTTGACAGAACAACAAAATATGTCATTATGTAGAACACGACAAATATTTAGTATTTGTTAAACATTTTGGTGTTCCCTGACCAGGCTTTACGCAGGGCAGTTCGGCACCATCGTTGCGCGGTTCTTCTTCATCTTTATTTTGTCGTCGATCTACGCATGTTTATGGACAAGACTGGTGGCACCGCGTCAATCGGCAAGGAGTTGATCAAGTGGTTTGGCACCAAGCCCTCACCGTCACACCTGTTTTCAGCCTTATCACGGCGGCGATAATCGTATTCCTCTCTTTCCTTTACCGTAATCGCGTTCGGCGAGGTCGTGTCCAACGCCCCCGCGTTCCAGTCGGTACAGAACTGGCTGCTGAACCTCGACATGAACGTATACTTCAAGGGTTTGGTTTCTACGGGGATTATTTCCGGGATCACCGGCTCGTCGTCCGGCGGGGCGCAAATCGCGCTGGCAAACCTTGGCGAGTATTTCATCGCGTCCGACTTGCACCCAGGGAGAGATCGTATGCTAAACAACACCAAAAAGGGGAGCCAAATAAGTCCGGGAAAATCAAGGAAGAACTCATTAAGCGGTTAGACGGTGGCGGTAATCTCTATTTTCGATATGAAACCATTTATAATTAGTTAGAAATATCCTCGCCATCCAAGTTGGTTGAGTCTAGAATTTAAGCGCGTTTTGCTATATACTTCGGGAATGGCCACACTTATTGAACCAAGGTTGCTGAAAGGCTTTCGGGATTTTCTTCCCGCCACGGAAACGGTCCGCAGGGGTCTTACCGAAAAAATCGAGGCAATGTTCCGTTCCTTCGGTTTCGTTCCCATTGACACACCTGCGCTTGAGTACGCCGACATCCTGCTTGGCAAGGGCGGGGGCGAAACTGAAAAGCAGATCTACCGTTTCAAGGACAACGGTGGACGGGACGTGGCACTGCGCTTCGATCTTACCGTTCCCTTCGCCCGCTTCGTAGCGCAGCACCAGACGGAACTATGCTTTCCCCTAAAGCGTTATCATATCGGCAAGGTATGGCGGGGGGAAAACGCCCAGCGCGGGCGCTACAGGGAATTTACCCAGTGCGACTTTGACATAATCGGCAGCGATAGCCCCGCCGCGGACTTCGAAATCCTTTTAATGATTCGCGCCGTTCTGCTTAACCTGGGAACCGACGTTTCCATAAAGATCAACCACCGTGGCCTGTTCAACCATTTCCTCTCGCATATCGGGCAAAAGGAAAAATCGGCAGAGATACTCCGCACCGTGGACAAGGCCGCGAAGGTTGGTATCGACGAGACAGGGGCCGAGCTTGCAAGGATCGCCGGGGATTTAAACGCGAAAAAAATACTGGATTTTACTGGTATTGCTGGCGGGAGCATTGGCAGCGATACTTTCAAGCAGACACTCGAACGCATGACGGAGTTGTCGGGCGGGCCTTCCCCCGGATCGACAAGGCTAAACGAACTGTGGATGTTTATGCGGGACTATCTTCACGGCAAACCCGGAATCGACATCTTTGCCCTGGACCCATCAATTACCAGGGGGCTGGACTACTACACCGGCGTGGTCTTCGAAACCTTCCTAAAGGAGCTTCCCGGCATAGGTTCCATCTGCTCCGGAGGACGCTACGACAACCTGGCAGGGCTGTATTCGAAAAACAAAATCAGCGGTGTGGGTTCCTCTGTGGGCCTGGACAGGCTAATCGCCGCGCTTGAAAGCCTGGGCAAGCTTCCTGGCGGAACCGGTTCCGCGTCCGTCGCTATTGCCTGCCTCAACCTGGAACATTCGGGCCTGTACCAAGTGCTGGCGGAAGAATTCAGGAAAGAGGGGATCCCCTGCGAGGTGTTCACGGAGGCCACCGAATCCGCCGACAGCAAGCATCTTGTCAAGCAGTTCGTCCTTGCCGAAAAGAAGGGTTTTAGGTGGATGATCATCCCAAGTGATGCCCCAAGGGAAAATCCCTCCCTTAATCTGCGGGATCTTGCCACAAGGAAAAACCGCGAGGGCCTTTACGTGGGGGAAGCCGCGAAAATCATTCTGGAAGGTGAACAGTGAAAACCGGCTCTCAAATGTACAAGACAAGGGGCTGTCGCAAAATCAACGCCAAGTCTCCATCGCCTTCCCAAAGGCCACGGCGGAATTGTGGATGGTTTTCTCGTCAACACAAAAGGCAAAACGCAGCCAGCCAGGCTGGCCGAAACCAGAACCTGGCACCCCTAGAATAAAATGCTGCTTAAGATGATTCACAAACGATAGATCGCTCGGCACATCATCGGCCTGTTCCACATCCATGGGTTTTCGCGGGGGCACCTTGCAGAATATGTAGAACGCACCCTCCGGCACGGCATACTCGATTCCCGCACCGTCAAGGACGGCCATGAACGCATCCCGCCTTCGGGCGTAAATGCCCACGTCAACCACCGCATCGGTTAGTTCCGCCACTGCGCGCTGCATCAAGGCCGGGGCGTTGACGAAACCCAAAACGCGGGTGGCGTAGATTAGGCCGTCCATTACCTCGCCCTTGTCGCGTATGCCAGGATTTACCGCGATGTAGCCTATCCGCTCGCCAGGCAGGGAAAGGCTTTTCGAATACGAATATACAACAATCGACTCGGCATACGCGGCAAGTACCGAGGGGACTTCCACGCCATAGGTAATCTCGCGGTACGGTTCGTCCGAGACAAGGTACGGCATTCGGGAAGTCTTTCCGCCATGTTCGTACAACAGTTTGGCAAGCGTGGCCAGCGTCGTGGCAGGGTAGATTTTCCCGGTGGGATTGTTGGGCGAATTGATCAGCACGGCGACGGTTTTTGGCGAAAGCCCAGAGGCGATTGCGGAGATGTCAAGGTTGAAGTCGGGGAGCGAATTCACCTCGACAAGTTTCGCGTCGTGGTTTGCAACGTAGGGACGATACTCCACGAAATAGGGGCGACTTACGATAATCTCGTCGCCAGGGTTGCAAATTGTCTTAAACACCGCATTAAGCCCGCCCGCCGCACCAGATGACATAACTATGTGAGAGGCATCTAACGGAATTTGCTGTTCCCTGGAAGCCTTTTTTGCCAGGGCCTCCCGCACGCCTGGAAGGCCCGCGTTGGGCGTGTAGCCGTGCAAGCCCTTATTATCATCCTTGGCAAATTTTTCCAGAACGGCACGGAAAGCGGGGGGGGGGGATATGTCAGGGTTCCCCAGCGAGAAATCAAACACATTGTCCACACCGTGCTGCTTTTTAAGAACGGTTCCTTCCTCGAACATTTTTCTGATCATGGACGACGCGCCAAGGGCGTTTCGTATTCCCGTCGCTATGGGCATTGTTCCCTCCGTAATAACGTTACACCAGCGGCCTCGCAATCCGCACGATATCCGCGAAAATCCCCCCCGCGGTTACCTGCGCGCCGGCACCAGGCCCCTTAACCACCATCGGCAGTTTCAGGTAACGGTCGGTGGTCATCACAACAATGTTATCGCTGTCAACAAGCGAACGGAAGGGGCTATCCACGGACTCGGCCCGGATCGACAGCCTGGCCTTGCCCCCCTCGATGACGGCGACATATCGCAAGGCCTTTCCCTTCGCCTCAGCCTCAGCGCGGCGTTTTTCGAAGGCGGAATCGTGCTTTTCCAGTTCCTTGAAAAAAGCGTCCACGGTTTTCGCTTTGAAACAGGCCGGCGGAAGAATCGGTTCTATGTCCACGTCGGCAAGTTCAAGGGAAAGACCACACTCGCGGGCAAGGATCAGGGCTTTGCGGGCCGCGTCCATGGCGTTTAGATCGTCGCGGGGGTCCGGTTCGGTGTAGCCCTTCGCCTTGGCCTCGCGCACAAGGGCGGAAAAGGGCTTATCGCCGTCGAAGCTGTTAAAGATGAAGCTTAGGGTTCCGGAGAAAACGGCCTCTATGCGACGAATTCTGTCCCCGGAAAGGTGCAGATCCCGAAGCGTCGAAATGACCGGCAGACCAGCGCAAACGGTGGTCTCGTAAAGGTAGGGAATCCCCCTGTCGCGGGAAAAACCAGTTAGCTTCTTATAATAGTCCATAGAACTGGAGTTGGCCCTTTTGTTTGGCGTAACCACCGCAATAGATGCCGTCAGGATTTTCCCGTACAGCGCGGAAACCTTGTCGCTGGCGGTACAGTCGCAGAAACAGGCGTTGGGCAAGTTCAGCGCCATCATCCTTTCGACAAAAGCATCAAGGTTGACGGGTTCCAGGGTGGGGCCAGCAGAATCGGCCTTGCCCTTTTTCCCTTTGCCCGTAATCAGGGCCATGGTTTTAAGCGGATCAAGCCCCTCGGCATCGAAAGCCATCCGCATGTCGTTGGCCACACCCACAAGGTTTATCTTGATCCTGTCCTTGTCCGCAAGGGTCTTTCGATGGGAGGCAATCTGCTCCAGAAGCGTCCCGCCAATAAGTCCTGTCCCCACAAGGAACAGGTTTACGGATCGGGTAGTCGCGTGGAAGAACGCCTCGTGCACGGCGTTAAGGGCTTTCGCCTCGTCCTGCCTGGAGATTACAGCCGAGATGCTGGATTCCGAGGAGCCCTGGGCGATGGCGACAACGTTCACGCCGTTCCTGCCAAGGGCGTGGAAAAACTTGCCCGAAACCCCGGACGCGCTTTTCATCTCGGAACCAACCACGGCAATCACCGAAAGATCGGCCAGCGCCACGGGTTTGTCTATGCCACCGTCCCGTATCTCGCTGGAAAACTCGTCCTTCAGGGCAAGCACGGCGTTGTCGGCCTCACCCGGCGGCACGGCGAAACACACCGAGTACTCGCTCGAGCCCTGGGTTATCATGATTACGCTGATTTTTTTGCGGGCCAGCGCGCCAAATATCCTAGCGGAACTGCCAGCCACGCCCATCATACCCGTCCCCTGAACCCGAACCAGCGAGACATGGCTTATCGAGCTTATGCCCTTAACCGGGAACTGCCCCGCCGCCGCCTTGTGCACGATGCGGGTTCCCGAACATGATGGGTTAAAAGTGTTGCGGATAAGGATGGGAATGCCGACTTCCAGCGCGGGCCTGACCGTTGGGGGAAAGAGAACCCTTGCGCCGAAATGGGAGATTTCCATTGCCTCGGCATAGAGCATTTCTTCTATCCTAAAGGCGTTTTTTACCAAACGGGGATCGGCAGTAAGGATTCCATCAACGTCCGTCCAAATTTCGACCTCGTCCGTCCCCAGGGCGGCGGCGAAAATCGCGGCGGTAAGATCCGATCCGCCACGACCAAGGGTTATGGTCTGCCCGTCCAGGGTGGAGGCGATAAACCCGGTGACGACCTGAAGGGGCCTTTTCCGGGAGCCACCGAAAAAGGAGCGTATGTTTGCGTAAGTTTCGGACGGAATATACTGCGCGTTCCCAAAGCTGCCGACGGCCTTAACCAGGGGCCTGGCATCCAGAAACTCGGCCTTAACGCCGTTGGCGGTAAGCACGCGGGCAAGAATCCCCGCGGAAAGCCGCTCCCCAAAGCTAACCACCAAATCCAACGTGCGGGGGGAAAGCTCGCCAAGCAGGGATATGCCTTCCAGAATACGGCCAAGCTCGCCAAGCAGGGTGTTTGCCTCGCCAATCGCGACCTTGCGGTCGTCGCCCTTCAGGGTACGGGTCGCCATTTCCTTGTGCCTCGCGTAAAGGCCATCCAACTGCTCGGCATATGAATCGTCCCGAATGGACGCATTACGCGCCATGACTATCAAGGCATCGGTAACGCCCGAAAACGCGGATACCACAACCGCAGGGGCCTTCCCCTTATGGTCCTTATCCCTGAGTATCCCGACGATCCGGCCTATTGCCGAAGGGCTGCCAACCGAGGTGCCACCGAACTTTAGTATCTTCATCTGCTCTCCAATATTTCCGTGTAAATTCTGAAAAAATGCGGAAATGAACCCTCGCATACTATACATTTCCAGCGGTCTTTTGTATATTGGGATTATGTGTAAAATACGACCGAAAGTAAAGGGTATTGTATGATTAGCGTTGCTCTTGTCTTTCTAGCTACAGCCATTGCATCCGGAACCATCGTGGCGTTACTTATACGGCTTGCCCACCATAAATCATGGTACGATCGTACCAGCAAGCGCAGGGTTCATTCCGGCAACGTTCCCAGGCTGGGCGGACTTGGTTTTGTCCCCGTTTTCGTAGTGGTCGCCATGGTCATCATGTCATTGTCAAACCATGCTTATATTTTCACGCGGTTCCTGCCTGTCCTTGTCGGGGCCTGCATCATTGTCTTATTTGGAGTGCTGGACGATTTTCGCCCCCTGCGGCCCTCGGTCAAATTCCTTGTCCAGCTAGGCGCGGCCCTTTGCGTGGTCATTCCTGGTTACGTGTTCAGGCGCATATTCTTTTTCGACGAAGGCTTTCTGCTACAGTTCCCGTGGGTTGGCTACGCAATCACCGTTTTATGGCTAGTGGGAATGACGAACGCCGTAAACCTGCTCGACGGCATTGACGCGCTTGCGGGGGGGATTTCCTTCCTGGTAGCCCTGACCTTTGCCTATATCTTTTCCAGATATGCGGGACTATCCTCGTCCGTGATGATTTGTATAGCCCTTGCCGGGGCAATCGCAGGGTTCCTTGTGTTCAATGCCCCGGTTCCCAGGGCGAAAATATTCATGGGAGACGGGGGAAGCCAGTTTCTTGGCTTTTCGCTTGCGCTTCTACCTTTGTTGGAGGAACGATACACTACAGCCACACTGCCGGTGATATACGTCGCTGCGATAATGGCAATTCCCATTCTTGACACCACGGCCGCCGTCTGGCGACGCATTCGGGAAAGAAAACCGCTAAGCAGTCCAGACAAATCCCACATACACCACAAGCTAATGAATCTTGGCCTAAACGCTCCCAAAATCGGCGCGGTAATGTTCGGTATGCAAGCGATCCTTAGCGTAATCGTGGTAATCTCAATAAAACTCGTGGAAAACTCACCGAGTCGATGGCCGTCTATAACCGTGCTTGGGCTTGCCTATGCTGTGGTCATCGCTTTTTTTTCGGTGTTACATTTTATGAACAAAAAACGCATGGCGGGTGTTGGTAAAGATATTGCCAGTAACACTAACAACACAATTGGTATTGATACCCCCCCCC